>Ga0187785_10000836_pt1 | contig 10982 bp, 10 predicted proteins | sample 0815_BV2_4_20_MG_FD_132466 | JGI IMG/M metagenome (GOLD analysis project Ga0187785, IMG submission 132466) | Tropical peat soil microbial communities from peatlands in Department of Meta, Colombia - 0815_BV2_4_20_MG | ecosystem: Environmental > Terrestrial > Soil > Wetlands > Peat | place...
GGCCTGTCGATGACGGCGATATAGAAATCGCCCTTCTTGTCGGGTTGTACTTTGGCTTCGCTGAGGGATTTAAGCCCCGCTGCTTTCAGAAAGCCGGCGATGGCATTGTCGGGCGCGCCGACGCGCGGTCCTTTCTTTTCTTCCTTTACATCGGGCTGCTTGGCCGGAAGCCCATGCACGGTGAGCGCAAGCCGGCGCGGGGTGGCGAACGCATTTGCCCCATCGTATGTCAGCCCCTGTTCCACCAGCCGGTCCGTGACCAGCTTGCGCAAATCCTCGGCCGCGCGCGCCTGCATGCGCGCAGGGATTTCCTCAGACAGAAATTCAAGCAAGAGATCGGGCATCGCGGATTCTAAGAAGAACGGAAAGACGCGGTCGGACTAGCAGGGCCAACGAGACTTGTCACCTTGCGGCCTGGGTCGCTCCCCCGCCTTCCGTCGCGAGCCAGGCTTCGCCGCAGGCTTTGGCCAGTTCGCGAACGCGCAAAATATAGCTCTGCCGCTCGGTGACGGAGATCACGCCCCGCGCATCCAAAAGATTGAATACGTGGCTTGCCTTTATGCACTGGTCGTAAGCCGGCAGCGCCATCAGGTGCTGCTCTTTCTTCCCGTTTGCCCAGCCCGCGGTGAGATATTTTCGACAGGCCGCTTCCGCCATCCTGAATTGCTCGAACAGCATCGCGGTATCGGCGAACTCGAAATTATGCCGGGAATATTCCTGCTCCGCCTGCAGGAACACCTGACCATAAGTGACCTTCTTGCCGTCGGTCCGGCCGTTGAAGTTCAGGTCGAAGACATTGTCGACGCCCTGCACATACATCGCCAGGCGCTCGAGTCCGTAAGTGAGTTCGCCGGCAACAGGTGCGCACTCAAAACCGGCGACCTGCTGGAAATATGTAAACTGGGAAACTTCCATGCCGTCGCACCAGCATTCCCAACCCAGGCCCCACGCGCCCAGGGTCGGGCTCTCCCAGTCGTCCTCGACAAAACGAATGTCGTGAATCTTGGGGTCGATGCCGATCGCCTTCAGAGAGTTGAGGTAGAGATCCTGAATATCCGGAGGCGACGGTTTGAGGATCACCTGGAATTGGTAGTAGTGCTGCAAGCGGTTGGGGTTTTCACCGTAACGTCCATCCTTCGGCCGACGCGAGGGCTGCACATAGGCAGCGTTCCATGGTTTCGGTCCGAGCGCGCGCAGCGTGGTGGCAGGATGGAAAGTCCCCGCTCCTACCTCCATGTCGTAGGGCTGCAATAGCACGCAGCCCCAATTTGCCCAGTATTGCTGCAGCGCAAGGATCAGTCCCTGGAATGACCGGGACGGGTCCAGGCTGCCTTGATGTGCGCTGTCGCTGGCGCGAAGTCTGGCTTCAGCCATCGGATAGATACTGATTCTTAAGCACGGGAATAGATTCGACCCTAGAGGCGGCCCCAAAGAGGGTCAAGTCGAGGCCTATTTACGCGTTGTTGAATGGCGGCTGATACCCACGCAATCCGACGAGAAAAGTTTGGTCGCGTTGGGAGAATACCAATGCTCGAGTTTCAAATCATTGGTTGGGGCCTGATCCTGCTGTTCTTTGGCGCGATGATCGGCGGCCACAAAAGCGTGACCGACCGCTAGTCGGCCAAATCGATCAGCAAAATCGCGAAGTCTTCTAGAGGCGGTATTCGCCGGTCATCGGATCGCGACGGAGCGTCGGACGATTCTCGGCATCGGTAATCTTCGCCTTCACGCGCCTGGCATTTTCCAGCTCTTCATTAATCCGGCGCGCTTCCTTGACTGCCCAATGCACAACCATGGCGCCACCCAGTCCGATGAGCGACCACTTCACCAGCGGTGAGAGCAAAAACGTCGGCATAGACAGCTCCAATTAATATCGACGACCCGAGAGTCGGTCGCGAAGGCGGCATTTTCGGGGCGAATAATGTTACGCGCAAGTATGTCGCAGACAGAATGAGCGAGATTCCCGGTCAGAAAGCTTCGACTATTCGGATTCAGGGCGGATAGGCTAAGCTTAGCCGGGGTTTATTTGTTAGAGGCGCCGCAACGGCCATCACCTTGAGTGGCCGGCCGGCCTATGGAGGAGCCATGAGCAGCCCTGTAAAGGCCAGTTTGGCCGTTTCGACTTTGATCGCTGCTATTCTCGCCCTGGCACCGCTGTTGTCCGCACCGTGCGTTGCGGCGGACGCTTGGCCCAACCGGCCGGTGCGGTTTATCGTTACGCTCGGACCAGGCAGCGGCGTCGACATCGGCGCACGTTTGTTTGCGGACAAGTTGTCCGCGCGCTGGGGCCAGCCTGTCGTTGTGGAAAATCGGCCTGGGGGCGACGGCATGGTGGCCATCACCAGTTTCCTCAGCGCGCACGACGATCACACCCTGCTGGTGTCGCCGGTGAGCTCGTTCACCGCGCACCCCTACTTCCATGACAAGCTGCCGTACGATCCGCAGGACCTCATTCCAATCGCGCGCATCTCCAAGACGGTTGTCGCGGTGAGCGTGCCTGCATCGTTGAATGTCAATTCGTTGAAAGAACTGGAAGCGCTGGCACGTGCCAAGCCCGATCAGCTGAACTGGACCACCGCCACGGGTTTTACCGATTTCGTCTTCGCCGGATATCTGCACACTGTCGGCCTCAAGATGGCGAAGGTGCCTTACAAGAATCCGGCGGGCGCCGTCACCGACCTCGCGTCCGGAACAATCCAGGTCTACATGCCGGCCTACGCAATCGTACGCCCGCAGGTCGAGGCAGGCACCGTGAAAGTGCTTGCAGTCACCAATCATGAGCGTGCGCCGGCCATCCCCAACGTTCCGACCGCAGTCGAGGAAGGCTATCCGTCGCTTGAATTCGACGGTCTGGTCGGATTATTTGGCCCGCCCGGTATTGCCGACGACGTACGCACAAAGATCGCCGACGACATCCGTACGGCAGCCTCCGATCCCGAGCTCGTGAAGAGACTGACGCAGACCGGGCAAATCGTCAGCCCCGGCAACGCGGCCGAATTCGCCGCCTCGATTGCGCAGCAGCGCGCGCAAGTTGCCGCTGTCGCGAAGCTGTTTGGCAACAAGCCGATCCAGTAAACGGCTCGGGACGGGCCGGATGTCTATAAGCCGTAACGGCCCCACAGAGCGCGTGTTTCCAGCGCCGAGATAAAATCATCGGCAAGACCGGGCTGACGGGTGACGGCGTCGACGAGGCCGACGCCCGGCAATCGCCGGCCAAACAGCGAACGTTCGGCGGAAACGAGGGGCGTATGCACCTTGTCGCCGAAGCGCTCGCGCAAGGTCGACCTGAGATCCCCGATGCGGTCCGCAAGGCCGAGCTCGATTGCCTTCTGCGCGGTCCAGAATTCGCCTGAGAACAGGATCTTCTCGGACCCATTGAGCTTCGACCCGCGGCGCTCCTTTACAAGCGCAATGAAATGCTCATGGATGTCGTGCTGGATTGCCTTGATCCGTTTTACGTCTTCTGCCTTCTCCGGCAGGAACGGATCGAGCATCGCCTTGCGATCACCGGATGTGTAGAGCCGGCGTTCGATTCCGACTTTGTCCATGAGTTCGTGGAAGCCGAAGCTGGCGCCGACAACACCGATCGATCCAACAATCGAGAACTCATTGCAGATAATCTCGTCGGCAGCGCAGGCCAGCATATAGCCGCCGGACGCGCCGATATCTTCCACGAAAGCCAGGACGGGGATTTTCTTTTCTTCGGCAAGTTGCCGAATTCGCCGAAAGATCAGATGCGATTGTGATGGTGAACCGCCCGGTGAGTTGATAATCAAAGCCACCGCGCGCGTATTGCGGGTCGCAAATGCTCGCTCCAGCGACCTGGCAATCGTGGAAAGCAAAAGCCCCGGCCGCAACGGGGTGACGACTCCGATGACCCCCGCAAGGCGTACCACAGGCACCACCGGTATATCGGTGCGGAATCGGCGCGGAATAAACCGGGCGAACAAATCAATCATGGGCCTACGGGAATTCGAACGGGGTGGGCTTTCTGGGATGGCCATCTCATTCAGATAGGCAGTCGGCGCCCTTGAAGTCAAAGGCCGCAGCAGACCGAAGTAAAAGGGTAACCGAATATCGCACGCGTTAAAATTTTGGCGATTTGCCTTTAAAGTGCCCCTTATTGCCTATTTTTTAACTTTGGAATGCTTTTTGCAATGCACTAGGCGCCGGCGATTTAATGAGGCGGATTGATGGATCCCAAAATAGCACTCCTGTTCCTGTTGATCGGCGCCGTTATTGGGCTTTCGCATCTAAGCGACGAGAATTTGGGTCGTATGCGGCGTCAACTCGCCGCAAGGCGCTGGCGCGAATTTGTGCCAGGTCGGCGTAGAGCTTAGGCAAACGCTCACACGTCGGTAATATTCAGCGTTTTTCCCTCGCGTAATACGGCCTCGGCCGCGGCAGTCGGCTGGCCGTTTTCGTCATTGAGTGCGAGAGCAGGATGGGTGACCTGCGGGCCGCTGGCCGCCTTCACCGCGCGCACGAGCACGCGAATCGGCGGAGCGTCTTCGCGCGGAAGCACCGGCAGCACGGCGATATCGCCGAAAGCCGGCCGCAGCGCATTAAGGACTTCTTCCAGATCATCCGCTCGCCATATGAGCGTGAGGATGCCGCGTGGCTTCAAAAGCCATCCGGCGGTCGCGATCCAGCGTCCCAACAACCCCGGTGTTGCCACGTGCGCGAGCCGGCGGCTTGAGTCGGGTGAAAGATTTTGGCGTTGCGGATCGCGGAAGGGCGGATTCATCAAGACGCGATCAATCGTGTCCGCGGAAAATCCGGCTGCCTTCAGGGCGTCCAAATTCTCCGCGTCGAGAGAACGCACGTTGACCCGGTCATCCAGCCGATTGAGCCGGGCGTTGTGCCCCGCGAGAGCACACAGGATAGCGTCGATCTCGACCAGTGTGACCTTCAATCCAGGAATGCGCGCGGCAAGAGCAAGGCCGGCGGCGCCGACGCCCGATCCAAGCTCGACCGCTTGCTCGCCCGAACGCGCACCTGTGGCAGCCGCCAGCAGGATTGCATCATGGCCGACACGGTGGCCGCGCAAGGGCTGGCGCACGCGGAGCCTGCCGCCGAGGATGGCGTCTTCACTCGTTTCGCTGTCAGTGACCATCGGGGCGCAGCTCATGGCCGAGCCCGGCGTCTTCCAGAAGCCGCCGCGCCCGCAACTCATGCCCTTCCGCAACCAGCACGCGGCGCGGCAGGATGCCGAGCGAACCTTCCAGCACACTCATATTCTGGTCGAACACCAGTGGTCGAATGCCGGCGCTTTCGAGCAGTGCTACCACTGCCGAAACGAGGACCGCGTCGTTTGTACGAATGAGTTCGCGCATTGACCTGTTTCCGGGCCCAGTCGACCGAAATTCCGAGTGAGGGCGGGTGTTCGTCCGGTCACACTGTCCTTTTGCCCACCGCAGCCGCGCCATGTTGGGCGGATATGACAATCTAACGCACTTGCCGCATCAGCGCAGCGTTCCTATGCTCGCGTTTTCTCACTGCCGGAGATGAAATTGGCCGTCGTTCTCCCGTTTGAAAGTCCGAACCCGGCTTCGCTCAATCGTTTGGCCGAGCTGGTGGCGCCCGACATGGAACGTGTCAACGCAGCCATCCTGGCGCGTACCGGTTCTGAAGTCGCCATGATTCCGGAAGTTGCAAATCATCTGATTTCTTCCGGTGGCAAGCGGCTCCGGCCGATGCTCACTTTGGCCATGGCACGGCTCGGTGGCTACCCGGGCGACGGTCATGTCAAGCTCGCCGCCGCCGTCGAATTCATGCACACGGCGACGCTCCTGCACGACGATGTGGTCGATGAAAGCGACCTGCGCCGCGGCAAAATTGCCGCGCGCATGCTTTGGGGTAATGAGGCAAGCGTGCTGGTTGGCGATTTTCTGCTTGGCCAGGCGTTCAAGATGATGGTCGAGGTCGGAAATCTGCACGCGCTCGATATCCTTTCCACCGCGGCGGCTGTGATCGCCGAAGGCGAAGTCATGCAGCTTGGGACCGCCAAGAACACAGCGACGAACGAAGATGAGTACCTGGCGGTCATTCGCGCGAAGACCGCGGAATTGTTCGCCGCAGCCTGTGAAGTTGGCCCGGCGCTGGCTGGGAGCGAGAAAGCCGAACTGGCGGCATGCCGATCGTTCGGGATGAACCTCGGAATTGCCTTTCAGCTGATTGACGACGCCCTTGATTATGGCGGCAAATCCGCGAAGCTCGGAAAAAATGTCGGCGACGACTTCCGCGAAGGAAAGATCACCCTGCCGGTCGTGCTGTCATTCCGCCGCGGAACCGAAAGCGAGCGAGCCTTCTGGAATCGGACACTGGCCCATGGCGATATCCGCGACGGCGACCTCGACGAGGCTCTTTCACTGATGGCTAAATACCATTCGATTGAGGACACGGTCGGTCGCGCCCGCCACTATGGCGCGATTGCCACAGACGCGCTCGCCCTCGTGCCATCGTCGGAAATCAAGTCGGCACTGGAAGAGGCGGTCGCATTTTGTATTGGCCGCGCGCATTAAGATTGCGCCGAACCAATCATCGTCGGCCGCACCCACCAGTTCTTTTGTTGGTCGCCGAGCCTTTGTGCCGCCGCTACAGCATCGCCTTGAGAGCCAAACAGCGCAAAGCAGGTCGGTCCCGAGCCCGACATGCGAGCAAGCTCGACCTTCGGCAAAGCTTGCAAGGTGCGTAGCGTCTCGCCGACAACGGGCGCACAGGCAATTGCCGCCGGAGTGAGGTCGTTATTGTGCCGCTTGAGAAAATCGATAAACGCCCCAAACTCGCGCGGCACATCGGCAATGCGATTTCCACCCGAGGAGCCTGTAAACTTGCCAAACACGTCGCGGGTTGCCAACGCTTCGCGCGGATTGACCAGCACCGCCGGCAGGACCGGCAAATCAATTGGCTGAGATAGCAGTTCGCCGACACCGCGCATGACACGCGCACGCGAGGCGATGCAAACCGGCACATCGGCACCGACTGCAAGCGCCGCCGCCATCAGACGAGGATCGTCGAATGCAATACTGTTCGCGCGTGCGGCGAGGCGCAGTGCGGCTGCCGCATCGGCCGAGCCGCCGCCGAGACCGGCCGCGACCGGAATATTCTTCTCGAGCCGGAACAGTCCGCCCTCAACGCCGGCGATGCGATCCTTGAGCGCGGCGCATGCCTTGAGAACCAGATTGTCGGCGATGGGCCCGCTTTTGCTGGCAAAGGGCCCACCGATCTCAAGTCTATCTTCGGCATCTGGCCTTAATGTCAGCGTGTCGGCGACGTCGGCGAATGCGACGAGGCTTTCAAGCTCGTGATAGCCGTCAGAGCGGCGGCCGAGCACCCGCAATGTCAGATTGATCTTGGCAGAGGCATTTTCGAGCAGCGTCGCGCTCACGCGAAAAACCTATCGCCTGCTCATGCGTTTTAGCCGCCGTCGCCGCTTTTCTTGCCGGCCTTGGCTTGCGACGACGTCTCCTCGGGCAAGCCGGATTTGAGCTTTTCCTCGATCTTGGGGAGATCTTCCGGGTCGGGCTTGAGATCGCGCGCATGCGCCCATTGGAATTTGGCCTCGAGCACGCGACCGACCCTCCAGTAGGCGTCGCCAAGATGGTCATTGATGGTCGGATCTTCCGGCTTTAACTCGATTGCGCGCTCAAGCTGCTTGGTCGCCTCATCATAATTGCCAAGCCGATAGTAAGCCCAGCCAAGCGAATCCACGATGTAGCCGTCGTCGGGACGCTGCTGCACGGCCTTCTTGATCATATCCATGCCTTCATCCAGGTTGATGCCCTGGTCGATCCACGAATAACCAAGATAGTTGAGCACGTGCGGCTGGTCGGGGAACAGTTCAAGCGCTTTCTTGAGATCTGCTTCAGCCTTCGCCCATTGCTTTGAGCGCTCGTAGCAAATGCCACGGAAATAATAGAGGACCCAATTCGATTTTTCTGGATTTGCGATATTGGCAACGCCTTTGGAATAGACGCTGGCGCATTCGGCAAATTTCTTGTGCCCGCGCAGTACATTGCCCAGCGCCATGATCGCTTCGAGATCATCCGGGTTCTGCTTGATCAATCCCTCGAGATGCTTCTGCGCCTCGTCGGCCCGTTCGAGACTGTCGAGGTTGGCAGCCATCTGGATGGCGGCATTGCGATGCAAGGGCGAACTGGCTGGAACGCGCTCATAGATCTTGATCGCCAGCTCCGGCTTCTTGAGAGACTCGTAGAGATCGGCGAGCGACAAAAGCGCCAGCGGATGAGTAGGGGCGAGGAACAATGACAATTGCAGATACACCAAGCCAAGATCCTCGCCGCCGCGGCGGCCGAGCGATGCGCCGAGGCCGTAAAGCGCCTCGGCGGCGCCAGCTTGAGGGTTGGACACGAGAAGCGGCAACTTCTCTCCGGCCTTGAGCCTGTCCATCGACTCGACCACAAGCGGATGGCGCGGCAAGGTTTTGTCGAAAGCCTCGAAAATCGGCAGTGCCTCTTTCGGCGAGCGATTGCGCGAGACCCAACTGCCATAGGCCTGTACCACCCTCAGCGCCGTGGAATCGAGTTTGTAGGCATGCTCGAGGCGCTTGCCGGCTTCTTTTTGGTTGGCGGCAGCATCGTAAATCAGACCGGCGTGCAGATCCTTGAAGATCGCGTACCATTCCGGGCCGGCGAGGTGGTCGATCGCGGCGACCGCACCCTTGCTGTCATTCGTCGCAAACAAGCTCCACGCCGAAAGCAGGGTTGCCGTAAGATCGGTGATCGGTCCGCGGATTGACTGCGCCAGCTCGCGACGCGCAGCCGGATATTGCTTGCGCTTGAGCGAGCTTACGCCAAGCACCAGGCGGGCCACGCGATCGTTCTTGTCGGCTTGCGCCACGCGTTCGGCGAATTTCACCGCCTCGTCGACGTCGCCATCAACAAGAAACGACAGGAAGGCGCGATCGAGCAATTCGCCGTTGTTCGGATCGCGCTTGAGCGCGGAACGATAGTAAGCGGCGGCGGCGGCGGCATCGCGCTGTTGGCCCGCATGGCGGGCGGCAAGGTAGCTGCCCGAAGCAGTTACACCTGCGACTTCCAGGGCGCTCGTCGGCTGCGCGGCAAGTTCGAAAGGTGCTGCCGCGAGAAAGGCGGCAAGCGCGCTGCCGGCAATGCAGCGGCCAAGGCTCGAGAACGTCACGGGCAATGCTCCAATGAGATGGCTGGCCGCCGATCACGCGCGGACCGCCGATGTTACGCCGAGAATGGCCTTTTTACGCCGCCCCCGCAAGAACGTCTCAAGCGGCGAGGGTGGATCACCTTGACCGGCCCGATGTGGCGGTATCGTGACGAGGCCATCGCGCGCATATCACATATTTGGATAGTTCGGGCCGCCGCCTCCCTCGGGTGGAACCCAGGTGATATTTTGATTGGGGTCCTTGATGTCGCAGGTTTTGCAGTGGACGCAATTCTGGGCGTTGATCACGAACTTCGGACTGCCCGAATCCTCCACCCATTCATACACCCCAGCCGGGCAATAACGCGCCGAAGGACCGGCGAAGACATCATGCTCGGACTTTTTTTGCAGCCCCAAATCGGCGACCCGGAGGTGAACCGGCTGATCCTCCTCATGATTCGTATTGGACAAGAACACCGAGGACAGGCGGTCGAAGGTGATCTTGCCGTCGGGCTTGGGGTAGGACACCGGCGTGCATTCGGAGGCGGGCTTGAGAGTGGCGTAGTCCGGCTTGCCATGCTTGAGCGTACCGAACAGGGAGAAGCCGACCGTGTTTGTCCACATGTCGAGCCCCCCAAGCGCGATACCGACGAGGGTGCCGAATTTCGACCAAAGTGGCTTGGCGTTTCTGACCCTCCATAAGTCCTTGCCGATGGCCGAAGCACGCCAGCTCGCGTCGTAATCCGCCAGTTCGTCATGACTGCGCCCGGCAGAGAGCGCCGCGGCGGTGGCTTCTGCCGCCATGACCCCCGAAAGCATGGCGTTGTGGCTGCCTTTGATGCGCGGCACATTCATGAAGCCGGCGTCGCAACCGATCAGCACCCCCCCGGGAAACGACAGCTTCGGAACCGACTGATATCCGCCCTCGGTGAGAGCGCGCGCGCCATACGCGAGCCGTTTGCCGCCGGCGAACGTATCGCGCACCAGAGGATGGGTCTTGAAGCGCTGGAATTCCTCGAACGGCGAAATGTAGGGATTGGAGTAGTTGAGGTGGAGTACGAAGCCGACCGAAACCAGGTTGTCGTCGAGATGGTAAAGGAACGAGCCGCCACCGGTTGAATTGTCGAGCGGCCAGCCGAAGGTATGCTGAACGAGCCCCTTGCGGAATTTCTCCGGCGCGATCTGCCAAAGCTCTTTCAGACCAAGCCCGAATTTCTGTGGCTCGCGACCATTCGCCAGATCAAATTTCGCAATCAATTGTTTGCCGAGACTGCCGCGCGCGCCTTCAGCGAACAAGGTGTACTTCGCGCGCAATTCCATGCCGCGCGTGAAATTATCCTTGGGCTCGCCGTTCTTGCCGATACCCATATCGCCGGTGGCAACACCGGCAACCGCACCGTTCGCGTCATGGAGGACTTCGGTCGCCGCAAACCCCGGGTAGATTTCAACGCCGAGCGCTTCCGCTTTTGTCGCCAGCCAGCGGCACACATTGCCGAGTGAAACAATGAAGTTGCCGTGGTTGTTCATCAACGGCGGCATCATGAAATTCGGAAGCCGCAGTGCACTCCCGGCCGAGAGATAATAAAAGCGATCATCGGTGACGGCAGTTTTGATCGGTGAGTCTTCCGAGCGCCACTGCGGAAGGAGACGGTCGAGCCCGACCGGATCGATGACAGCCCCGGAAAGGATATGCGCGCCGACTTCGGAGCCCTTCTCCACCACGACAACGGAAATGTCTGAATTGATCTGCTTGAGGCGGATGGCGGCAGCGAGCCCCGAAGGCCCGGCGCCGACAACCACTACGTCAAATTCCATTGCCTCGCGGGCGGGTAGCTCGGCCATGA
>Ga0187785_10000839_pt1 | contig 10965 bp, 9 predicted proteins | sample 0815_BV2_4_20_MG_FD_132466 | JGI IMG/M metagenome (GOLD analysis project Ga0187785, IMG submission 132466) | Tropical peat soil microbial communities from peatlands in Department of Meta, Colombia - 0815_BV2_4_20_MG | ecosystem: Environmental > Terrestrial > Soil > Wetlands > Peat | place...
CAGGGGCGCTTCGTGCGTCACAGGAACTGTCACAACGGCACAAGGAGAAAATAGCCATTCGTCGTCCGATGAAGTCCGCGCTGCCCGTTCAAAAGGACGGCCCGCGCATAAACGAGGAGATCCGCGTCCGCGAGGTCCAACTAATCGATGCCAGCGGCCACAATCATGGCCCCACACCCATCCAAGCCGCGCTCGACATGGCGCAGGCAGCGGGGCTCGACCTGGTCGAAATCGCCCCCAACTCTTCGCCTCCCGTCTGCAAGATCCTGGACTACGGCAAATACAAGTACCAGGCGCAGAAGAAGGCGGCGGAAGCCCGCAGAAAGCAGAAAGTCGTCGAGATCAAGGAGATCAAGCTCCGTCCTATGATCGACGATCACGACTATCAGGTGAAGATGCGCTCGATGCAGCGTTTCTTCGAGGAGGGCGACAAGGTCAAGATCACCTTGCGCTTCCGCGGCCGCGAAATGGCCCATCAGGAACTCGGTTTCAAATTGTTGGACCGGGTAAAGTCCGATACGGGACCAATCGCCAAGGTCGAGTCAGAGCCGCGGTTCGAAGGCCGTCAAATGATCATGGTTTTGGCGCCGCGCTAGATCCGCAGGCCAAATTGCATGTGTTAGACACGCCATTGCGTCGACCCAAAGGCTGGTGGTTGCATGGCACGGCAGCCTCTGCCATAACGCCGCGCATTCGCCGCCCGGCCAGTAAGGGCTGCCGTGGCGGCGATTAACGCTCAATCCTGAGCACCAGCTCAAAAGGCCACGTAGGCCACATGAGCATTTTCCGGCCATGCGGGCATGCCCGCAACGTGCCGATGAGGAGAGCCAAATGCCCAAGTTGAAGACCAAATCGGGCGCTAAAAAGCGCTTCAAAATCACCGCGACCGGCAAGGTGAAGTACCAGCAGTCCGGCAAACGCCACGGCATGATCAAGCGGACCACAAAAACGATCCGCGAGCATCGCGGCACCAGCGTGCTGTTCAAGACCGACGGCGACAACATCAAGAAATACTGGCTGCCAAACGGCTAGCCGCATTTCCCTGCCGCGCGATCGCGGTTGTCTTCTCGTCCTTAATTGGCACGTACTGCAAGGAGAATTCCAATGGCCCGCGTCAAACGTGGTGTCACGTCACACGCAAAACACAAGAAAGTCCTGAAAGCAGCCAAGGGCTATTACGGCCGGCGCAAAAATACGATCCGCATCGCCAAGCAGGCGGTGGAAAAGGCGAACCAATACGCCTTCCGTGATCGCAAGCGGCGCAAGCGCACGTTCCGCGCGCTTTGGATCCAACGCCTGAACGCCGCGGTGCGCCCATTCGGTCTCAACTACAGCCGGTTTATCGCCGGGTTGGCCAAGGCCGGTTTGACGGTCGACCGGAAGGTTCTGTCCGATCTCGCCATCCGAGAGCCGGCGGCATTTCAGGCGATCGTAGAAAAGGCCAAGGCCGCATTGCCGGCTTAGCCGGCCTGACAAGATCAATGGCGCGCCGATGACGCTGAAGGAAAAGGCGCTTTATCACCAGATCCACCCGCTCAAACTGTCGACGGACATTCTTGCGGCAGTGGCCTCGCTTTATCTTTTCTGGCTGCACAAACCGCTGCCCGCCTTGCTCCTGCACTTCGGACCACCGGCGATCGCATCGGCGCTACTCATCCGCTACGCTGACTTGGAGCCGCTCAAGGAATCGGGCTTCGGCCATTACGTGGGACGAACCATGACCAGAACGATCGAAGGCATTCGCTTGTTCGGCGATATGGTGATGATCCTCGGTGCCTGGTTGCACGATGGGCTGCTGCTTTCGGCGGGCTTGCTTATCGTTGTCGGTGGCTGGTGCAACGGCTTGTCACCGTCAAAAATCCATCGCTGAGTCATGACCGATATCGCACAACTGGAACAGGAACTGCTCACCGCCGTCGCTTCGGCGAAGGACGAGGCGGCCTTGGAAGCTGTGCGCGTTTCGGCGCTCGGCAAGAGCGGCTCAGTATCTGCCTTGCTGAAGACGCTCGGCACGATGACGCCGGACGAGCGCAAGATCCGAGGTCCCGCAATCAACGGGTTGAAGGATCGCATCACGGCTGCCATCGCAACCGCCAAAAACGCGCTTGCGGCCTCCACACTCGACGCCCGGCTCAACACGGAAACCGTCGATGTCACTTTGCCCGTGCGCGAAACGCCGGCTGAAGCCGGGCGAGTCCATCCGATCACGCAGGTGACCGATGAACTCACGGCAATCTTCGCGGACATGGGATTCGCCGTCGCCGAGGGGCCGGACATCGAGACGGACGACTACAACTTCACCAAGTTGAATTTCCCCGAAGGCCATCCGGCGCGAGACATGCACGACACGTTTTACTTCCCGCCGAAATCCGATGGTTCGCGGCTGCTCCTGCGCACGCACACGTCGCCGGTACAGGTGCGCACGATGCTTCGCCAAAAGCCGCCGATCCGCGTGATTTGCCCCGGCCGCACCTACCGCAGCGACTCGGACCAGACGCACACGCCGATGTTCCACCAGGTCGAGGGCCTGGTGATCGACAAGGGTTCACATCTCGGCCACCTGAAATGGATCCTGGAGGAATTTTGCAAGGCATTCTTCGAGGTCGACAACGTGAAGATGCGCTTTCGCCCGTCATTCTTCCCGTTCACCGAGCCGTCGCTCGAAGTCGACATCCAGTGCAAGCGCGACAAGGGTGAAATTCGTTTCGGCGAAGGCGAGGATTGGCTGGAAATCCTCGGCTGCGGCATGGTGCATCCCAGCGTGCTGCGTAATTGCGGACTCGATCCGGACGAATACCAGGGCTTTGCCTGGGGCATGGGGATCGACCGCATCGCGATGCTCAAGTACGGCATGCACGATTTGCGCGCTTTCTTCGAAGCGGATGTGCGCTGGCTCGCGCATTACGGGTTCCGCCCGCTCGACTTTCCGACGCTCGCCGGGGGCTTGAGTCCATGAAATTCACCGTGCCTTGGCTCAAGGAGCATCTCGAAACCGATGCGCCACTGACCGAAATTGTCGAGACGCTCACGATGATCGGGCTCGAGGTCGAGAACGTCGAAGACAAAGCAAGCCTGCTCAAGCCCTTTGTCATTGCGACGGTGATCTCGGCCGAAAAACATCCCAATGCAGATCGTCTCAGAGTCTACATGGTCGATACCGGGGACGGCAAGCCAATCCAGGTCGTCTGCGGCGCGCCCAATGCGCGCGCGGGCATGAAGGGCGTGTTTTCGGCGCCGGGTACTTTCATCCCCGGGAAAAACATTACGCTGACGGTTGGCACCATTCGGGGAGTCGAAAGCCGCGGCATGCTGTGTTCGGCGGCCGAACTGATGATTTCCGACGACCATGAAGGAATTATCGAACTGCCCGCGGATGCGCCAGTGGGCAAGTCCTACGCCGACTGGGCGGGCAGCAGCGATCCCGTGATCGAAATCAATCTCACGCCCAACCGGCCCGACTGTACCGGCGTTTCCGGCATCGCGCGCGATCTCGGCGCGACTTCTATCGGCACATACAAGGACAAGATCCCGAAGCCGGTGAAGGGAACATTCCCCTGCCCCCTCAAGGTGACTCTCGACTTTGGAAAGACGCCTTCGCTGTGTCCGGCCTTTGCATTGCGGCTGGTCAAAGGCGTCAAGAACGGCCCATCGCCCGACTGGTTACAAAAACGTCTGACGGCGATCGGGTTGCGGCCTATCAACGCGCTGGTTGACGTCACCAATTTCATCACATTCGACCGCGGCCGGCCATTGCATGTGTTCGACGCCGCCAAAGTGCACGGCAATCTGACGGTGCGACGCGCGAAGAACGGCGAGAAGCTGCTGGCGCTCGATGGCAAGACCTACACGCTCGACGAAGCGATCTGCGTGATTGCCGACGAAAAAGGTGTTGAATCCCTCGCCGGTATCATGGGCGGCGAAGCGAGCGGAGTTTCTGATGCCACCACCGACGTGCTGATTGAATCGGCACTCTGGGACGAACTGAACATTGCGCAGACTGGACGCAAGCTCGGTATCAATTCCGACGCGCGCTATCGTTTTGAGCGTGGCGTCGATCCTGCGTTCATGGTGCCGGGTCTCGAACTGGCGACGCAAATGGTGCTCGACCTTTGTGGCGGTCAGGCATCCGAGATTGTCGTTGCCGGTGACCCCACTCCGAAGGAGAAGATTATCGATTTTCCGTTGAGCGAATTGCAACGGATCGCCGGCCTGAAACTGCCTCTGACCGACACGCGCCGCATACTGGAAAAACTTGGGTTTTTCGCAGCCGGCCAGGGCGAACGCGTGAAAGTGGCGGTACCGTCGTGGCGGCCGGACGTTCATGGCCGCGCTGATATCGTTGAGGAGCTTGTGCGTATCGTCGGTGTTGATCGCGTCCCGTCAACGCCTTTCGCGCGCGGAGACAATGCACGCAAGCCCGTGCTCACCGCAATCCAGAATCGGACCCGCAAGACAAAGCGCGCGCTTGCCGTACGTGGGCTGCTCGAAGCCGTTACCTGGTCGTTCGTGTCGAAACAGGAAGCCAACCTGTTCGGCGGCGGCAAAGCGGAGCTTGCGCTTGCGAATCCAATAGCGGCGGAATTGTCCGACATGCGGCCGAGCTTGATCCCAGGCCTCGTCATGGCGGCGCAACGGAATGCCGACCGCGGTTTTCCCGATACCGCGCTGTTCGAGGTTGGGCAGATCTTCAAAGGCGACAGACCTGAAGAGCAGCTCACCGCCGCGAGCGGTCTGCGCCGCACCCTTGCCAAGACCTCCGGCAGCGGCCGTCATTGGTCAAACAAGACGGGGCCCGTGGACGTTTTCGATGCCAAGGCCGACGCTTTTGCGGTTCTGGCAGCGGCGGGCGCCCCGATGCAGGCGTTGCAAATCGTGCCTGGCGCCCCCCCCTGGTACCATCCCGGCCGCAGCGGCACGATCCAGATCGGGCCACAAAACATCCTCGGCCACTTCGGCGAATTGCATCCGCGCGCGATCGCCGAACTCAAAGCCGAAGGGCCGCTGGTCGCCTTCGAGTTGCTTCTCGAAAATATTCCTGAACCGAAGGCGCGGCCCACGCGTGCAAAGTCACTCCTCGAGCTGTCGCCTTTCCAGCCAGTCGAGCGCGATTTCGCCTTCGTGGTCGATGCCGCGGTGAACGCGGCCGACATCGTGCGTGCAGCGCAAAACGTCGACAAAAAGCTGATCAGCAATGTGCTCGTGTTCGACGTCTATGAAGGCAAAGGTATCGAGCCCGGAAAGATATCAATCGCCATTGCTGTCACCATCCAGCCGCGCGAAAAGACGATGACCGACATCGAGATTGATGCACTTTCCGAAAGGATCGTCACCGAGGTTACCAAGCGGACCGGCGGAGTATTGCGGGCTTAACCCGGATCATCAAATCCGCACAGGCGAACTCATCGCGTTCGATGATGGCGATGAGTAGCCTTGCTCGCGCCGCATCAATCGTCCCGGCCACGCCGGCTGCGGCGCTGGCGTGAACGCTGCGACGGCTTGTCTTCTTCAGGTTTTTTCAGTGCTCCAATCTGCCGCAAAGCTGCATCCGCCGCGCGCTGGCCGGAGTCCCACGCGCCATTGACCGTGCCCCATTGCGTTTCATGCAAAGCCTCACCCGCAAGCCAGATACGCCCACCGAGCGGCTCCGCCAAAATCCTGCGTGGATCCCCGCCGCCGGGCGCTGCCACTGACATCGCACCGAGCACGAAAGGCTCCTCGTTCCAGCGTGTGGCGTAGCTGCGCTTGATTGCCTTTTTTGCGTTGGCGCCAAACAGCGATGCGATCCAGTCGCCGGCAAATTCAATCATCGCGGGGCCGCCTTTTGTCGAAAGATCGCGGCCAAAATCACCGGCAACTTCGACCATGTGCAGAGCGGTTCCTGACACATTGGCAAGCAATGCCGCCGTACGCGGGGTCGACGATTGCTCGAACACCAGATCGTCGCGTTGAAGACCGAGCGGATTGCGCGGCATTTCGAGCGCAATGTGGTCGTAGCTGCCGAGCGAGAGGGCGGCAGCGGCATCGAGCTGGCGCTTGGCTAATTCCGGCTTGAATTCGATTTTGCCGGAAGCAAGCACGTTAGTCGACGCCGTCACAATCGCGGCGTGGGCGCGCACGGAGCCCCTCGCAGTGACAACATCGACGCTCCCGCGGTCCCATTCAATGCGTTTTACGGGCGTCGATAATTGCACGGGCAAACCGGCAGCAAGTTTTGCGATCAGCGAGCCGTAACCCTGCCGGCAGAATGCGTCGTTATCGCGTTCCGGCATGCGCGCAAGATCGCCAGTCGAAATCGAGGCGAGATCTTTGCCGCAAATATAGGGACCAAGGACAAACTCAATCGTTGCCCGCCACGCGCCCAAATCGCCCGGCAGCGCACGGACCGCCGGAGCATCCGCTCTGCCCCGCCCGGCCTCGACAATGGCCCGGCGTGCACGCACCAGCGCCGCGACAAAACCTTCAAGTTCTGAATCGCGCGCACTCCTGGGACCCACGCGCACGATCTGCCCGCGCGGCGCCGCATAAATGTCCAGCCCGCTGTTCGAAGCTGACCCGCCAGGGAGATTTCCATCAGGCCGGTGAATCCAGTGTGCCCCAAGATCGAACGGCGTACCGAAAATCGTCGAGTCGGTGGTGCAACGACCCCCGAGGCGGTTCATGGCGTCCAGCACCACGACACGGCGGTTGGCAGCAGTCACACGGCGTGCGGCGGAGATACCGGCCGCGCCTGCGCCAACAATCACCACGTCTGCATCCGTTGCCATCTGTGCGCGCACGAGTGACGGCGCAGCGACGACAGCTGCCGAAGCAGTGAGGAACGAGCGTCGGCTAAGCCCCGACATGGTATCCAAATTCTTTCCAAGCGAGGCGGGAGAATGCACCAACGCACAACATGCAGCAAATTTTATGGCTAACGATCGGTAATGCCGGCGCAAAGTCCTAGGGGAACCCCACAAGGGGTGAACCAAATTGCAATGACTTCTCACTAAATTAGCGGATCAAAGAAACGTCGCGGGGAACTGACGCCGCACGAGGGGAAACGTCTTGAGCGCCAAGAACAGGCGCCGAGGGCCGGTTATGAGCTGGATGGTCGACGGGGTTGGGCGCTTTCTAGCCCACTATCTGGAAAAGCCGGTGCAAGGCTACGAGCCGTTCACGCCGTCCGATCCAGATGCTTTGCGCGCGAGCTTGCGGCCAGGCGATGTATTGCTGGTCGAAGGCAACAACCACATCTCCGGCGTCATCAAATACCTCACGCAATCCACGTGGTCGCACGCCGCGCTCTACGTCGGTCCCATCGGTGACCGCGCAACGGCTGATGGCGAACCGCTGGTGCTGGTCGAAGCCAATATCGGGCAAGGTGTGGTCGCGGCACCGCTGTCGAAATATGCGCGCTTTCACACGCGCATTTGCCGTCCGACTCAGCTGGACGAGGACGATCGGGCGCGGGTCTGCGCTTATGCGGCCGAGCGCATCGGTTTCGACTACGACCTCAAGAATATCATCGACCTGCTGCGCTACCTTTTCCCGCTGCCGGTGCCGCAACGATGGCGCCGTCGCATGATGGCGCTCGGCAGCGGTCACCCCACGCGTATTATCTGCTCGGCGCTTATCGCACAGGCATTTGAGAGGGTGCGCTACCCGATTCTGCCAAAAGTGACCCGGCTCGATAGCGAGGCGGCGCGCCAGGAAATTCTGGAAATCCGGCACTCTTCCCTTTACGCGCCGCGCGATTTCGATATCTCACCCTATTTCGAGGTGGTGAAGCCGACGATTGTGCGCGGCTTCGACTACAAGGCGATGGCCTGGGCTGACCTTCCCGCCGCCGATGCCGACGAAATCATCGCACTCGTGCCAGCAGACGAAGACACACTCTCGCCGGTTGCCTAGCTGACGGGCTTGCCCTGCGCCACGGCCGGGCTTACCTCATGCCGGCATGATTGACGCAGCCATCAAGGCGCTTTCGCAAATGTTCGCACCCGCTTTGCGGCGCGTGTTGCTCAAGGCCGTCGGACTTGCGCTCATCACAATCACGATCATCGGCATCCTCATGCAGCGCTTGCTGTCGGCCTGGGCGGAGACCGGCGCCAATTGGGCCGAGCAAGCCACCGGGGTCGCGCCGCACACGGTTTGGTCGGCGCTTGCCTGGATCCTTTCCATCATGGCGGGATTGGGCATCATCACCGGCGCGCTGTTCTTGATGCCTGCGGTGACCGCATTTGTCGGCAGCTTCTTCGTTGACGAGATCGCCGACGTCGTCGAGCACGAGCACTACCCGGCTGACCCGCCCGGCCGCGCCCTGCCATTTTTTCGCGCCTTGATCGAAGGCCTGAAAATCGCCGCGCTGGCGCTTCTGGTTTATCTCTGCGCGCTACCGTTCGTATTGTTCGCGGGACTCGGCGTCATCATTCTTTATCTCGCGAATTCGTATCTGCTTGGCCGCGAATATTTCGAGCTCGCCGCCATGCGCTTCCGCCCGCCGCAGGAAGCAAAGGCCATGCGCAAGGCCAACTCGGTTTACCTTTTCCTGGCCGGCATGTTCATCGCCGCATTCGTGTCGATACCGATCATCAATCTGGCGACGCCGATTTTTGCTATGGCTTTCATGGTGCACATTCACAAGAAAATCTCAGGCAAGCGGACCGAGCTGATCGGGCACGCGCGCTGACCATCAGCCCTTTGACCGCAGATCAATGACCCGTTTGGCCTTGCCGAGAGAGCGCTCGACGGTCCCGGTTTTGACGGTCTTCACCGCCGCAGTCACCCCGATCAAGGCCTTGATATGATCCGCGAGATCGCGGTCACATGCGGCAAAGACGCCGTTGTCAGCGTCCGGGCGTGCCTCGACCACAACGGTAATTTCATCGAGCCGCTCGACGCGGCGAAGCTCGATCACAAAATGGGGCGCAAGCCGCTCGTCCTTGAGAATGATCTCCTCGATCTGACTCGGAAACACGTTGACACCGCGCACGATCATCATGTCATCGGAGCGGCCCGTGACCTTTTCCATCCTGCGCATCGAGCGCGCCGTGCCCGGCAGCAGGCGCGAGAGATCGCGGGTGCGATAGCGCACGATCGGCATCGCTTCTTTTGTCAATGTCGTAAAGACCAGTTCGCCGGCTTCACCGTCCGCCAGCGGCCTGCCGGTCCCCGGGTCAATCGTTTCAGGATAAAAATGATCCTCCCAGATGTGCGGGCCGTCCTTGCTCTCGATGCATTCGCAGGAGACGCCGGGACCAATGATTTCCGAGAGCCCGTAATTGTCTATGGCATGCAGGTCAAAGGCGTCCTCGATCTCTGCACGCATGGCATTCGTCCATGGCTCGGCGCCGCACATCGCGATCTTGAGCGACGATTGGCGTGGGTCGACACCTTGCGCACGGAATTCATCGAGAATCGCAAGCAGGTAGCTCGGCGTGACGAAAATGACGTCCGGTTTGAAATCCGCGATCAGACGCACCTGCCGTTCGGTCATGCCGCCGGACACCGGCACGACGGTCATGCCAAGCCGTTCGGCGCCATAATGAAAGCCGATGCCGCCCGTGAACAGGCCGTAGCCGTAGGAGTTCTGCACCAGCATTCCGGGCTTGCAACCGGCCGCACGCATGCTGCGCGCCATAAGATCGGCCCAGGTATCGAGATCGCGCCGGCTGTAACCGACAACAGTCGGCTTTCCGGTCGTGCCGGATGACGCATGCACGCGCAATACCTGATCGCGCGGAATAGCGAACATACCGAAGGGATAGTGACTGCGCAGATCGTCTTTGGTGGTGAAGGGAAAATTCTGCAGGTCGCTCAGCGATTTGAGGTCGTCGGGATGAACGCCTGCCTTGTCGAAAGCCTTCTTGTAGTGCGCAACGCTGCTATAGGCGTGGTTGAGTGTCCATTTCAGCCGTTTGAGCTGAAGCGCCCCAATCTCGTCGCGCGAGGCGGTTTCGATCGGATCAAAGTTATCGCGGCGCGGCGCGAGGTTGACGCCCTTAAGCTGCAAACGCGACATACGCTTCCCTCGGCCAATCTGTTCGTGAGCTAGATTTTTCGTTGCGCGGCTTTCCAGTGTTTTTCGAGATTAGCGATCAGCGCCGGGCTGAAATGGCAATAGGCCTGTTCGCGGCAATACACCGCCATGTAACGGCGGAAGGTGTCGAGGGACTCTTCGCCGACGCGGAAAGCGCGCCGGTTGCCGGCGGCACTGACCACGCCAGACGATGTGAAATCGTCGCATACTTTGCTGACCGCTTGCTCGACCTGGTCGGGTTGCACGATGACATCGCAAATCATGCGGCCTTCGGGGCTATCGCATTCAAAGCGACGGCCCATCATGATCGCCTGGCGCGCCGCCCGCGCGCCCACGAAACGAGTCAGACGCAAATTGGCTGCGCCCGGAATGATGCCTTCTTTGCGCGCCGGCAATGTCATATAGGCATCGCTTCCCGCCACGACATAATCCATCGCAAGCAGGTACTGGCAGCCGCCCCCGATAGCAAAGACATCGAGTTGCGCGAGCCAGGGCTTTTCGCGCGTACCGCCGTGAATTTCGTCGGCGCTGCGCGTGCCAAGCGCAAGGCCGCGCATCATCTTGTTGACGATCCCCATATCCCGGCGGATGTACCAGAGGTAGGGAATTTTGCCGCGATAAAGATGGGTCAGGTTGATTCCTGCGGAGAAAACATTTCGGCCCTTGTATTTGGGGTGATCGACGACGTCGCCACGCAGGACGCAGATTTCACTCATCGGATCGAGGATGGCGATATCGGCCGCCGTTTCCGTATCGTCGAGCGTGTCATCGTCTTCAGCGTTCAGAAAGCGTGGATTGTGTACCGTCACAATCGCCGATTTCCCCCGTCGCTCTACCCGGGCAGGACCAAAGTCCACGACGCCGTCTTTGATAAAATCGGTACCGCGCTCGATCGCTTCCATTTTCGGCAAGAGCATGGCCTGGCAGAGATGCATGCCGGCGTCGGG
>Ga0187785_10000840_pt1 | contig 10960 bp, 8 predicted proteins | sample 0815_BV2_4_20_MG_FD_132466 | JGI IMG/M metagenome (GOLD analysis project Ga0187785, IMG submission 132466) | Tropical peat soil microbial communities from peatlands in Department of Meta, Colombia - 0815_BV2_4_20_MG | ecosystem: Environmental > Terrestrial > Soil > Wetlands > Peat | place...
GACAGATTGGCGGCCAGTTCCTCGGCTTTGGACAAAAGCCCGACGGAATCAAGAGCGACTTCTGCCTTCTCCCTGATATCCCTGAAATCGCTATGATGCCGGATCATGTTCCAGGCATGCCGGCGCGATTGCGCGGCGATGCGGGCATTTTCCAGCACCGTCGCATTGGGCATGATGTTCGTGATCTGGTAGGAGCGCGCGATGCCCTTCTGCGAGATCATGTTAGGCGGCAGCCCGGTAATCTCCTCGCCATTAAACATGATATGTCCCGCGGTCGGTCGCAGCACGCCAGTGAGACAATTGAAGAATGTGCTCTTGCCCGCCCCGTTCGGCCCGATGATGGCGCGGACCTCCTCGCGCTGAACCGCGAAATTGACCTGCGACAGCGCGGTTAGTCCGCCGAAACTGACGGTCAACAACTCGGTCTTGAGGATCGGAGCCGACGCGGCTCCCCGGCTGCTCGCCGGGGAGCCTGGATCGGTGACAGTTTGTGCGCTCACTTAAGTGGTAGCGAATTTGCAGGCCGGTGGCACAACCGTTTTCTCGCCGGGAACTGTTTCGACGAGGTGATGCTTGCCGCCTTTGATCTCGAAAATGAACTGGCGGATGAACGCCTGGTGATCTTCCTTGCGGATGACACCGCCACCCTGCGGGAAGTCGTCGCCTTCCTTCATCACCAGACCTTCCAGAGCTTCGATCAGTTTCATCGTGTCCTGGCGGCCCTGGAATTTCGACTTCTCCATGCCGAGCTTAAGTGCGTTGATCGCCTCGTAGTTCGACTGCACGTAGCGATCGGGCAGCGGACCTGAGGGATCGACCTTGGCGAGACGTGTCTTGGCTTCGTCGAAGAACCTGTGGAGCGCCGGAGTATCGAGCGCACCCTCGAACACCGGGATGTACCGGTTGATCCCGACAAAGCCCTCGATCTTGTTGCCAAGCGCCGGCAGGTTCACTGACTCGGCGATCGCGCCGTCACCGGCCCATTTGTACTTCTTGGTGAGGCCGAGATCATAAGCCTGATTGCCGATGGTGATGCCGTCCTTGCCGAAGAAGATGCCGAACAGCCCGTCGAATTGTCCGGTGATCTTGGAGAGGAACGGTGTCATGTCCGCAGTTCCAAGCGGAATTCCGGTGGTCTCAACTACTTCACCGCCCTGCTTCCGGATTTCCTGGGCGTAAGCGTCGCGCGTCGACTGACCCCAGGAATAGTCGGCATAGGCGATGTGCCATTTCTTGCCCATATTGTTGACGAGATAGGGCGCGATCGCCACCGCCTGCGCCGGCGCAAATTCATAAGTCCGGAAGCTGTAGCGGTTGCACTTGGTGGTGGTCAGCGTCGTGTCGAGGCACACGCTGATCATGTTGACGACCTTGTTCTCTTCGAACACCGGCATGCAAGCGAGGCAGATGTTGGAAAGAAAGCCGCCGACATGCACGTCGACATTGTCTTCGACCAATAACTTCTGGGTCTTGCGGCGCCCGACGTCGGGTTTGGACTCATCGTCTGCGATCACCGCTTCGAGCGGCCGGCCATTGACGCCGCCCGCCGCATTGATGCGGTCGATCGCCATTTGCAACCCGACCACCGCGGTCTTGCCGCCGAGGGCTCCGGCACCCGACAGCGGCTGCAACGAACCAATTTTGTATGGCGTGGCTGCGCCGAAGGCTGCGCGCCAAGGTGCCGGTACCAGCATCAGCGCGCCGATCGCGCCGCCGCCCCAACCCACGACACGGCGGCGAGTCATTTTGCCGCTGTACCAGAAGTCTTGCGCCCACTCCTCCTCTTTCCATTTTTCAGTCATTGGGTGTCCTCCCTCTGGATTACAGATATGCGGATGCAAATACTGCAATCGTTGATTTCAAATTGTTACTTTTGTTCGCATGCCAAGCACGGCCAGCGACATGCGCGGCTGCGAGACCAGTCACCGAACGCCTATGCCTTTTGGCATGACGCGGCATTGCCGATCCTCCCCTGCCAGCCCTTTGCGGGCTCTTCATTCCCATTAGCAAACGCGATCCGGCAGCAAGTTTCAACCGCATTGTTCATTTCGATTCCACAACAATGGTCTTATGACTGCTTGCGGATTGAGCAGCGCGCTCGCGCGAGGCGGCCGCTAATGCTAGGCTCGACGTTGCAACCGTAGGAAAGGGTTAATGGCCGTAGCATCGGTACGCCGAGAGCCCGCGCCCGCCAGCAGCCTTTCGGCGCGGCTGGCAATAAGAGCCGGCGCGCATCGGGGGCCGACGGCCGGGCTGGCGCCCGGCTTTGTGCAAGGCAACCTTGCCATTTTGCCGCAGGCGCTCGCTGCCGACTTTTTGCGCTTCTGCCAACTTAATCCCAAGCCCTGCCCGGTGATCGGAACGTCCGCGCCGGGCGACCCTCGGGTCCCCGCGCTGGGTGAGGATCTCGATATCCGGACTGACCTGCCGCGCTACCGCGTCTGGAAGAACGGCGAGCTGATCGCTGAGCCCGAAAACGTGCACGACTTCTGGCGCGACGATCTGGTGAGCTTCGTGATCGGCTGCTCGTTTTCATTCGAGGAAGCGCTGACGGCGGAAGGCATCGAGCTGCGTCACATTACACGCGGCTGCAACGTGCCGATGTACCGCACCTCGATTGCCACCCACGAAGCCGGTCCATTCCATGGACCGATGGTTGTGTCGATGCGCCCGTTGACGCCGCGCGACGCAATCCGCGCCGTTCAGATCACCACGCGCTTTCCGTCCGTGCACGGCGCGCCGGTGCATATCGGCAAGCCAGAAATGATCGGCATCAAGGATATCGGCAAGCCCGACTATGGCGATGCCGTTGAAGTGCGCAACGACGAGCTGCCGGTGTTTTGGGCCTGCGGAGTGACGCCGCAGTCGGTGATCGCGACGGTGAAGCCCGAATTCTGCATTACGCATTATCCGGGCAGCATGCTGGTGACTGACCGAAAGAACACCGAGTTTGCGATCATGTGAGTGTTGGTTGGTCGGGAGGCACGATTTCTCATCCGTCATGGCCGGGCATAGCCGTCCACAGGACGGCGTGCTTTCGCACGCCTATGTCCCGGCCATCCACGTCTTAGTTGGTGAACGGCTGAACGACGTGGATGCCACGAAAGTCGGGCTTGCCCGACTTTCGTAGTAAATGACGAGGCACAAGTCAGGTAAACCCGACTTGTGGCACAAGGCCGGGCATGACGACGCATTTAAGCCGCGTCTCTCGCCTTTTTGTCCAGCAATCCCGCCTCAACCAAAGCCTGCCGGATGCGCGCGATCTCGCTGCGCTCGATCTTAACCAATGGCGGGCGCACCACCGCGCGCGGCAACTTGCCGAGCAGCACCAGTGCTTCCTTCATGCGGTTGTGCATGTCGACGAAAGGATCAGCATAGAACACGCGTGCGGTCGGATCGATACGGTCATTAAGGCGCTTGGCTTCCACCATGTCGTTCTTTTGCACGGCGCGAAATAGTTTCGCCTGCAAATCGGCGATCACGCTGCCCGATCCCGACAACAAGCCGTTGCAGCCGAGAACCAGGGATGAGAACAGCCACGAGCTGTGGGTGGTGAGCACATTCACCGGCCGTGACAAATTTTGTAGCGTGCGGATGTGCCACTCGTGATGCGGCACGTTGCCGATCCAGTCCTTGATAGCGCGGATTGACGGCACCTCCTCGCACAACTTCAACAGCGTATCCTTCGGATAGCCCTGGCCGGTTGCAAGCGGGTACTGAAAAACGATCAGCGGCAGGTCGGTTGCGTCCGCGATACGTTTCATGTGTGCGAGCGCCATAGCCGGCGACTGGCCGAGCGTGAATGGGGCCGGGGGAAATACGAGCAAAGCCGAAGCGCCACCCTGCGCCGCCATGCGCGCGATACGCGCTGCCTCGATACTGCCGTCGGCCCAAATGCCGTTGACCAGCGGCATGCGAGAGCCGACCTCGTCCTGCGCGATTTCGAGTACACGCCTCTGCTCATCGAAAGTGCAAGAAGCGACTTCCGTCGAATGGGCGTTGATTGTGATGGCGGACAGACCTTCGGTCGCTGCCACGTCACGCAGATGTTTGCGGAAGCTCGTCTCATCGATGGCGAGGTCGTTATCGAACGGCAGTAGCACCGCAGGAATTACCCCGTGAGGAACATAAGTCGCCTGCCCTGCCATTGCCTCTCTCCGGTCAGTTCGCCGCTTTCGCCCACTCTTCGCGCGCGCAGTATAGCCGAATTCCGCTGGACAGTCGGTCACTGTCTGCGAGCCCCACCTTGCCGGGCCAATTCAAAAGCAGCATGCTTGGCACCAAAAGCGCGTCCTAGGGGCCCGCACATGGGCCTCCTCAGGCAGGGAGGGGAGCCTATGACAAAGCAAGAGTTCGATCGCCGCAATTTCCTGAAGAGCGCCGTCATAGGTGGCGCCGCGGCAGCCGGCGGCACGGCCGCAATGGCGCCAACACAGACTGCTCAGGCACAACAGCCGGCAACTGCGCCCGCCAACGCTGCGCCAGAGGCTGCGGGATATGAATTTCTCAATCTTGACGAGGCGGCGTTCGTAGAAGCGCTGGTCGATCACATGGTCCCGGCCGATGAGGTCAGTCCCAAGGGCACCGATCTCGGCATCAACATTTATATCGATCGTGCGCTCGCCGGGGCCTGGGGCAAGGGCGAGCGTCTCTATATGCAAGGCCCGTGGAAGCAGGGCGTGCCCTCCCAAGGCTACCAGTTACCTCTCACCCCGGCACAGCTCTACCGTGCTGGCATCGAGGCGACTAACGCGCATTGCCGCAAGACGTATGGCAAGCCGTTCGACCGGATCGACAGTGCGCAGCGCGAAGAGGTGCTGGTCGGCCTGTCAACCGGCAAAATCAAATTCGACAACGGACTGCCGGTGCGCGTGTTCTGGGCTACGCTTTATCAAACCGTGATCGAAGGCATGTATTCGGACCCGATCTATGGCGGCAACCGCAACAAGGCGGGTTGGGCCATTATCGGCTTCCCCGGTGTGATCGCGGTGCACCGCGACCACGTGGAGAAATTTCGTGGCAAGCCGTTCCCGAACAAACCCGTCAGCATCGCCGACATGAGTTGAGGGGCAGGTCATGACCACCAAACTCAGGGAAGTCGATGTCGTTATTGTCGGGCTGGGCTGGACCGGCGGCATTCTCGCGAAGGAACTGGCGGAGTCCGGCTTGAAGGTCGTCGCGCTTGAGCGTGGTGCACCTCGCACGAGCGAAAATGACTATTCACTGCCCAATATTCGCGACGAACTACGTTACGTCGTGCGTCATGACCTGATGCAGAACACCGCACGCGATACCCTTACCGTGCGCAACAATCCGACCCAGGAAGCCCTGCCGATGCGGCGGCTCGGCTCGTTCCTGCCAGGCGAGGTGGTCGGCGGTTCCGGCGTGCACTGGAGCGGTCATACGTGGCGCTGGACCGACATGGAATTCAAGATCCGCTCCAACTATGAGGAGCGGTACGGCAAAAAATTCATTCCCGATGACATGACGATCCAGGATTGGGGAATCACCTACGCCGAGCTTGAGCCCTATTACGAGAAGTTCGAGTACACCGCGGCAGTCTCCGGCAAAGCTGGCAATATCAACGGCAAGATCCAGGCCGGCGGCAACCCGTTCGAGGCGCCGCGCGCGAGGGAATATCCACTACCCCCGCTCACACCGATTCTGGCGAGCGAGATGTTCAGCGACGCCGCGCGCAATGCCGGCTACCATCCGTTCCCGCGTCCGTCCGCGAATGCCTCGCAACCTTATACAAATCCCGACGGCTCGAAATTTGGCGGCTGCCAGTATTGTGGCTACTGCCAGCGCTTCGGCTGCGAAGCCAACGCCAAGGGCAGCCCGCACATGACGGTGATCCCGATCGTCATGCGCAATTCTAACTTCGAACTGCGCACGCATTCCTGGGTCACCAGGGTTGTCAAGGATAACGACGGCAAACGCGTCACCGGAGTCACTTACACCAATGTGCTCAATGGCGAAGAATTCGAGCAGCCGGCCACCATGGTTCTGCTCTGCGCCTACGCCATCAACAATGTGCACCTGATGCTGCTGTCGGGCATAGGAACGCCTTACGACCCGGTCGCGCAGAAGGGCGTCATTGGCAAGAACTATTGCTACCAGACCGGCGCCGGCGCGACGCTCTTCTTCGAAGGCAAATATTTCAATCCGTTCATGAGCGCCGGCGGCTCCAACGCCACCATTGATGATTTCAACATCAATTGGGAGTTCGACCGCGGTCCCCATAACTTCGTCGGCGCGTACAACGTCAACGGCGGCTTCAATACCGCTCTTCCGATCGGATACCGTCCGGTGCCGAGCGGCACGCCGCAATGGGGCAGCGAATGGAAACGGGCGACGGCAAAGTGGTATCAGACCGCGATGACTATTGGCGCTAGCGGCAGCGTGATGTCCAATCGCTACAATTGCTATGACCTCGACCCGACTTATCGCAACGCATTCGGCCAACCCCTGATGCGAATGACGTTCGACTACAAGGCGAACGAACACAGGATGGGAACCCACGCCGCGCAAGTGATCAACGATATCGCCAAGTCGATGAATCCCACCAAACTCAATCCGGCTGTGGCGCGCACCAATCCCTGGACGGTGGTGCCTTACCAGAGCACTCACAACACCGGTGGCACCATCATGGGCACCAATCCGGGTGACAGCGCACTGAACAAATATTTGCAGAGTTGGGATTGTCACAACCTGTTCGTCGTCGGCGCCAATGTGTTCCCGCACAACGCTTCGTACAATCCGACCGGGCCGGTGGGTGCCCTCGCCTATTGGACCGCGGACGCGATCAAGAATCGCTACGTGAAAAATCCAGGCCCCTTGGTGGCGGCATGAGAAATTCGTTCCGCGCAGCCGCGGGCTTGGGCCTGATGCTGTCAATGACGGCGGCTGCCCAGGCCGGCGGCGATGCGGCGCGCGGCGAAGCGCGCTTCCAGGACTGCGCCGCCTGCCACAAACTGGAGGCTGGCAGCAATGATGTGGGGCCGAGCCTGCATGGAATTTTTGAACGCAAGGCCGGAACGCTGGCCGATTTTCGCTATTCCCCGGCGATGAAGCGCAGCGGAATCTCCTGGACGCCAGAGACGCTCGACAAGTTCATTACCGAACCACAGGCTATGGTGCCGGCCAACCGCATGCCCTATGCCGGAATGGCGAACCCAGATGACCGTGCCGACCTCATCGCGTATTTACAGAAGACGTCGAAATAACTCGTAGTGGCTATATCAGACGACGAGCGCGCCGCCGTCGATATAGACAATTGACCCGGTTGCAAAACCGACTGTCATAAATGTAAGAATTTGCTTCGCGATATCGTCACTCTCGCCGACCCGGCCCACGGGCAACGCAGCCGCGGTCTTCGCGAGCATGTCACGGCGCGCAGCCTCCGGCATGCTGGATCGTATGGGCGTGTCGATGGTGCCCGGCGACACGGCATTGACCCTGACCGGCGCCAGTTCGAGTGCCAGGCCACGTGTCAACGATTCGAGGGCGCCGTTCACCGCGCCAACAATCGCAGCACCCGGTCGAGGACGAACGCTCAAATATCCCGTCACCAGCGTCAGCGACCCGCCGGCGCGGATGTCTGCCGCGCGCGCGACGCGCCAGGCACCCCAGAACTTGCTTTCCATGGTCGCTCGCACGTCATCCATCGACACGCTCTTGAAGGGACCGGTTCGCAGCTGCGCGGCAGTGACGACGACATGATCGGCGGGGCCGCAGTGCCTAAACAAACTGGCAACACTTTCATCGCTGGTCACGTCAGTCGGGATCGCCGTTACGCCGAGCTTGTCGGCCGCGGCCTTCAGACGTTCGGCGTTACGGGAGGCAATGACGACCTCGGCGCCTTCACGCTTCGCCAGTTCGGCGGTCGCAAGGCCGATCCCGGACGAACCCCCGACGACAACAACTGTTTTCCCTGCAAGCACCATCTTGTTTCTTCCCTTATCTCGGTTGTTATTGTTTTCGTGGGCGGCTGCTGCAAACGCATCGCAACGTCAATCGACAATTGAAAATGCGTGAATCTCCCGCCGTTCAAGAAGCGGCACGGCTTGTTCCAGCACCAGCCTTTTGAAGTGCGGCGTCTGACGATGGTCAAGAAACGCTTGCTCGTTCAAATACTGCTCGTACAACAGAAATTCATTTGGGTCGTCGAGCGATCGGTTAGCGACGAACTGCACGTTGCCTGGCTCTCGACGAATTTCCTTGGTCAACTCGCGCAAGATCGCCTCGAGTTTATCGGTTTGACCGTCACGAGGACGCCAACGCGCTACGATTACATGTGTCATTATTTCACTTGGTGGAAGCCTGGGGAGCTCCAAAAGCTTTCGACAACCGCTTGGCTGCCTCACTAAGACCGCGGGCCTTATTTTGCAATGCCTGGATCGACAGGCGCCATACCGGTCCGGAAATCCCGATTGCTCCGATAACCTGGCCACTGAAATCGTGCACAGGCATGGCTGCACAGCGCACTTCGTTGTTGAATTCACCGTCGTCGAAAGCGATGCCCGTGCGGCGGATATCCTGGAGTTCGCGCCGCAACCGCTGCGGATTGGTAATCGTCTTCGATGTGAGCGATTTCAGCTCGACGCGGTCAAGATACCGGTCGAGTTGGTCCGCCCGCAGGGCCGCGAGTATGACTTTGCCCAGTGCCGTGCAATACGCCGGTCGCACCACCCCGACGCGGTCGGTCAGCTGAAACGCGCCCGGTCCCGGTGTGCGCGCCATGACTACAACGGCATCGCTCATGCGTGTGGCAAAGTGGCTGCTCTCGCCGGTCTCGCGTGACAGATCGTCGAGCACGGGCGTCGCCATACTCACCATTTCCATTTCGTCGAGCGCACTGGCAGCCAGCGCGAACAGCGGTCGGCCAATGCGATAGCGTTTGCTTTCCTTGATCTGCCGGATATAGCCGAGCGAGACCATCGTCTTCACGAGATGAAAGGTCGTGCTGTTGTGCAAGCCAACCCGCTTGCTGAGATCGGCCAATCCGATCCCATCACGATTGCGCGCTACCTCTTCCAGAATAGCGAAGGCGCGGCCAATCGATTGAAGCCCGCCGCGTGCACGATCTTCAACATCATCGTCGATATCGGGCAAGGCCCTTTCAACAATACGCGGGGTCGCCATGTACCCACGAACGGGACGGCCTCGCTCAGGACGGATTTTCGATTTGACACGACTTCTCAAAGCAATGCTCCAACAGTTCAAGCGCGCTGGACTCGGTTTCGTCACTTGACCGGGGCGGCATCGGGAAGCCAGCGCTGGCCAAAAACAGGTTCTTTATAAGGCGTCGGCGGCAATTCCCAGGCGCCGGTCGACGGAGGCCGCACCTCGGCGTCGACATGAACATCGAGCACGAAGGGCTTGTTGGCCTTCACCGCGTGTTCGAGGGCGCCTTTGAAATCTTGTGACTTGGTGACTGTCATCGCTTCGACGCCTGTGGCTTTGGCCCAGGCGGCAAAATCCGGATTGTATGGTTTCTTGTTGTTGCCTTGATGAAACATGGTGCCGTGTTCGCGGCCGCCGAACATGCCGAGCTGGATGTCGCGGATCGAGACCCAGCCGAAATTGTTCCAGATCACCCAGACCACCGGGATGTTGTACTCAACCGCAGTGCAGAGGACGTGCGGCACCATGGTGAAGCAGCCGTCGCCGGCGATCGCCACCACCGGACGTTCGGGCGCCGCGAGCTTGGCGCCAAGCGCCCCGGCCGTCCCGAAACCCATGCCGGAGAAGCCCCAGGAATTGAGCATGGTCTGCGGCTTTCGCGCCTTCCAGAATTGCATGTACCAGTTGTGATTGACGCCGACGTCGCAAGCGAGAATGGCGTCATCCGGCAGCACCGCCTGGCAGTCGGCGACGATGCGCTCGGGGCGGATCGGCGAAGCATGCAGGTTGAAATTGGGCTTGGTGAACTTGTCCCATTCGGCACGCCATTTTGCGATGTCGGCAAGCCAGGCTTTGGTGTTGCCGCTTTTGTTGCCGCGCCGTTCAAGCTCGGCGAGCAGCTGACGCAGGAACGTGCGCGCGTCCGCAAGAATGCCGAGGTCAGGCGGATAGTTACGGCCAAGCTCAGCCGGATCGACATCGGCATGGATGAGTTTGGTTGTCGGGAAATTCCAGGAGTACCCAGGCATCCAGGACGACGCCGAGCGATCGTCAAAACGCGCGCCGATCGCAACGACAAGATCGGCGCGGCGCCCTGATTCGTTGGCAGGAAACGCGCCGTTGCGGCCGATGAAGCCGAGCGAAAGCGAATCTGTCATATCGAAACAGCCCATACCATTGGGCGACGAGATCACCGGAATTCCGAGTTTCTTGGCAAATTCAGTTAGTTCGCGGCTCGCCTCAGACAACGTCACGCCGTGGCCGATGAAGATCACAGGGCGCTCTGCTTTGAGAATCATGTCGAGCGCGCCGGAAATTTCGTCAGGCGAGGCACCGCTGCGCTGTGCGTTGAGCGGGGGGGCTGGCGGAGGAAGACCGACATCGTCTTCTTCCTGAAACACATTGAACGGCACGTCGATATTCACCGGGCCCGGCCGGCCTGACAGCATGGTCGTATTGGCCTGCCGCAGTGCCAGCGGCAACATGTCGACGCGCGTTGGCTGATAGCTGCGCTTGACCACCGGTCGCACGATGTTCACAAAATCGGCCTGGTAGTGCTTGTTGATTTCCTGAAACGGACTGCGGTTAAACTGCGAGGTTGGCACGTTGGCGGTGATCGCGAGCATTGCCGAGGAATCCGTGAGCGCGCAGGCGAGCGGCATGATGATGTTGCAGGAGCCTGGCCCGCACGACGTCAAGGTCGCCACCGGTTTGTGTTTCACGCGGAAATAAGCGTCTGCCATGTGCGCGGCGACCTGCTCGTGACGTGGCGAAATCAGTTTGATGCGGTCGCGCGCCTGATAAAGCGGATCAAGCATCCCGACATTGCCGTGCC
>Ga0187785_10000841_pt1 | contig 10959 bp, 9 predicted proteins | sample 0815_BV2_4_20_MG_FD_132466 | JGI IMG/M metagenome (GOLD analysis project Ga0187785, IMG submission 132466) | Tropical peat soil microbial communities from peatlands in Department of Meta, Colombia - 0815_BV2_4_20_MG | ecosystem: Environmental > Terrestrial > Soil > Wetlands > Peat | place...
CTAGCGTGTATTCCGCTCAGGTCTGACGATCTGCCTCGTCAAAAAACCTGATCGGCGCGGCTGCGCTATCGCCACAAGTTTCACCACTGACCACCAAAGGGTTGGGGTAGGTATCCGTGTGATTCTCTTGCGTTATACGCATCGGCAGCAATTTAAAGCTTTCTCCGAACTAATTGATGGCTCCAAATCTCACTAAACTCAAAATTCTTACCAATTGCGCCCATTCATCATTTTATTGTTTGGATGCGTCGCCGATAAAAAGGGTTCTTAGACCGGAAAAAGATTTCCCTCCGCGGCTATCCTCTCCCCTTGAGTACAACGGAACCTCGGTCAGCCAGTCCTTCAACGCGTCCAATTAGTGTGGCGATTCCTATTTCGCCTTTTCGAAGGAGATGTCGTCGTTGAGAACTGTCCTAGGGTTTACCGGCACTTGCCCAGGTTTCTCAATATCAAGCTTGACGAACGAGATCTTGTCATTCCAGACCGCTCGGAGGAACTCCTTAATGAACTCCATCGTGATATGTTCCCCGGCGCAGCGGCGATAGCCGAAGCCAAAGGGCGCATAGCCGGCGGTATCGACCACCGGATGGGGAACGCCGTCGATCTCGCTATAGACTGCGCCGAATCCAGAGTTAGTCATCTTCACCTTGCGGCCGTCTTTGACAGAGAAGGATTCCTTCGAGAATGGACACCTCGCCAGCCCGATTTCCTTGGCCCGACCCTCGCCGCTGTCGGCGCTTTCCCGTAGCGATCCGGATCAAACTCGTGCGGGTTTTTCCAGTGCCGGGGGTCCATGCTTGCCGCGAGGTGGCGTGTGCTGATGCTGCTGAACTCAGAGGCGTGCAGCTCGCGCGTCCTTCTTAGTGTAGACAGGGTCCCCGCGTTCTTCTCGCTTGGAACCACGTGATGCATCTGTTCGTCAATCCACGCCTCGTTCTTGATGAGTCCAAAAACGCTCACGCAGAATCGTTTTGAGTATCTTGCCTGAGCCGCCTTTCGGTAACTCGGTTTCTGAAAACTCGACGCGGCGCGGTATCTTGTAATTGGCCAGAGATCGCCGGCAATGCGCGATCAAATCATCCACGGTGAGAGCCTTTCCCGGCTTCAACACTACGCAAGCCATCACGAGTTCGCCCCACTGTGGATCAGGTATTCCGAAGACCGCCGCTTCACGAACCGCCGGATGCTCATAAATGACGGCTTCAACCTCGCCGGAGTAGACATTTTCCCCGCCCGTGACAATCATGTCCTTCAAGCGGTCCAGGATGTAGAAATACCCGTCTGCATCCTGATAGCCGACGTCTCCCGTACGAAACAGACCGTCTCGGAATGCAAGTGCAGTCTCTTCCGGATTATTCCAGTAGCCGCTCATGACATTCGCGCCTCGAACCACAAATTCACCAGGATGCCCGGGTTCAACTTCCTTCCCTGACTCGTCCACGACTCGAAGGTCGATCCCCGGACAAGTTCGCCCACAAGACACGAGCCTTTTCTCCGTGTGCTCACGGTCTTGCAAGCCAGTGAGAAAACCCGCTTCGCTCAGTCCGTAGCCTTGAATAAGCTTAAGATTGGGCAGTACCGCTCTCGTCCGGTGTATGAGTTCGGGTGCCATGGGAGATCCGCCGTACGCCACTTCCTTGAGACTAGTTAAGTCATATTTCTTGAGCTCCGAGAATTGAGTCAACAAATTGATCATCGTCGGCACCAATACCGTGTGAGTGACGCGCTCGCGTTCGACCGTCTGGCAGAAGCTTTCCGCGCCGAACTTCGGAATCGTAACTTGGCAGGCGCCGAAAGCCGGTGACGCGAACATGAACGGAAGGTCCAAAATATGAAAAATGGGGGCTGCGTGGAGATATACATTGCCTTCTCCGTAGGATATCCAGTAGTTGAGGTGGTGTATATTCTCGAGGATATTCGAATGAGTGACCACGACGCCCTTGGGCTTACCAGTTGTGCCGCTAGTATAGACGAGAGCCAAGATTGCTTCCGGGTCATAAATAGCGTCAGGACAAGAATCGCTTTGAACATCCAAAGGTTCTTGGTCGAGCACCAGCTGCCACAAAAGCTCAACTGTGGGGACCGGCAGTGACGAATGCCGAATCAGGCCTCTCGGGCTCGCATCGGCGAGTACGTGATCGATTTCGACGGCCGAGAGGCGTGTATTCAATGGAATCACGATCACGCCCAGCCAGCTGCACGCATATATCAGCTCGATGTACTCCCGTTCATTCGGGAGGAGAATTGCCAACCGGTCTCCAACTCCAAAACCGCGTCTGCTTAGCGCTCCGGCAATGCTCGCAACACGATTGTGAAGCTCTCGAAAAGTCGAGCGTGTCCCGCCTGACGCAAGCGCCATTCGTTCCGGATAGTATCGAGCAGCTCGGCCCAGAGAGTGCGTATGAATCATTTCAAGTCCTCCCCGTTGATTTTTTCAAGATGCAGTTGCTTGGCGCCGCCAGCTCACCGGCAAAGCGGTAGTCAGCCAGATTGTGGGTCATGAACCGGCATACCCATCGGCGTCAATGCCAGTGCCTCGTCCTCAGCGGAGCCGAAAATTACTTAGGTCAATTGAGACCAACAGCAACTCGCGAATCGGTCTGAGTCCCGGCCCACGCAGGTACGCACGCCGCTTAGTCGGAAAGCGGAGGCCGTCCGCCTCCACAATGTCGTAAACATATTGTGCCGCCGGAAACCCGCCCGCCACCTCGACGTTGTAGTCGTGCCGGCGCAGAAGAAAATCGTCGCCGAAGTAGAAGTCCTGTTCTTTGCTATGGCTGGCGATCTGGTCTGGGAACCTCGCGCGCAACCCGCGCCAGAGCTCATCGCCTTCTTGCCAAGGAGGGAGTTCCGCGACCTCGAAGCCGGGCATTGCCAGTAGGAATGGAGTGGTAAGGTAAGTCCACCTCGCGTAGCCGCTGAAGTATGCACGGTGCAGCAGGTCCCAAGGCGTGTTCATAACGTGGCCGACGAAAGAGGCCCTGGGATTGGAGCGCTCGTCGACGATGGCGCCCCCGGTGGTTTTGATTGCAACGCGGTCGGGCGTAAAAACCACGCGCCAATCCGGCTGGCCAAACGGGCTGATGACCGCATTCTCCTCATGAAGCGTGACCGTCACCTCCGTGGGAGTGGGGGCCGCTTCAAAGCCTTTCATCGGCCACAGGCCCCCGCCACCTATCATTGTAGTGGTCACCTCGGTGAAGTTGTTAAAGCGATCAAAGCCGCCATGTGCCGCAATAGCTTGTTCGAGCAGGTCGTTCATTTGTTGCTCCTTCTACGCTTGTGCCGCCCCGCGGAATACAAACGCTGAAAGGAATATTGGAGGGATCCATCCTTTATGAACGCAACAACCGGCCGCCCCCTGCCGGTCTTCTTCTGTGCCAGGGCGATGCCGATCGCCGCGGGTGCGCCCCATCCCGCCGCTTGAGAAGGCGAAATAGGACTCCGGTCGGTCGGCCAAGACCGAATCACGTCTTCAGCGTTGGAAGCAGATTCGTTGACGAGGATCACGTTCTCCGGGCGCAGTTCACTCAACACAATGAACGCTTCTCTTGCCGTCAACGGGTCATTGGGCACCGACGGCAGTTTGCTGGCTACACGTAGAGGAGGGGGCAGGGACCGAGCCTTGTTTTTAGGAACGAGCTGGATCAGTGCTTCAAGAGCCAACCTGGCATCACTCAGGAGGCTGTCGCCCACTGCCGCCGCGCCGGCGTCTGCAGGATCCGAAACGATTTGAAGTAACTCGGCGCCAGACGGCAGGTAATCGCCCTCAACGTATGGGTAGTAGCGGAAGACTGGAGCGCCGATGACGATGATGAGATCGTGACCGCGAAGACGCTTGCTCAGAGGACCGATGGCCATCGGCAGATAACCACAGAACTGCGGATGCGTCTCGGGGAAAGAGATGCGGTCCGTCAGCGGAGGAAAGAACGCAGGAGCCTGGAGCTGCTCCGCAAATGTGCCCCCAGCGTCCCAGCCACCACTTCGATCGATCTCCGGGCCGTATACCAGTGCCGGGGTTTTGCTCTTGCGAATTCTTTCAGCAAACAACGAGATGCGGTCCGAGTCTGGCGCATAGCGAGAACTAACCGTTCGCACAACCGCATCGCCAAGCGCTGCCTGATCCCAATCATCAAGCGGAATGGAGACGTATACGGGACTGGACGGAGGCTGCAACGCGATCACATAGGCCCGAATGATCGCGGCCGGAACGTCCTGCGCCCTGACTGGCTGGTAAGCCCATTTCACCCACGGACGCGGAAGCACCGTTTCATCGCGATTCGTGAGATACGCCTCGTGAAGAATCATCGCACGCGTCTGCTGCCCAGCAGTGATGATAAGGGGCGTTTTGTTTTGATAGGCAGTCATGATCTTGCCCATTGATTGCCAGTTCCGGCGGATGAATGTAAATTCACAAGCACGGGCTTGTTTGTCGCCTGCTAGAACCCGTCGGCCATCGCGACAACCGACGCTTCCTGCAGACCAAGCACATATTGAAAATCTTGTGGAAAATCCTTCAGAAACGGCTGTTCGGTGGATCCGAGGTTGCCGAACATGGTCGTCAATCCGAGCTTTCGCAGGAGTTTGTACGTCGCTTCGTGTACTGTTTGCTTCGTTGAGGCTCGGTCGGTCGAAATCTCTTCGTTTTTGTTTTTCGCTCTTCCCATTGGACAAACCCTTTCATTGATCAAAGCTAATATCAGCGTTATTAATTTCGGTAACTGTGGGCCTTCAATGGTTGTGGCTTCTAAGGTCACACCTGCAGGATGACGTTGGCCGTCCTCCAGCACGCCCAATCATTGTAACGATTCCCCCACGCCTGCGATCCTATAAGAATTCATGTTAAGCACTTTCTACCTGATGTGCTTGCCAGCATACGTCCAGGCCGAGTTTCTGTGCCGCACCGGCCGCTGCATTTACCAAGATCCCTGCATAGGTGGGAAACGAGAGCGGAATACGAGCCAGGCCATCCACCCGCATCCCCGCGGCAACCGCTATTGCAGCCACTTCGACAATGTCAACCGACCGTTCCCCAATAACATGGCAGCCCAATATCTTGGAGGTCTTGCGGTCGGCGATCAGTTTGCAAAAGCCAAGCTTGCGCCCGTCAATGATTGTGCGCGTGGTCGAGTCGAAGTGAACAACCGCGGTCACGACATCGTGCGTTTCTCGAGCCTTTTTTTCCGTGAGGCCCACTGAAGCATACTCCGGCTCCGTAAAACTGCCGGCTGGACTCACGCGGTCCCCAAGCGGCATTGTCGGGCCGTGCACGGCGTTGGTGGCCGCCACGAAGGCATCCTGTAGCGCCTCCGGGACAAGCATCAAGCGGCCTGTAATGTCTCCTGCTGCGAAGATATGGGGTGCGGAGGTCTGCAGATACTCATCAACTTTTACGAACCCTCGCTGATTAAGCTCAACGCCCGCGGCAGCGAGGTTCAGGCCAGCTGTGTCGGCTGCCCAGCCCACCGCAACGACCACAAGCGTCGCCTCAGCACTGTCACGTGTGCCGTCCCTGGAGAAGATCATGCGCACTCCTGTTGCCGTCTTCTCGAACGACTCGATGGCGCCGAAGTTCTCTTGTACCACCATGCCTGATTCCCGGAATGCCTCCCTGGCCGCAGCCGCCACATCCTCGTCCTCGGTCGCCAGGATGCGCGGGCCTGCCTCGAAGAGCTGGATTTTCGAGCCAAATGCATTGAAAATCGAGGCGACCTGGACGCCTGTTGCTCCACCACCAACGACCAGCATAGACGGCGGGACCGAGGTCAAACCCCAGGCATCGCTATGGGTACTGGTCAACTCGAAGCCAGGAATTGGGAGCCGCCGGCTCACGCCGCCAGTGCAAATGATGATCTTTCCAGCCTGAAGACTTAGCCCGCTTTCGGTGACAATGGTGTGAGGGTCAGCAAAGCGGGCAACACCGGCGTGCTCATGGACCGTCACTCCCAGGGAATCGATCTGCTTTCGGAAAGTCGAGTGCGCACGTACATCGCTGACAACCTCGTGTACGCGAGCAAGCAACCGCTGGTAATCCAGCGCCGGCTCGCTAACTGCGATACCGTATTGACCTAATTGTCGCGCTTCACGGATCAGCCGAGCAGCACGGGCCAGGACCCGCACCGGAACCGGTCCGTCGTTGGCTGCCATGCCGCCAAATTCAGCGGCGGTTACGAGCGAGGTACGCGCGCCCAGGTATCCGGCACGAAGCGCTGCGACCATACCCGCCGGTCCGGCGCCAAGAACGATGATGTCTTCCTTAGGCGAGTTCATGACGCTCTCCTTCGGAGTGGTGTTGCCTTCGCTGTTCTCACGGATTCCAACCATTCCGGTTTGGACGAACCGCGTGGAACCAGTACGATGCGGAAGGCGCCGGGTGTGCGCGACATTACGACCTGGTCCGTCATTCCCTGATAGGTTCCAAGCGGCGTTTCCGCGGTGAACAGATCCGGAGCTACATACGCGTGTTCGTCGGTCGAACCCGCGGACGCCTTCGCATACGCCTTGTCGAAGATACCTAACGAGAGCAACCACAGCACGGTTCTCGTCAACGAAACCACGACGCGATAGCTGCCTCCCTCAATTGCACGCCGGCGCAGGGCTGCGAGGATTCCCGTCGTGCCTAACCAGGCGACCACGTTATCGCAAATCGGCACAATCGGCGGCTGCTTCGGCCGGGTCGGAGAGCCTTCAAGCGTAAAGAGGCCCGAGACTGCGGCACCGATCTCATCGAAGCCGGGCCGGTTCGACCAAGGCCCCTTGTCACCGTGAAGAATGACCGTTGCATGGATCAGCCCGGGCTTCTGCTGGCAAAGCATCTCGGCATCGAGGTCGTGCTTCTTCAAAAATCCCGGGCGCTTATTAGCGAAGAATACATCGGCATCTTGGAGCAGTCGATTGAACTGGGCGCGATCCTCCTTCGAGTCGTCCAGTATCGTTGAACGCATGCCCACCTGGACATCCCACGCGAAGGCTTCGACCTCCGAATCGTGGGGTCGCCAGATGTTCAGCACGTCCGCCCCGTAAAGGGCCATGTCTCTGCCCATCGCGCCTCCCGCGATCACGTGACCCATTCCGAATGCGCGAATACCCGCGAGGGGAAGATTGCCGCTTGTCTTGAGCGGAACGGGCTCGCTGTCCCCAATCTTCTCCACTGTGATCAGCGGCATCTTCGAGAGGACCTCAGAGTACTGGACTTCACGGCGAAATTCTTCGTTCGTACGCACCATGGCCAGAACCAGTCCTTCCTCCGCCGCCTCCTCCTCCAATTCCACCGCGTTCCATTTGAGTATGGCGTTGCTGATGGATTCGACACTCGGGCTGCACCGGAGAAAATTGAGGGTGCGTTCCAGGACCTGGGGATAAAAATCCAGCGCCACCACGTGTCGTCCGTCGCGTGTTTCACGGAAGAACGGATCTTTCAGGAACGGGCTGACGGCATAGCCACCTGGGGAGGGCGGCCGACCATTCATGGTTTCCCACTTACCCTCATAGAATCCGCAGAAACGCCGCAGTGCCCTGCGCACGTCCACCGAAATATCCTGTCCCTCACCGGTGGCCTGTCTCCAAAGTCCGGCCACCGCTACGCTCCTCGCGGCCAGGCCGATTGCGGCCATCGTACCGAACCGCAGCGGGCTTGGGAGAATCGGGTCCTGCCCGTAGAATGTGAGCTTGCCTCCGCTGTCCGCCGTTGTTAGCCCAACAGCTTTCAACACTTCATTTGTGCCGGCGTGTAGATCAAACTCCGGGGATCGCTCCGGATTGTTGAGTTTTGATTTGAGCGCTTCGGTTAAACCGTCGCCGATGGAGCTTATTTGCTCATCCTTCGCAATAAATTGTCTTCGGTTCATGACGTTTCCCTTTTCATGCTTGATTGCGGTTTTCTGTCTTCGCCTCTGACTAGCTTTTGCCGCGCCGAGCACGGAGACCAGAATCCCAGCAATGGCACTATCTTCGTCCCGGTGCCTCTCTAAGCCTCCTGCGGAAAGAGTTGAGAGCGTTCCTGCGGCAGTTTCCGCACCTGTCCATTGAGAAAAGCCTATGCCACCTTTGTGGCTTCCTTTGCTGCCGGGATAGCGCCGCTCGCACGCAAGCCGTCGATTTCGGTCGCGCTGAACCCTAGCTCTTTGAGAACCTCTTCGTTGTGTTCCCCAACATCCGGGGCGCGCTTGGCAGCAACCTTATTGACGCCATGCACCTGGATGGGATTGCTGATCGTCGAGGTCAGCTTGTCGCCGGCTCCTTCCAGCGGAACAACGATGTCATTCGCACGGAGCTGCGGATCGTTCACGACTTCCTGCGGATCACGCACTGCGCCGAACGTAACGTGAACGCCACTGAAGACCTGGTACCAATGGGCCATCGGATGTTCCGCAAATACTTCGTCGAGAATCGCGGTCAACTGCGACATGTTTGCCATCAGCGTCTTCGGATCTGAGAACCGTGGATCGGTTAACAGGTCGGCGCGGCCGATTGCTTGCGCCACTGTCTGTATTTTGTCGGGCGAGACGATCAGCACGAACCAGGTTCCGTCGGCAGCGCGATACACGTTCAGAGCGGCATTCGCCGGGTTCTTGCGATCGTGCGGTCCATAGAATCTGGCTCCGCTCAGCGCGGCCTGGATCGAAACACTCGCGGACCAGACGCCTTCGGCGAGCAGCGAGGTCGTAACGTAGGATCCCTCGCCCGTGCGTTCGCGACGATAGAGCGCGGTGACGATCGCAGAGTACAGGCCGACCGCCGTAGCGTTATCACCGCTGCCGCCGACCGGCCAGGTAGGAGGGGCGCCGGCATCGCGCGTCATCGACAAGAGGCCACTGCGTGCCCAGTAGGACGTGATATCGAAGCCCGGGAGATTGGCGTCCGGACCTTTTTCGCCAAAGCCGGTAAGATCGGCATAGATCAGACGCTGGTTCCATTGCGCGACATCTTCATATTCGAGCTTCAATTTTTTGCGGGCGGCATGTGGTGTGTTGACGATGAACACGTCGGCCCATTTGACGAGCTTCTCGAGGACCGGCTGAGCGCTCGGAGATTTCAGATCGAGCGCCAGACTGCGTTTGTTGCGGTTGGACAGATGAAATTGATAGGGTTCCTTGGACTCCGGCTGCGGCGGGATGCGGTTCCCGCTTCTCCACGGGTCGCCGGAGGGCGGCTCGACTTTGATCACATCGGCCCCAAAATCGCCCAAGATTACGGCGGCGCCGGGAGCCGCAACGAAACTCGAGAAGTCGACCACCTTCAATCCTGAGAAGATGTTGTCATTTGTCCCTGCGTTTTCAGTTTTCATGAATGGTCTCCTTTCCGCTCAAACTTCACCGCCCTTGGAACTGCGGCGCTCTTTTTTCGAGGAAGGCCGATGTACCCTCCTTCTTGTCTTCTGTTCCGGCGCAAAGACCGAATAAAGAAGCTTCCAGTGATAAGCCCACGTCCTGGCTGGTCTCCAATCCTCTATTCACAGCCTCAAGCGAGAACCTGACCGCGACCGGAGCATTGGAAAAGATCTGCTGCAGGATTGCTTCGGAACGTGTGATCAGATCGGCGGCTGGAACAACTTCGTTCACGAGCCCGATGCGATAGGCCTCCTGTGCGCTGATCATCTCTCCGGAAAGAATGAGCTGCAGGGCACGCCCCTTCCCGACCAGCCGTGGCAGTCGTTGCGTTCCACCACCGCCCGGAATCAGTCCCAATTTCACTTCGGGCTGGCCGAACTTCGCGTTCTCCGAGGCCACCCTGATCGTGCAAGCCATTGCCGTTTCGCAGCCCCCGCCGAGCGCAAAGCCGTTCACTGCTGCGATCACCGGCTTGCCGAGGTTCTCGATGAGGTCGAGAACCGCCTGCCCGTAACTGCTGGACTCTTTTGCTTCGACTGCCGTCACATGAGCAAGCTCACTGATGTCCGCTCCCGCGATGAACGCTTTATCGCCCGCTCCTCTCAGGATAACGCCGCGCACCGCGGCGTCATCCCGCGCGTCCTCGAAAGCCGTTCGCAAATTCTCCCAAGTTCTTTGATTCAGGGCGTTGAGCACCTTCGGACGGTTGATCGTTACATAGGCGATGCCTCCCTTCTTTTCGTAAAGCACGTTCTCAAGCGTCGAGACCGTAGCCGCTGCAGTCATAGAAGTCATAAGCGTCTCCTCACTGGGACCTGCGCCCCGTGCAGCTTGCAGCCGCCCCGGTAGCTGCCGGGGGGCAGGTCAGTTTTTGTTCGTCGGCGAAGCGTTAGACGAAGGCACTGAGCCCCGTGATCGCTTTGCCCACGATTAAGGTCTGCATCTGGTACGTGCCTTCGTAGGAATAGATCGCCTCGGCATCCGCAAAGAAACGCGCCACGTTGTAGTCGACCAGGATCCCGTTGCCACCCAGGAGCTCGCGGGCCCACGAGACCGTTTCGCGCGCTTTGGACGTGCAGAACGCCTTGGCAAGCGCCGCCTGCGCATCGGTCAGCTTGCCTTCGGTTTCCAACTGCACCGAGCGGGCAAGCATGCCTTGACACGCCACGATGTTGCCCAGCATCTTCGCGAGAAGTTCCTGAATGAGCTGGAACGACCCGATTGGCTTTCCGAACTGCAAGCGCTCCTGCGCGTACTTGAGGGCATGTTCATAGGCCCCCATCTGGCTCCCCGTGATCTCCCACCCGGAGCCATGGCGTGTCCCACGCAGCACGCGCGCTGTGTCGCGAAACGTCGATTGGCCTCCCTGGAGACGATTCTTGTCGCGCACCCGGCAGTCGTTCAGCGTGATCTGGCCGTTCTGCACGACCTTCAGCGCGATCTTGTTCTGCATCTTCTCGACGCTGAACCCGGGCGTCGTCTTGTTCTCGACTATGAAGCCCTTGACCTGGTTGTCGGCTACGTCGCGTGCCCAGATGATCGAGATGTCGCACCATGGAGCGTTACCGATCCAGCGCTTCTGGCCGTTGAGGATCCAGGTGTCGCCTTCACGCTTGGCCGTGGTCAATAG
>Ga0187785_10000842_pt1 | contig 10953 bp, 8 predicted proteins | sample 0815_BV2_4_20_MG_FD_132466 | JGI IMG/M metagenome (GOLD analysis project Ga0187785, IMG submission 132466) | Tropical peat soil microbial communities from peatlands in Department of Meta, Colombia - 0815_BV2_4_20_MG | ecosystem: Environmental > Terrestrial > Soil > Wetlands > Peat | place...
CCTTTCTCGTGCCGGAAGCGTTGATGTCAATAGTCGGGAATATTCTCTTGTCGACAAGTTTTCTGTCAAGGTGCAATTCCATATTGCCCGTGCCCTTGAATTCTTCAAAAATAACATCATCCATTCTGCTGCCTGTGTCCACCAGCGCTGTAGCCAGTATCGTCAAACTTCCACCGTCCTCAATATTTCTGGCCGTGCCGAAGAACCTCTTGGGCCTCTGAAGGGCATTTGAATCAAGACCTCCCGAAAGGACTTTGCCGCTGGCGGGAATAACGGCGTTATACGCTCTGGCGAGCCTCGTTATGCTGTCAAGGAGAATGACAACATTCCTCTTGCATTCTACCAAACGCTTCGCCCTTTCGATCACCATCTCCGATACCTGACAGTGCCTCTGGGGGGGTTCATCGAAAGTCGAACTTATTATCTCGGCAGTAGGCACCTGTCGCTTCCAGTCAGTCACCTCTTCAGGCCTTTCATCAATCAGCAATATCATAAGATGAATGTCGCGGTGGTTCCTCTTGATTGCCTTTGCGATGGACTGAAGCAGCATGGTCTTACCGGTTCTGGGAGCAGCAACTACCATACCCCTCTGGCCCATGCCGATGGGCGTCGTAAGATCAATGACTCTTGTCGAGTAATCGTGGCTGTCATATTCAAGCTTTATCTTTTCTGTAGGATAATATGGCGTAAGATTATCGAACAGCGGCCTGTTTACATTTTCCTCAGGAGACTCATGATTGATTGCCTCGACCTTGAGCAGGGCAAAATATCTCTCGCTCTCTTTTGGAGGCCTGATCTGACCCGAGACAAGATCGCCGGTCCTGAGGTTGAATCTCCTTATCTGAGATGGAGAAACGTATATGTCATCCGGGCCCGGAAGATAACTGTAATCCGGAGACCTCAGAAAACCGAATCCGTCGGGCAGGATCTCCAGCACGCCCGCTGAGAATACGTAACCTGTCTTTTCCGTCTGGGCCTGCAGGATAGCAAAGATAAGGTCCTGCTTTCTCAGCCCGCTCGCGCCTTCGACATTGAGCTCTCTCGCAAATTCAGTCAGCTCGTCAATTGTTCTTTCCTTGAGCGCGGAAATAGGCATATTTTCCGTCATAACACTCTTCTTCGGGTTCTCCATTGTAAACTCCTCTAAGGATTAACTTCTCGGTGGTTTTTTGTTACCCGGTAGGACTCCGCCTATCCAGGAAGGTTTATACGATTTTATAACGAAGATTGTTCTTTTCCATAACATACATAATGGCTTGAGAATTTGTCAATACCCAAAAAAAGCAGCTCGCTGATTTCATCAAGTCTTTATTAATAGCTGTTTTAATCATATAATACAAATGACCTGATTGAAAGGGGGTTCATTATGACTCAGGAGATGCTGAAAACCGAAGACCTGTGGGTCTCGGTCGGAGACAGACAGGTACTCAAGGGAGTGAATTTCTCAATGAATTACGGAGAAATAAATGTCCTTTTCGGCCCGAATGGAGCTGGGAAGACCACGTTTATGATGACATTGATGGGTTTCCCCAGATATCGGATTGAACAGGGCAAGATCTATTTTAAGGGAGAGGACATCACCGACAAAGATCTCTACGAAAGGGCCAGGCTGGGTGTCGGGGTTTCTTTCCAGAGGCCGCCCACGGTCCGGGGTGTCAGCCTGAGAAAGATGATAGAGATCATTAAGAAGAACGGTCATGACAAAGAGCGCATCGATGAGAATATACATAAGCTCAACCTCACCGAACACCTCGACAGGGGTCTCAATGACGGTTTTTCCGGAGGCGAGATGAAACGCTCGGAGCTGCTCCAGTTGATGGTTCAGAGACCCGACCTCGTGCTGATTGACGAGCCGGAATCCGGAGTGGACATCGAGAATATCGCCCTTGTCGGAGAGGCGATAAATTCGCTGCTCGGGAAAGACAAGGTGAAGGACCAGAAGAGAGGAGCGCTGATAATTACCCATACCGGATATATCCTGGATTTTGTCAATGCCGACAAAGGGTATATTATTTATGAGGGGAATCTGCTGTGCCGGGGAAATCCGAGAGACATTCTCTCGGAGATAAAGAAATATGGTTACAGGAGGTGCGCTGAATGCCGATAAGTCAATCGTACCTGAACGAAATAGAAGAAAAGGCCCGCCAGGCGGACAACAAGAAAGCGGTCTATGGACCTGACATAGATCTGGCGCAGTACAGCCAGCATATCGAGCGGGGCAAGATTGAAAGTCTTGAGAGCCTTTCGAAGCAGGCGCGCGAGGCAGCCATTGTGACCGGCATAAGCCTGAAGGAAGAGCAGAGATCCGGGTCCTACATGCAGATCGATCATTCAGTGGTTTACGAGAGTCTGAACAAGGCTTACGAAGGACAGCTCGAAATTATGAGCACGACGGATGCCCTCAAGAAGTACGATTGGATGGAGGACTATTACTGGAAAGCTGTGCCCGTTGACCAGGACAAGTATTCCGCGCGGGTGGCTCTGAACATGACACATGGCTACTTCATCAGGGTCTTCCCCAATCAGAAACCCCAGTATCCGGTGCAATCGTGCCTTCTGGTGGCCGAGAACTACGTCAGCCAGAATGTTCACAACATTATTGTTGTTGAAGAGGGAGCTGAACTGCAGGTGATCACAGGCTGCAGCCTGTCGAAAAACGATGCCGAAGGAATCCACCTGGGTGTCTCGGAGTTCTATATCAAGAAAGGGGGAAAGCTCTTCTTCACCATGATCCACAACTGGGCGGAAAATTTTCATGTCCGGCCGAGGACCAAGGTGGTTGTCGAGGAAGACGGCTCGTACATAAATAACTACGTTCTCCTGAAACCCGTCAAGTCCATACAATCATTTCCGGTTGCCCATCTCAAAGGGGACAGGGCCTCCGCTAAATTCAACACTGTCATATACGGCTTGAAGGACTCTTATATCGATCTGGGATCCAGGATCATCCTGGAAGGGGAAGATACCCGTGGGGAGTCTATAGCGAGGACTATAGCAGCCGATGAGAGCGTGATCTATTCACGGGGTGACCTTGTTGCCAAGACCAAGGGGTATTGCCTTGCACACCTTGACTGTCGCGGGATAGTGTTTTCGAAAAAAGGGAAGATCTTTGCTATTCCCGAACTTGTCTCCGAAGGCGCCATGAAGGCGGAGCTTTCTCACGAGGCATCTATCGGGCCCATCGCTGAAGAACAGGTTGAGTATCTTATGTCCCGGGGGATTTCAAAGGAAGATGCCGTTTCCGTTATTACGTCGGGATTCCTGAATCTGGACATACCTTACATACCGGAGTTCCTGGACAAGAGCATCAAAGATGTCATCAGGGCCACTGCGAAAGAGGCCCTCTGATTAATATTGCGGCCATGGCTGAACTGCGTCTCCCCACTTCAGAGGGGACGCAGTTCGGGCAAATTGAATTTCGCATTAGTGCCGTGATAAACTACAAACCTTGAGAATTCTTCGGTACAAAGACTAATAATAATGGCAGAAATAAGACCCTTCAAGGGAATCCTCTACAATGTTTCAAGAGTCTCCATGGAAGATGTCCTGGCGCCTCCGTACGATGTGATTACGCCTGAATTCAGGGAAGCGCTTTACATGCAGAGTCCTTACAATATCGTGAGGATCGACTTCGGCAGGGAGGAACCAGGGGACAGTGAAACGGAAAACAAGTACATCAGGGCCAGGAGATATCTCGACGCATGGAGGGATGAGGGGATCTTCATCCAGAGCGAGAAGCCCTCATACTATGTCTACGAGATGTCATATAAGATCGGAGGCGCGAGAAAATCGCTGATCGGATTCCTAGGCCTTGTGAAACTTGAAGAACTCGGCAAGGGAAGTGTCTTTCCGCATGAGTGCACGCATTCCAAGCCGAAACAGGATAGGCTAAATCTTATGAGGGCTTGTGAGGCAAATACGAGTCCCATCTTTTCTCTCTACAAGAGCTCTGATCGCCAGGTGCCGGATCTTCTTTCCAGGACCGCTCAAACTATTCCGTACATTGAGGCGGCAGACGTTGCGGGTGACATTCATCGGCTTTGGAGGATCGATCAGGAAGAACAGGTGGCCGTTATTACGAGGGAGCTGGCCGATAAGTCCATATTCATCGCTGATGGACATCATCGTTATGAGACGGCTTACGAGTTTTACAGGGAGATGATATCTAAAGATCCTTCAGTCTCCGGGCCGTTTGACCACGTCCTTATGTTTCTTGCAGACATGCGGGACGAGGGACTGACTATATTGCCGACCCACAGGCTTCTGAAGACAGTGCCTGAAGACCTGGACAGGCTCCTCTCTGAGCACTTCCGGACTGAACCCGTGGACAATGGTTTTGATATCAGCGAGAGACTCTGCGGCAAGAAGGATGTGTTCGGCTTCTACAAAAGGGGCGCTAGGATATGGCATATGCTGACCTATAAGGGAGACGGCAACCTCTCGGATGTTCCCGCGAATCTTCAGGATATCGATGTAATGATTCTCCACGAACTCATTTTCAAGACGTTGCTCCATACCACTGATATCGGCTATGAGATGGATGTCGAGAGGGCTCTTGACAAGATCAGGAACGGGCAGTTTGAAGCCGCCTTTTTCCTGAACCCCACAAAGGTTGAGGATGTCGAGAAATCCGCTCTCTCTTCTGTTAGGATGCCGCCGAAGTCCACCTATTTCTATCCGAAGCTCATGACAGGTCTGGTCATCAACAAGTTCTGATTTTCCCAGCCTCCGGCCGGAAGACTTCAAAAACCCCACACTTCGCAGAACGAAATTTCCAGTCAACAAAGTTTTTGATTTTCCCCTTTTTCCGGTATAATTAACATTGTGAAAAAAGAAAGGAGGATTACATGGCTATGCGTGTTGCAATAAACGGCTTCGGACGGATAGGGAGGAACTTTCTCAGGACCTGCAGGGGGCATAAAGATATTGAGATCGTGGCGTTAAACGATCTGACCGATGCAAAAACCCTCGCTCATATCCTCAAATATGATTCTGTGCACGGGATCTTCGGAGCTGAGGTTCAATCGGGAAATGGAAGCATCTCTGTAGACGGAAAAGAGATCAAGGTCTTTGCGGTCACGGAGCCGGAGAAGCTTCCATGGAAAGACCTCGCCATCGATGTCGTTATCGAATCGACAGGCAGGTTTGTAGACAGAACCAATGCCGCCCGTCACATTGATGCGGGAGCACAATGGGTTATCATATCGGCGCCCGCCAAAGAACCTGACGCAACGATCTGCATGGGAGTCAATGAGGAGACTCTTGACCCGACCAAGCATAAGGTAATCTCCAATGCATCCTGTACTACGAATTGCCTCGCCCCTCTGGCGAAGGTCCTGAATGCCGAATTCGGCATTCTCAGGGGTCTCATGACAACTATCCACTCATATACAAATGATCAGAGGATTCTGGACCTTCCGCACAAAGACCTTAGGAGGGCCCGCGCAGCCGCTCTGAGTATGATTCCGACAACGACAGGCGCTGCAAAGGCCGTGGGAATCGTGCTCCCTGAATTGAAGGGGAAATTGAACGGCATGTCCATAAGGGTTCCGACCCCAAATGTGTCGGTCGTGGACCTGGTTGCGGACCTCGCAAAAGAAACTACATCGGAGGAGATTAATGCCGCCTTGAAGAGGGCTTCTGAAGGGCCTCTCAAAGGTATCCTCCAGTATTCCGAAGAACCTCTGGTATCTACTGATTTCAACGGCAATGAACATTCATCCATTGTGGATGCCGCACAGACCATGGTGCTCGAAAACAAGCTCGTAAAGGTGCTTGCCTGGTATGACAATGAATGGGGCTACAGCTCGCGCCTGAGGGACCTGATACTCTATATAACAAAGAGGATGTAACCATGAAAAAAAAGGACTTGGAGCCTATACCGATCTCGGACATCTTTCATAAGCTCACTATCGAAGAGGTTGACATCAAGGGGAAGAGGGTGTTTATACGGGCCGATTTTAATGTGCCCCTGGATCAGAGCCTCATGATAACAGACGACCGGAGAATCCGTTCAACCCTTCCTACGATTAATTACGCTATCGATGAAGGGGCAAAAGTCATCATCTCCTCCCATCTGGGAAGACCCAAGGGCAAGGCGGACCCTAAGTACAGCCTTGCGCCTGTTGCCAAGAGGCTTCAGAGGCTCCTTAATAAAGAGGTGATCTTCGCGCCTGACTGTGTAGGCGCCCAGGTGGAGAGCATCGCATCCAGGATGCAGGCGGGCGATGTTCTGCTGCTTGAGAATCTCAGGTTCCATCCCGAAGAAGAGAAGAACGATGAGGCCTTTGCTCAGGCACTTGCGAAGCTCGCCGATATCTACGTTAACGACGCCTTTGGCGCTGCTCACCGGGCTCACGCGTCCACCGTTGGCGTGACGAAATTCCTTCCGTCCGCTGCCGGATTTCTGCTTAAGAGAGAGATTGAGTACCTAAAAGGAGCAATTGACAATCCTATCAAACCCTTTGTTGCTATTCTTGGCGGGGCAAAAGTCTCCGGAAAGATCGGGGTGCTCGAAAACCTCGTCGGGAAAGTGGATAAGGCTATCGTAGGCGGGGGCATGGCCTTCACTTTTATCAAGGCTATGGGCTACGAGATCGGGGACTCTCTTGTTGAGGATTCCATGCTCGAGACCGCGGAACGGATCAGAATGAAGCTCAAGGAAAACGGCATCAAGTTCTACCTGCCCGTGGACTGTGTGATTGCCCAGAGCGCCGAACCGAGCGCTGTAATAAAGATCGTGCCTACGCAGGAAATACCCGCTGGATGGAAGGCATTCGACATAGGGCCGGCCTCCGTCAAACTCTTCGCGGAGGTCCTGCAGGACGCCAAGACTATACTCTGGAACGGCCCTATGGGCATGTTTGAAGCTGATGCCTTTACAAGGGGTACCTTTGACATAGCTAAACTGGTCGGAGACGCGTACGCGCTGACGATCGTAGGCGGAGGCGATACAGACCTCGCCGTTCACAGGGCAGGCGTGTCTGACGGAATATCCTTTATATCAACAGGCGGCGGGGCTTCCCTCCAACTCCTTGAAGGGAAGGAACTCCCCGGCATAGCAGCCCTGACCAATCGGGAAGATTAGTGCAGGCGACTGTTGTAATTTTCTCTTAACTGTTTACTATCTGATATAAATCGGAATCGCAGGCAGAAGATGAAGAGACCTTATGGGGCAATTTTTCGTTTTCATGAGAAAGTATGCCCCTCTTCATTTCCACAATAGACGGATTCTTACACTCAAACTGTTTTATGAGAAATGAGGCTGCAACTTCCGGCTTAATAATATCACCGCAAGTAAATACATCAATAGCCGCATAACCATACTCAGGCCACGTGTGAATCGTGAGATGGGATTCTGCTATAATTACCACGCCGCTAATACCAAAGGGATTAAACTCATGGAAGGAAACATCTACGATTGTTGCTTTTGCCTCTCTTGCAGCTGAGACCAGTGCATTTCTGACCTTCTCAAGGTTCTTGAGGATATCCGGGTTGCACTCCCGTAATTCCACCAATAAATGGGTCCCTAAAGCATACAATTCTCTACCCCCCTTCTAACGTGTAAATTTATTGCGATACTGTCTGGGCGTTAACCCCGCAGATCGCTCCGCCTCCGGCGGAATGTTTGTGCGACCAAGGCCGCACTATTCTTAATTATAGAAAATGTTAATTAAGAATACTAATGTTAAAAAATAAAAATACCTGTTGTCAAGTCAAAATTTCAACTTGACATGTTCCCTCAGTTGGCGAGATTGCGGCCCGCGTTCTTTTGCGCTTTTATTTTTAATTATCATACAATAAAAAGGATATGCTGAAAATTTTTTTTTCGGGGATAGGTGGCAGCGGCGTCTCGGCCATCGCAGGGTTTATGGCGGCGCGCGGGCATTCGGTATCGGGTTCTGACCGGATCTTTGACCGGAATCCGGACCATCCTTTGCTCAAAGTCCTTAAGGCCGGCGGCATATCTATAGTGCCCCAGAACGGTTCCGGAATCGATGCCTCTCTTGATCTTGCCGTCTTCAGCACTGCTGTGGAGGATGGCCTGCCGGAAGGTGTCAGAGCCAGGGATTTGGGCATACCAGTGAAGACCCGGCCCGATTACCTCAGCGAAATCGTCTCTGCTTTCAGGTCGGTGGCAGTTGCGGGGACGAGCGGGAAGTCTACTACTGCAGGGATGCTTGCCTTCCTGATGCAGAAATTGGATATGGCTCCCAACTATATAGGAGGGGGCAGGGTGAAACAGTTCAGAAGCGACCGGAATATCGGGAACTGGCTCGCCGGTCAATCGGATCACCTGATCATGGAGGCCTGTGAATCGGACGGCACGCTCATAAACTATAAGCCTCAATATTCTATCATCTCCAACCTGAGTCTTGACCATAACCCTGTTGAACAGACAGCGGGCATGTTTGAAACACTCGCGAGAAATACTAAAGAGACAGTAATCGTCAACAATGACGACCGGAATCTGGATCTCTGCAAGTTCGAAGATCCCATCCTTTTTTCGATCCTGACGACTTCTGATTTTCAGGCCAGGGATATCAATTATCACCCCTTTCACACCGCTTTTCGTGTCCAGGGGATCCATTTCAGGCTTTCCCTGCCGGGGCAGTACAACCTCTATAATGCGGTCTCATGCATAACTCTGCTATGCGCTATAGGAGTTCCGTTGAGAGATATCGCAAGAGTTCTGCCGGAATTCTCGGGCATCGAGCGCCGGTTCGACGTACACCTGAATAACGCTAAGCATTTGGTAATAGATGATTATGCTCACAATCCCCACAAGATAGAAGCACTTATGACCTCGACAGAAAGAATCAGGGGAAGGATCTGCTATATCTTCCAGCCTCATGGATACGGGCCCACAAGACTGATGAAGAAAGGCTATATTGAGACTTTCACAAAACATCTTCGGCCGGCCGACCATCTTGTGCTTTTGCCGATATATTATGCCGGCGGAACTGCCCGGCAGGATATCTCCAGTGAAGACCTGCTGCGGGGAATCGTGGCTGCGGGGAAGTCAGCTGAAGCCCTTCATGAGAGGTCATCACTCCTGGATCGGCTGCGGGAATGGGACAACTATGTTGTTTTCGGGGCGAGGGATGAGACCCTTGCGGATCTTGCCCGTGAAATAGCCAAAAGACTGGATTAAGAGCCCCTGCGCATGATGATCCATCAATGTCTATGTGTTATACTTTCAGCAATGTGCCGATCAGGTTTGAGGCAATAGAAAAAGGAGGCATCGCAGCAGCCCACAGATGAAGTATATTGAGTCTATCAAAGACGGATTCAGACTGATTAACCAGAACTGGCAGCTTGTGCTTATGCAGGCCGGTGTGATGTTTTTGAGTGTCGCCCTCTTTTTCATTATTGTCGGCATACCGCTGGCGATTGCTTTCATAATATTCGGCATTGATCTCACGGGCCTGACCAGCATAGGCGACATTTTCAATATGCTGAGAGGACCATCCGACATACTGTCAAAGTATATCGGGCTTCTCCTCTTTATTATGGCCAGCATCATCATATATTTTCTTGTAGCTACCGTATTGGGAATTTACGTATTCGCCGGCTGCATCGGCATCATCGGCAGGTCGATTCAGGATAAGTCCCTGAAATTTACTATCAGGACGTTCATGGATGAGGCAAAGAAACTCTTTCTCCGCCTCCTGGGCTTTACTTCCGTCATCGGGCTCATATTCATAGCGGCTGCTTTTCTTCTGGGACTCCTCGGAGGGGGGATAGCCGCTCTGGTTTCGTTTGCACAGAGCCAGGACTCGACACTTGCCCTTTTCTTCGGCACATTCTTTTCGCTCGTGCTGGTAATATTTGCCCTGATCGTGACAATAGGGATCCTTTCCATAACCCTCTATGGGTTTGCAGCGCTTTACTTCAAGGGCGTCGGCGCCTTTAGATCAATTAAAGAGGCTGTTAGGTTTCTGCTTCAGTATCCGAATGGATTCTGGCTTTATACAGTTCTTTTCATCGGATATCTGCTCGCTGTTTTTCTCCTGGGGCTCCTCAGCTATCCCTTTACCTTGATGCCAATAATCGGGACGATCCTTTCATTCCCGTACCAGTTGATCTCCTATGTCTTTCAGACGTATCTCGGTCTGGTCATAATCGCTACGATACTCAGCTATTATTTTATTAAAGAAATTCCGCGTGAATCTGAGCCGCCCGGGGCCGAAAGCCCTGCTGTTGATGTTGAGTCTGAAACCGGGGAAACAGGCTCTGCCGGGGAAGCGGAACCGGACATCCCGATCCAGGGCGTTGAAGATAGGCATGACCTATAAATTATGACAGTTAGAAGAGCAAGGGTGGACGCGCTTTTCAAAACCCCTCGACTATAGGTATACTAAAAGACTAAAAAAAGAAGCTGACGCCTCCTCTCTCTGGGTATATAAAATTTCCCTGTTCGCGGCCTGTTCGGCCGGGTTACAGAATCATTTAAAGAATGCGCATCGATAAACTTGAGTTAATAGGGTTCAAATCTTTCGGAGATAAGACCACCTTTAGTTTTCATCCCGGGATTACCTGCATCGTCGGCCCAAACGGCTGTGGAAAGAGCAATATTGTCGACGCCTTCCGCTGGGTCCTCGGAGAGCAGAGCGCCAAGAGTCTCAGGGGTGAAAAGATGGAGGAGGTCATCTTCAACGGGTCCGTGTCCAAGAAACCAAAAGGGATGGCGGAAGTGACGCTCGTGATATCGGGTCTGAACGGGGTCAAGCAGTCTGCCGAGGGGGATAACGGAGATGCGGAATCGGACACCGCCGCTGTCACCAGAAGACTCTACCGTTCCGGCGACAGCGAGTACATGCTGAACAAGAGCCAATGCAGGCTCAAAGACATCAAAGACCTATTTCTTGACACAGGACTCGAGGTGAGGAGCTACTCAATCCTGGAACAGGACAGGATCTCCGAGATACTCAATGCGAAACCCGCCGATAG
>Ga0187785_10000843_pt1 | contig 10952 bp, 11 predicted proteins | sample 0815_BV2_4_20_MG_FD_132466 | JGI IMG/M metagenome (GOLD analysis project Ga0187785, IMG submission 132466) | Tropical peat soil microbial communities from peatlands in Department of Meta, Colombia - 0815_BV2_4_20_MG | ecosystem: Environmental > Terrestrial > Soil > Wetlands > Peat | place...
CATGGGGCCTAGTCTTTGATTAATGTAGGAAGGCTGAATAGATGAGTGTTATTATAGCTGCGTTGATTATACTGCTTATAGCAGTTTTCGTAGATGATGGCAGCACTGTAACTCAGTCCATCTACAGGTACAACGATGGGTCCGATGTTGGCCCTCTCCTGGAATAGCCTATCAAACCCATATGAATTTTGGGAAGATTATCTGAAGTGATAACACCCTGAACCAGAGCAGCCACGCCGGCGCTCCAATTCTATCTAGAAGACGGGGAACCTGGCCTCCCTCTACGGCGGCAGCAATGCCATGATCTCGATCAACGTTCATAGTCCGGACAATGCGAATGGGCCCTGTGGCATACAGAGACGAACATCTCCCTGATAGTCTCCCGCCTTAAGGATAGCGTTGATGACCCAGCCTCTCAAGTGAAGAGCAGATTCGGGATCATGGATTTGAGTTCCATCATTCCCTCCTCGGTCTTGAGCAAGATATCCAGGGGCGCGCTGGGCTTGGAGTCTCTAGACTATGGTATCAGGCAGGGCACGGCCTCTAAGGTCTCGGGTAACTTCCCAGGTCCCCGTCAATCCAAACCTCACCAAAGTCCCGGATAACGCCGTGAGCTCTGCGTCGGACAAGGTCTACTTTGGGCTCAAATCTAAGGTTAACCAGGCCTCTGCACTAGGTTAGGGCAATTTTGATCAGCCTCCTGCTCGTGTTCTTGACCGAACGTCTTCCCGTGTACCCTCCAGAAGCCCATCCATGCACGTTCCGGGCCTTCAGAGTCCTGGGACAGAAAAGTTCAACAGGTAGAAGTTCCATCTCAGGGCCAGGAGATGAGATGATATGGCTGATTGCGATCTCTGCACCCGAGCCAGGCCTACCCTCTTCCCCATCAAGGTCCAGGTCCACACCCTGGCCTTCCCCGAGGGAACATATAGAGGAGTCTGCGATATCTGCCTCGATAACCTAAACAAGGCGTACGAGGAGAGGTTCGGAAAGAAGCCCGAGCAGAAGTAACCCTACTTCTTTTTTATCTGTGACTTTTTATTTGGGACGATTGCCTTGAAGCTTAGACTCCAGAAGAAGGAGACTGTGGAGGTGATCTTTTTATTGATGGCTTTGGGCTCTTTGGCCGTGGCCACCTGGATGTTCGAGGAATCATCGGGGCAAAGAAAATGAACCCGGGGTGGCTTCGTAGGGCAAGATCGCTGAGATAAAGGATACGGGTATGGGGGGTGGGGGTCTAACGACCTGCATCGGCTCCTCGAATCGTACCACCTTCGTGCCAGGGGGCCCTGAGTCGCTGATGTGAAGCTCAGGGTGCGTGAAGGAGACAGTGTAAGGACCTAAGGAGAACGGTCGGATTATCAGGGAAAGAACGAGCTAATGGTCGAAAGAGCTTCAGATCTGAAGTTAACTGAAAGCAATATACGATGAGAACTACGGACTATGCTTAATTGCAGTCTGGGCTGTTTTAGGTTAGTGATTCTGTAGCTTTCCCGTAGGATGCTTTTTCAAGGCCGAATGCGAATTATTAGAGGAGGTTAGGGTTTGAAAGTTCTTGTTATTGGAGGAACCGGAAAGATAGGCTCTACCATAGCCTGGGATCTGATCCGGGATAAGGATGTCGAGGCCGTGGGCATTGTAGGTAGGACGGAAGCTACTTTGGGTAAGATCCGTGATTGGATAGCGAGTGATAAGCTGGAACTCCACACCCTGGATGTCATGGACCGCGGTGCGGCTGAGAGGCTCGTGGGCCAGTACGACCTATGTATCAATACCCTCCCTGACCGAAGGTCCAGCTACAGAGCCCTGGAGGTAGCCATAGATTGCGGCATCGATGCTCTGGATGTCATGGAGGAGTATCATAGGAGACCCGATAATCGAGAGACTGAAGGGCTGGAAATCCATCATGGCATGAGTTTGGAGGAGTACGGCGAGTCCCTCCACCGAAGGGCCGTGGATAACGGCGTCACAATCCTTGATGGTATGGGCTTTGCCCCAGGCCTCAGCAATGTGACCCTGGCCCATGGGATAAAGGAAATCAACGCCCACTCAGCCGAGGCTAGGGTGGGGGGGATACCCGACCAAAAATCAGCCCAGAGGCATCCCCTGAAGTACATCATCACCTGGTCATTTGCCCATGTCCTGCGTGAGTACTCGATCAAGGTCCTGGTCAAGGATATGGGAAGGGTTGTGGAGGTGAACGCCACCAACGGCAGGGAAGTGTTCAGATTCAATGAGTTCGGTCATGATGTGGAGCTGGAGTGTGCTATTACCCCTGGTATGCCGAGCTTCCTCTACACTTTCCCACAGCTTCAGAACTTCTCGGAGAAAACTATACGTTGGCCGGGGCACTTCGACGGCATCGATGCCCTGAGGGAGTGTGGCCTTCTGTCCACGGAAGAGGTGAATTTCAAGGGCGCGGTCTTCAGACCCAGGGATTTTCTGGTGGCGACGGTGGGGCCTAAGCTGAAGCCTCTACCGGGTGATAAGGATGTGTGCATCATGTGGAACACCGCCTACGGCGAGATGGATGGCGATGAACTGCGATATGATTGCTATATGTGGTCTGAGGGCGATGAGACCCACGGCATATCTGCCATGTCCAGGGTCACGGGATTCTCTGCGGCGTCGGGTGCCAGGCTCTTAGGACGGGGCTATATAAAGGAGAAAGGAATAGTTGCACCTGAAGAGGTCGTAGCTGGTGATCTTTACAGGAGGTACATGAACGACCTCAGGGAGAAGAACATAAAGGTCTTTGAGGTTACAGGGATGGCTTCCAAGCTAATATGAAGACTGATATGAAAATAATCACCCTACTCACCGATTTTGGCTCCTTCTATCCCGCCCAGATGAAAGGCATCATTCTGGGCAAGGTAAATGATGCAACCATCGTGGATATAACCCATGACATTCCCCCTCAGGATATCAGGGCAGGGGCCTTTGCTCTCCTTTCCACGGTGAGATACTTTCCCCAGGGGACCATCCACCTGGCAGTAGTGGACCCAGGGGTAGGCACGGATCGTGCAGGGATCGTCGTAGAGAGCGGAAGCCAGTTTATGGTAGGTCCCGATAACGGCCTCCTGATCCCAGCTGCCAAATCTCTGGGCCAGCTAAGGGCTTACAAGATCGAGAAGAAGCATGCATCCCCCTCCACCTTTCACGGCAGGGATATCTTCGCCCTGGCTGTGGCCTCCCTGGCTTCGGGGGAGAAGCCCGAGAGCTTCGGTCCAAGAATCCGGCCGATGGATCTAGGTTTTGGATCTCCCAAAAGGATAGAGGAGGGCCTTGAAGCGAGCGTGATCTACGTGGATAGATTTGGTAACCTCGTACTGAACTTGAGGGAAATTCCTCCAGGCACCTATACCCTCAAAGGAGTCAGGTTAAGACGGGTTAAGACCTACGCTGAGGTCAAGAGGATCGAACCTCTTATAACCCTTGGGAGTCATGGCTTTGTGGAGATCGCGGTCAACCAGGGAAGCGCTGCCGATGCCTTCGGCCTCAAGGCTGGAGACCGCGTGGAGCTGGAGGAGATGGACTGATGGAATTCGGCATAGAATTCGTGCCCAATGAGCCTGCGGCCAAGGTCGCTTACATGGCCAAGCTGGCAGAGGACTCTGGGTTCAGCACTGTATGGGTTACTGATCACTACAATAACAGGGACGTTTACTCCACCTTGGCGGTGATATCTCTCATCACCAATAAAATTAAGCTGGGCACCGGCGTAACCAACCCCTATACCAGGAACGTGGCCATTACTGCATCAAGTATTGCTTCCATCAATGAGATCTCTGGTGGCAGGGCCATTTTGGGCATAGGTCCTGGGGACAAGGCTACCTTTGACGCCATGGGCATAGATTGGGATAAGCCCCTCACTAGGGTCAAGGATTCCGTAACAGCTATCAGGGCCTTCCTAAGCAAGCAGAAGGTCAACCAGGCTGGATTCAGGGGAGCCTCGTTAGCTTTCTCCGCCGGGAAGATCCCCATCTATATAGGAGCCCAGGGCCCCAAGATGCTGGAGCTGGCCGGAGCCATGGCCGATGGCGTCCTCATCAACGCCTCTCATCCTGATGACTTCAAATACGCTGTGCCTGTGATAAGGCAGGGTGCCGAGAAGGCAGGAAGAAAGCCATCGGATGTAAAAGTCTGTGCCTATGCTAGCTTCAGTGCTGATAAAGACAAGGCTAAGGCAGTCAATGCCGCCAAGATGGTTGTGGCCTTCATAGTGATAGGATCGCCGGCCAACGTCCTGGAAAGGCACGGCATCAATCCCGATGCCACTGCCAAGATCTCATCATCCATAGCTAAGGGAGACTTTGGAGCAGCCCTTACCGGAGTCACCCCTGAGATGGTCGATGCCTTCTCCATATCCGGCACCCCTGACGATGCCAAGGCCCGGATAGAGGAGCTTACCAAGACCGGTGTGGATCAGATAGTGGTAGGTTCGCCCATAGGCCCCGACAAGGAGAGATCCATAAAGCTGATAGGAAAGAGCGTCCTTAAGTGATCTCGATGAGAGGTCTCTACATAGGTCGCTTTCAACCTTTTCACCTGGGACACAATGCTGTTTTAAAGAAAATCTTAGAGGAGATAGATGAGGTGGTGGTGGTGGTGGCAAGCGCCCAGGAGAGCCACACACCGCAGAACCCTTTTACTGCCGGCGAGCGGCTGGACATGATCCATGGGGCTTTAAGAGATATGAGATCCAGGTCCTACATCATTCCCCTCCAGGACGTGGATAGGAATGCCATATGGGTTTCCCACGTGGTATCCATGGCTCCCAGATTCGACCTCGTCTACTCCAATAATCCTCTGACGGAGGACCTCTTCATCGAAGCTGGCTTCCAGGTCAGAAAGCCTCCCATGTACAGGAGAGACCTGTACTCGGGCACGACCATCAGGGAGCTCATGCTCTGGGGAGGAGATTGGAGATCCCTTGTCCCAGAGGAAGTAGCCTCAGCGATCGACAGGATCGGAGGGGTGGAGAGGCTCATTCATATCTCCAGGGATGATCTCAGGTAGAATACACTTCGAATGCCTGGCTTAGGCACCCTTTGTGGCGACGAGGCGACCCAATACCTTCTAAAACGAAGATAAAATTAGTTATATTTCTCCATCATCAGCTGCCACGGGTCGGAAATGGCAGGTTCCCGGATGGCGGGATTTTAGTAAATATCCTACGGAGTGGTTGCCTAGAAGAGGAGATTGCAGGAGGTATATAGCGGATCGGCAGCCACCCCAAGGATTTCTACTAATTAGCCCTGAATAAATAGTTTTCGATAGTCCTAGAGGGTCACCTCCAAAATTTTGCCCTCCAAAGCATCGGCCTCACTGATGTTCAGTTCCCTGGTTCGTATACTGCTGGCGCTGTTGCCGGCAAAGACCAAGCAGAGGTTTACTGCACGAGTCCCGTACTTGGGCTCGGTGGAGTAAGGTACCCTGATATCGAAGGATCCATCCCTGTAGAATCCCTGGTTCACATACTGGAACTGTCTGCCCTGATTGGAGGTCATGTTCAGGAGTGCTCCCACATTCATATCGGGCTGGGTGTGGACTCTTATCAAGGCGCCGGGCACGTATTGGAATATCTTAACCCTGCTGGTGGGCGGGTTGGCCCCAAGCACCGAGGAGGACTCGTAGATAAGCCTGAAGTGGCCCATGCCCGTGCCGTCGAAGATGTGCAGCCTGGCCATGGTCGTATCCATGAGCTTTTGCAGGGGCACGGCGGTGATGTAGGTGCCGTAGTCCTGGTATATCTGATAGTCAGAGATGTCCTTGCCTGCCCAGGTGGTTATGGCCTGGAGCTTGCCGTAGATCATCTCGTAATCGGTGATCGCGTACTTGGAGTGATGGGCATCCATGATGGCAGTGGCTTCATCCTCGCTCTGGGAGAGGTAGAACTTGGCTGAGTCCTTGGCTCCGGCCTGGAAGTTGTTGGCTACCACAGGCCTCTGCGCCTGATATAAAATCCAGTTACCGTAGTCCCACCAGCTCATAACGCTGTACTCGGGGCATTGATCGGGGCTGTTGTAAAAGCTCGTCTGGTTGGTATTGGCCTTGAGCCAGTTCAAGGACTCGTACCAGTCTCCAGCTATTTGGGGAGCGCTCTCGAGGATAGGAGACGTTTCTAGGGCTGTGGGCAAGACTAGTATTACCAGGAGGGTTGCCGCCAGATAGATGGGCACAGCCTTTCCTCTCTCCCTGGCCTTTTCCCTGATCTGATCGAGGCCCTCAAAGAAGAGGATGCTGATCATTATTCCCATGGTCACCGAGGAGAGGTAGAGGAACCTCATCTGGCCAAAGGAACTGAGGAGAGCCAGGGCCGCAAAGACTGCCACCAGAACTTGGGCCCTCTTTTTGGATGGGTCTGACTTCCTCGTATAGAGGATGGTTGCGGCAAAGCCTGCCAAGGAGAATATGATGATCCAGCCCAGGGTCGAGGGAACAATCCCCGAGAACATGGCACCTTGGACGTAGATGAGGGGTTGGGCCTCTGCTATCTTTCCATTCATACTGCCGCTGAAGAGGAAATCACCCCCTGAAGTGATCAGATCGTTTATTCTAGAGAAGAACCACAGATTGCTGAAGATCCGAGCTATCGAGGTAAATATGTAGATCATGGCGGCGAAGGCTACGGGGAAGGCTCCCCATGGGGTCTTGGCTCTGAGCATGGCCTGGGAAAGGATGTAGAGGAAGGCTGTTGCTGCAGCTATCCCCATGACGCCTATGAAGGTCGGGGAGAGCCAGGGATTATTCCAGAAGGGTAGCATCAGGGCTAAGGAAATTCCCAGGGCTATCAGAAGGACTGTAACGGTATTCTTAGATGGTTGGCCGTTCTTGAGATCGAGGGTTATCTGGACCGCGGCGTAGACGAAGATGAGGGAGATATACATTGCTGAGCCAAGCCATGTGTAGGCCAGGGCGGCCAGGGCGGCACCGGCGGCGGCAGCGAAGGGATATTTTTTGTCTTCTCTGATCAAGCCGAAGGTCAGGAACATCACCGATGTCACTAGGAGAAGAACCTCCAGGGAATGGTGATCAGCGGCGCCGAGCATGGTCTTTTGCAGGTAGTATGGGGCAATGGATGCCATGAAGGCCGAGAGGAGAGCTATATTTCTGCCAAAGGCCTCCCTGACCATGAAGTATACCACGACAATGGCTGCAGCCCCTATGAGCACCGGCACTGTGGCTCCTATCATCTCTGCAGACGCCTGGGTTCTGGAGAAGGTGATGAGGGCTATGGCCGCTGTAATCTGGTCGTAGAGCGGAGGCCAGGTCAGATCCATGCCCTTTGGGTAATCGAGATAGGAGTCGAACCAGAGGGTACTCGGGAAGTGGCTTATGGTGAAGAGAATCCTGCGCATGTGGTAATATTCATCGTAGCCGTCGAATAGAACGCCCCCTTGTACTAGGGTGTTTCTGCCGGCAATGAGCCTCAAAGCAATGCCTAGGATCATGATGGTTAGGATCTCTAAGGGCTCATTCCTCTTCTCACGGTCCATGAGGCCCTGATATAAGGCGTTGTATATAAATAGATTGCAGAAGCGGTCGGGCCGAAAAACTATTTAGGCTCGTATGTGGTGCTCTTACAAGTGGTAGCGATGCCGTCAGAGGAGGATAAGGATGACACTAAGGCTGGTGCCAAAGCCAACCTCTGGGTGATATCTTTCCTAGGAAGAGATCGGCCAGGCCTCATACGAGATCTTTTGGGCGAGCCCGCAGCAAAAGGGGTCAATATACTGGATTTGAATCAGAGGGTCATGCAGGGGATCTTCGACATGTCAGTGGTGGCTGACTTCAGCACTGTCATATCTACTCCCCGAGAACTGGAAGACTGGTTTGAGGAGGCAGCCCCAAGGATTGGTGTGGAGGTAAAGTTCCTGCCCATGGACCAGTACCGGGGCAGACGCAGGACCCAGAAGAATCTCTACATGGTGACGATCCTGGCCAGAGATAGGGTGGGTATAGTCCGGGACATAGGCGCCCTGGCAGCAGAGGAGAATATCAATATTGAGAGGGCATATCTCACTGCTCGTGGAGAGCTCATATCCATAGAGATGGTCATGGACTTTGCAGACTGCAATCCTCGCACCTGCTGGGAAAATATAAGGAAGGGCTGCGAGAATCTGGGCCTGGACGTGGTTGTCCAGGAGTTCGGCAAGGCAAAGAAGCTCAAGAGGCTCATAGTCTTCGACATGGACATGACCATAGTCGATTTCGAGGTCATCAATAAGCTGGCAAGCTCTGCAGGTGTTGGTGATCAGGTTAAGTCCATCACCGAGAGGGCCATGAATGGGGAGATGGACTTCAAGGAGTCACTGCGCCAGAGGGTGAGGCTTCTCAAGGGGATGCCGATCAGCACCTTGGAAACCATAGCCGAGGACCTGCGGCTCACCCCGGGTTCCGAGGAGCTTTTGCACCACCTCAAAGATCTTGGCTATAAGATCGCTCTCATAAGCGGCGGCTTTACTTATTTCACGGATATCCTTAAGGAAAGGCTGGGATTCGATTATACCTTCGCCAACCAGCTTGAGATTAAGGATGGCTTTCTCACCGGGATGATCCAGGGAGATATCATAGATGCCGAGGCAAAGGGCAAGATAGTCAATCTCCTGGCCGAGAAGGAAGGCATAAGCCCTGATTGTATAGTGGCCGTGGGAGATGGGGCTAACGACTGCCTCATGATACAGAACGCAGGCCTTGGTGTCGCCTTCAACGCCAAGGAGATTTTAAAGAAGGTCTCAGACGGGTCCCTATCCAGGGAGAATCTGATAGGCCTCCTGAATGTTCTGGGCATAGCCGAGCCCGGCCTAAACGCAAGAGATATTTAGGAAGCAGGACTATATATACATCCGACGGACCGATGCTCCGCCGCGGGCTGAATTACAGCTTCGGGGTTGAAAAAGCATTTATACTTGTTCCGGCTAAGATCCTAGGTCTATTCCTTATCATCCCGGAGGATTGAACGATTTGACAACTGTTTACGACGTGCCCGCGAAGGAGCTGATCGATGCCGTAGCCCTGGATCTCAAGGCTTCGGGCAAGGTACAGCCCCCTGAGTGGGCCCCCTTTGTAAAGACCGGGGTTCACAAGGAGATGCCCCCGACCAATCCAGACTGGTGGTATGTGAGGTGCGCCTCAGTATTGCGCCGAGTTTACATGGATGGGCCTGTGGGGGTATCCCGCCTTAGATCCCAGTACGGTGGAAAGCACAAGAAGACTGTGGCTACAGCCTCTTTCGCGAAGGGAAGTGGTTCTGTGGCCAGAGAGGCCTTGCAGCAGCTGGAGAAGGTAGGCTACGTCAAGAAGGCCAGGGGAGGGCGCCAGATCACAGCTGAGGGCCAGTCCTACCTAGACGACGCGGCCCACAAGATTAGGTCCGAGCCCCAAGAGCAGGCATAGAGGTATCGTAGTATGGCTGGAGATGAGCTTGCAGATCTGAGGAAAAAGAAGCTCGAGCAGCTTCAAAGGCAGCAGATGGACTCCCAGCTTGCGGCTGCACAACAGGAGCAGGCTAGGCAGGAGTTCGAGAGCAAGAAGGCTGCCGTGATGAGGGCTATTCTTACACCCGAAGCCAGGGAGAGACTCAGCAGTATTCGCATGACTCGGCCTGAGTTCGTAGATCAGATAGAGGCCCAGCTCATTATGCTCGCCCAGAGCGGAAGATTGAAGAGTGCCATCACCGACGAACAGCTTAAGGCCATCCTCAAGCAGGCCCAGCCCAAAAAGAGAGATATCAAGATTACAAGACGTTGACTCCATGAGGGTGGAGGTTCTCTTTAGCGGAGGAAAGGATAGCGGCCTTACCGCCATCCTTCTCGAGCCCTTCTTCGATGAGATAGAGCTTGTTACCTTCGCCTTCAGCAAGAATGATGCCTGTAAGGCGGCTAAAATCGGGGCTGAGGCCCTAGGCCACCCCCACAGGATTATAGTCTTTGAGGAAGGCGTCATGGAATGGGCCCTTTCGAGGTTAATCTCGGATGGGTACCCCAATGATGCCCTGGATTACGTTCACGCCCGGGCCGTGGAGCACCTGGCCAGGGAGTGCGAGTATGTGGCCGACGGGACCAGGCGCGACGATAGGTCGCCGATCATGAGACGTAGTGACGTACAGAGCCTGGAGGATAGGTTGCATGTGAACTACCTCCGGCCCCTGGCGGGCCTCGGAGGCAGGGCCATAAAAGCCATGGCATCCCAATACCTGGAGTTCGAGGAGTTCTCCTCGGATATCCATCCGGCGTCCGACTTCGAGGTGGGGCTAAGATGCGCCCTGGCCAAGAGGAGAGGCGGCCTTAGAGCTATAGAGAGAATATTCCCCCGGAACCATACCCACACTAGAGTCCTACGGAGAAAGAGAGATGTCCAAGAAACTGAAGGGAAAGAAGATCAGGCTTGCCAAGGCCTTCAATCAGAACCGAAGGGTGCCCAGCTGGGTTATAATTAAGACCCTGAGGCAGGTTGTATCGCACCCCAAGAGGCGCCACTGGAGAAGGAGCTCTTTATCACCCTAGAGGTTATTTAAATGGCAGAGTTAGAGCGCGTTTACACCATCCCCCTCAGGGATGCTAAGAAGGTGCCCAGGTGGAGAAGGGCCAACAGGGCCATGAAAGAGGTCAGGGAGTACCTCTCCAGGCATATGAAGGCTCCGGAGGAGCAGGTTAAGATCGATCAGAGCTTGAACGAGGTCATATGGGCCCGGGGCAATGAGAAGCCGCCCTCGAAGGTAAGGGTCAGGGCCGTCAAGTTCGATGATGGCGGGGTTGAGGCAGAGTTTGCCGGTGAGCGATAAATGGGCCAGGATCGCCGGAAGCTCTCTTATCGGCGTCTTTGCCCGTTGCACGGATGATGTCATCCTGGTTCCCATAGAGACCACCTATGAAACCAAGGAGTCCCTGGCCAGAGGCCTGGGAGTGGAGACGGTGCCTCTCCTAATAGCAGGGTCTTCGGTGGTAGGC
>Ga0187785_10000844_pt1 | contig 10950 bp, 8 predicted proteins | sample 0815_BV2_4_20_MG_FD_132466 | JGI IMG/M metagenome (GOLD analysis project Ga0187785, IMG submission 132466) | Tropical peat soil microbial communities from peatlands in Department of Meta, Colombia - 0815_BV2_4_20_MG | ecosystem: Environmental > Terrestrial > Soil > Wetlands > Peat | place...
GACGTCACTGGAGTGGCCCTCGACGTGCTCCAGCGCACCGCGCACGTGGAATCGGTCGCTCTGCGCGGCGGGACATTCCGGGTGAACCGCGGAGCCGACGGACTCTTCGACGTCCGGCGGCTCACCACCCCGAGGGGTCAGACCGCTCCGGCGGAAGGACCATCCGCGGCGCCCGCGTCGGCTCCCCCGCCGGCCGCGAAGCAGGAACCACCGTTCCGCTGGACAGTGGCCAGGGTGGCGGTGACCGAGGAGCGCATCGAGGTGAACGACGCGCTTCCGGCCAGGCCGGTCCGGCTGTCCCTGGCTCCGCTCTCCCTCACCATCGGGAACCTCTCCAGCGAGCACTCGGTTCAGTCCACCCTTCAGCTGGCCACCGGCTGGAACGACAAGGGGAAGGTCCAGATCGACGGGACGTTCTCGCTGTGGAGGCCGTCCGCGGAGCTGACCCTCCACGTGGAGAACCTGGATCTGCCGGCCATCGACCCGTACCTCGCCCTCTACGGTGACCTCGACGCGAGGTTCGGCGACGGCCGTCTTGGCATCGACGGCCGCCTGCGGCTCGACCTGGCGCCGGACCCGCCCGTCTCCGCTTTCGAGGGTGACGTGGCCGTGGACTCCTTCACCCTCCTCGACGTGGAGCGCGGTCAGGAGCTGGCCCGGTGGCGGTCGCTGCGCATCACCGGGATCAAGTTCTCCTCGGAGCCGAAGGGGATGACCATCCGCTCCGTCCGCTGGTCCGAGCCCAGGGTCCGCGTCCAGATCGCCGAGGACGGGTCGTCGAATGTGAAGCGCGCCCTCCGCATCAAGACGCCGCAGCAGGGCGAGGCGGCGGCGCCCAAACCGGACGCCAAGGCGGCGCCCGCCCCGGCTCCGGCCGCGGAGCGCTCTTTCCCGGTCGCCGTCACCAGCTTCCAGATCCTCCGCGGCAGTGCCGGGCTGGTGGATCGCTCGGTGCAGCCGGCGGCGCTCTTCGACATCACCGACCTCGACGTGCGGGTGCGGGGGCTGTCGAACGACGTCGCGGCGCGCGCCCAGGTCGAGGTCCAGGCCAAGGTGGGCGGAGCTCCCTTCGCCCTGAACGGGGCCCTCAGCCCGCGCTTCCGGAACGACGCGACCAATCTCAAGATCAGCTCCAAGGGAATCGACCTCACGCCGCTCGGCCCCTACTTCGGCAAGTACGTCGGGTACACGCTGGAGAAGGGCAAGCTCGACCTGGACCTCGACTACAAGGTGGCCGCGCGGCAACTCGCCGCGCAGAACCTGATCAAGGTGGACCAGCTCACCCTCGGGGAGGAGACGCACAGCCCGGACGCCACCAAGCTCCCGGTCAAGCTGGGGCTGGCCATCCTCCAGGACCGGGATGGGCTGATCGAGCTCGACGTCCCGGTGGAAGGGAACGTGGACGACCCCGACTTCCGGCTCGGCCGGGTGATCTGGCACGCGGTGGGAAACGTCCTCACCAAGATCGTCACCTCCCCCTTCAACTTGCTGGGCAAGCTCTTCGGAGGCGGGAGCGAGCACCTGGACGTGGCCTCCTTCACCGCCGGCTCGGCCGCCGTGGACGCAGGGGCGGAGAAGACCTTCCAGGCGCTGGCCAAGGCGCTCTACTCGCGGCCGGCGCTCAAGCTGGAGATGGAGGGGACGGTGGACCCGGCCTCGGACGGGCTGGCCCTGCGGCGCCAGGCGCTCCGCCAGCGCGCCCGCGAGGCGAAGTGGAAGGCCGGAAAGAGCGGCGCCGCCTCCCCGGACAAGGTGGAGCTGCTCGAGGACGAGTACGTGAAGTTCATCGAGTCCGACTATCGGCGGACCTTCCCCGACGAGGCCAAGACCTCCAAGGCGGCCGCCCCCGGGGTGACGGAGATGGAGGAGAAGCTGGTGGCCGCGGTGGCGCTGGATCCCGAGGCGATGCGGGCGCTGGCGCAGCAGCGGGCGGGCGCTGCGCGCGACCACATCCTCCAGGCGGCGCAGATCGACGCCTCCCGGCTGTTCATCGTCCAGGGCGGTGAGCGGGCCACCAAGGACGCCGGGACGCGCGTCTACTTCACCCTCAAGTAGCGGCTGCGGCGCTCAGAAGACGTAGGCCAGGGCGAAGAGGATGCTCAGCGTCTGGAAGTCGAGCGGCTGGTTGAAGGTGACCGGCTCCGCTCCCGGCGCGGTGACGTCGGCGAGCGGAATCGTCGTGCTGCCCCACTCGTAGCCGAGCCCGACGGAGAAGGAGAGGTGCGAGCCGCTGAAGGAAAGGCCGGCGCGGACTCCGTAGAGCGTGACCGGCTGGAAGACGTAGGACGGGACATTTCCGGGAGCGAGGCTGGTGTAGAAGCCGGCCAGCAGGGTGATCAGCTCGCTGACCTTGACGCTCGTTCCGAAGTTCAGGTCGACGATGTTCTTCGTCCCCCAGACCTGGCCCGGAAAGCTCCCCAGGCTCGTCACCGGGGGAGACCCCTGCACCGCGCGGTGGCCGTTCACCGGCTCGGTGGAGGAGAAGAGGTAGTAGGGCCCGGTGGCGAGGTACCAGTGGGCGTCGAGCTCGAGCTCGACCGGTCCGAAGTGAACCGCGGCGCCGCCCGAGACTTCCGGAGGAATGACGTAGCTGAAGGTGGCCTTGGTGTCGCGGAAGCTGAGGTCGACCGTGCGGGCGTCGGTGGAGGAGTTCAACGTGCTCAGCGCCTGGACGGTGATGTTGCCACCCTGAATGACGCGCAACGCCGGCGGCTGGATCACTCCGCCGAAGCTCAGCCAGTCGAGCGGCTGCCACTGGAAGCTCGCCGTGGTGAGCAGGTGGAAGTTGTAGCCGCTCATGAAGACCGTGCTGATGGCGCTGTAGAACAGGTCGTTCTTGCTCACCTGACCGTTCAGCTGCCCGTTGTTGCTGATGTAGGTGTAGGGCACCACCAGGGAGAATCCGATCCGGAAACGGTCGCTCACCGCGTAGCTCACCGCCCCGGCCGCCTGGTACTGGGTGAACTCCGAGTTGGCGCCGAAGAGGATGGACGCCGCGCTGTTCGGCCCCCGGGATGCATTGTTCACACCCTGCGACCAGGAAATGGGATTGCTCATCCCGAAGCCGATGCGCAGGTTCTTGAGAGGGATGACCTCCGTGCCGAGGAGGATCCCGACGAAGGTGGGGACGGTGCTGATGTTCGACTCCTGGGTCCCCCCCTTGAGCAGGTTCGATCCGGTGAAGAGCGTCAGCTGGTAGCCCTGCACGCTGGCATTCACCGTGGTGTGCTCGGAGAGCACCATCCCGGACGGGTTGTACCAGATGGCCGGGGGGGTGGAGACCCGGACCACGGCCGCCCCGGCCTGGATGGATTCGGACAGCCCGGGGAAGACGCGGTTGGAGTTGGGGACGATGAGCGTGGGTGGGAAGAGCAGCTGCTCCTGGGCCCCGGCGCTCAGCGGGACGGCGAGGCAACACAGGAGCAGTGCCGGGAGCAGCCCACGGATCCGGGCGTCGCCTTGCGGGTTCATCGGTCCCTCGCCTGGCGGGGACGCTAGGCGAAGGGCTCTCCGGCGTCATGTGAATCTGCCGTCACGTCGCAGCTTGACGCAGGTCGGCCGCCAGCAGCCGGTGAAAGTGGTAGACGGCGGCCTCGCGCCGGACACTGAACCGCCCGGCGTCGTAGGCACGGCTGGCCAGGCCCCGCTGGACGTCCTCGCACACCCCGACGTCCTCGAGCTGGATGCGGTGGCCCACGGCGACGCTCTCCTCGGCGAAGCGCCGCGCCGCCTCGCCCTCGGTCCGGGAGAAGTAGAAGTCGATGATCACCCGGCACCGGTCCTGGCCGGCGGGGAGCACGAGGTTGGTGTCCATCACCCCGGCGTAGAGGTTGACCATGAGGTTCGGGTACGCCCAGCCATAGAGCGCGTTCTCACCCTGCCGGACCCCGGACACCGACGAGCCGTGGGCGTCCGGTTCCGCCGGCCGGAGCGGGCTGTGCTGGAGGCTGGTGAGCTCGAAGCAGTCGGTGCGGTAGTGCGCGTAGTCGAGGACGCCGGCCAGGCCCGGGTGGACGGAGTTCACGTGGTACCCGCCGTCGAGATAGTTGTCGACGAACACCTTCCAGTTGCAGGCCAGCTGGTACTCCCGCCGCTCGACGAAGCGCAGGTCGGCCAGCGCCCCCATCCTCTCCGGCAGCGGCGCGAGCTGCTCGGCCAGGGGCCTCGGGGAGCGACCGGCGTGGACCAGGACCAGTGGTCCCCAGCTGTCCACGGCCAGGGGAACCAGGCCGTGGTCCTCCCGGCGAAAGTCGGCCACGCCGTCGAACTCCGGCGTCCCGCGGAGCCGGCCGGCCAGGTCGTAGGTCCACCCGTGGTAGCGGCAGCGGAGGCGGCCGGTCACCCCCTCGGGCTCGGTGACCACGCACGCCGCCCGGTGGCGGCAGACGTTGAAGAAGGCGCGCAGCGCGCCGTCCTCGCCGCGCACCACCACCACCGGCTCCCCGGCGATGTCGGCGGTGACGAAGGCGCCGGGCAGGCCGAGCTGATCGGCCCGCGCCACCAGCTGCCAGCTGTCTCCGAAGACGGAGAACCGCTCCGCGGCCGCGACCGCCGGGTCCCAGTACCAGCGGCCGGGAATGGTCCGTGCCCGCTCGAGCGGAAGGCTCGGGTCGAAAAGCTCGATCGTCTCCCGCAGGGTGCCGGGCATGGGAGCACGTCCCCGCTCAGCGGGTCACGGAGCGCCGGGTGCCGGGACTGTGCGGCGCTACCCCGCGGTCCAGCTGCCGCCGGACTGGGTGCAGAACGTCTGCCCGGTGGTCGCGGTGTAGGTCGGTGAGTAGAGCACCCAGATGTAGGAGACGCCGCTCACCCCGAAGTTGGAGAAGGTGCACTGCCCGACGCGATTGGTGCTGGAGCAGGTCGTCCCTGTCGAGAACGTGCCGCCGGCACCGCCGCCCGTGCAGGCCGCCTGGAGCTGCGAGATCTCCGAGGAGCTCAGCGAACTGGCCGTGCTCCACTCGTAACAGAAGCCCACCGCAGCGGAGAAGTCGCAGGTGTAGGTGTTGCTGCTGCTGCTGCTGCAGCCAGATGCGGCGACGGCGAGCACGGCCGCTGCCAGACCGATGAGTGACTTGCGCATGGTAACCCCCTGGGAGGGCAGCGACCGTAGCAAACTCGGGCTGGGCAAACGCAAGGATCTCGAGATCCTGTTCGGTCCTGCACCGATGGGGGAAACGCACGTTTTGCGGACTAGAGCTTGAGCCCGGCGACGTACTTCACGATGGCCTGGATTTCCTGGTCCGTCAGCTTGAACTTCATGGGAGGGGTGTGGGACTTGATCATGGCGGTCACGACCGAAGCGGACCGGCCGGCGATGGGCATCGCGGTGCCGTTCTTGCCTTCCTTTCCGTGGCAGGAGGCGCACGTCTTGTCGTAGAGCGCCGCGCCGTCCGCCGCCGCGAGCCCGGGCGCGGCCCAGGCGACGAAAAGGGTGAGCAAGAGCCGCACCGCCGTCTGCTCCATGGCGCCCACCTCGTCGAGCACGCCGCTCTCTTATCTCAGGCGTCGGCGGGCGCAAGCGCCTGGAGCCCGGTATGGCAGGATGCCAGGTCGTGACCGACGCACCGGCGCCGTCCGTGGACCAGGCTGGCGGAGAGGCGGCTGGAGGGGCCCCGGGTCTGCTCCGCCAGCTCGGGAGCTGGGACGGGGCCCTGATCACCGTGGGGGCGATGCTGGGCAGCGGCATCTTCCTCACCACCGGAGACATCGCGCGGCGGCTGCCGCACGCCGGGCTGATCCTCTTGCTCTGGCTGGCCGGGGGCCTGCTCACCCTCGCCGGGGCGCTGACCTACGCCGAGCTGGGCACGATGTACCCGCGGGCCGGCGGGCAGTACCACTTCCTCAAGGAGGCCTACGGGCGGCTGTGGGGCTTCCTCTTCGGCTGGACGTCGTTCTTCGTGATCATGACCGGAGGGCTGGCCACCATCGCCGTCGGATTCGGGGAGTACCTGGGCGCCTTCCTCCCCTTCTTCTCCAGCGGCCACGTCCTGGCCCGCGCTCCGATCGGCCCCTGGACCTGGACCCTGAGCGGCGGGCAGCTCGGCGGCGCGCTGGCGCTCGCGCTCCTGACGGCGGTGAACTACGCCGGCCTCCGGCACGGAGCGATGGTCCAGAACCTGGCCACCGGGCTGAAAGTAGCGGTGCTCCTCGGTCTGGCCGCGCTCGGACTGGCCGTGCCCCCGGCCGCCAGACCGGACCTCTTCGCGGCGCTCCCGGCGAGCGGCCTGGTCGCCGGGCTCGGTCTGGGGATGGTGGCCGTCCTCTGGACGTACGACGGGTGGTACGTCCTCACCTTCTCCGCCGGGGAGATGCGCTCTCCGGAGCGGACCATCCCGCGGGGGCTGGTCACCGGGGTGCTCGCCGTGGCCGCGCTCTACCTGGTCATCAACTGGGTCTACCTGCGGGCGCTTCCGCCGGTTCGCATCGGGGAGACGACGCGCGTCGCCGAGGCGGCGGCCAGCTCGCTCTTCGGAGCGCGCGGCGCGCAGGTCGTCTCTCTGGCCGTGCTCCTGGCCACCTTCGGCTGCCTGGCCTCCAACGTCCTGTGCTGCGCCCGAATCTACCTGCCCATGGCCGAGGACGGTCTGTTCTTCGGCGCCCTGGCCCGCATTCATCCCCGGCACCACACACCGTCGGCGTCGCTCCTCGCCCAGGGCGCCTGGGGGTGCACGCTGGCGCTCTCCGGGACGTTCGAGCAGCTCTACACCTGCGTCGTCTTCGCCGGGGTGCTCTTCCATGCCGCCACCGGCACCGCCGTCTTCGTCCTTCGCCGCACCCGGCCGGACGTGCCGCGGCCGTACCGGGCCTGGGGCTACCCGGTCGTGCCGGGCGCCTTCGTCGCCGCCTGCCTTCTCCTGGTCGGGACGACCCTGGCCCAGGCGCCGACCGAGTCACTGGTCGGCCTCTTGCTGGTGGCCACCGGCCTTCCGGCCTACGCCTTCTGGCAGGGCCGGTGGCGAAGGAGCAGCGGCCTCGCGGCTGCCGAAGCTCGCCTGCGGCCTCGCTGACGTCGACCGATCGCCGGGCCTGCGGGGCTCAACGGTGCTGAACGGTTGCGGCCGCCGCCGGCTCGGCGCCGGGCTCCGTTCCCGGCCGCTGGAAGGCCGACGAACGAATCACCTGGGCCACCTCGAGGAGGTAGTGCTCGTACCAGCGCTCCCGCCCCGGGCAGTAGCAGTCCAGGAGCGGCGGAGGTGCGACCTGCTTCGGTTTACGGCTTCAGCCCGGCGACGTACTTGGCCAGGGCGTCGACGTCGGCCTGCGACAGCTTGAATTTCATCGGCGGCGGGTGGTTCTTGACCGTTGCCGCGACCGCGGTCTCCGCCTTGCCGGCGATGGGAGGCCCCGACCCGCCCTTCCCATCCTTGCCGTGGCAAGAGGAGCATTTCTTGTCGTAGAGGGCGGCCCCGTCCTCCGCCAGTGCGGGCGCGCCGACGAGGAGCAGCGCCAGCCATACGGGTGTGGTGTTTTTCATGGTGGCTGCGGAGTCAAGCACACGCGCTCGCGACCCGGCCAGCGCATGATCGTGCGCAGAAATTGCGTGCTTCAGATGGCGCTCACCTCGACGCGAGCGTCGAAGGATGCCTGGCCGGCGGAGAAGGGGAAGACGTCCACCGCGTCGTCGGGGATGCAGGCTCGCCCCGAGGTCAACCGGTTGAGCCCTTCCCAGCCGTCCCGCATCCAGACCGTCCCGTCCTGCATCTTCGGGGTGACGCGCGCCCGGGCACGGAGCTCCCCGCCCTGGTTGTGGAGCCGGACCGGGGCGCCGTCGGCGATGCCGCGGGCCGATGCGTCCCCGGGCGAGATCCAGAGCACCGGCTCGGGGTCGGCCCGGGCCAGCGTGGGCAGTGCCCGGCCGTGGTCGTAGAAGCCGTGGAACTGGGTCAGCGTGCGCCCCTGCCGAAAGACGAGCGGGTAGCCCGACGCCGGAAGCTCCTCGTGGACCGGAAGCGGTGGAAGCCCGAGGGCGCGGGCCCGCTCGGAATAGAACTCGACCTTGCCGGACGGCGTGTCGAACCGGTGGTCCGGGTAGGCCACCTGGGAGATGCGCAGCGCGCGCTGCCCGCCCTCGCGGCGAAGAGCCGCCACCGTGGCGTGTCCGGTGGACGGGTGATCCAGGATGGCGTCGAGCGGGCCCTCGTCGCTCTCCCAGGGGAAGAAGTCGCGGACTTCGAGCCTCGTGGCCAGCTCCCGCAGCACCCACATCGCGGACCGAGCCTCCCCGGCCGGCTCGAGCACGGCCGGCATCAGGTAGAGATGGGTGTTGGTGCTCTTGCAACCCAGCTCCTCGAGCCAGGAGGTGCCTGGGAGAACCACGTCGGCGAAGCGCCGCGCGGTGTCGTTGAGAAACAGGTCGTAGCTGACGCAGAGCTCGGTGCGCCCGAGCCCCTCGGCCACGGCCCGGGCATCCGCGAACGAGGAGACCATGTCCGTCCCGAGGAGGATGAGCACGCGGACGCTCCGGTCGATCAGCGCCTCGGTGACGCGCGCCATCTGATTCGGCACGTAGCGGCCGGGCGGGCGAAGCTCGGGGGCGAAGATGGTCGCCAGCGCCTGGCCGTGGGCCGAGGCGCCGTGGCGCGGGCCGAGGCCGGCGCCCGGGACACCGAGGTTGCCGGTGAGCGCCGGGAGGCAGGCCACCGCGCGCGCGCCCTGCCAGCCGTTGGAGCCTTTGTGCATCGAGCTGCCGCCGACCAGGATCATCGCCGGCCGGGTGGCGGCGTAGCGGCGGGCGAGCGCCCGGATCCGCTCCGCCGGGACGCCGGTGAGCCCCTCCGCCCAGTCCGGGGTGTGGACCCGGAGGTGCGCCGCCAGCTGGTCGAAGCCGCTGGTGTGGCGGGCGACGAATTCCCGGTCGACGAGTTGCTCCTCGACGAGGACGTTCATCATCCCCAGAGCCAGCGCGGCGTCGGTCCCGGGACGGAGGAGCAGCACCTCGTCCGAGCGGGAGGCGGCCTCGCTCTGCCGCACGTCGATGGTGACGACCTGGGCGCCCCGGCGCCGGGCGATCTCGAGGTGGCGGGCGGTGTTCGGCTGGCTGGCCAGGTTGGCGCCCCAGAGCAGGATGAGCCGGGAGTGCTCCCCCATGTCCTCCTTGGTGCTCGTTTCGAGGAGCCCGGTCAGGCCGAGCCCGAAGGCCCCCAGCCCCCAGCAGATCATGGTCGGGCTCCACCACTGGCAGCCGTAGAGGTTGGCGAACCGGCGCAGGAGCTGCACGTGGAGGCGGGTCCCATAGTTGTTGGCCAGGAGGCCGTGGCCGGACCACATCCCGACCGCCTCGCGGCCGACGGACCGCATCGCGCCCACGATGCGGTCCAGCACCTCGTCCCAGCTCGCCCGGCGAAAAGCATCGCTCCGCCGGTCGCGCAGGAGCGGGTGGAGGAGCCGCTGGGGGTTGTCCTGGATCTCCCGGGCGGCCTGCCCACGGATGCAGAGAAAGCCCCGGCTGTCCGGGTTCTCGTCGTCGCCCCTCACGCCGACCAGCCGGCCGTCCTCCACCTCCACGCGCATTCCGCAGAGCGTGGGGTGACAGTTCATCGGACACATCGTCCGGACGACCATGGAACCTTCCCTCGAGACGTGAGAATCAATGGTGCCTTGAAGCGCCGCGCCATTCCACTCGCTCCATTCCTAGCGCTCCTCTGCGTCGCCGGCTCGCCGATGCTCGCCGCGACTCACGGAGCGGCGGGGGACGCCGGGATGACGCGGGAGCACTCCGCGCGGGGAGGGCTCCGCGCCTTCGAAATTCTCGCGCTGGAGACGGTCTCGGAGACCTCCTCCAACGTCAGCATCGGAGACCTGAACGGCGACGGGCATCCGGACATCGTCCTGGTCAAGGGGCGCCACTGGCGGGTGCCGAGCAAGGTGCTGTTCGGCGACGGCCGGGGACACTTCACTCCCGGCCTGCCGCTGCCGAGCAAGGCCACCAAGAGCTACTCGGCGGCGCTGGTGGACATGACGCGGAACGGACATCTGGACATCGTCCTCAGCAACGACCAGCCGGACCGAAAGCTCGTTCTGCTCAACGATGGACGGGGCACCTTCCGCATCGGGGGCACCTACGGCGACCCCCGGTGGGAGACCAGGACGGCCGCGGTCGCCGACCTGAACGGGGACGGTTTCCCGGACATCGCGGTCGCCAACCGCGAGATGCCGAGCTACGTGTGCTTCAACGACGGCAAGCTCCACTTCGACTGCCGGCAGCTCGAAGATTCGCCGAGCGCGGCCACGCTCGTGCTCGCCGACATGGACGGCGACGGTGCGGTAGACGTCGTCTACGCGTGCCGGGACGCCTGCCAGAACCTGGTCTACTTCAATGACGGGAAGGGGGGGTTCGGCCGTCGAGCGCCCTGGGGCCCGTCGAAGTCGTCCATCCGCGCCATGGCCGTCGCCGATTTCGACGGCGACGGGCGCCTGGACATCGCCGCCTGCCCGGAGAAGGTGGGCTGCTTCGTCTACCTGAACGAAGGGGGCGGGCGATTCGGAAGCGGAATCCTGTTCGAGAAGCCAGCCCCCCTCCCCTACTCGATGGTGGCCGGCGACCTGAACGGTGACGGCCGGCCGGAGATTCTGGTGGGTTACGTCGAGGCCCCCGGCGTCGTGTACTTCAACGACGGCACAGGAAAGAAGTTCGAGCCGGTGGCCTTCGGCGACGGCAAGGGGGCAATCTACGGCATGGCCATCGGCGACCTCGATGGGGACGGCTGGCCCGACGTGGCGGTGGCCCGATCCGACGCTCCATCCTTCGTGATGTTCAACCGAGCGGTCGAGAAATGATGCGCGCGGAGGTCCAGGAGCTTGAGGTCGAGGCCTCGCTGCTGGTCAACGAAGGCGGACTGCAGTGCGTGGCGGTCGTCTTCGTTGGCCCGCCGCGAGGCCTCGACCTCGAGCGCCCGGACGCGACCGCCCCGCACTTCACTACCGCTACGTTGACCAGCAGGGAGGCCTGGA
>Ga0187785_10000845_pt1 | contig 10942 bp, 10 predicted proteins | sample 0815_BV2_4_20_MG_FD_132466 | JGI IMG/M metagenome (GOLD analysis project Ga0187785, IMG submission 132466) | Tropical peat soil microbial communities from peatlands in Department of Meta, Colombia - 0815_BV2_4_20_MG | ecosystem: Environmental > Terrestrial > Soil > Wetlands > Peat | place...
CGAGTGGGCCGAGCGGCTTGTTTCTCAATGGTCGACGCCGGTAGGACGCGACGCCGAGTGGGGAGTGGAGACGATTCGCGCAACGGGAGAGGCCTTCCCCATCGATCGCTGAGAACGGTGTCGGTCGGAGGCGAGGAGCGACGCGATGGTCAATGCGGACGACCTACGGACGCTTGCGTCCGGGTGCCGGGGTCGCGCACTCGATCGCGTCCGGGCGACCTGTCACGCTTTTGGCTCGTCCCATCCACAGAGCGAAAGGAGGGCGGGAAGTGAACGGCGTCCTCATCGTCATCTATATCGCGATCCTCGTCCTGGTTATCGCCGGCTTCTGGCGCGTCTTCACGAAGGCGGGCGAGGCCGGCTGGAAATCGATCATCCCGATCTGGAACATCATCGTGCTGCTCAGAATCGTCGGGCGGCCGTTGTGGTGGATCATCCTTCTCCTCATCCCGATCGTGAACATCGTCGTCTCCCTGATCGTCAGTCTCGACATGGCCAAGAGCTTCGGGAAGGGAAGCGGGTTCGGAGTGGGACTCTGGCTGCTCGGCTTCATCTTCTACCCGATCCTGGGGTTCGGGAGCGCCACGTACGAGCGCGGAGGTCCTGGGGCCGCGGCTGCATGGTGAGTCGAATGGAGGTCTCCTAGAGCCCTCTGACGAACTCGAATCCACCCTTATGTCGCCATGTGACGCCTAGCGGCACGTACTCGCTGGGCGTTTCCACCTAGAGTCGCCGATCGTTGAGGGATAGTCGACCTGGCGGAAGCGCCACCGCCGCCCTGAGGACGGGTTGGTTTGCAAGCGCGGCCGCTTGGGCGCAGGCTACGGGAGTTAGATGGCGACCGTTCTCATCACGCAATGCCTGCAGCGTGACTTCGTCGACCCGCTCGGTCCTCACGATCCGCTGCCTAACCTGCTGCACGTCGGCTATTCGGAGGCGGCCCGCCTGCTCGGACCCGAGCCGGCGGCGGGGCCGCTCGCCCAGCTCATCCAGTGGGCGCGTGGCCTGCCCTCAGATGCGATCGACCTGGTCCACATTCGCGACTGGCACGATGCGGGCGATCCCGCACAGCGTGAGCATCTGGTGCGCTTCGGGGCGCACTGCATCAAGGACACGATCGGTGCCCGCCTCGTGCTGGAGATGGACGAGTGGGCCGAGACTGCGCCCAACGAGTGCATCGTCGACTCGATCACGCTGAACGACTTCGTGGGTACTGACCTCGGGGCGCAGCTCGACCGGATCCGGCGCGAGCACGGCGGCGAACCGCTGCGCGTCGGTGTCGTCGGGGTCTGGACGGAGGCGAAGGTGAGTTTCCTGCTCTACGAGCTGAGTACTCGGCTCGGGATCGACCAGCTTGCGACGTGCTCGGCGCTCACGGCAAGCGCGTCGCGTACGCAGCACTTCAATGCCCTCTCGCAGCTCGACAAGATCCTCGGCGTCAGCTGCTTCGACTCCCTCGCGGATTTCGTCGACTGGCTGCGGCCGGGCGCTGAGCTCGACCTGCCCCGGCACGCGCTGGGGTTCGAACCTCGGATCGGCGGCAGTGAGGCGGCCGCGCTGGAGGACGGCGACCGGAGCATCGTGGCTCACCTCTTCCGCGACAGCACGGAGGTGGATCTCGACCCCTTGCACGGCGGCTACTCCGAGGCGACGGTCTGGCGGGCCGTCAGCCGGGACGCCCTTGGCCAGCAGCATGCACCGGCGGTGGTCAAGCTCGGCCCGAACCGCTCGATTGCGCAGGAGCGGGTGGCGTTCGAGCAGGTCGAGGAGGTGCTGGGCAACAACGCCCCGCGCGTTCGCGGCTTCGTTGATCTCGCCGACCGCGCCGGCCTCAAGTACTCCTACGCGGGGATGGGCCAAGGTGGAGTGCGGACGCTGCAGTCGATGTTCGCAGCAGATCTCCCGACCCCGCAGCTCGCCTCGCTCGTGCGGACCGCTTTTGACGAGGTCCTCGGGCCGCTGTATGCGGCGGCCCGCTACGAGCGGCTGCCGCTCTTCTCCCACTACCAGTTCTCTGCCGACAAGGCCCCGCGCGTGCGGGCTGCCGTCGCGGCCCTGGTTCCGGACGCGACCGTGGCGATGCTCGCGTTCTCCGGCGGACTCGAGCTGCCGAACGTCTGCAACTTCTACGAGGAGTTCCTCACATTCACTCCTCTTCCCGTGCACGACTACCACTACGTGTCATATGTGCACGGCGATCTCAACGCGGCGAACATCCTGGTCGACGCGCACGACAACGTCTGGGTCATCGACTTCTTCCACGCCGGTCGCGGCCACGTCCTCAAAGACCTGGCGAAGTTCGAGAACGACCTGCTCTATCTGCTCACGCCGATCGATGACGACACCCAACTGCGCGAAGCGATTTCGATCACCCTCGCCCTCAGGGAGGTCGGCGATCTGGGGGCTCCGCTCGGCGACCTTCCCGATGACGTGCGGTCGCCGCACCTCGTTCGGGCGTGGGAGATTCTCCGGGTGCTGCGGAGGACGGTCAAAGAGGTCTGCCGCGACGATCGCAACCCGCTGCAGGGTCACCTGGCCGGCCTGCGCTACGCCGTTCACACGCTCGGCTTTCCGGAACCGTCGCTGCTGCAGAAGCGGTCGGCGCTGGTCGCCGCGTGCTCGCTCGCCGACCAGATCGCTACCACCGTGAAGGCCAACCTCGTGCTGCGGGTCGACTGGGTCGAATCCCCGCACATCGGTCCCGGCCGCTTTGGGATCACGATTTGTCCGGGGCGGCGGGACCGCGATCGCAACCTCGAGGCGGACCTTGCCCGGCTGCGCGCGGATGGCGTGGATCGCCTGCTGTGCCTTTCCACCGAGGCCGAACTCGACTGGGCCGAGGTTCCCGAGCTCGGCACCAGAGCCGAGGCGCTCGGGCTCAACTACCGGTGGCTTCCCGTGCCCGACCAGGGGACGTGCTCGCTGAGCGAGGCCGCCGACCTCGCCGGCTGGTGTCGCGACGGGTTCGAGCGAGGCGAGTCGGTAGTCGTGACGTGCATGGGCGGGCTCGGCCGAAGCGGGATGATCGCCGCCTGCACGCTGGTCTCCGTCGGCGCGTCGCCGACGGCTGCGATCGCGTCCGTCCGGTCGGCGCGGGGTCCGCGCGCGCTCGAAACGTCTGGGCAGGAGGAGCTTGTCAGCCGGTTCGCCGCAGGCACGACCGAATAACTGCCCCGTTCAGAAAGCGTTCGCGGCTGACTTCCAGTCCCGGAGGCGCCGTGTGATGAGCTGTGCTCGCTCCTTCTCGCTCCCGCTGTCCAGCACCTGGAGGTCGGATGGATCGGCTCGGAGGTAGATGCCGGCGGTCCGGGCATTCAACCCTGGATCGCGTTCCGACCGTGTCGTCCAGTACCCGGTTGCGCGGTCGGCACTCTCAACCTTGATCTCGCCGGTGCCCTCGAGCTGCGGGGCGTTCGGGTGCCGGGGGCGCTCGCCTTTCCAGAAGTAGCGGAGGCCTGCCGGATCTCTGCGCTCCTTCGCGGCCTCGCTCCAGTAGCGTGCCGACAGGGTGCCGTCCTCCTGCCAGGCCCGGCCGCTCACGTTCAGACCACCGTCGCGGTCGCGGAAGATCTGCAGGAAGCCGACTGCCGACGGTTCCTCCTCGGTCCTCATCGTCAGTGAGAGCTGCCACCACAGCCCTTCGACCGGCGCCCGGTGGCCCTCAGCCGCGATCGCCTTGCGGAGCTTCTTGTTGATCTCGTCGACATCGGCCGGGCCGGTGGCCGGGTCATAGCGGACGGAAGTCAGCCCGAGCAGGTCGGTCGGCAGTTTCGCGCCGTCCGCGTGGAGGATGAACGTGCGCCGGATGCCGAGCGCGCCGCCGAACAACCCAGCCTCGAACACGACGTTGTCGCGCGGCGATGCCTCGCCCGACTGTGAGGCATCGGTCGTCGTCCAGTCGTCCTGGGCGAACGCGAACGCCGCGAAGTCGACCTCATGGGAGAGCTCGACGAGCCGGTCGAGTGTGCCCCGCCCCGGGTTGAACGTCGTCATCCAGGGCTCGACCTCGGCGACGTCCTCCAGGCCCTGCGCGATCGCCTCGAGGAGCTCGGCCTGCTTGCCCGAGGACCCGAGGAAGATGCGCGGCTTGGTCATGCGCGACTCGAGTCTAAGTCCAACGGACGAGGGTGGTTGGTTCGGGCTAGCGCTCGATCGACGCGCGATGAATCAGCTGCCGCGCGTACTCGGCGTTAGCAACTGCCTCGTCCTCGGTGGAAAAGTCGTCCATCGATCGTGCCGCGGGCGTGCCGTGCGGGTTGATCAGTTCCCAGTAGAAGCGACCGTCGGTCCGGCGGACGACCTTGAAGTGTGGGAGTACCAAAGTCGCGTCATCGCTCTCCGTCAACGAGCTCTCCTCCTTCCAAGGCGACTCCGTCTCGGAGGTAGGAGGCTTTCAAATCTTCTCGACGGCCGCCACTGTCGCGAGGACTGCCACGACTGGCTCCTTTCCGACGATTGTCGGCCGCAAGGTGCGACCCGCGAGGGGCCGGCGATGAGTTCGCCGGCCCCTGAGGCGGTCTACGTTGAGGTCGTCTGTGTCGCTGGAATCGGCGCATCGAGCGCCTTGTCCAGCCAACTGTCGATACCGACCGCGACCTCCTCCCAGTCGTCGGCGGCCATATGCAGGTGCGGCCGACCCTCGAACTCGAGGTAGTCGGTCTGTGCCGGCGAGTTCTCGTATTTCTTGTACTGCGCCCGGGTGAGCGAGGCCGGCACGGTGTGATCTTCGGTGGCGCCGACGAGCAGTAGTGGCGCTCGCTCGTCGCGCTTGAAGTGCACCTCTGTCGGCGGGTGCAGGTGGAAGTTGGCGAAGCCGGCCTCGTAGAAGATCTGTCCGGTCTCGGGGACGGCGTAGCGCTCGTAGGCCTCCTTTGCCTTCTCGGGCGTGAAGGTGTTGACGAAGCCGTATGTGAACTCCTCTTCGGTCAGTGGCACGACCCCGTGCCGCTTGGAGGGGTGCGCGAGCGCTGGCGAGGCCGCCTTCAGCGTCGAGAACGGCAGCTTCAGAATCCCTTTCGGTGGTGCGGGGCTCATTGCCACTCCAGCCCGTCCGAGACCACGATCGAGCAGCAACTCGACGAACAGGCCGCCGTAGGAGTGACCGATGAGCAGGGGCTGCTCGTCGAGCTCGCCGATGATTCCCTCATAGTGGTCGACGATCTCGGTGACACCGAGTCCCTTCGTCTCTTCGGAGGCCTCGCGGATCTCCTCGACGTCGCCGTGCTTGCGCGGCCACTCCGGCGCCGAGACGGCGAAGCCGCGCTTGCCGAAGTAGTCGACGTAGTTCTCCCAACTGCGCGCCGTCAACCAGGCACCGTGGATGAACATCAACGGGATTTGGTCACCGTCGCTGCGGGTGCTCATTTACCCCGACCTCCTTCCGGTCGATTGAGCGCTGACCCCAGCTGCAAGGATACGCCTTCCTCGAGGTGCTTTCACAGACCGGCTCGAACGCCTCGACGTCGATCCCGGGATTGACCCTCTCTAGCAGTGAGCAGAGAGGGGAACGCTGATTTGCAGCAGCCGCCCCTCGAAGCCCTCTGACGGACTCGAACCGTCGACCCCGTCCTTACCATGAACGTGAGGAGGGGGCCGACCCATGCGGGTTTCCGCTCAGCCTGCTGCCTTGCGTACCCTCGCGGGTGGCCACATGTCGCCGCGTTTTGCGGTTGCGTGCGACCTTGGTGCGACCTGGCCGGCGCGGACTGGGTCAGCTGAGTTGGCGGAAGAGGGATTCCATGCGGGCAAGTCGTGGGGGATTAACGGCAGCCGCCATGGGCTTGGCGCAGACGGTCGGCTAGTCCGCCTCGACGAACCGAAGGTACAGCGCGAAGTGGTGTGAACTGGCAGGATCGTTGGGATGCGCCGGGGCCTTGCGTGGCTCGTAGCTGTCCCGCTGATGCTCGCGGGATCGCAGGTCTCGCACATGCTCGCCTACCGGATCGTGTATCCGCAGGCCGGCGTCCGGCTGCACGACCTCGTGGAGACCGGTCATGGCTACATGAGCGCCCTGCCGTTGGCTCTCGGTGTCGCGGGCGCAATAGTCGTGCTTTCGCTGGCGGCGAGCGTTGTTGATGCGGCGCGGGGACGTGGTGTTCGGTCCCTTCCGCCGTGGGCGTTCGCCCTTTTGCCGGTCGTCGGGTTCGGTCTTCAGGAATACATCGAGCGCTGGCTCGCCTGGGGCTTTTTCCCGTGGGCTGCAGCGCTCGAGCCGACGTTTCTGATCGGGATCCTGCTTCAGCTCCCGTTCGGCGCGCTCGCTTTCGTCGTGGTGCGGGTCCTTCTGCGCACCGCGAGGCGCCTCGGGCGCCGCCTTGCCCGCGTTCCTCCGCCGCGCTTGGGCCCGGCGCTCTGCCCGTTGCTCATCCCGCCGGCGCAGCCGCTGCCGCCTCTTTCCTCGCTGCTTTCACGCTGTCTGGGACGGCGCGGGCCTCCTCTCCTGGCCGGCTGACGAGCCGCCGCCGCGGGGCGGCGGGTCCTGTCGAGGAAGGAGAGAGGATTGAAGCGTACGAGCCGTTTCGCGGTGCTCGTGGGCGCGGTCGCGGTCGGGATGGTTGCCGCGGCGAGCGCGTCGGCGCATGCCCGCATGAGCCCGTCGGTGTCGCTGGCGAACGAGCTGCAGCTCTACAGCCTTGCGATCCCGACGGAGAAGGCGAACGCGTTCACGACGAAGATCGTCCTGACTCTGCCGAAGGGGTTCTCGGTCGACTCGTTCGTGCCGAGTCCCGGTTGGAAGCGCGTGGAGCAATCCAGCGGGTCGGGTGAGAACGCGGTCGTCACGCAGGTCACGTGGTCCGGCGGCCATGTTCCGACCGAGGACGACTCGCTGTTCCAGTTCCTCGCCCAGCCGTCCGCTGCGGGGACATACACGTTCCACGTCCAGCAGACCTACTCGGACGGGTCGATCGTCGACTGGTCGGGGCCGGAGTCGTCGGCCGCGCCGGCGCCGACGATCGAGGTGGTCAGTTCCGTCTCGGGCGGCGGCACATCAACGCTGACGATCGTCGCGCTCGTGCTGGGCGCGCTTGGCCTGCTCGTCGGCGGCATCGCGCTGTTCTCGCGTGGAGGGCGTTCGCTCACGTGAGACCGCGCAGGCGTGGAGCAGCTGCGGTCGCCGTCGTGGCGCTGGCGTTGCTGGTGCCGGCAGCCGCGTCCGCCCACGCCTACCTGATCAAGACCGTTCCGGCCGCGAGCGTGATCCTGAGCACTGCGCCCCGCAGCGTGCAGCTCACGTATGACGAGGCGGTCGAGCCGCGGTTCGCGATCATCTCGGTCACCGACGTCGACGCGCACCAGGAGGTGACCGGTCCGGTGACGCGTTCGCCGTCGGATCCGGACACGCTCGTCGTCCCGATCAAGCACATCGGCCAGGGCTGGTATCTCGTCTACTGGCGCGCGATCTCGGTCGACGGGCATCCGGTGCAGGGCGCGTTCACGTTCGCCGTCGGGCCGAACGCCGGGCCGGCGCCGCAGTTCACGATCCCGCATATCGCGGGGACGGCTACCTCGACGCCGCTGGTGATCGCAAAGTGGCTCGCCTTCCTGACCGTGATGACGGCGATCGGGTTGTTCGTTCTGCGGGTCGCGATCGCGCGGCCGCTCGTCCGCCGCGTTTCCGGCACGAGCCTGCGTCCGCTCACGCTCGCCTTCGCGGTCGTCGCCGGGCTCGGCCTGATCGCGATCCCGGCCTATCTCGAGGAGGCGGTCGCGATCGACTCGCTCCACTCGTTCTGGAGCGCGGTCGCCGTCGTGCCGCTCTGGCGGCTCACCGCCTTCGGCCGCGGCTACGTCGATGTCGAGCTCTGCTTCGCGCTCTTCGTGCTCGCAGCGGCAGCCGCGATCTGGACCGACCGGTCCGAGTGCGAGGGCCGCTCCGTCGCCGGACTACTCGCGCTCAGCGGCGCGTTCGCCGCGGCGGCGGCCGTCCTCGTTCTTCCCGGTGCGGTCGGCCATGCGGGACAGACCGCGCCGCGTGGCGTCGCGGTCCTGCTCGACTGGCTCCATCTCGTCTCCGGCTCGCTCTGGATCGGCGGCCTGATCGGGTTGCTCGTGATCTGGGGAAGCTTGCCGGCCGCGAAACGGGTGGCCGGTCTCGCCGTCTGCGTGCCGCGCTTCTCGAACGTAGCCCTGGTCTCGGTCCTCGTCCTACTCGCCACGGGCGTCGGGGCTTCCGTCCTCCATCTCCCCGTGCTCGACGCGCTCTGGCTCACGACCTACGGGAAGGTGATCCTGGTCAAGGCGGGGATCCTGCTGGCCGCGATGCTGCTGGCCTCCGTCAACCTCCTTAAGACAAAGCCGGGGCTTTCGCGGCCCGGGGTGAGCGAGGCGTCGGCCCGCCTGCTACGGACGCTCGTCTCGGTCGAGGCGGTGCTCGTGGCCGGAGCGATTCTCGCGGCGGCCGTGCTGTCGAGCGTCGCGCCGCCGCCGCCGGCGTTCGCCGAGGAAGGGTCGGCGATCGCACGCGTCGGGCCGGGCAAGGTCGCCTCGACGGTCGGCCGCGGCGGCTACAAGCTCCAGGTCCTGGTCGATCCCAACCGGGCGGCGGCGCCGGACACGTTCGGTCTTCGGATCAGCCGCAACGGCAAGCCCGTGCGGGGTGCCGACGTGACGCTCACGTTCGCGATGCTCGACATGCAGATGCCGAGCCAGGAGTACCAGCTCGCCGAGACGGCTCCCGGCGTCTACACCCGCAAGGCCCCGGCGCTCGTCATGGTCGGCCACTGGGGCCTCGACTACACGATCACACCGAAAGGTGGCCAACCGTTCACCACCCTCGTCGTCGACCGCGCCGGCGGCTGAGATTGCCCAATAGAAGCGGAAGGAGATCTCGACGAATGCTGCACCAGCGCCCGCTCATCGCCCTCGCCTCGCTCACAGCCGTCGCCCTGTTTGCCGGGTGCGGTTCCGGCGGGCAGAGCACCGGTCCGACGGTCTTACCCGCTCACATCTTCGGGCTGACCCAGTTCACGCCCGCCGCTCCGCTGATGCCGGGACGGCGGACCGTCGTCTCCTTCGCCATCCGGACTCCTTCGGGCAAGACCCTGACCCAGTACAAGGAGTGCTGCGACCCGCACGCGGGAGTCGATCTGATCGTCGTCCGCAGCGACGACAGCCATGTCCAGTACATCGACGCCGACGCCGACCCTGATGGACGAGTGAGCGTGCCCGTCACCTTCCCGACGCCCGGCCGCTACCGGATCGTCGTCGACGCCTACCCGAAGGTGACCGGACCTACGACCCCGTTCAACTTCCAGCTCTTCAAATGGGTGACCGTACGCGGGAAGTACCACCCGAAGCCGCTTCCTTCCTACCGGTCGACCGAGGTGGTCGACGGCTACCGCTTCACCGTTCAGGGGCACCCGCATCTGACGGCGATCCAGCCCACCTTCTTCGTCGTCCGTGTCACCGACCCGGCGGGACACAGGGTCAACTTCACGACCTGGCGCGGTGCGCTCGCTCACGCCATCTTCTTTCACCAGGGCTCGCTCGCCTACTCGCACACCCACGTCTGCAAACCCGGTGCCGTCTACTGCTTCTCCGCGCTCGGCAACGTGCGCGTGACGGGCCACTCGACGGCTCCGGGCATACTCAAAATCGGCGTGCTTCTCCCCGAGGCCGGTAACTGGCGCATGTTCCTGCTCACCTACCAGCACGGACACGTCGTCACCGCGCCCTTCACCCTCCACGTGACGTGAATCGGCCGGCGCCGGCTCCGCTCGTCCTCGTGGCTGCCCTCGCCGCGCTCGGCTGCGGCATCGCGGCGGCTGTCGTTGCGATCGACGTCCTGCGAACGGTTCTCGGAGGCGGATGATGCGGCCGCGGTCAGCGGGGCGGGAAGACGAAGCTCCGGTGCGGCGGCACGTAGCCGCCGACCTCGAGCACGATCTCGGCGCCGGGTCGGAAGCGGAGCAGGCGGGGGTCGCCGTGACGACGGTGCCCGTCCACGTACACCGAGACCGCGCCTCGGAACGAGACGAGCCGGCGCGGTCCGAGTGGCTGGCCCCAGGCGCGGAAGAGGCGGCCGAGCGTCGAACGGCCCTCGTAGTCGACGATGCCGCTCGGATCGAGCGTCCAGACGCGGGCGCGGCAGCCCGCGCGCACGACGCGGCCCAGCCGGAGACGCGATCGCTCGAGGCCGATCGCGGCGGGGACGATCGCGACCCGCCTCCGCGCGAACAGCTCGACGTGAACACGCGGACCCGCATCGAGCGGTGCCGGACGGCAGACGAAACGAGAAGCAGGCGATCTCGCAGGCGGCTGGTAGCGGGGACCGCTCCCCACGGGTGTCGGCACCGGTCCCGAAACAGCGATCACCGCCGCGAGCGCGAAGGGACGCAGAGACATCGGCAGCAGGCTATGCGCGCCGTCATCTGCCTGCTCTTCTGCGCTCTCGTCGCCGGCACCGCGGCGTCGTCTGCCAAGGCGGACGGGGACCCGGCGAGCGACTACCTCGTTTCGCAGCCGGTCTTCCTCTCCTACGACGCGAAGATCCCACCTGCGCAGCAGCGAAAGCTCCTCGCCGCCGTCGCGTCGGCCAACAAGCAGGGGTTCCCGATCAAGGTCGCCCTGATCTGGAGCAGCTACGACCTGGGCTCTCTCGCCGGACTCTTCGGCGAGCCCCGGTCGTACGCAAAGTTTCTCGACATCGAGGACTCGAAATGCTGGTGGGGCGGCTCGTGCTCGGGAGGACGCTTCAAGACCACGACCCGGCTCCTCGTGGTAATGCCGAAGGGCCTCGGCTTCGCGCAATGGAAGCACGACCCGGCCGCCGGCTACCGAGCAATTGCGGGGACCAAGGTCGACCCGACGCCGGCAGGCCTGGCGACCGCGGCGACGACCGCCGTGGTCAAGCTCGCCGCGGCGTCAGGCGTGAAGGTCTCGACGAGCGGCGGCCCCGGACCGGCGGATCACTCGAGCGGCGGCACGAGTCGGGTCGAGATCA
>Ga0187785_10000846_pt1 | contig 10939 bp, 7 predicted proteins | sample 0815_BV2_4_20_MG_FD_132466 | JGI IMG/M metagenome (GOLD analysis project Ga0187785, IMG submission 132466) | Tropical peat soil microbial communities from peatlands in Department of Meta, Colombia - 0815_BV2_4_20_MG | ecosystem: Environmental > Terrestrial > Soil > Wetlands > Peat | place...
ACCGGTATCCGGCCATCATTGCCGAAATGAAATCCTGCGACGGGTGCATTTCCGAGGCCACGTGTGCGATGCTCGCCCTCGAGGTGTTCCGGCACACCGCCCTGTACGATGCAGCCATTGCCGAATATCTGGAGGCGGCGACCGGTCCGGGGACCGGGCTTCCCGCAGTGCTGCGGATCGTGGCCGCCAGGGAATACGACCTCCGCTACGGGGAGAACCCTCACCAGAGGGGAACGCTCTATGGAAACTTTTCCTCTCTGTTCCGCACTCTCCACGGCAAGGAGCTTTCGTACAATAATATCGTGGACATATCGGCCGCGGCACTTCTTATCGCCGAATTCGACCCCCCGGCCGCAGCCATCATCAAACACACAAATCCGTGCGGCGTGGGGAGTGCCGCCACGATCGCGGAGGCGTACGGGAAGGCGCTTGCGACCGACAGGTCCTCCGCGTTCGGCGGCATCGTGGCGTTGAACCGGCCGCTGGATATGGAGACCGCCGGGAGAATCAACGAGATCTTCACGGAGGTTATTCTTGCCCCCGGGATCCCGGCAGACGTCCTCGAGTTTCTCCGCAAGAAGAAGGACAGAAGGATCGTTGAACTCCGTGCCGACCTCAGGGCGAGACGTGCCCCCGATATCCGCAGCGTGCCGGGGGGATTCCTCATGCAGGACCCCGACACCGGGGGGAACACCGCCGAAGAATTCCGCGTCGTGACGCGGCGCCCTCCCACCGGCGCGGAAACGGAGGCTCTTCATTTCGCGTGGCGCGTCGCCAAACACGTCAAATCCAATGCTATCGTCTATGCCGCCGCGGACAGGACGCTGGGGATCGGCGCAGGTCAGATGTCGCGCGTGGAATCCGCTCGGGTTGCCGTCCGGAAAGCTGCGGACGCCGGGCTGGACCTGAAAGGCTCGGCTGCCGCATCCGACGCCTATTTCCCCTTCGCGGACGGGCTGCTGGAAGCTGTCCATGCAGGCTCGAGCGCGGTGATCCAGCCGGGGGGATCGGTGCGCGACGGGGAAGTCATCGCCGCCGCCGATGACAACGGTATTGCGATGGTGTTTACGGGAATACGTCACTTTCGTCACTAGCACATCCACCACTAATCGTCCTCGCGCTCCCATGGGCATGTTCTCGCTGTTCTCCGCAGATCTTGCGATCGATCTCGGGACCGCAAATACTCTCATCTACGTCAAGGGCAAGGGTATCCTTCTGAACGAACCCTCGATCGTGGCGTTCGACAGGAACACGAAAAGGATCGTCGCCATCGGCAAGGAAGCCCAGGAAATGCTGGGAAGAACGCACCGGGACATCCGCACAATCCGACCCATGAAGGACGGGGTCATCGCCGATTTCGAGATGGCCGAGGGGATGCTCCGCGAGTTCATCAAGAAGATCCATGCCAACTGGATGCCGAGCCGCCGGATCGTTGTGTGCGTGCCCAGCGGCGTCACCGAGGTCGAAAAGAGGGCCGTCAGGGATTCCGCAGAACACGCCGGGGCGAAGGAGGTGCATCTGATTGCCGAGCCGATGGCGGCTGCCATCGGCGTGGGACTGGACGTCGAAGCGCCGGTGGGCAATATGATCGTCGACATAGGCGGCGGGACGACGGAGATCGCCGTGATCGCTCTCTCCGGGATCGTCAACGAGGAATCCGTCCGCATCGCGGGGGACGAGATGAATAATGCGATCATACAGTTCTTCAAGAAGAACCACAACATCCTTATCGGCGAGAGAACGGCAGAGGCGATCAAGTGCGAGGTCGGCTCCGCCATGCCCATGAAGGAGGAAATTACGATTCAGGTAAAGGGGCGCGATCTTGTCAACGGCATCCCCAAAACCACGGAAGCCAGCTCCGTCGAGATCCGGGAGGCGCTCAGCGAGCCCGTGCTGCAGATCGTGCAGGCCGTAAAGCTGACGCTCGAGCGGACGCCCCCCGAACTCTCCGCAGACATACTCGACCGGGGAGTAATGCTGAGCGGCGGCGGGGCATTGCTGAAGGGACTCGACGAGCGGCTGAGGCTCGAGACCAGCCTGCCCGTCCATGTTGCCGAAGATCCGCTGACGGCGGTCGTCCGCGGCACGGGGAAGGTGCTTGACAATCTCGGCAAGTATTCCAAAGTTCTCATCAAGAGCCGCCGCTACTGAGCCCCGACAATGAGACGCGTGTACGAGTTCCTGTTTCTGTTCAAGGAGTACCTCGTGGTCGGGGTACTCCTTGCCGTCTCGGTTGCCCTCCTGGCACTGAATGACGACGCACAAATCCGCACCATCCGGTCCCTCGCCGTCGTGTCCGTCGGCATGCTGCAGGATGCGCTGGGGATCATACCGAATTACTTCGACCTCAGGCGCGAGAACCACGTGCTCAGAGAACTCAACGTCACGCTGGCCGACGAGGTGAACAGGCTCAGAGAGGCGCGGCTTGAGAACCTGAGGCTTCGCCGCCTGCTCGGATTGAAGGAAAGAGGCGAATTCGTTTTTGTGGCCGCCAATGTGATAGGGAAGAACCTTCAGCTCCTCCGGAATACTGTGACTCTTGATGCGGGAGAACGGAATGGCGTGCGGGTGGACATGCCTCTGGTGACCGAAAACGGGCTCGCAGGGAAGATCGTTGCCACCAGCGGGCGCTTTGCGGTGGCACAGATCCTGTACAACAAGGATATCCGGGTCAGCGCAAAGATCGAGCGGAGCAGGGTGGACGGGATAATCCGGTGGGAAGGCGGGCCGGCGCTCGCATTGCAGGACGTCGCAAAAACGCTGGACGTCCAGACGGGTGACGTCGTCATCACGTCCGAGTACAGCAGTTTTTTCCCCCCGGGCATACGGATTGGCGTCGTCGCCTCCGCCAAGGGTGCCGAAGGATCGCTTTTCCAGTCCATCGATGTCAGGCCGGCAGTTGATTTCTCAAGGCTGGAAGAGGTCTTTGTGATTACCTCGGTACGCGACAGCGAGCGGATGGCGGTGGAACACAAGGTCCGCGAGTGAGCACGCTGTGCGCCAGACACTCATCGACATCGCGCTGACGCTCCTCTGTATCCTTCTTCAGACGACGATTGCCCAGTACCTCGCCGTGGCGGGACTCTCTCCCGACATCACCCTGATATGGATCATCTACCTCTCGCTCCGGCGCGGACAGATGACAGGAACTGTTGCGGGCTTTTTCTGCGGGCTCGTGCTCGACCTGCTGAGCGGGGCCGACGGTATGCTCGGACTCGCGGCGCTTTCCAAGACTGCGGCGGGGTTCACGGCGGGATATTTCTTCAATGAAAACAAAACGCTGCAGACCCTCGGCAGTTACCGATTCATCCTCATCATCCTGCTCGTATCCGTGGTGCATAATCTGATTTATTTCATTATCTTTCTGCAGGGAAGCGGCGCCCACTGGTGGCAGGCAATCCTCCTGTACGGCGTCCCCGCTGCGTTGTATACGGCAGCGGTCGGACTCATGCCTGCATTTGTGTTTGCACGGCGTGCACTTCTGTAGAACGCACCCGGCCGTCTCCCGGAATGATCAGGCGCACCGGAGCCATGGCTCAACAGGACGACATCGCGATTCATGGGAAGCGCCGCACGATGTACGCGGTCATCGTGCTGATGTTCCTTCTTTTTTTCGCCCGTCTCTTTCAGCTCCAGATGATCTACAGCGAGGAGTACGGGAGGAAATCAGAAGAGAACAGCATCCGCACGATTACCAGGGAACCGGTGCGCGGCTACATATTTGATCGGAACGGGACCCTCGTTGTCGATAACCGGCCGGCATTCACCGTCACGATCATGCCTTTTGAATTCGACAAGCACGCGGTCGATTACCTCTCCAGGCTGCTTTCCCTCGATCCCGAGTTCATCCGCGACAGGCTCAAGAAGGGAGAAGCCTATTCCCGCTTCGCGCCGGTGAAGATAAAACGGGATATTGACTTCAAAACTCTCGCCGCACTGGAAGAAAACCGGGACAGACTGCCCGGGGTGGACTACCAGGTTGAATCCAAACGCTGGTATACCACGCACGCGATGGCCTCGCACACGCTTGGCTATACGAAGGAAATATCCGAATCCCAGATGAAGATTCAGGTGAACGAGTACGCCCCCGGCGACGTTGTGGGTTCCGCCGGACTGGAGGCACGGTACGAGCCGACGCTGCGGGGACAGAAGGGGGCGGAATTCAGCATGGTCAACGTGCGGGGGCAGGTGATCGGACGATTCGAGGACGGAAAGAACGATGTTCCGGCGGTCGAAGGGAACGACCTGATCCTCACGATGGATTTCGGGCTCCAGGCGTTTGCGGAGTCACTGATGGTGGGACGGCGGGGCGCCTTCGTCGCCATCGATCCGCGCGACGGTGGGATACTGGCCATGGTGAGCAAGCCGGATTACGACCTTTCCACGTTCAGCGGAGTCACATCTCCGGATCTCTGGCGGTCGCTCAATGACGACGAGGCGGCACCCCTGTTCAACCGGGCGACACTGACCCGCTATCCCCCCGGATCCACTTTTAAAATGCTCCTTGCCATTGCGGCGCTTGAGACCGGAAGCGTCACCCCTTCCTGGCGCGTCAACTGCGGCGGATCATTCCGGCTCGGGAACAAGGTGTTCAAGGACCTTCACGTACACGGGAGCATGGACCTCGTAAACGCCATCGAGCACTCGTGCAACGTGTACTTCTACCAGTGTATGCTCAAGACGGGCATCGAAGCGTGGTCACACTACGGCAACGAATTCGGGTTCGGCCGGCTGACGGGGATTGACATCTACGAAGAGAATCCCGGGCTCCTCCCGTCGATGGCGTACATGGACCGGCGGTACGGGAAGAATGGCTGGACGCGCGGTTTTCTCCCGAGCCTGGGCATCGGCCAGGGAGAACTCGGCGTCACGCCGCTGCAGATGGCATGCTATGCGGCAGCGCTCGCGACCGAGGGCGAATACCACCAGCCGCATATCGCGCGCGCGATCGTCACAAAATCGCCCCGGGCGATCGACACGCTGACGTTCCAGACCCGCCATATCGAGGTTTCCCGGAACACGTGGAATGTCGTCCGCGAAGGGATGCGTCGTGTGGTGGAGGAACCCGGAGGGACCGGCGGAATGGCCCGTGTCCAGGGAATCCAGAGCGCGGGCAAAACAGGCACCGCACAGAATCCTCACGGACCCGATCACGCGTGGTACGTCGGCTTTGCGCCGTTCGACAATCCCCGTATTGCTGTGGCAATGCTGATCGAGAATGCCGGGTTCGGCGGAACGCAGGCGGCCCCCCTGGCGGGGCTTTGCATCGAGCGCTACCTGAACGGGAGGATCACGCGCTTTGACGCTCCGCCGGCTCCCCGCAGGACGGTTCCCTTCCCTCAGGCTCTCCCCCCCCTCCACGCCGTGCTCCGGCAATGATCTACCAGGATATCAAAGAACGGTTTGATTACAAAACCGCGCTCATTGCGCTGTCGCTTGTCGCCATAGGGCTGGTCTCGGTGTACAGCGCGACGTATGACGCACGGGCGGCGGAGATTTTTCACAAGCAGATTGTCTGGGTCGGTGTGGGGCTCGTCGCTCTCGCAGCTCTGGCTCTCGTCCCGTTCCGGCTCCTGCAGCTTGTCTCCTACCCCGCATATTTTCTCTCCATACTCCTGCTGGTTTCGGTGCTGATCCTGGGGAAAACGGTGTCGGGTTCGATGAGCTGGTTCAATCTTGGCTGGGTTCGCCTGCAGCCTTCCGAGCTCGCCAAAATCACCACGGTGCTCGCCCTGGCGACGTATCTTGCCCGCAGCGATGTTACTCTCAGAAAAATCCGGCACCTCGCCATCGCGGCGGGCATTGTCCTCCTCCCGGTCAGCCTCATCATGATGCAGCCGGACACGGGAACCGCCCTCATCTTCTTCGGAATGTTCTTTCCTGTCCTCTTCTGGGGGGGGGCTTCGCGGTTTACTCTCGTGGCGATCGTCGCCCCGGTGGGAACGGCGGTGGCTGCGCTCTTCGGGACCACGCCGTTTCTGACCGCGGTGCTCATCTTCGGCGTGCTGATCTACCTCACAAAGGAGGACCGCATCGTCGCGGCGGCGGTGTTCTCCCTGACCGTGCTCATCGGGGTCTCCGTCCAGTTCATCTACGAAGGACTCAAGCACTACCAGCAAAAACGCATCTCGACTTTTCTCGATCCGAACGCGGATCCCCTCGGCGCGGGCTACAACATACTCCAGTCAAAAGTCGCCATCGGCTCGGGCGGATTCTTCGGCAAGGGGTTCCTGCACGGGACGCAGACGCAGCTGAACTTTATCCCCGAGCAGTGGACGGACTTTATCTTTTGCGTCCCGGGAGAAGAATTCGGTTTTCTTGGCGCCGCGACGGTTCTCCTGCTCTTCATGGGATTCCTCATCCGCGGCGTCACGATCGGATCGACGGTGAAGAACCGGTACGGCGGGTTCGTGGCAATCGGACTGACGTCGATATTTGCCACGCACATCATCCTCAATATCGGTATGTCGATCGGCCTCCTCCCGGTGGTCGGTGTTCCCCTCCCGTTCCTCAGCTACGGAGGGTCTGCTCTCCTGTGCGCGATGGCAATGGTGGGCATCCTTATGAACCTCTACGCCAACAGAAAAGAATACTGATAATGTCAAAGAAGAATTCCCGCAGACCTGCTTCCCGCCGCAGCGCCGGCCGGACCGAGATTCCGGCCGGGAAGCTCCGCTGGCGCTGCACTCCGGATATGCTGCACATCGCCGATATCGCCGACGTCATGCCGTCGCGCAGCATCATCGGACAGGACCGCGCCCTCCGGGCAATCCAGATCGGCCTGGAGATGAAGCATTACGGGTATAACATTTTCGTCACGGGACTCCCCGGGACCGGCAGGATGACCGCCATCCAGCAGATGCTGCACGACTTCGAAGGAAGAAAAATCCCGCTGACCGACAAGGTGTATGTTCATAACTTCCGCAATCCGGATTCACCGATCATGCTCGCCTTTCAGGCGGGTCAGGGAATTGCGTTCAAGCGCGAAATGGCCGCCTTTCTTGATGATCTCCAGAAGAGCATTCCTGCAGTGTTTGAGAGCCGCCGGTACATCGAACAGCGCAAAGGCATGCTTGAGCACTTCCAGGACCGCCAGCGCACCGTGCTCAAGGATTTCGAGAAGAAAGTGAAGGGAAAGGGATTCGAAGTTGTGCAGGTGCAGGGGGGGCCGGCAAACCGCCCGGAGATTGCGCCGGTCATTGACGGGAATCCCGTCGGTATGGATCTGCTTCAGGCGAAGGTCGATTCGGGCGAACTTTCCCGGGACGAGTTCAAACGCCTGACTGCAGAGCAGGGCGAGCTCGAAGGACAGATGGATATTGTCATGAGGGAGATGCGCAATATCGAACGGCGAGCGAAAAAATCGCTCGATGACCTCAACCACAAGATCATGGTCCCCGTGGTGGAGGAACTGCTTGAAGAAATCCGCGAGAAGTTCAGCGCCGGGGGGCTCGAGCCGTACATGGCGGAGGTCAGGAGAAGCATACTCGACAACCTCGCACGATTCCACCAGAAGGAGGAACAGACAGCGTCCGTGCTCGGGATGCAGGTTTCGCGCGAAGAGGATACCTTCTTCGAGTATGAGGTCAATGTGATTGCAGAGAACAGCGGCGTGCAGGGAGCCCCCGTCATCCTGGAGAAGAACCCCCGGTACAAGAACCTCTTCGGCACGATCGACAGGGAGGTGGACAGGAACGGGGTATGGCGCTCCGATTTCACGCTGATCAAGGCCGGGTCGATCGTGAAGGCTGACGGCGGTTACCTTGTCCTGAACGCGCTGGATGCCCTTTCGGAGCCCGGTGTGTGGAACACGCTGAAGAGAATCCTCCGCAACCGGCAGATTGAAATCCAGCCTCCCGAATCCGGCATCCTCGGCTCAAGTTCTGCGCTCAAGCCCCAGGCGATCGACCTCGACGTCAAGGTCATCATGATCGGCGATTCTCCGATGTACCAGATTCTGTACGAGTACGACGAGGATTTCAAGAAGATCTTCAAGATCAGGGCCGATTTCGATACGGAAATGGAGAACGGGGAAAAGAGCATCAGCAGCTATCTCTCGTTCATCAAGACGCTGTGCGAGCGGGAACAACTGACCGTTTTCGATACCTCTGCTCTCTGCGAGGTGGTGGAATACGGCGTCCGGCTGGCGGGACGTCAGAAGAAATTGTCGACGCGGTTCAGCATACTTGCCGATGTGCTCCGCGAGGCGAACTACTGGGCGGGGCAGGAGAAATCTCCACACGTCACAGGCGACCATGTGCGCAGGGCGATCAATGAGCGGATCGAGAGGGTGAAACTCGTGGAGGAGAAGATACAGGAGATGATCGATGACGGTTCGATCATGATCGATACCGAAGGGAAAGTGACGGGACAGGTGAACGGGCTGAGCGTCTATCAGACCGGTGAACATGAATTCGGCAAACCCGCCCGAATCACCGCGAAGACCTCCGTGGGCCGCGCGGGGATCATCAATATCGAGCGGGAAGCCTCCCTGAGCGGTCCCTCGCATAATAAAGGCGTTCTCATACTGGGCGGATATCTCAGGGGCAAGTACGCGCAAGACCACCCGCTGGAGCTGAGCGCGAGCCTCGCCTTCGAACAGTCATACGCCGGGGTGGACGGCGACAGCGCCTCGTCATCGGAGATCTATGCCCTCCTCTCCAGTCTTTCGGGCGTCCCGATCGACCAGGGGATTGCCGTCACCGGCTCGGTGAACCAGCACGGGGAGATCCAGCCCATCGGTGGCGTGAACCTGAAGATCGAGGGGTTTTTCGATTGCTGCAGGTCCCGGGGGCTCAACGGAAGGCAGGGAGTGATCATTCCGCATCAGAATGTCGCCGATCTCATGCTGAGGCATGATGTGACGGACGCCGTCGAGAAGAACCTCTTCCACGTCCACGCCGTGCGGTCGATCGACGAGGGACTCACCATTCTGACAGGCTTCCCCGCCGGGACGATCCACGCCAGGGTCGCCGCACGACTGAAGGAGTATTCCAGAAAGCAGAAGAAGTCGGCATGACGAACCCGGACCTTCCGGCACCCGGCCGGATGACGAGTCGGGAATTCCGGAAATACGCCCACGAGATCGTCGATTGGATGGCTGACTATCTTGAGGACGTGGAGCAATTCCCCGTCAGGCCGCATGTCGGGCCCGGCGATATACTCGGCCGGCTCCCCCTTCATCCCCCGCTCGGCGGAGAGCCGTTTGCCGCCATATTCGCCGACTTCAGGAACACGATACTCCCCGGAATGACGCACTGGCAGCACCCGTCGTTCTTCGCGTACTTCCCCGCAAACAACAGTCCCCCGTCCATTCTTGCAGAGATGCTGACCGCGACGATGGGGGCCCAGTGCATGAGCTGGGCAACCTCTCCAGCGGCGACCGAGCTGGAGGAACGGATGATGCAGTGGCTCGGGGAAATGACCGGACTCCCCCCCTCGTTCACCGGGGTCATTCAGGACACGGCATCCACGGCGACGCTCTGCGCCATACTGACCGCACGGGAACGCAGGTCGGAATTCCGCGTGAATGAGGAGGGATTACACCGGGGACACCGTTTTGCGGTCTACTCATCGACGGAGACGCATTCCTCGATCGAGCGCGCGGCGAAGATTGCGGGGCTCGGCGCCGCGTCCGTCCGCAAGCTTCCCGTGGATGACCGGTTCGCAATGATCCCGGAGGAGCTTGAACGCGCGATCACCCGTGACATTGCGGAGGGTTTCGATCCCCTGTGCGCCGTGGCGACCATCGGCACCACGGGGTCGACGGCAATCGATCCCCTGAAGCGCATCGGTGAAATTTGCGCACGGCATGCCATCTGGCTCCATGTCGATGCGGCCTATGCGGGAACCGCCCTGCTCCTGCCGGAGCTTCGCTGGATGATTGATGGAATCGAGCTCGCCGATTCGTTCGTCTTCAATCCTCACAAGTGGATGTTCACGAATTTCGACTGCTCTGCCTATTTCGTTAAGGATGCGGGCCTCCTCGTCAGGACCTTTGAGATACTTCCCGAGTACCTGAAGACCCCGGAGCGGGACCGCGTTCACAACTACCGGGACTGGGGAATTCAGCTCGGCCGACGTTTTCGCGCGCTGAAACTCTGGTTTGTCATACGCAGTTTCGGCGTGGAGGGACTCCGTGAACGGATCAGAGCCCATCTGGGCTATGCTCAGTCATTTGCGCGGAACGTGGGACGTGAACCGGACTTCGAAATCATGGCGCCGGCCCCGCTGGCTGCAGTCTGTTTCCGATACCACCCTCCCGGAGTCGACGATCCGGCGGCGCTCGACTCGATGAACTCTGCGCTCCTGGCGGAACTCAACAGTTCCGGGCGCATGTTCATTACTCATACGAGGCTCAACGGCCGCCTCGCGCTCCGGTTCGTGGCAAGTCAGACCACCGTTGTCCAGCGGCATATCGATGCCGCGTGGGATCTGATCCGCACCGTGGCACGTTCCCGGGGTCCCGCCGGCCCGGCCTGACCGGGGGGAACGGAGCTGTTCCGGGATATCCGCTTCTCCGGCGGCCGGCATTCCATTATCTCACGCACCCAATCTCAGGAGGATGATATGTCTTCCTTCTCCCTCATTGTCAACGGCCGTACATCCTCCGTGGACGTCAGCTCCGGTACCCCCCTGCTGTGGGTGCTGCGCGATACGCTGGGGCTTACCGGAACCAAATTCGGTTGCGGGCGGGCCCTGTGCGGCGCCTGTACGGTGCATCTCGATGGCGAGGCGGTACGATCCTGCATGACGTCCGTTGAAGAAGCTGCAGGGAAGAAGATCACGACGATCGAAGGCCTCTCCCCCGACAGGTCGCACCCTCTCCAGAAGGCCTGGATCGCCGAGGACGTGCCGCAGTGCGGCTACTGCCAGTCGGGCCAGATCATGACCGCCGCGGCCCTTCTGAGTCAAAAGGCAAAACCCACCGACGTTGATA
>Ga0187785_10000848_pt1 | contig 10907 bp, 11 predicted proteins | sample 0815_BV2_4_20_MG_FD_132466 | JGI IMG/M metagenome (GOLD analysis project Ga0187785, IMG submission 132466) | Tropical peat soil microbial communities from peatlands in Department of Meta, Colombia - 0815_BV2_4_20_MG | ecosystem: Environmental > Terrestrial > Soil > Wetlands > Peat | place...
GATTGGTAGCCAGCTGGAGATCATCCCATATGAAGGAGTTGTTAAAGGTGGGCAGATAGACGCCGACAGCTATGAGAAGAATAGAAGCAGCCAGCAGAAGCATTTTCTTTTTAGATGTATTCATATGAAATTAAAAAAGCGGGACTGTAACCAGTCCCGCTTTCAATCCTTCAATTCGAACCAAGATTATCTCGCGCTGACAGTGGTACTGAATATCTCGTGACCAAGCGTCGCATCTTCTCCGTAACCCGACACGGTTATGGTGTAACTGCCTGCTGATGTCAGGACAACCTGTCCCTGTCCTGGAGCGTCAGCGAACAGGCTTATAGTTCCTGTGAAGCAGCTTCTTTCGCCCTTGGCTGCATGGTGGGCAATTGCCAAGGCAATTACATCACCTGCTTTGTCTGAGCCGTCATACTGATGAGTCTGTGCGGTCTGGAACATTGCCTGACATTGCTTGGCAGGATCCGCGTTAAGAGACTCAGCGCAACCGGTAGCTCCACCTGCGGCGACATAAAGGAACGGATCACCGGAAGTCTCAGCATCCAGCCAGCTCTGGATCTCAGAGACAGCGCCCTTCGCACCCGCTACGACGCAGCGGACCTTTGCCTTTTCCCTCTGGCCGAGGTAGGCAGGAATCGCTATTGCAGCCAGAATACCGATAATGGCGATAACTATCAAAAGTTCGATAAGCGTAAAGCCTCTCTGATCCCTTTTCTTCATCTGTTGAATTGTCTTAAACATCTCTTATTGTCCTCCTTGTTAGAAATTATTCGTAATTCGTCATCATCAACTTATAATGACTGGCCTCAAACCCTGCAGAAAAGTCTCCTTTGCTGCATCACCTCCTTCAGTTTCGCTTTCTCTTATAAAAGCAATGATTGTGCCAAACTCAAAATCAGGAGAAATGCAATTGTTACTATACATAAAAATATCAAAAATATCAATATGTTTATTGGTATTTATTCTACTAATACTAGAAGTAACCGTCAGGCAGGGTTTGGGGTCTCTGAGACGTGGAAGGCCCGTTTATTGACATTTTCTGTCAACAAACGGGCCTTTAAAAGCTTGCTGATTATTCCCAGCTGTTTATGTCTTTATTCTCACCTTCGCCGCCCGGTGAACCATCGGCGCCATAGGATGATATGTCGTAGTCATTATTGTGCTGCCCGGGCGATTCATAGTGGTACGGCCTTCCCCACGGATCGTTCGGAATGCCTTTCTTCAGATAAGGTCCATCCCATCCATTAACTCCGGGGTTGGTGACAAGGGCGGTGAATCCTTCCTGTGTAGTCGGATATCTTCCTGTCTCCAGCTTGAATTGGTCCAGGGCCTGGCCAAGAAGCTCCACCTGAGTCTTTGCCGCACTCGTCTTTCCTTTACCGACTTTCGAAATGAGTTTTGGGTAAACAAGGGCTGCCAGCATGCCCAGGATAACCATGACCACAATGAGTTCAACCAGCGTGAACCCTCTTCTGTTCATCAAATTGTCTTCTCTTCTTCTCACATGTTCCTCCTGTAATGCACTGCAGGATATTTTGCGCGTGATGCACTACATCAAATCTTATAAATATTTTACACCAAGCCCGCCGTCAAATGAAAATGGTGAAGTTGGGTAACAATTCCTTAAGGTCCTCCGCTCTATGAGTCACAGACTTGAAAAGGGGAGGATTCCCGAATGCCTGCGAAGTCAAATGTCACTTTACCAATAAATGTCGCAGATGCTAAAATCTTGACTGCCGATGGGATACCAAAGCATAAAGAGATGGCCCGAGGGGGAAAGGCCAAGAGAGAGGCTCCTGCAAAGCGGGGCAGGAGCACTGTCTGACGCCCAGATCCTTGCCATTATTCTCCGCACGGGCGGGGGAGGCAAGAGCGCAATTGATCTGGCGATGGAGATGTTGAGCTCGTTCGGGACCCTGAGGGCCGTCGAACAGGCGTCTGTTGTTGAGATGTCCCGTTTCAAGGGCATGGGAGACGCAAAGGTGGCGCAGATAAAGGCTGCTTTTGATCTGGGCAGGCGGCTCCTCTGCGAAGTCAGTCCCAGGGGGCCTCAGTTCATGTCGGGGAAAGACGTCTATCTCTACTATTCACAGAGATTCAGCCTCATGAAGAAGGAGGTATTCCACTGCGCAATGCTGGACGCCAGAAACAGGGTGTTCAGGGACAGCCGCGTATCAGAGGGCACCCTCACCAACTCACTCATCCATCCCCGTGAGGCGTTCAGAGACGCTATCAGGGAATCGGCCGCTTCTGTCATTTTTGCGCACAACCACCCGAGCGGCGATCCCTCTCCGAGCCGCGAGGACATAATAATCACGGAGAGGCTCGCCGACGCAGGCGAGATAGTGGGCATAAAGGTCCTTGATCATGTCATAATAGGTGACGGTCAATTTACGAGTATGATGGAAAAAGGATACATGAAGAGAAAATACTAAATTCTAAACTCTAAATCCTAAGAGACGGTCTTGTTAGTGTTTCGGGTTTAGAAATTCGGGTTTCGAGTTTAGTCTGGAGGGTGATTTTATGGCACGGATTAGAAGGGCGGTTATAAGCGTATCGAACAAGAAGGGCCTGGCGGAGTTTGCGAAGGAGTTGCACGCCATGGGTGTTGAGATCCTCTCCACAGGAGGAACGGCCAGGGCTTTGCGGGATGCGGGCCTTCCGGTCAAGGATGTGTCAGAGCATACCGGTTCGCCGGAAATGCTTGACGGAAGGGTGAAGACCCTGCACCCAAAGGTGCACGGAGGACTGCTTGCACGCCGGGACAATCCGAAGGACATGGAAGAGATAAAGAAGCACGGCATCGAATTAATCGATATGGTAGTGGTGAATCTGTATCCTTTTGAAGAGACGATTGCAAAGCCGGGTGTCACCTTTGATGAGGCTATTGAGAATATAGATATCGGCGGCCCCACGATGTTGCGCTCTGCTTCAAAGAATTTCAGGGATGTTGTTGTAATTGTTGATCCGGCCGATTATGATTCAGTTGCTAAAGAGATGAAAGGCCAGAACGGTGATGTGAGTTATAGTACGAGGCTGGAGCTGGCAAAGAAAGTCTTCAAACATACTTCAAGGTATGACAGCATCATCGCGGATTATCTGACAAAGACAATTGAAAAGAAATAACCGGGAAAACAGTCTCATAAATAATACGTAACGACATTATTTATAAAATTCCTCCCAGCCTCCCTTTGCCAGAGGTCACGAAATCCTTCGGATCTGGTGAAGAGGGGAGGGGGAGATTTTCTGATCCAGCTGAATTCAGTCTTCAGACCCTTAATTGAGCATTTGATACTGCGCAGAAAATAAATTTAGAGAGGTCCTATTGAAAGCACTTGTTTTGGGAGGGGGGGGGAAGGAACATGCCCTTGTCTGGAAGCTCTCTGAGAGCAAACATATAGACAAGATATACTGTTGTCCCGGGAATGCGGGCATTGCCGAGATTGCGGAATGCATTGATATAAACCCTTATAGCGCAGAGGCGCTCATCGATTTTGTGAAATATGAATGGATTGATTTCACCGTTGTCAGTTCGGAGGATTTCGTTGCCAAAGGAATAGTAAACACCTTTGAAAGGGAGGGATGCAAGGCGCTGGGCCCAAATGCGTCGGTATCTCAGCTAAGGTCCAGCAGGGTCTTTGCGAAGAACCTGATGAGACTCTATCGCATACCGACTCCTGGCTACAAGGTCTTTTCATCATATGATCTTGCAGAGGACTATGTCAGGCTCAAGGGGGCTCCCATTGTAATCAAGACGGACGGTCGATCCGGACAGACGGGGATCTTATCTGCGCAGACCGTTGATGATGCGATTCACGCTCTAAAGCTGATCATGAAGGACAAGATCGCGGGAGAGGCCGGCAATCAGATCATTATCGAGGAGAGCATCAGGGGCCAAAATGTGTCTTTCGCTTTCTTTACGGACGGCAATTCGATGAAACCCGTTGCCAGCCTTCAGAAATACTCTGTAAACAGTATATCTTCAAAGACCTATGGGGGCTCTAGCCCCGCATCTGCGGAAGGAAAGAATCTTGAGGCTCTGGCGATGAACAAAGCGATCTCGCAGTTGTTCAGGGCTCTGGCTTCAGAGGGGATGGCCTTCAAGGGCGCTCTCTCTATCGACGCGATTCTCAGGGAAGACGAGGTCTTCATATCCGATATCAACTGCAACTTTGCTCATCTGGAAGCCCAGATTATCCTGCCCAGGCTGAAGACTGACCTTGCAGAAGTCTTTGTCGCCTTGCTCGAACAAAGACTTCCTGAGATTGAAGTGGAATGCCGGCAGGAGAGTTCTGTATGCATCCCGGCATGCGGCGAGGCATCTCCTGAAGGCAATGTGATCAGCGGGCTTCAGAAGAGGGGGAAGGACGTCTTCATATTCCATGAAGCCACTGCCTACAGCGGCAAAGAGGTTATTGCCACGGGAGAAGAGGTCCTGAGTGTAACGGCTCTCGGACAGGATCTGAATGCCGCCATGGAAAAGGCCGATAACGTTTTGGCCGGTATAGATTTTAAGGGAATGCACTACGAAAGAATACCGGGCATAAAGGCGCATAGCGGCTAGCAGGCAATGAGATCGGGATATGGCCTGCTCCAGCCCTGAACAATATACAAAATTCGCGAATGATATGGATGCAGCCTCACGATGACGAGCAAGGAGGGGAAACATGAAGCCGCAAGTGTTGATAATAATGGGAAGTGATTCTGATCTGCAGGTTATGCAGACAGCCGGTGAATTATTGGAGAAGTTCGGGATTTCTTACGAAATGACTATCGCGTCCGCCCATAGAACACCTGAACTTACTGTCAGACTGGCTTCTGATGCGGAGAAGAAAGGGTTTGATGTTGTAATTGCAGGAGCTGGAATGGCTGCTCACCTCGCGGGGTTTATAGCGGCTCACACGACTCTCCCTGTCATAGGTGTGCCCATAGATTCCTCTTCTCTCAAAGGCCTTGACTCACTTCTGTCCATCGTCCAGATGCCGCCCGGGGTGCCGGTTGCGGCGATGTCGATAGGCAAGGCAGGGGCAAAGAATGCTGCTATACTTGCCGCCCAGATAATAGCCAGGAGAGACCGGGAAATAACCAAGCAACTGAAGGCTTACAAAAAACAGATGGCAAGGGAGGTCGAGGGGAAGGCGCTCGCCTTAAAAGGCAACAAGAACAGATAATGAAGGTCCATCTGGATTGTTTTCCGTGCTTCCTGCGTCAGTCTATCATCGCGCTGAGGCTTGCCACGGAAGATGAAGCAGTGCAGGAAGCTGTCTTAAAGGGCACTCTTGAGTTCATACAAAATGCGGATGTGTCAAAATCCCCTGCCCACACGACCACTTTCATCCACAGAAGAATCAGGGAGATGCTGGGAAAGGATCCATTTGAGTCCATAAAATCGCAGTATAACAGGATAGCCCTCGATTTGTATCCCTCGATGAGAGACATTCTGGCAGAAAGCGCTGATCCTCTGGAGACCAGTGCAAGGCTTGCAATTGCCGGGAATATCATAGACTTCGGAATCTTTACTTCAATAGACATTGAAGGGACTGTAGACAGGGCTCTGAAGACCAGCCCGGCGGTTAATGACTATTCTGCTTTCCGAGATGCCGTCTCCGATACAGAGGAAGTCCTATACCTGCTTGACAATGCAGGAGAGATTGTCTTTGACAGGCTTCTCATAGAATGCCTGGCAGGTCTGGGGAAGAAGGTCAAGGCGGTTGTCAAGGGCGCCCCTGTCATAAACGATTCCACGATTGTGGATGCGGAAGAGTCGGGCCTGACAAGGATATGCGAGGTGATTCAGAATGGTTCGGATGCAGTTGGCACAATACTTCCCTGGACATCCTCCGAATTCCAGAGGGACTTTGAGAAGGCTCAGCTGATAATCAGCAAGGGACAGGGGAATTTCGAGACTCTCGCCGGAACGGACAAAAACATCTTCTTTCTCTTCCAGTCTAAATGCCACGTGGTCTCCAACGATCTCGGCCTCCCGCGTGGCGCCATGCTCCTCAGAAAATCCTGATCTGCATTATCTATGAGTTTCCTGACAACGGAACAGATGCTGCATCGGAGAGCGTCATCCCGATTTCATGAATAATGGGGGCTGAAGGGGATCATCCCCTGGCTTGAATATCCTCTATCGATTCTTTTGCGATGATCCGGACATTTTCATTTCCGTCAGTCGAGAGTTCACGAAGGGAGGGGATAACATCGCTGCTTCCGATTATGCCGAGTATGTTCGCCGCATCGCCCCTTATTACCGGATTTTCATCTTTCAGTAGAGAGACGATCTGCGGGACTGTCTTCTTCACGTTTTCGGCATCCTCATGGATCAGGGTCTCGAGAAGGGCAGTGACTCCTATCCTGACCCGCATTCTCTCATCGCTCAGGAGATCAGCGACGAACGAATACATGCCCTTGTCCTGTTTGAACATGTCGATTATATTCTCGAGCATCCCGCCCTCCATATAATCAGCGACCATCTTTTTCAGGTCCGAGTTCTCTCCAGTCCCTTTTTCCACAACCGCTATAATAGCACAAAAATATCTCGACCCACAGCAGTTTTGTAGTATAATCTCATCAGTCGCATAAGATGAAGGGCAGACATGACAAAAAAGCTTTTATACGCGACATGAAATAAGTCATACTCACCTGACGGCACTTTCAACCTTGAGTGCATTCCTGTTCAACGCATGAGAACACGTGTTAACGGTACATTGAGGAGTCGCATAAAAACTTTTTCATCATATCTACCCTTCAAAGGGGAAAAGGTTTTTGCACCATTAGGGCAATTTCCTATTTGAGACACGAAAAGGATCCACTATATGAAAATCTACAACAGTCTGTCCGGCAAGAAAGAAGAGTTCGAGCCCCTTCTTCCGGGCAAAGCAGGCATATATGCCTGCGGGGTCACCGTATACGATTATTGTCATATCGGGCATGCCAGGAGTGCGATTGTCTTCGATGTGATAAGGAGATATCTGCAGCATAAAGGCCTTGTCGTCACCTATGTGAGAAATTTTACCGACATAGACGACAAGATAATAAAGCGCGCCGGGGAGGAGGGAATCCCGTGGGATTCTGTGTCCAGGAAGTACACTGATGAGTATTACAGGGACATGGATTTGCTTGGGGTAGGAAGGGCCGATCTTGAACCCAGGGCTACAGACTACATCCCGGAAATGATAACCATTGTGCGAGGCCTTGTGGATAAAGGTTTTGCGTACGAAATAGACGGAAGCGTGTATTTCTCAGTGGAAAAATTCAGGGATTACGGAAAGCTGTCCAAGCGCAACATGGAAGAGGCAATGGCGGGCGCGCGCGTCGAAGTAGATGAAAGGAAAAAGAACCCTCTGGACTTTGCCCTGTGGAAGAAATCAAAAGAGGGCGAACCGTTCTGGGAATCTCCTTGGGGAAAAGGAAGGCCCGGATGGCATATCGAGTGTTCGGCCATGTCCATCAAGCACCTTGGCGAGAGTTTCGATATCCACGGCGGCGGGGCTGATCTTCTCTTCCCCCATCATGAAAACGAGATAGCGCAATCCGAGGCGTACACCGGCAAACCGTTTGCGAGGTATTGGGTGCATAACGGGTTCATTACCATCAACAAGGAAAAGATGTCTAAATCCCTTGGGAACTTCTTTACTATCAGAGAGGTTCTCGCATCTTTCGACCCTGAAGTGGTCAGGTTCTTTCTGCTGTCAACCCATTACAGAAGCCCGATTGAGTTTTCGGATGAGGTCCTGCGTGAAACCGAAAGCACGCTGGACAGATACTATACAACAGTATTGCGTATTCAGGACTATCTTGAGCAGCCCGCAGGGAATAAGACGGGGGCGGCCGGCGCAGGGGAAGATTTGAGGGTGGTTCTGGACGAATTCAGCGGGAAGTTTGAATCCGCGCTGGACGATGATTTCAATACGGCCCTTGGATTAGGACATGTCTTCGAGCTGATAAAGGAGATAAACAGGTTCCTGGACAGGAAGCCGAAGGGGGCCGGAGACCGGGACCTTCTGGTGAGGGCGTCCGAACAGCTGTCTGTCACCGGCAGCATCCTGAATCTCTTCAACAGGTCTCCTCATGAGTGGTATGTATCGTTGATGAAAGTCAGGAACATCGGACTGACCGAAGATTATATAGCCGGCAAGATCGGGGAACGTCGGGAAGCCAGGCTTAAGAAAGACTGGCTACTCGCGGACGCCATAAGAAAAGAGCTTGAGGAGAAAGGGGTTATCCTTGAAGATAAGAAGGACAGGACCGACTGGAAGATCAAAGTCGGATCATGAATGGATATACGGCCTGAATCCGGTTCTTGAGGCGATAAGATCCGGCAGAAACATCAGGAACATCTATCTGTCTTCCGCCAGACATGAAAAGATACATGATGTAAGAAAAGAAGCGGATTCAAGAAATCTCCCTATAATAGTTAAAGACCCGGGTTTTTTTGACGGCATATTCGGAAAAGGACATCAGGGGGTGGCAGCCGAAGTTGCGCCGAAGGAATACGTCCCCCTTGATGAACTGCTCGAAGTCCCCATACTGAAGCAGGAACTCGCCTTCTTTCTCGTAGTCGATTGCCTTGAAGATCCTAGAAATTTGGGGGCCCTGCTTCGGGTGGCCGACGCAGCAGGCGTCCATGGCATTGTCTTGCAGGCTTACAGATCTGTAGGCCTCGGAGCGGAGGTTTCCAAGGTATCCGCGGGCGCGGTGGAGTATGTCCCGGTTGCGATGGTGCCGAATATCAAATATGCTATAAATGAGATGAAGAAAAATGGTATACTGATCATCGGTGCTGAGACGGCCGGAGAAAAGACACCCTGGGATTTGGACTTGAATGTTCCTTTGGCTGTGGTAATCGGCTCCGAGGGAAAAGGAATCAGGCAGACTGTCCGCTCGCTATGTGACATCCTTGTGAATATACCGATGCGGGGCACAATCAATTCCCTCAATGCCTCTGTTGCAGCTGGCATACTGGCTTTTGAGATTTTGCGTCAAAGAACGCAAAAATAGATAAAAATAAGAGATTAAGCTTAATTTTCCGCTATAACCTTAATTTTCTGCAATTGACCTTTTTATAATATATATTGTTTAATTGAGATTCTAGTAAAAAGGGGTTAGTGTTGTCTTTTTCGGCCCCGAAGATACTAGCGAGTATGATGAAGCCACCGTAGCTCAGCTGGCAGAGCAGCTGATTTGTAATCAGCGGGTCGGGGGTTCAATTCCCTTCGGTGGCTCCAGGGAGAGGTTCCCGAGTGGCCAAAGGGAGCAGACTGTAAATCTGCCGGCGCAGCCTTCGGAGGTTCGAATCCTCCCCTCTCCACCAGCTTAATTTTGCTTTGGATTCTGGACGAATTGTTGTTTGATAATTGATTTTGTGAGTGCGGGAGTAGCTCAGTGGTAGAGCGTCAGCCTTCCAAGCTGAGGGTCGCGGGTTCGAATCCCGTTTCCCGCTCCAATAAAAACGGGCAAGCCGTTCAGGTTCGGATGGCCTCCCCGCTTTTAAAGCAGGGTCGCCCATGTAGCTCAGTTGGCAGAGCACATCCTTGGTAAGGATGAGGTCACCGGTCCGATTCCGGTCATGGGCTCCAAATATAATGAGTTGAGAGTTTATTAGGAATATCAAGATTAAGGCGGGTGCTCTGAGCCGGCCGACAAAAGTGTAAAAGAGGAGGGAAAATGGCAAAGGCAAAATTTGAGAGGTCAAAGCCTCATGCGAACATAGGGACGATCGGACACGTAGACCACGGGAAGACGACATTGACATCGGCGATCACGAAGGTGTTGGCGATGACAGGTGGTGCGACATACCGTTCATTTGACAGTATTGATAATGCACCTGAGGAGAAGGCAAGAGGAATAACGATAGCGACAGCGCATGTAGAGTATGAGACAGGGAAGAGGCATTATGCCCATGTAGACTGTCCTGGTCATGCGGATTATATAAAGAACATGATAACCGGAGCAGCGCAGATGGATGGAGCGATCCTGGTGGTGTCGGCAGCGGATGGACCGATGCCGCAGACGAGGGAGCACATACTGTTGGCGAGGCAGGTAGGAGTGCCGTACATAGTTGTGTTCATGAATAAGATAGATATGGTAGATGATCCCGAGCTGCTGGATTTGGTGGAGCTTGAGGTTAGGGACCTGCTGACGAAGTATCAGTTTCCTGGGGACAAGATACCAGTGATACGTGGCAGTGCGCTGAAGGCGATGAACAGCACGGCAACGGATCAGAGCGGAGAGGAATACAAGTGCATACTTGATCTGATGGAAGCGATAGATACATATGTACCGACGCCTGAGAGGCCGATAGACAAGCCGTTTTTGATGCCGATAGAGGACGTATTTTCAATATCGGGCAGGGGTACGGTAGTAACGGGCAGGGTAGAGCGCGGTATAGTGAAGGTAGGAGAAGAGGTAGAGATAGTAGGATTGGGAGAGACGCGGAAGACAGTGGCTACGGGAGTGGAGATGTTCCGGAAGCTGTTGGATGAAGGGCGTGCGGGAGACAACATCGGCGTGCTATTGAGAGGAATCGGGAAGGAAGAGGTAGAGCGCGGGCAGGTGTTGGCGAAGCCTGGAAGCATCACGCCGCATACGAAGTTCAAGGCAGAGGTGTACGTGCTGACGAAAGAAGAAGGCGGAAGGCACACACCGTTTTTCAAGGGATATCGACCGCAGTTTTACTTCAGGACGACGGATGTCACGGGAGTGGCGCAGTTGCCGGAGGGAGTGGAGATGGTGATGCCCGGTGACAACGTGAGTCTGGTAGTGGAGCTGATAGGACCGATAGCGATGGAAAAGGAGCTGAGGTTTGCAATCCGTGAGGGCGGCAGGACAGTCGGCGCGGGCGTTGTCACCGAGGTAATACAATAAGCAAAACGAACATTGCAAATTGCAATATTAAGGAA
>Ga0187785_10000850_pt1 | contig 10886 bp, 10 predicted proteins | sample 0815_BV2_4_20_MG_FD_132466 | JGI IMG/M metagenome (GOLD analysis project Ga0187785, IMG submission 132466) | Tropical peat soil microbial communities from peatlands in Department of Meta, Colombia - 0815_BV2_4_20_MG | ecosystem: Environmental > Terrestrial > Soil > Wetlands > Peat | place...
ATGGTGCTGGAGGAGGCCGACCTCGCCGGGTTGCCTGATTTCGCCCGCGCAGCAGCGCGCGCGGCTGCAGAGGAACGCGGCCAGCCCGGCAAATATGCCGTCACCCTGGCGCGCTCTTCGGTCGAGGCCTTCCTCCAATTTTCGTCCCGCCGCGACCTGCGCGAAAAGGTGTTCCAGGCCTGGATCAAACGCGGCGAAAACGGTGGGGCGGCCGACAACCGCATGCTGATCGCCGAGATGGTGGCGCTGCGCGCAGAGCGCGCCAGGCTGCTCGGCTTTGCGACTTTCGCCGATTATCGGCTCGACGACCAGATGGCCAAGACCCCGGTGGCAGCGCGCGAACTTCTCGACGAAGTCTGGGGCAGGGCGCGTGCAAAGGCCGGTCGCGAACGAGACGCTTTGCAGGCCCTGATCGCGGAAGAGGGCGGCAATTTTGCACTGGCGCCGCACGATTGGCGCTACTACGCGGAGAAACGTCGTAAGGCGGAGTTCGCCCTGGATGAGGCCGCGATCAAACCGTACTTTCAGCTCGACAAGATGATCGAGGCGGCCTTCGAAACCGCGCGTCGCTTGTTTGGTCTCACCTTTTCCGCGGTCGCCGCGCCGCTCTATCATCCCGACGCGCGCGCGTGGGAGGTAAGGGATGCGCAGGGCCGCCACGTCGCGCTGTTCATCGGCGATTATTTCGCGCGGAGTTCCAAGCATAGTGGTGCCTGGATGACGTCGCTGCGCGATCAGGAGAAGCTGTCCGGCGACATTCGTCCGATCGTGGTCAACGTCTGCAACTTCTCCAAGCCTGCAGCAGGCGAACCAGCGCTGCTTTCCTTCGACGATGCGCGTACGTTATTCCACGAATTCGGCCACGCGCTGCACGGGATGTTGTCCAATGTGACGTATCCATTGCTTGCGGGCACCGCGGTGCCGAGCGATTTCGTGGAGCTGCCATCACAACTTTACGAACACTGGCTGGAAGTACCGGAGATATTGCGGCAGTACGCCCGACACTACCGCACCGGGGAACCGATGCCACAGGCCTTGCTTGATCGTCTCCTGGCGACGCGTACCTTCAATCAGGGTTTTGCCACAGTCGAATACACGGCTTGCGCACTCGTCGATCTCGACCTGCATTCGCTGCCGGATGCTTCCGCGCTCGACGTGACGGCGTTCGAGCGCAAGGATCTTGAGCGGATTGCCATGCCGGCGGAGATCGTGATGCGGCACCGGCTGCCGCATTTTCAGCATCTCTTTTCCGGCGGCGGCTACGCTGCAGGCTATTACTCCTACATGTGGTCGGAAGTGCTCGATGCCGACGCTTTCGCGGCGTTCGAGGAGACGGGAAACGCTTTCGATCCGGCGACGGCGAAAAAGTTGCGCGATTATGTCTACAGCGCGGGAAACCTTCGCGAGCCCGCGGAGGCTTATGAAGCCTTTCGTGGCCGGTTGCCCACGGTGGATGCACTGCTGAAGAAGCGCGGTTTGGCCGAGGCCGAGCCGGCATGACCCTGCATTCCGCCGGCCATCGCCGGGGCGTGGTCGCTGCCCCGCACGCGGCTGCCGTAGAGGATGGCCGCGCGATCCTCGCCGAAGGCGGCAATGCCATAGAAGCGATGCTCGCCATGGCTGCCAGCATTGCGGCTGTCTACCCGCATATGAACCATGTTGGTGGCGACGGCTTCTGGTTGATGCGCGAGCCATCGGGCCGTGTTCGTGCCTTTATGGGAGCTGGGCGTGCCGGCGCCAAGGCAACGCCCCGGTTCTATCGCGATGCCGGTCACGAGGAGATTCCGGCTCGCGGACCACTCGCCGCCCTTACGGTTCCTGGCGCTGTCGGCGCGTGGATGCTCGCTGCCGATGCGGCTAGAGCGCAAGCCGGCAAGGGAATTGGCGGCAAATTTCCGCTTGACGTTCTGCTGGCGCCCGCGATCAAACATGCGCGCGAGGGATACGCCGTCACACGCAGCCAGGCGCGGTTGACGGCGGAGAAACTGCCGGAAATGGGGCAGGCGGCCGGCTTTGAGAAGACCTTTCTCATCGACAACAAGGTGCCGGACGTCGGCACGGTGCTCAAACAAACCGCCTTTGCGGGAACGCTTGAACATCTCACCCGCGCCGGGCTGGATGACTTCTATCGTGGCGATGTGGGCCGGGAAATTTCGGCCGATCTTGAGCGCATCGGCAGCCCGGTAACGCGCGTTGATCTGGTAAACTTTCAAGCAACCGTCGACGAACCCCTCAGCGTCACGACGCAATCCGGCACGCTGTACAATTCGCCGCCCCCGACGCAGGGCCTGGCTTCCCTTATTATTCTCGCGCTGTTCGATCGGTTGCGTGTGGCGCAGGCGGAGAGCTTCGAGCACATCCACGGCATCGTTGAAGCGACCAAGCGGGCTTTTCGCGTGCGTGACCGTCTCGTCACCGACCCTGACAAGATCACCGCGGATCTCAGACAATATCTCTCGCCGGCGTTCCTCGACGCGGAAGCCGCAAAGGTCGATGCGGGCAAAGCCGCGCGCTGGCCGGCGCCTCATGGCGAAGGCGATACCATTTGGATGGGTGCGGCCGATGCGAGCGGACTCGTCGTCTCCTACATTCAGTCGCTTTATTGGGAATTCGGCTCCGGCTGCGTTTTGCCGGCAACGGGCATCGTGATGCAGAACCGCGGCGCGAGTTTTTCGCTCGATCCGAAGGCACTCAATGCGCTTGCGCCCAGTCGTCGGCCGTTTCACACGCTCAACCCGGCACTCGCCGTCCTCAAGGATCGGCGTGCAATGGCCTATGGCACAATGGGGGGAGACGGTCAGCCACAAAGCCAGGCGGCGATGTTCACGCGTTATGTCACATTCGAGCAGCCACTCTATAAGGCCATCGACGCACCGCGCTGGCTGCTTGGACGCACCTGGGGGTCGGCGCACACAAACCTGCGGATGGAATCCCGGTTCGACGCCAACCTGATTGATCGTCTGTTGTCGGCCGGACATGACATTGCGGTGCTCGACGAAGCCTATTCGGACACGATGGGTCATGCTGGCGCAGTCGTGCTGCACGCCGATGGGAGTTTGGAAGGTGCGCACGACCCGCGCGCCGATGGAGGTGCTGGCGGCATCTGATTTGCAGCATTTACGCTGAAATTCTGTGCAACACAGTTACAGGTCACTTTTGTGCCCTAGTCCATGTTACTGTGCGCGGATGCTTCGCTTTCTCTTTGCCGCATTCGTTGTTCTCACCATCGCCGCTCCGGCGCGCGCGCATCCGCATGTCTGGGTGACAATGCATACAGAGCTCCTCTACGCGCCCGATGGCAGGATCACCGGCATTCGTCACGCCTGGTCGTTTGACGACATGTTCTCCACCTTCGCGACGCAGGGGCTGGAGAGCAAAGAGAAGGGCAAATTCACCCGCGAAGAATTGGCGCCGCTCGCCAAGGTCAATGTCGATTCGCTCAAGGAATTCGATTATTTCACTTACGCGACCGCTGACGGGAAAAAAGCCGAGCTCGCTGAGCCTGCCCCCGACTACTGGCTCGATTATGCGGATCAGGTGCTCACGTTGAATTTCACCTTGCCGTTCAAAACGCCGGTAAAGGCGAAAGAGTTGAGGGTTGAAATATACGATCCGACAATTTTTGTGGACTTCTCATTCGAGAAGGACAAGCCGGCTCAATTGGTCGGCGCACCGAAATGCAAGCTCGAGATGGTGCCGCCGCGCGAAATGACCTTTGCCGAAGGTAAAAAACTCAGCGAGATTCCTGCCGATCAGCCCAATACAGCAATGGCGTGGGGCGCGCAGTTTGCCAACAAGCTTCTGGTGCATTGTCCGTGAGATGATTGCAAAGGGTGGGTGCGCGGGGCGGCGTGCGTGGACAGGGTTTTCTGCCATGGTCCGGTCCGGGTGGCGCTCGACGCCGGCGCAACGTGCGCTGCTGGTTATCGCGGCGCTTTTCCTGTTCGCCGCGTTCGATGCCGTGCTTGCGCAGCCGTTCGGCATCACACGCGGTGCAACCTCGCCTGAAATTGGCGGTTTAGCCGGCTGGATTTTGCAAAAGCAGGCCGAGTTCTACCGGATGCTTTCGGGCTTGATCCGCGCGGCCAAAGCTGACGGCAGCGCTGCCTACACACTGCTCGGTATTTCGTTTCTCTACGGCATTTTCCACGCCGCCGGCCCCGGTCACGGCAAGGCGGTGATTTCTTCCTATCTCGTCGCCAATGACGAGACCTGGCGGCGCGGTATCGTCCTGTCGTTCGCTTCGGCGATCCTTCAAGCGTTCACCGCCATAGCCATTGTCGGCATTGCTGCCGCCATGCTCGGCGCAACGGCCAAGGCGATGGGCGATACCGTGCGCGTCATCGAGATCGCCAGTTACGCTTTGATTATGGCCATCGGGCTGCGCTTGTTATGGGTGAAGGGCCGCGCCTTCTTGCGGCTGCTGCGCGGCGAAACATCAGCCGATCACCCGCACGAACATGGTCACCATCACGGGCACCACCATGCTCATGGCCATCACCATCATCATGGGCACGCGCATGACCATGACCACGAGGATGAAGCGCACGCCTGGGGTCATGCTCATGCACCCGAGCCACAGGAACTGACGGGGCGGCACTGGTTCAGACGGGGGCTCGCCGCAATCGTCGCGGTCGGCTTGCGGCCATGTTCCGGCGCGATCATCGTGCTTGTATTCGCGCTGGCGCAGGGGCTGTTCTGGATCGGCGTAGCGTCGACTTTCGTGATGGGCATTGGCACCGCGATCACTGTTGCCGCCATCGCCACGCTCGCGGTTGGTGCACGCGGGCTTGCCGGCCGGTTGGCAAAGGCCAAGCCTGGTGCGGGCATGATCCTTTTGCGCGGGTTGGAAACTGCGGCCGCTTTGGTGATCGTATTATTCGGCGCCGCGTTGCTTACCGGTTACATGGTGAGTGAGCGATTGATGGGCGTCTGACAACTCCGCGAGAGAAGTCAGGAAAAATCCTCGTCTTTCAGCTCAATCGGCTGGCCATGCGGGGTGCGGTCGCATGCCCGATCCCAGGCATCGCGGTATCGGTGCAACGTGTCTTGTGTCGTCACGCCCTTTTCCGCCACCAGTTTCTCGAGCGTATTGAGCCAGTGCGAGTAATAGGTCTCGCCGGTATCGGGATCGCCGGCCGCCTGCGCGCGCTTGATCTCGGCCGCGAGCGTAGCCGCCCATTCCGGCCAGGTGAATACGCCGCGCTCGTACAAAGCTAGCGTCATCGCAAAGGCTTGTGCTTCCCACGGCTCGCGAAATACCGGGCCGTCTGAATCTCCCGGCGCGGAAGGCACCGCTTGGGTCACGCGCTTTGCGGCTATAAGGTCGAGGTCCGACATCGCTATGCAGGCCCAAGATATGGCTCGAAGGCATCGATCGACACCTTAAGTGTCGGATCGGAATCCGGGCCCCACAATTCGCGCCCCTCGAACATCACTGTATAGAGCCATTGCGGATTGTCGCCGAGGTTGATCGCGACCGAATCCGGGAACATGTGACAGCCGTGGCAAAGCTCGACGATGCCAACCTTTCCACGGGCGTAGCGCGGCAGCCGAGTGTGCGTCTTGGGATGAATATTTAGGGTGCGCACGCGGTCGCCGACTTTGAATTTTGCCGGAGCTTGTTGCTGACGGAAGAATGAGCTTCGCGTGAGGCCCTCCCGCACGACCGCCGGCGCAAGCTTGCGCCGCAGCGTTTTGCCGGGCGTGAGCGCGTGCCCTGTTTTCAGTTCCTCCGGGCTGGCAAGCCCGCGCTCAAGCACGTTCATCTCCATCGCCAACGCCCATTTTTTGTAATACGACGAAGTCAGATAGACTTTCGGCGGCAGCCGTTCCTGCGCGAAGCGCGCATGATCAATGTGCCAGGCACCGGCGTAGCCCATTGCGCGTTGCAGCGCGAGGATGCGGCCTTCCCAAATTTCATGAAATGGCGGCTCGTTCGGCTCGGCCTCGACTTTGCCGAATCCATCCATGCCACCCATGTCATGGATCCCGTCCATCAGCGCACCCCGGGTTGTTTTGGCAGTGCGGTACCGATCATCGAATCGCGAGTGACGATTTCGGAGAGCTGCTGTTCGCTCCAGCCGTCTGTCCCGGCAGGTCGCATCGGCAGCACAAGGAATCGCATTTCGGCTGTCGAATCCCAAACACGGATCTCTGTGTCATCTGGCAGCGAGACGCCGAAATCCTTCAGTACGCCGCGCGGATCCTTGACTGCGCGCGAGCGGTAAGGTGCCGATTTGTACCATATTGGCGGCAGACCGAGAATTTCCCACGGATAGCACGAGCAGAGCGTGCACACGACCATGTTGTGGGTCTTGGGTGTGTTCTCGACCGCGACCAGATGATCCCCGACCCGACTGATGTGGCCCAAGGTCGCCACGGCCTTGGACGCGTCAGCGAGCAAGGCCTGCTTGAATTCCGGATCGCACCAGGCTTTGGCGACGACGGCAGCCCCGTTGCGCGGTCCGATCCTGGTCTCGTAGGCCTCGACGATGGCATCGAGTGCGGCCGGATCGACATAGCCCTTCTCCGTGAGCACGGTTTCCAGTGCGCGCACGCGCAATTGCATTTCCGAAAGCTCGGAATGGTCGTGGCTATGCTCGTCGTGATCGTGTCCGGACACGGCCCTACTATAAGCAAAAGGGTAGCCTTTGTGCCATCATCGACGTTATGAGTTCCAGGCATTTGAACGCGCTCGTCAACCGAATCGACCGCCTGAATAAGGCGATCGGCCGTGCCGTGGCCTGGCTGGTCCTTGCGGTCGTGCTGTTGCAATTCGCGCTGGTGATCGCGCGCTATCTGTTCGGGCTTGGTTCGGTCCGGCTCACCGAGAGCATCATCTACGCGCATGCCACGGTCTTCATGCTGGCGGCAGCCTGGACGCTGAGCGCCGGAGGTCATGTGCGGGTCGACATCTTCTACGCGGAGGCGTCACCGCGCACGAAGGCATTGGTCGAGCTTGTTGGGGCGCTACTGTTGCTGCTGCCATTCATGCTCGTGCTGATCTGGTTGTCCGTGCCTTATGTCGCGCGCTCGTGGGCGATCCTTGAGCATTCCCAGGAAGCGAGCGGCCTGCCAATCGTGTTTGCGCTCAAAACACTTATCCCACTGTTTGCATTGCTGATGGCGTCGCAAGGGGTCGCCCAGGCGATTCGCGCCGTCATGTCACTGTCGAGGATGCGCTGATGCTTCTCGCAGAGACGGTCGCGATCCTCCTGGTCGTCGCAGTCGTTGCCGCTTTGATGGCCGGCTATCCCGTCGCGCTGACGCTTGCCGGGGTCTCGCTGATATTCGCAGTCGTTGGCCACGCGTTGGGTGTGATGAGTTTGACCATCCTCGGCGCGCTGCCGCAGCGCATCTTCGGTTTGATGACGAACGATATTCTCCTGGCAATTCCGCTGTTCATTTTTATGGGCGTGATGCTGGAACGTTCGCGCATCGCTGAAGATCTGCTCGAGACTATGGGCCGGCTGTTCGGCACGCTGCGGGGAGGGCTCGGCATCTCGGCAGTGATCGTCGGAACGTTGCTTGCAGCAGCCAAGGGCGTGGTTGGCGCCACGACCGTGACAATGGGACTGATCATGTTGCCGGTAATGTTGCGCTTCGGTTACGACCCGCGGCTGGCGGCCGGCACGGTCGCCGCTACAGCGACGCTCGCACAGATTGTTCCGCCTGCGACCGTGCTGGTGCTGCTCGGCGATCAGCTCGGCAACTCCTACCAGGCCGCTCAGCTGGCCAAGGGCATATTCGCGCCACGCTCGCTCACGGTGAGCGACCTGTTCGCGGGCGCGCTCATGCCGGCTTTCGCACTGGTCGTGCTTTATCTGCTCTTTCTCACAGCGGTTGCGTTCATCTGGCCAAAAGCATCTCCCGCTCTGCCGCCAGACAAAAAGACGCCACGTGGCCTTGCTTTGGTTCGTCGCCTGGCGGAGGTGCTGGTTGCGCCACTCCTCCTGATCGCGGCGGTGCTCGGCTCGATCTTGGGCGGTATCGCGACGCCCACGGAAGCGGCGTCAATTGGCGCCGTCGGTGCCATCGCGCTGGCAGTGCGCAAGGCACCCCTTGCCACGCTACTGAGACCGGTCTGCGAAAAGACGGCGCAAATCGTCAGCATGATCTTTCTGATCCTGATTGGGGCGACCATGTTCAGCCTGGTGTTCCGCGCACTCGGCGGTGACGACATGGTCCATCGCGCGCTGTCGAACCTGCCGGGCGGGACAACTGGCGCGGTACTCGCCGTCATGCTGGCGATGTTCCTGCTCGGCTTTGTGATGGATGCGTTCGAAATCATCTTCGTGGTCGTGCCGATTGTCGCGCCCACGCTTCTGACGATGCCGGGCGTTGATCCGGTCTGGCTCGGAATCATGATGGCCGTGAACTTGCAGACGTCCTACATGCATCCGCCGCTCGGGCCGACGCTGTTCTTTTTGCGCGGTGTTGCGCCGCCGCAGATCACCACGCAGCATATCTATGTTGGCATTATTCCATTTGTGCTGATCCAGCTGGTTGCTCTTGTCGTGCTCTGGTTTGCGCCGGGCCTCGCGACCGCGCTGCCGCACGCGCTTTATGGCCGTTGATTCAAGACCACAGTCGCTCGATCAGGACCCAGAGCCACACCATACCCGCCGCCAGCAGCGACAGCCCGACCGCCGCCGAGCCCATGTCCTTGATGCGCTTGATGGCCGGATCGTTGTCGCGGGTGACGCGATCGCACAGCTTCTCGATTGCCGTGTTGAGCAGCTCGACGATGAGGACAAAGACGATCACGCCGATCAGCGCAAATCTTTCACCCGCGTCTGCCGTCAGAAAAAAGGCGATTGGGACGCCGGCGGCCAGAAGCGTCAGCTCCTGGCGGAAGGCTGCTTCCGATCGCGTCACCGCAATCAAGCCGTTCCAGCTATTAATCGTGGCCTGCCAAAGCCTTTCCACGTTCATCCACCCCGGCGATTGTCCCGGCGCAAAATAGGCGGCCTGAGATTCATAGTCTATTCATGTGCTTGGTTCGCGTGTGTATAAGGTTACTGCATGAAAGCCGCCGAGATGTTCAGTCTGAAAGGCCGCGTGGCGCTGGTGACCGGCGCGTCGAGCGGCCTCGGCACGCAATTCGCCAAGGCGCTCGCCGACAATGGGGCAGCGGTCGTGCTGGTCGCGCGTCGTGCGGATCGTCTCAAAGCGCTGAAAGCCGAGATTGAGGGGAAAGGCGGGAAGACGATTGCTGTTGAGGCTGATGTTACCGACCGTGCGGCCATGGCACGCACCTTCGACGCCGCGGAAAAAGCGTTCGGCACTGTGACCATCCTCGTCAACAATGCAGGCATCGCGCACGGCGGCCGTGCCGTCGAGATGCCGCCGGAGGAATGGCGCAAGGTGCTCTCCACCAACCTCGATGCGGTCTTTTTCTGGGCGCAGGAGGCAGCGCGCCGCATATTGGCGGCGAAGAAGCAGGGTGCCATCGTGAATATTGCATCGGTGCTGGGGCTTGCGGTCGCAAAAGGTGCCGTTGCCTATGCTGCCGCCAAAGCCGGCGTCGTGCAGGTCACCAAGGCACTCGCGGTTGAACTTGCGTTCAAAGGCGTGCGCGTGAATGCCATCGCGCCCGGTTGGTTCGTCACGGAAATGAATGATGACTATCTCTCCGGCGAAGCAGGCGACGCAATCAAGCGGGAGATCCCGATGGGGCGTTTCGGAAACCCTGGCGATCTCGACGGTGCGCTGCTGCTGCTGGTTTCGGACGCCGGCAACTATGTGACCGGTGCAACCATTGTCGTGGATGGTGGACAGGTGGTTCAGATCAAGGGCTAGGGGAACGACGCATGGATTTTACGCTCACGCCCGAAGTCGAGGACCTCCGCCTGCGCGCGCGTGCTTTTGTGGAAGAGCATGTATTGCCGCTGGAAGCTGATCCGCAGAATTTCGCCGAGCATGAGAATATTCCGGAGGCGCGACTCGCCAAGGTACGCGAGAAGGCGAGGAAGGCCGGCCTGTGGGCGCCGCAATCGCCAAAGGAATTCGGTGGAATGGATCTCCCGATCGTCGCTTGGGCAGCCATCTATGAAGAAGCCGCACGCTCGATCTTCGGGCCGCTCGTCTTCAATTGCATGGCGCCCGACGACGGCAATATGAACCTGCTCAAGCTCGTCGGCACCCGCGAACAAAAGGACAAATGGCTAAAACCCATCGTCGAGGGCAAGGTGCGCTCGACGTTCACCATGACCGAGCCCGCGCCGGGTGGTGGCTCAGACCCCGCGATGATACGGACCCGCGCCGAAAAAAAGGGCGACCGCTACATCATCAAAGGGCACAAATGGTTCGCCACCGGCGCAGAAGGCGCGGCTCATTTCATCCTGATTGCCCGCACCAGTGACGATAAACGGCGCGGTCTGACTGCATTCCTCTTCCACAAGGATCAGCCGGGCTGGCGCATTCTGCGTCGTATCCCGATCATGGGGCCGCACGAGCATGGCGGGCATTGCGAACTCGAGTTCGACGGGCTCGAAATCCCCGCCGAAAATGTGCTGCTGAGCGAGGGCGATGGACTCAAGATCACGCAAATCAGGCTTGGGCCCGCGCGATTAACGCATTGCATGCGTTGGCTCGGCCAGTCGAAACGCTGCATGGAGATTGCCCAGGCTTACGTTGCAGAACGCGAAGGTTTCGGCATCAAGCTCGGCGACCGCGAAAGCGTGCAGATCAAGCTCGGCGAAGTGGCGCAGCAGATCCAGATCGGCCGGCTGCTCACCATGCACGCGGCCTGGATGCTCGACCAGGGCGGCCGTGCGCGCAAGGAAGTGTCGATGGCCAAAGTGCAGGTCGCCGACACGCTGCACAAGGCAGCTGACGTGGCAATCCAGTTGCAAGGCGCGCGTGGCTTCTCGCAGGATTCG
>Ga0187785_10000851_pt1 | contig 10885 bp, 11 predicted proteins | sample 0815_BV2_4_20_MG_FD_132466 | JGI IMG/M metagenome (GOLD analysis project Ga0187785, IMG submission 132466) | Tropical peat soil microbial communities from peatlands in Department of Meta, Colombia - 0815_BV2_4_20_MG | ecosystem: Environmental > Terrestrial > Soil > Wetlands > Peat | place...
AAAATGCCCTGATCGACCTCGACGCCGTCCTTCTCGCCTTGCATCAGGCTATTTTCGGCATCGACTTGTTTGTGTGTCGGCGTCAAACCGGGCACAAGTTTTCCGGCCTCATAGACGAGATCGTCCACGCGCGCGAAGACACCGAGACTTTTCGTCAGCTTGCGATAGACAGTTTCAGCGTGACGCGTCAGGAACTCCTCCCGCGAACGGCGGCAATCGACGAGGATAAGATCCGCCGCGTCCTGCTGCTCGATCGTCCGCCCCGGTTTTTTCGGCAACTTGGCGAGCAGATCGGCGCCGCCACGCCAGAATTTCGTTCCAGCTGCGGCATCGCGTTTGAAGTTGCTCGTGACGCGCGGCTTGATTTTGACCCATGCCGCCGCACTCTTCGCAGGTAATCCGGCGCGGCGAAGACACTCCGTCGCATCCCGTCGAATGAGTTCGCGCGCCTTTGCTGTCGCCGAACCTTCCATACGCACTCTCCCGGCGTCACCCTACGCGACTGTTTTCCCCGGCCATTGGCACAGGTCGCTAATGATGCACTTTTCACATAGTGGCTTCCGTGCCACGCAAGTGTAGCGTCCATGCAGAATAAGCCAATGGTGTGCGTGACGCTTGAATTGCGCCGGTACCACCTGCTCGAGTTTCGTCTCAACCTCGAACGGGGTCTTGCCGGTGGCCATGCCGGTGCGATTGCCGACCCGGAAGATATGGGTATCGACCGCAATCGTCGGCTCGCCGAAAGCAATGTTGAGGACCACATTGGTGGTCTTGCGGCCAACGCCCGGCAATGCCTCTAACGCTTCACGCGAGCGCGGCACCTGTCCCGCATGCTCCGCCAGGAGCTGCTCCGACAGCGCGATGACGTTCTTGGCTTTGGTGCGGAACAAACCGATGGTCTTGACGAGATCGCGCACGCGAGTCTCGCCGAGTGCGGCCATCTTTTCCGGCGTGTCAGCCAACGCAAATAGTGCGGGCGTTGCCTTGTTGACGCCGGCGTCGGTCGCTTGCGCCGAGAGCACGACTGCAACGAGCAGCGTAAATGGATTGAGATATTGAAGCTCGCCCTTCGGTTCCGGATTGGCGGCCTGGAAGCGGCGGAACGCTTCCTCAATCTGCCCTTTTGTCCATTGCGGCAAAGCGCCTGCCGCGGCCCTGGCATCGGCCGCCGCGCGCTTGGATGCAGGCTTCGACCGGGCGCGCTTTGGCTTACGCGCTTTTCGTTTGTTCGTTTTTGCCGAAACTCTTCCGACGGGCTTTTTCGCCATGATTTCGGTATACTGAGCGCAATGACCACCGACAACGCCACCGATCTCGAACCCACGATCTTTTCGGCAACACTGACGCCTCACCGTTCGCTCGGCCGCGTGGGCTTTCTCATTCTGATGGTGTTGTTCGGCGGTATCAGTTTCGTGACCGGCATGCTGTTTTTGATGATCGGGGCATGGCCTGTATTGGGCTTTTTCGGTCTCGACGTGCTCTTGCTCTATTGGGCTTTCCGGCTCAACTACCGGCACGCGGAGGCTTACGAGCAGGTTACGGTCACGCCATCGGTCCTCAAGGTTCGCAAGGTCAGCCACCTTGGCCGCGTCCGCGAATGGGTGCTCAATCCGCTCTGGGTTCGACTCGACAAGGTCGAGCTGGAAGAGTTCGGCATCGACCGGCTTTTTCTGGTTTCGCGCGGTAAAAGGTTGACGATTGCAAGTTTTCTTGGGCCCGGCGAGAAGGCGAGTTTCGCCAGGGAACTGGGACATGCGCTGAGCGAAGCCCGGCGCGGTCCCACAAGGACAGTTTTTGAGTAGGCAGAAATCGGGTGGTTCGGCGCCGCCGCTGCCCCTAGATTGCGGCCATGACCATGACACTTGCAAAAGCGGCTTTCGCCGACCGGTTTCCCGAGCTCGCCCCGCTGTCCACCGCGGCGGCCGATTATGACATCGTACGGCGCGCAATCGCTCACATCCGTGGCAACTGGCGGGCTCAGCCGGAAATCGACTTCATTGCCGACGCCGCCGGCGTATCCGCCACCGATCTTCACCACCTGTTTCGCCGCTGGTGCGGCCTGACGCCAAAAGCTTTCCTGCAGGCGTTGACGCTCAACCATGCGCGCGAATTGCTTCGCTCGTCCGCGAGCGTGCTCGACACCGCCTACGAAGTTGGGCTTTCCGGTCCCGGACGGCTGCATGATCTGTTCGTCACGCACGAGGCAATGTCGCCGGGAGAATGGAAGGCGGGCGGCGAAGGCTTGGTCATTACCTACGGTTTTCACCCCTGCCCGTTCGGCATGGCGTTGGTGATGATCACACCACGCGGTTTGGCGGGTCTCGCACTCGCCGATGCCGGCAAGGAGCGCGCGGCACTGAGGGACATGCGCGCACGTTGGCCGAAAGCACGCTATGTGGAAGATTTCGCGGCAACAGCTGCCACCGCGCGGCGCATTTTTGATCCCTCGCTCTGGCGCAAGAATCAGCCGCTGCGCGTCGTACTTATCGGAACGGATTTCGAAGTGCGTGTATGGGAAAAGCTGCTCGACATCCCAATGGGCAAGCTCACCACTTATTCCGACCTTGCCGCCAAGGCCGGTTCGCCGAAAGGCGCGCGCGCTGTGGGGGCCGCAGTCGGGAAGAACCCGATCTGCTTTGTTGTTCCGTGCCACCGCGTCATCGGCAAGGGCGGCGACGTCACCGGCTATCACTGGGGCATCACCCGCAAGCGCGCGATGCTCGGCTGGGAAGCGGGAATGGCAGGGGCCGCGTAGTTACGCGGCAAGGTCGAGCTTTGATGCCACCGTCGAATCGGCATTGAGGCGATAGATCATCGGAATGCCCGTTTCCAAATTGAGTTTGGTGATGCTGTCGGGTGTGTGCTTGTCGAGAACCATCACCAGCGCACGCAAGGAATTGCCATGCGCCGACACCAAAACACGCTCGCCGCGCAACACGCGCGGCAATATTTCTCCAATGTAGTAAGGCAGAACGCGCGCGGCGGTGTCGCGCAGAGATTCACCGCCGGGTGGCGCAACATCATAGGAGCGGCGCCAGATGTGGACTTGTTCCTCGCCCCATTTCCTGCGGGCGTCGTCTTTGTCGAGCCCGACGAGATCTCCATAGTCGCGCTCATTGAGCGCTTGGTCCTTGAGCACCGGAATTTTCGTCTGGTCCAATTCCATCAGCATCAAATCGAGTGTGCGCTGCGCACGCTTAAGCGCCGACGTGAACGCCACATCAAATTTGATTCCTTGCGCCTTCAGCTTGCGGCCCGCTTCGCGCGCTTCCATGACGCCTCTCTCGGTCAGGTCAACGTCGCGCCATCCGGTGAACAGGTTCTTCAGGTTCCAGTCGCTCTGGCCATGGCGCACAAGCACAAGAAGACGGTCAGTCATTGCCCCCCTCAGAAATCCTTCAACCCAAGGACGTCCATCATCGAATAAAGTCCCGGCTTCTGGTTGCGCGCCCACAGCGCCGCGTGCAGTGCGCCACGCGCGAAGATCATGCGGTCTTCCGCCTTGTGCGTGAGCTCCAACCGCTCTGCCGGACCAGCGAAAATGACACTGTGCTCGCCGACGACGGTGCCACCGCGCAGACTGGCAAAGCCAATGTCGCCGGCCCTGCGTGCGCCCGTGTGGCCCTCACGGCTCTTTGCCGAATGCTTTTCGAGATCAAGCCCGCGGCCCTCCGCCGCCGCACGAGCGAGCAGCAGGGCCGTGCCCGAAGGCGCATCGACTTTTTGGTTGTGGTGCATCTCCAGAATTTCGATGTCGAAGGCCTTGTTGAGCGTTTTGGCGACCCGTTTCGTGAGTGCCGCCAGCAGGTTGACCCCAACGCTCATATTGCCCGACTTCACGATCACCGCACTCTTTGCGGCGTCCTTGATCTTTGCTTCATCGGCTGCGCTTAAGCCGGTCGTCCCTAGGATGTGCACCTTGCCGCCCTTGGCCGCGAGTGAAGCGAAGGCAATGCTTGCGACCGGAGCCGTGAAATCAATGATGCCATCGGCCTTCGGCAAGAGTGGCTCCGCATCGCCGACCAGCTTCACGCCATTCTCGGGAAGCCCGGCGAGCGTGCCGGAATCCCAGCCGATCAGCGGCGAGCGAGCGTCTTCCAAGGCGCCCGCGAGCGCAAATTCCTTGCTGTCGGCGATCGCCTTGACCAGCGTGCGGCCCATCCGTCCACCGGCCCCGGCGACCACAAGCCGCATCTCGGCCATGGATTCATCTCCGGAACTGGCGAGGGTATAGCGCGCTAGGCGGCAAAAGGCACTACGGCTGAGGTCCGTCGTAGCCCTCAATAATAACGATATCGGCTGTTGAATGCGGCAGGCGCACCTTGATGTTCGCCTGATATTCCGGCGAGCGATAGCAGGCCAGCGCACTGGCATAATCAGGAAACTCGATCACCACATTGCGTGACCGTGCGACGCCCTCCGGGCATTCGAATTTGCCGGCCCGGATCACGAAGCGTCCGCCGAACTTTTTGAAGATTGCTGCATTTGCGACGGCATAGGGCTTGTAGCCTTCATCGTTCTTCACATCGACCCGGCCGATCCAGTAACCCTTGGCCATTCTCACGCCCTCCTTTGACTTTCTGCCTGTTCAATCTCGGTTACGATGGCTTCGGCTGCCGCTTTAGGGTCGGCGGCTTCTATCACCGGCCGTCCAACCACCAGATAGTCGGCGCCGGCACTTATCGCTCGCGCCGGCGTCATGATCCGTTTTTGATCGCCGCTGGCGCTGCCGATAGGTCGAATCCCCGGGGTCACCAGCACCATCGCGGGCCCGGCGATACCCCGTAACGCCGCCACCTCTTCTGCCGAGCAGACGAGACCGTCAATCCCAGCGTCACGCGCCTGCGCCGCGCGTGCGGCTGCGAGCTCCTTCACGTTCAGCTTGTAGCCGGCAGCAACAAGGTCGGCGGCATCATACGAGGTGAGCACGGTCACTGCGAGAATGCGCAGCTTGGAGCCGCGCTTGCCCTCCACCGCCGCATTCATTGTTTGCGGATAACCATGCACGGTCAGAAAGGTCGCGCCGAGCTTCGCGACGCTCTCGACGCCCTTTGCGACGGTATTGCCGATATCGTGCAGCTTGAGATCGAGGAACACCTGCTTGCCGGCAGCCACTAAACCGGCCGCAAGCGGAAGACCACCGGCGAAGGCGAGCTGATACCCGATCTTGTAAAATCGCACCGATTCGCCGAGCCGCGCCACCATAGTCTCGGCCGCCTTTATCGACGGCACGTCGAGAGCCACGATCAGTCGTTCGCGCGCGTCCAGTGACACGTCATCCTCCCCGTACCATCAACCGCGCCATTTCCACCAATCGTTCGAGCTGAACGCGAAACAAGTTGGCGGTACCAAGGTCCGCAATATTATCCATCTCATCAAAGGCACTGTCGGCGCGCTGGATCGCCACCTGTTCGGGTATCACCAGCGCACCACAGCCGAGTTCGAGAATTTGCCGAAGAGCCATCAGCGAGCGGAGGCCGCCGGCCCGGCCGGGAGAGGCCGATGCGATCGCGAACACGCGGCCTTTGAAGGCGGCATAGGTCGGGTCTCCACGCTCGCGCACGCGCGATACCCAGTCGATGGCATTCTTGAGCATCGGGGTGACCGATGCGCTGTATTCGGGACAGGCGATGAAAACACCCTGGTGCGCCATGATCATTTGTTTGAGCTTGACCGCATTGACGGGCTGGCCCTCGCGCGCATCGATATCGGCCTCGTAGATCGGAAGCGGATAGTCGGCGAGCGAAATGCGGGTGACGTTGACGTCAAGCAGCGTCAGCTCCTTCGCAGCCAGCGCCGCCAACCGGACGTTATGCGAGCCGGTGCGTGTCGAACCCGGCAGAACGAGAATTTTTGGGATTGGCATCAACGGCTCCGCTTTCGCGGGCGATGACACCACACCATCAGCGGCCGCGATAGACCCACACGCGAGCCGGCGGCAGGTTCATCCATATCAGCTCTGACGCTTCGGCGCGCACGCCGGACAGCTTTTTCGGGATTGGCGGCAACATCGCGTAAGTGAATTGCACGAACGGCGCGCCTGGCGCCAGCAGTATCATCGCGTCGGAAATCAGACGCAGGCGTGTCCGCAAAGGTTTGGTGACCAACGGCAAGCCCGACACCATCGCTGCAGCCGGTTGACTTACGTACGTATCCAGCAAACGGCGCAACCGGTAGGCGTCGCCTTGCACGACCGTCGCCTGCGGATAGCGCGAACGTAAGAGCCGGCAGAAATCAGGATTGAATTCTACCAGAACGAGCCGGGCAGGATCGATGCCCTGCTCGACAAGCGCTTCGGTAACCGGACCGGTCCCGGGGCCGAGCTCGATCACAGGGCCCTCCGATTGCGGATCGACGTAGCGGGCCATAGCGCGCGCGAGCACCCGACTCGACGGCATCACGGCGCCGGTCGAAAGCGGCTTCTCAATCCAAGAGCGGATGAATTGCACCTCGTCGTCGAGACGCAGACTCTTTTTTTCAACGCGGGCAAATGTGTGCGATGGCATTATGCGAGGTCACGCGTACAGGCGGCGGGCCTCGCCGCAACATAAACGGGTATAGGGACGAAGGCAGAGGGTCAAGATAGATTAGCCTGATTGGCTGCCCCGGCTTCCTAGTGTGTCAAGAAACTCTTTGACTCGGCTAAAGAATCCAGCCGATTCCGGCTGAGTCGCCTCAGACGACAGCTTTTCGAATTCCGCCAACAATTCGCGCTGGCGTTTGGTCAGGTTTTGCGGCGTTTCCACCGCTACTTGAACGTACATGTCGCCGGTTTGTTTCGTCCGCAGCACCGGCATACCTTTGCCCGTCAGTCGGAAGCGCCGCCCGGTCTGGGTTCCGGACGGCACTTTGACCCGGACCTTGCTGCCGTCGATCGCCGGGACTTCAAATTCGCCGCCCAGCGCGGCACTGATCATCGAGATCGGCACCCTGCAGTGCAAATCGGCGCCATCACGCTGAAAGAACTCGTGCGGCGCCACTTCCAGAAAAATATAGAGATCGCCGGCCGGGCCACCGCGCAACCCGGCCTCGCCCTCGCCCGCAAGCCGGATACGAGTGCCATCTTCCACGCCAACCGGAATATTGACCGAAAGCGTGCGCTCGCGCGTAACACGTCCGCCCCCGCCGCAAACCTTGCAAGGGTCGTCAATTACCTGGCCGCGGCCATGGCAGGCGGGGCACGTGCGTTCGAGCGTGAAGAAGCCCTGTGCGTGTCGAATTTTGCCGGCGCCGCTACACGTCGCGCAGGGTTTCGGCTTCGTTCCAGCCTTGGCGCCGCTGCCCGAGCAGGCTTCGCAAGTCACCGAGGTGGGGATGCGAATTTGCGCGGTTTTGCCGGTTAAGGCCTCCTCGAGACTGATCTCCATGTTGTACCGCAGGTCGGAACCACGTTCGCGGCCAGAGCCGCGCCCGCGCACGGATCCCATTCCGAAGATGCCCTCGAAGATATCGGCGAACGTAGATCCGAAGTCAGCTCCGAAGCCGTGACCACCACCCATCCCGCCGTGCTCGAAGGCCGCGTGACCGAAGCGGTCGTAGGCAGCGCGTTTGTCGCCGTCCTTGAGGACGTCGTAAGCCTCGTTGATTTCCTTGAATCGATGCTCGCATTCCTTGTCCCCCGGATTGCGATCCGGGTGATGCTGCATGGCGAGCTTGCGGAACGCCCCCTTGAGCTCAATGTCGGTGCAGGTGCGCGTAACGCCTAGGACCTCATAGTAGTCGCGCTTGGACATCCATTCCGCCCCAATTCACCCGACAGCCGTACTTGATTCGGTTACCCGTCGTCCCTGCAAAGATGCACCCCCGGACATGTGTCCGGGGGTGGCATATTTCACGGGAGACCTGCGCATGGCTCACGCCTTGCGATCAGGCGGATTTCTTTTTGTCGTCGTCGACCTCGGTGAACTCCGCATCGACGACATCTTCTTTTTTCTCGCCCGGAGCCGCGCCATCACCGCCGGCACCCGGAGCGTTTTGCGCTTCCTGCTGCTGCTTATACATGGCCTCGCCTAGCTTCATCGAGGTCTGCGCCAACGTATTGGTCTTGGCCTGGATAGCCGAAGCGTCGTCACCCTTGAGCGCCTCTTTCAGATCGGCCATGGCGTTCTCGATTGCACTACGCTCGGCATCGCCGACTTTAGAGCCATGCTCGGCGAGCGCCTTCTCGGTTGAATGTACGAGTGCCTCCGCGTGGTTCTTGGCCTCGACCGCAGCTTTGCGCTTTTTGTCTTCTTCAGCATGCGATTCCGCGTCCTTGACCATCTTTTCGATGTCAGCTTCGGACAACCCGCCCGATGCCTGAATGCGGATTTGCTGCTCTTTGCCGGTCGCCTTGTCCTTCGCCTGAACATTCACGATGCCGTTGGCGTCGATATCGAAGGTAACTTCGATCTGCGGCACGCCGCGCGGCGCCGGCGGAATACCTACCAGATCGAACTGGCCAAGTATCTTGTTATCGGCCGCCATCTCACGCTCACCCTGGAACACTCGGATGGTGACGGCGTTCTGATTGTCCTCGGCAGTAGAAAACACCTGCGACTTCTTGGTCGGGATAGTAGTATTGCGATCAATAATCCGGGTGAACACGCCGCCCAGCGTCTCGATGCCAAGCGAAAGCGGGGTCACGTCGAGCAACAACACGTCCTTGACGTCGCCCTGCAGCACGCCGGCCTGGATAGCGGCGCCGACGGCAACCACTTCATCCGGATTGACGCCCTTGTGCGGCTCCTTGCCGAACAACTGCTTCACAACTTCCTGCACCTTCGGCATGCGCGTCATGCCGCCGACCAACACAACCTCATTGATCTGTGCGGCGGAGATGCTCGCGTCCTTGAGCGCCTGCCTGCAGGGTTGAATCGTCTTCTGGATGAGATCGTCGACCAGCGCTTCAAACTTGGCGCGGGTGAGCTTCATGGTCAGATGTTTCGGCCCCGAAGCGTCCGCCGTTATAAACGGCAGATTGATCTCGGTCTGCGTCGTTGACGAGAGTTCGATCTTCGCCTTTTCAGCCGATTCTTTGAGCCGCTGCAGCGCAAGCTTGTCGCGACGCAGATCGATGCCTTGCTCTTTCTGGAATTCGTCAGCGAGATAGTTGACCAGCCGCATGTCGAAGTCTTCGCCGCCCAGGAACGTATCACCATTCGTGGACTTCACTTCGAAGACGCCGTCGCCGATCTCGAGAATTGAAACGTCGAAGGTGCCGCCTCCAAGGTCATAGACGGCAATGGTGCCGGTCTTTTGCTTGTCGAGACCGTAAGCAAGTGCGGCCGCGGTCGGTTCGTTGATGATGCGCAGCACTTCAAGGCCGGCAATCTTGCCAGCATCTTTGGTGGCCTGACGTTGCGCGTCGTTGAAATAAGCCGGAACGGTAATGACGGCCTGCTCGACTTTCTGCCCGAGATAAGCCTCGGCCGTCTCCTTCATCTTTTGCAGAATGAACGCCGAGATCTGCGATGGCGAATAGGTTTTGCTATCCGCTTCGACCCAGGCGTCGCCGTTCGAAGCCTTGGTGATCTTGTACGGGACAAGCTTCTTGTCCTTCTCGACCATCGGGTCCTCATAACGCCTGCCGATCAGGCGCTTGACCGCGAAAATGGTCTTTTCGGGATTGGTGACAGCTTGACGTTTGGCTGGTTGGCCGACGAGACGTTCGCCATCGTCCGTAAAGGCTACGATCGAAGGCGTCGTACGCATGCCTTCGGCGTTCTCGATGACTTTTGGCGTCTTGCCTTCCATGACGGCGACGCACGAATTCGTTGTGCCGAGGTCGATACCGATGACCTTGCCCATGGTTTTTCCTCTCAATTGCGGCAGGCCGGCCGGGCCGCTTGGCGCCCGAGTGGGAACGTCAGCGGCTCATCCGCAGACCCCCCGATCCAGCCCCCTGGATACGCGATTCGCCACATTTTCGCGGCTTACTGGCTCATATAGGAGAGTCCCCGGGGGCCGCAAGACAGCCGGTCACGAAATCGCGAGGGGCTCGCCCGGAGGCGCCTTGAATGGTTATCGGTCCATTGCCGCGCCGGTTAAGGCCGGCTAGGTCACGCATTCCAATCCCTCAGGAAGTCCTTTTGCCCGTATTCTACCGCTTGCTCATCTCCCTCTCTGTGGCCTGCGCGGGCCTGGGACTGGCCGTTGCCGGCGCCGCCGGACCTGTATTCCCGCCCGGCTTGCGTGTAGGGCTCGAGCCACCCGGCGATCTCAAGCTAAGCGGGCGTTTTCCGGGGTTCGAAGATCCCGACCGCAAGGTCGTCATTGCAATCCTCGACCTGCCTGCCAGTGCGTATCCTGAACTCGAAGCCGCCGCCTTTACCAAACTTCCGCAAGAACTCCAGAACGTGAAGCGAGAAAGCTTTCCTTTCGAAAACGGCATCGGCTTTTTGATCAGCGGCAGCGCGCAGCAAAACGGTGCCACCGTCCATCGGTGGTCCCTGCTCGCCCAAGCGGTTGGAGGATCGATTCAAAATCTTACGATGCTGGTCAATGTGGAGGTACCCGAGGCGGCGCTATCCGTTTATCCCGATGCTGTGATTCGCAGGACACTCGCGAGCGTCACATTCCGGCCGCCGCCGATTCAGGAGCAACTCAGCCTGCTGCCGTTCAAATTCGGCGATCTGTCCGGCTTCTCGATCATGCAGGTTACACCGACCGGCAGTGTCGTCCTGGGCGAACAGTCCTCCGAGAATACAGAGCGAAAACCTTTCATGATCGTTTCGATCGAGCGTGGCGGCCCCGCCGAGGCTGCCGACCGCGGCATGTTTGCGCGCGACCTTTTGGCAAACACGCCGGTGCGCGATCTTGCCCTGCAATCCGCAGAGCCAATGCGGATTAATGGAGCGCCGGGCCATGAAATCCGCGCACAGGCCAAAGGACCGGCCGGTGACCC
>Ga0187785_10000852_pt1 | contig 10882 bp, 8 predicted proteins | sample 0815_BV2_4_20_MG_FD_132466 | JGI IMG/M metagenome (GOLD analysis project Ga0187785, IMG submission 132466) | Tropical peat soil microbial communities from peatlands in Department of Meta, Colombia - 0815_BV2_4_20_MG | ecosystem: Environmental > Terrestrial > Soil > Wetlands > Peat | place...
GCCTTCCATCCTCCATCCACCATCAGCACCTCGCCCGTCACGTACGACGATGCGTCCGACGCGAGAAAGACGACGGGACCGACGAGTTCTTCTGCCCTGCCGCGCCGACCGAGCGGTGTGAGTTCGCGAATGCTGCGCTCTTTTGCTTCGTCGTGCTCACTTGCCGCGCCAGGCATGAACGCTTCCATGTACGCCGGACTGAACGCATTGACGCGAATGTTGTACTGCGCCCATTCGACCGCGAGCACGCGCGAGAGATTGACCACGCCTGCTTTGCTCGCGCAGTACGCCGCGCGATAATAGTAACCGACCACGCCCATCTGCGATGCGAGGCTGATGATTTTGCCGCGATTTTGCGGCTCGGACATCATTTTGAGGATATTCCCGAACAGGCGGCGGTCCACATCGTGGGTCTGGGCGCTTCTCCCGCCGATTTCCGTGTCCGCCTCATCGTAGAGCACCATGACGTTGCCCATGGCTTCCAGGACAGAGCGGATCCGTTCCCAATTCTGCTCTGTCTGGCCGACGTACGGTCCCCGGATGTTTTTGAGGACCACGGCGACCCATCCGCATTCTTTCGCGAACGCCCTGTATATGAACGTCTTCCCCACCCCATTTGCTCCGGGAACAAGTATGCCCACGGGCATGAGGTCCGGATCGTCTCCTTGAATGCAGGTTTTCAGTTCGTTGAGCTTCTTGAGGAGCCTCGACGCGCCGATCACCTTCTCGAATCCGTAATCAAGTCTTGGGAATTCTATGTGGCCTTCCAGTTCTTTTTCAATGATTTCCTTCGTTTTTTCAAAAATCAGTTCCGGAGTCACGACCTGATGTTTGTAGGAAGATTGCCGGAATATCTGACGAATGGAGAGCAGCGTCAGGCCCGCGCTGTTGTAAGCGAGATGGTCGGCGGAAACCGAGGTCTGCACCTGTTCTTCCCGGATCAGATACTCAATATAGGTTCTGCGCTCTTCTTCCCGGGGACGGTCGATTTTTATCGCGCTGCAATACGGCAAGTCCACGATTCGCTGATTGACGCCGCTCAATGTCTCGCTGATTACGAAAACGATGTCGGAAGAGGCCACAAAGGCGCTTTCCGAAAACCAGTTTTCGAGGGTTATCACCTTGAGCCGGTCGGAGTCCAGCATGACCTCTCCCGTGGACGGCGGCGCTACCGCTTCCCCGTACCGGATGATGATGGCAAAGTCCTTCCGGATTTGCTTGCCGGGATTTCCTTCGAGAGGAACCATCACGTTAATGCGGGTAAACTCTCGTAGACATTCGCATGCGGTAACGATATCGGTTCGAGCCCCGCGGAGGATCTTTTCCAGGCGCTGGCCGCCGATTTCTTTGGCGATCAATTGTTTGTCCATGGGATTATGAAAGGAAATCCCCGTAACCGGGTCGTATACGAGGACTATTTTCGGCGCGTTCGGCTTTTGAGGCTTGATCAGCGCGTCCACGAAGAAATCCAGAAGCTGCACATAACGAGCTTCGGCAACAGGATAGATGTCCTTTGTGTTTCCAAAGACGAGAAACGCATTGGATTGAGCCGAAACATATTTTTCTATGATTTTCTGCGCGAATTCGGGTCGCGCGGAAGCGTTGTCATTCATACGTGGTATTCCAGCGCTGCTATATTGCTGCGCATTGAAAATGGTGCTTTCCGTCGGCGGTCAGCCAGGTTGTCCTCGCAGCGCAGTAAGGCAGGCCGTCCGAAGCAAAGGGGACACCTGGCTGGTAGACGCATCCCTCATGCGCAGCACTAGAGAAGATCGGATCATCCAAGATCTCTGTCTCTGGATGGGGCTTCTGTTTTCGCAGTCTGCCGAGCCTTGAGCAATTCGTCAAACCGCGCGGACGCCTGCTTCTCGTCCCCGATGTGTGCATACATGATATCCTGGCTTTCGAGGGTTGCTCCTCGAATCTCCGCGGCGGTCTTCACCTGCGCTCGCATGCTGGCTACCGCGTCTCGGATGACCACCAGGGAATCGTCGACGGCCGTCTGAGAAACGCCTTTCAGCCGGTCTTCCAATCGGAGCAGTTGCTGATGGGAAACGAACTCCGCCACCATTTCAGCCTGTTCTCTCTTGAGTTTTTCGATTTCAGATGTGGATGATCGCAAGCGCAACTTGTATTCTTCCACCTTATTCTTTTGGAATTCCAGATTGTCTTTCAGGTTGGTTTGTTTGTCTTCCACTTCCTCTATGAGTGCTATGTAGCGGGTTCCTGCCTCACGGTATTCCGCATTGGCGGGATCGGATTCCGCTGCAGACAGCACTCCTTCGAGTCTGGTCTCCAGATCGGAACGCCGCTTTTCGAGATCACGCATGACGCTTTCCGTCTTCTCCCGTTCGCCTGCAAGAAGTGCCACCGCTCTTTCCAGTTCTTTGTAGCGGCGCTTTGCATCATCGATAGCCGCTGCGTAGGCAGAGCGAATTGCTTCGGGGCTTGAGGACACTGCATCATTTCCCGAGCTTATAAAGAATCCTCGTATCCTTGTCCAAAGTTTCCCGAAAAAGCCCATGAAATTCCTCCATGAGGGGACGAAACACCAAGAATGCGAAAATAGAGCTGTTTCCCATTTTCATTCTATGCATGACCCGCCTTATGTCAAGCAATCTCGGGTTGAGAGAAGAGTTCCTCTCTTGCTCGCTTCTCTGCATGGAAAATCGCAGAAACGGGCGCTCCACCGGATTCTTATTGAATTTTTCTGTATTTTGGAGTATAAAGAGTGAATTCAATAAGTCCTAACAGGGATATAGATTTGGAATACATTTCCATTAGAGGGTATTGAATTGCGTACCGGATTATTGTCGGCAGTCGTAATGTTCGTGTTCGTGCTGAGTTCGCCGCTGATTTGCCGAAGCGCCGATACCATGGGATCGGAACGCTCCGGAGCTTTTCAGTCAGGGGCCGCCTCCCCGAATGCACAAACAGGGCAAAGTTTAATGCTCGCCCAGGCGAGCGGCTCGGGGATCCCGAACCCTCTGGAGACGGAAACGGTCATGATCCCTGATTCCGGGGAGTTCAATTTGCTCTCCCGCGACCCCCTGGAGCTCATTCGCCTGGACAATATCAAACCGCTCTACACCTCGCCTCGTCTCGCGGGAGAAGGAGTGTGGGAATCTTCCGGCTCGCCCCGCGATTCCCAGGGCCGGCCCATGATTTACAAGACATTCTACCGGCCGAGCGTGGATTTCCCCAATGCCATCGTATACATGATGGTGGTGGATATGAGCAAAGCCTTCATGCAGTACTACGTGGGCACACAGGAACCCGGCGCCCCCATGGCCGTCTCCGAGGTGGAATCCGAGATGCGCTCCCGGATCATGGCTTTTACGAACGCAATGTGGATGCAACGGCATTCGAGAGGTGCGGGAGCCATATTCCGGGGCAAGGTCATCTATCCCATGGTTGAAGGCATGGCGAGTCTCATCGTATTCAAAGACGGCTCCGCAGATATTCAGGAATGGGGTCCTGACATTCCTTTGCACATGGTGCGGGATGCTCGTCAACTCAGACATTTGATCGTCAAGAACGGAATGGTCGTTCAATCCATCATGAGAAACGGGAAGCTGGAGGATTCGGAAATCGGTCTCGGTTTCCTGCTGGGCGGCGGGGGCAAAGATCAGGACGGCAAACATTTCTGGTTCGTTGCCCATAGGAGCGCTTTCGGAATACGAAAGGACGGCAACCTGGTGTTCGCGATAGGCCACCACATAGGCACCAAAGACCTTGCAAAGGCACTGGTGTTGGCCGGGTGCGAACGAGGCATGCACGGGGACGCCAATCCACATAATATTGTAGCGAATCTTTACATCAGAGATGGGTTCGGAAATCTCGTTACGAAGAACAGGCTTTCTCCCGAACAATCGAAGTACACCTTGAAACGGTACGAAGACGCGTACTCAAAGGATTTCTTCGGATTCTTCTTTAGAGAACCCGAAACCTCCAACCGGCCCAGCACGTTCAGCCACAACAACAATTGAGAGCCATGATTATGAGAACCACGATAAGAGCCGGCATCGTAGCAATATTGGTAAGTTCCGCTGTAACACTCTCACCTGCGGCTTCAAGAGAAGCCTCGCGTGCTCCGGATACCGACATTCCGGAAACAACCCGAATCGGGATTCTCAAGGCAAATGCGGGAAGCTTCGATCAGGCTCTCAATCTGTTCAATGACAGCCTGAAAGGCTCAACACGAAATGTGGCCGCTCTGTTCAACAGAGGAAAAGTTTACCTGCTTCAAGGCCGTATGGACCGTGCAATCCAGGATCTGGACAAAGCGATTAAATTGGATCCGGAACTCGCCGGAGCGTACGTTGCGCGGGGAGCCGCGTACAGACTGCAGGGCGATTATACACGGGCTCTGAAGGACCTCACGAAAGCCATCAGTCTGGAACCCCAAAACACCACTGCCCTGAACCATCGGGCCGCGCTGTACTTCGATACGGGCGAACAGGAAAAAGCACTGGAAGATCTCAGCCGAATCGTCCAGATCAATCCTCGTCTCATTCGTGCTCTCGGGAACCGTGCCTATATCCTGGAGCAAATGGGGCGGTACGACGATGCCATCAAGGATCTATCCACCATATTGACTCAGGATCAGAACAATCTCATGGCCATAAAACACCTTGGCTTCATTTACCGGCAGAAGGGCGAGTTGCTCGACGCTCTCCGGTGGTACCAAATGGCGTTGAGCCTGGAAGGAAATGCTTCCAAGAAAAAACGTATCGGCAAGGAAATTGTTGAAATCGAGAAAAAAGCGGCTAAATAGTCATATCTGATAATCGGTAAGTGGCCGCTCGGTTTTTCGATACCCGTCTCATGAGATTACCGGAGAATTGCTTCAGACGTGGGCTGCTGGAAATCCCTGTGCGCGACTCCCGGAACCATTCAGTTACGGGCGGCACGTGTCATTGCCGGGAGCGCGGGCGACGAAGCAAAATGATGTTCAACGGCAGAGATTGCTTCGCTTCGCTCGCAATGACACCGGTCAGAGTAAAGCATTGTTCCTCATGTAACCGAACGGATACGGCGGTCCATAATCATTCGGACTCGCAAGGGAGCCATCGTTCCTCTGTCATTGCGAGGAGTGAAACGACGAAGCAATCTCGATATTCAAGAGCAGAGATTGCTTCGCTTCACTCGCAATGACAGCTCTTTTTCCACCCGTAACCGAACGGATACGACGGTCCTTTTATTTTTCTTGACTCACGTGTCAATGACAAATAAAATTTGAACGTTTTTCTGGCACTTTAGTTCAGATGACCTCTAACGGTTCCGGGGTTTGCAGCTGAAATCACTCGGCTAAAGCTCATTGAGTGCATCTCCGGCAAACGGCTGGAGTTTTGCTTGGACCCGCAAGCCACGGAGGACATGAACGCCGAATGTGAATCCACGAAACCGTGCCGATCAATCTTACTGCACTTGAAGGAAAGGAGGACTATCCTTGAAATCACTGGTTTGCTTGAAACAAGTCCCTGATACGGAATCGCAAATCAAGGTAAATCCCGGCGGAACCGGAGTCGTCACAGACGGAATAAAGTACGTCATAAACCCATATGACGAATTCAGCGTTGAAGAAGCGCTTCGCCTCAAGGAAAAATTCAAAGCCGGAGAAGTCGTGATTCTCAGCATTGGTCCCGATCGCGTGACCGAAGCCATTCGCACGGCTCTCGCCATGGGCGCGGACAAAGGGATCCACGTCAACGACGCGAACCTGAACGACGGTGATCCGTTCGTTATCGCCCAGGCCCTTGCCGCAGCGGCCGGCCAAGGCGAATATGATGTGATTTTTTGCGGCCATAGAGCCATTGACGACGATTTTGGCGAAGCGGGCGCAATGCTCGCCGAATTTCTGAAACTCCCGCAGGTGACTCTGGTCACGAAGGTCGAGGTATCTGAAGACAAGAAAACGGCCACCGTAGAGAGAGACATCGAAGGCGGAAAAGAAATTGTCGAGGTTTCACTCCCGTGTGTCCTCACGTCTCAAAAAGGCCTCAACGAGCCTCGTTATGCGTCCCTCCCGGGCATCATGAAAGCCAAGAAGAAGCCTATCGACCAAAAGACCGCGGCGGATCTGGGAATCAGCGCAGAAGCAAAACTGCAGGCCAAGAATTTTTCCATGCCGCCGGAACGGGTAGCGGGCAAGAAATTTGAGGGCCTGGAGCCTGCGGAGGTAGCCAAGGTCGTTGTCACCGCCCTTCGAGCGGAGGCAAAAGTCATCTAAGCGGATTACGCTTTTGAGATTCCCTTTTTGTAGGAGAAACAACACATGTCGAACGTGATGATATACGGAGAGATCAAAGCGGGAAAAATCAAAAAAACCGCTTTCGAGATGGCGTCCGAGGGGCGCAAACTGGCTGACACCCTCGGCGGCGAACTATCAGTGGTACTTATTGGCCAGCAGGCCGAGCAATTTGCCGGGGACGTGGCCAAATACGGAGCGGATAAAGTTTACATCGTGGAAGCTGCGGGGCTGGAGAACTACAACTCCGAATATTATGCTCAAGCCCTGGCTCATGTCATAGGCGAGAAAAAACCTGATATAGTACTCATCGGCCATTCCATGCAGGGCAAGGATCTTGCGCCCCGCACCGCAGCCAAACTGGGTGTGGCGGCGATTGCGGATTGTGTTTCCTTTGCTTTGGAAGACGGGAAACTCGCGGGAAAGCGCCCCATGTATGCTGGCAAATGTTATGCAGACTGGGTTGCAGTGGCTTCACCTCAGATAGCCACAGCGCGGCCGAATGTGCTGGAAGTGGTGGAAAACCCGAAAGCCGGGACCGTGGAAAAGATTGCTTTCAGCCTGGACACCGGCCGAGCTACGTACACAACCAAAGATTTGAGTCTTGATACGAGCGGCAAAGTGGATCTCACCGAGGCGGAGATCATCGTGTCCGGCGGTCGCGGCATGGGAGGTTCGGACTACTCTTTGCTCGAGGAAATGGTTGCCATTTTCGGATCCAGAGCCACAGTGGGCGCATCCAGAGCCGCCGTTGACGCAGGCTGGCGGCCGCACTCGGATCAGGTGGGCCAGACCGGTAAGACCGTTACGCCGAATCTGTATGTCGCCTGCGGGATCTCCGGCTCCATTCAGCACCTGGCGGGCATGGGCTCATCCAAGGTCATTGTAGCCATCAACAAGGATACTGAGGCGCCCATTTTCACGAAAGCGGATTACGGCATCGTAGGAGACCTGTTCAAGGTGGTTCCTGAATTCAACAAGGAACTCAAAACGCTTTTGAGTGAGTAATCCTTCACACCTGTGATCGGGGAATTCGTCCCGAGTAGGCGGATTCCCCGGACTCAACACGTTTCCCTCAAAGCGAGGTCTTCCGCGAGTACGCTCGGGATAAGCCCCACCCTCTGTGAGCGCCGGTCCGCACACACCCAATTGCACCGAAGATTCTGTCAATGCAGAAATAAAGGAGTAGTGTATGTCCATTATTACGATTTCGAGGGGTTCCTACAGCAAGGGAAAGGAAGTGGCGGAACGAGTAGCCAAACGGCTTGGGTATTCCTGTATTTCCCGTGACATCCTGGTTGAGACGTCGGAGCATTTTAACATTCCCGAGATGAAACTCGTGCGCGCTCTCCACGATGCCCCTTCGATCCTCGACCGATTCACATACGGTAAAGAACGGTATCTCGCATATATCGAGTCCACGCTATTCGAGTACGCTCGCAAGGATAACGTGGTGTACCACGGACTTGCGGGGCACTTTATTCTTGGCGGGGTCAAGCACCTTCTTAGAATCAGGATTCTGGCCAATATTGAAGATCGCGTGGCACTGGAAGTGGAACGGGAGAAAATTTCATCCGATGAAGCACTCCATCTGCTGAAAAAAGATGACCATGAACGCCGGCAATGGAGTTTGAAGCTGTTCGGATTGGACACCTGGGACCCGAGTCTTTACGATCTCGTCATCCACATTCACAAAATCACGGTCGCTGACGCAGTGGACATCATTTGTCAAACCGTGGAACGCGAACAGTTCAAAACCACACCGGAAGCGCAGAAAGCGATTGAGGACCTCGCTCTGGCTGCTCGAGTAAGAGCCGCCCTCGTCTCCGTCGTGCCGAACGTCGGTGTTTCAGCTGTCGACGGAAAAGTGTATGTGGACGCGAAGGGAGGGCTTTCCGAGGAAACCGAAATGGCAGCCGAACTGAAAGATCTGGCAAGGGTGATCCCCGGCGTGAAGGACGTCGCTGTGCATATCACTCCACCCAGTATCTACGGATAGGAGATGCATATCCTCCGCGCCTCGAAGGTGAGAACGGGCAAGGTATATCCGACGAGGTGGCGGAGTCTTTCTGCCAACCGGATCGTTACACGTGCCCGCAGGGAGACTCAAGGTTTACATAATCAGTAGCATGCTTCTTGATTTCCCCATTCGCTGGTGCTAAACCATCTGTATACTTCAAGTCACAATGCAGTTCCCGTTCGAATAGCACCTTCGGAGTCCAGGCCCGAGACCGGATTGGCTGAAAGCCAGGGATCGTTGTGAACCTTTGCTATTCGAGCGATTCTTTCCATCACACGAAGGCTATGGAGGTTTCATGCACCACGTGGATCGCAACTCCGGGATACTCAATGCAGAGGAGAGATTTTCTCCAGACGAGCGCCGCGGCTACCAGGAAAGATTTCTCCAGGAAATCGTGTCACATGCGTACGGTTCCGGAACCCCTCTGAAGGCTGCTATGGATGCACAAGGGATCAAATCGCATGAGATTAGAACACTGGAGGACTTGAGCCAAATCCCCATCACGAAAAAGAAGGACTTGTCCGATGCCCAAAAAATGAATCCTCCTTTCGGCGGATATGTCACAGTGCCGATTTCGGATTTGGTGAGGATTCACCAGTCGCCGGGACCCATTTACGATCCGGTGGGCAAGGTCCACGATTACTGGCGCTGGAAAACCGCTCTGCATTCGGCAGGATTCAGGCCCGGAGACATAGTGGTGAACACCTTCGCGTATCATCTCACGCCCGCGGGCCACATGTTCGAGGAGGGGGTTTCAGAACTGGGTGGCACTATCATCCCTACCGGAGTAGGAAATACGGAAACCCAGGCTGACATCATGAAAAATTTGGGCGTTACCGGATACATAGGAACGCCAAGCTTCTTGATGGCGATCTTCAAGAAGGCCGAAGATCTCGGAATGAATCCAGCAGAGAACTTCAAATTGGAAGTTGCGTTCCTCCTCGCAGAAATGCTCCCGGAATCCATGAGAAAACGGTTTATGGACGAATACCGCGTTATCGGACGCCAAGCGTATGGAACGGCGGACGTGGGTTGTGTCGCCTATGAATGCCCCCACGTCAGTGGAATGCATGTCCACTACGATGTCATTGTCGAAATCGTCGACCCGGAAACAGGACAAGTGCTTCCTATAGGCGAACCGGGCGAAGTCGTGGTCACCACCAAGAACAAGATCTACCCGCTGATCAGATTCGGAACCGGCGACCTCTCAAGTTTGACCGAAGAACCGTGCGCGTGCGGCCGCACCATGCCGCGGCTCACCCGCATCATGGGCCGGGCGGATCAGCTGACGAAAGTAAAGGGCATGTTTGTGCATCCGTCCCAGGTGCAGAAAGTAATAGATGCCTATCCGGAAATCGTTAGAGCAAGGCTGCTGGTGGAACGGCCGAAAGACCAGGATGTCATGACCCTGGAGCTCGAACTGAAAGAGCCCGTAGCCGAAGGATTCATCGTCGCGGTGGAAGAAACCCTTCGCGAAGCCGTAAAAATCAAGGGAAGCGTCAGAATTATCGAATCGGGAAGTCTGAAACCAGATCAAAAGCTCATTGAAGACGTCAGGAAATGGGACTGAACGAACAGATCGGCGGCACGAATATTTTGCCCCCGATCTGTTCCCAAGCAGAGAAGATTCGAGTTCCGATTATGGCGGGAAAGAGACCACGCACGGTGGTCCGTCATCAGCCTCAGGATCCCCCGGAGTGACTGTGCCCGGACCCGCAGGAATGGGATAATTTCTTCTCAATCCCCGTTGACGCAAAAACGGAAAAGACCTTCTGGGTATTCGCGGAACCACATGCAGGACAGATTATTTCTTCTTGATCGGACGCGAAACACAGCCTTTCAAACTCTTTCCCGCAGCCTGAACACTTGAATTCGTAAATAGGCATGCCTTCCTCACTATGAACAACCGCAACCGCCACCACCACGGCCTTCGAGTTCGGCCATCGGTCCGAACAGGCTGGTCTTGATGGCAACGCCCCCGGACTCTTTGATAAGCTTGAGAGCGAAAGGATCTACCACCAGAGGAAGTTCGTTGATAGTGTATGTTTCATCGCCGTCACGAGGCTCATCCAGAGCCAGCCCCATACTGGGACCTCCTCAACCATAGCCTCCGAAAAAGACTCTGACCGCCTGTTTTTCAGCCAGTTTGTCTCGAAAATAGTTTCTTGATTCGTCATCAATCGTAAACATGTTTTCACCCCTTGAAATAAAATCGACCAACCCTATCCGCAATCAGTATAATGTTCATATACACCTATACAGTCAAGTGCCTCGCTCTGCAACTCCAAAACGGGTTACGATATAGTCTTTGGGTGACAGGAGGCATGCTGTTACCGTGAGGAGTGGAAAGACGAAGCAATCTCAGTCTTGGTCGGTTGGAGATTGTTTCTGGCTTTGCCCTCGCAATGACAATCTTTGAATCTGTTCGCGTAATCAAAACCCACCGTACTTTTGAGAATCCCTATGACATTCATGTATGGCGAATAATACCAATGCGCTGCCAGACAAGTGACGATGGATGAAGCCTGTCCTGGCGGGTCTCCGAAGCGAGTCAGGCCGCGCCGTTCGTAGCGGAGGAGATCTGGCAGGACAGGCCGTGAACCAGCCCTTCA
>Ga0187785_10000854_pt1 | contig 10857 bp, 10 predicted proteins | sample 0815_BV2_4_20_MG_FD_132466 | JGI IMG/M metagenome (GOLD analysis project Ga0187785, IMG submission 132466) | Tropical peat soil microbial communities from peatlands in Department of Meta, Colombia - 0815_BV2_4_20_MG | ecosystem: Environmental > Terrestrial > Soil > Wetlands > Peat | place...
AAACATATTGCGCGATCGTGGTCGCGGCTTCATGCGATTTCAGGTCGGACGTACGCTTGGAGTGGATGTCCTTGCGCAGGAGCGCAGCAGAATAGTCGGCGACCCCGCGCCGATATGCGGCCACGAATTTTTCAACGACGGCTCGCCGCGTTTCGATCATTCTCGTCGCGACGAACAGCGCGCCGAATTGAAATTCGTCGAGCTCCGAATACCAGCCGACCAACTTGCCATGGTTGCTGGAGAGGAGCTCGCGCGCATAGGCCGCGGGCATGATCGCAGCATCGACCTCGTTAGTGCCGACCGCTCGGGCAACGGCATCGATCGTCGGCAATGACTTCACGGTGATGCTGCTGACGTCCACGTTCTTGATGCGGGCGATCCGCTCGAGCTGATAGCGAGCGGTCAATCCGGTCGCGTCAATGGCAATCGTTCTCTTGCCGATGTCCTCGAATTTGCGCATGCCGCTCGCAAATCCGATGTTCGACGCGACAAGTTCGGCGGCCTCGTAGAAACGCTTCTCGCGCGTCTGCGCGGCAATCGCCTTGATCGTGCCTTTACCGGCGAAATTGAAAGCAGCGGGCGTGAATCCGGTCAGAGCGAAATCCGTGGCTCCGCTGGCGAGCGCCTCCGCGGCCTTCTGATCGGAATCGTAAGCCGCCATTCCGAGATCGATGCCTTCGGCTTTGAAATAGCCCTGTGCGGCGGCGAGAAAAAGTGCACCATTGTCGGTCGATCGCTGTGTGGCAACGACGACACGCTCCTGCGCGACCGCCGGGACTGCAAGACAGATTACAAAAATGCTGGCTGCGAGTGCGATACGGGTCATCGCGCCAGCCTAGCGGAGCGGGAATAAGAGAAAGTGAATTTGCGGCCCTCGTTTTCGCTACGAGACCCGAAATCCAGATCGATACTTATTAATTAAGTCTGGATTCCGGGTTCGCTGCCTTCGGCAGCGCTCCGGAATGACGCCAGCGCGCTACTTCAAATTCCCGCAGAAGCGCTGGATGCGGCGACAGGCCTCTTCCAAGTCCTCGGTCTTGGTCGCATAGGAAATGCGGAACGCCGGACCGAGACCGAAAGCCGTACCCTGCACTACCGCGACGCCTTCGGACTCGAGCAGTTCGGTCACGAAATCTTCGTCGGTCGCGAGCTTCTTTCCGCTCGGCGCGGACTTCCCCATTGTCCCGGCGCAGGACGGATAGACATAGAACGCACCCTCCGGCGTCGGACATTTGAGTCCGTTCGCCTGATTGAGCATCGACACCACGAGATCGCGCCGCTCCTTGAAGATCGTGTTGTGCTTCGCGATGAAGTCCTGCGGGCCGTTCAACGCTTCGACAGCAGCCCATTGCGACGCTGCTGCCGGGTTCGTTGTCGATTGCGATTGCACCATCGCCATGGCCTTGATCAACGGCTCTGGCCCGCCGGCGTAGCCGATCCGCCAGCCGGTCATGCAGTAGGCCTTTGACGTGCCGTTGATGGTCAGCGTGCGCGGATAAAGCGAGGGCTCGACCTGCGCCGGCGTGAAGAACCTGAAGTCGTCGTAGACGAGATGCTCGTACATGTCGTCGGTCATGACATGCACGTGCGGATGCTTCACCAGCACGTCAGTGAGCGCCTTCAGTTCGGTGCGGGTATAGGCGGCACCGGTCGGGTTCGACGGCGAGTTGAGCAGGAACCATTTGGTCTTCGACGTGATCGCCCGCTCGAGCTGAGCGGCCGTGATCTTGAATCCGTGGTCCATTCCGCACACGACTTCGACCGGCTTGCCGCCCGCGAGCAGCACCATGTCGGGGTAGCTCACCCAGTACGGCGCCGGGATGATCACTTCGTCGCCGGGATTCAGCGTCGCCATGAACGCGTTGTAGAGCACCTGCTTGCCGCCGGCGCTGACGGTGATCTGCGACGTCTTGTAGTCGAGCTCGTTCTCGCGCTTGAATTTCTTGGCAACCGCTTCCTTCAGTTCGGCGATGCCGTCGACCTGCGTATACTTTGATGCGCGGCCCTCGCGGATCGCCTTGATCGCGGCTTCCTTGATGTTGTCGGGTGTGTCGAAATCGGGCTCGCCGGCGCCGAGACCAATGACGTTGCGGCCAGCGGCTTTCAACGCACGCGCTTTATCCGTCACCGCAATCGTCGGAGACGGTTTGATGCGCTTGAGGTGGTCCGCGAGTAACGCCATCGAAAGGCTCCATTGCGCCGCGGTTTTGCGGCGCCCTTGTCGTAATGCGGGCCCACGAGTCCAGCAAGGGGCGATTTGTTGAAGAAATTCGATCGGTCCAATCGCTTGCGGCGATCAATCCGCCGAGGCGCTGGAAACCCCGATTTGACGCCCATTCTTACGCTTGAATCGACATGATTAACCGCCGGGCAACCGCGGCCGTGTTAGTTCCCCGTTAGATCAGGGCGCGCAGGACAGTACTTATGATCGGGCACACGGCGGGATTGCGCCGGCTGGACGGCATCATCTGGAGTCTGGTGGCCGCCGTCGCCGCGATCGTGTTAATTGCCTCAGCGGCCTTTGGCTTCCACATCGTCCTGCGCAGCTATATGGCCCCCGCCGGCATCGGCCTGCTGCTCATCGCCGCCGCTCACTACTATCGCGCCTATCGCGTCGACCTGAAGCTGGCATCCTCGCTGGAATCCACCGCGCAGGTGCTCGTCTTCGCGGCGGTTGCCGCGCCTCTGTCTTATATTGCGGCCAGTTCCCCGATGCCGCTGCAGGACGCCACCTTCGACGCCTGGGACCGCGCGCTCGGTTTCGACTGGAAGGAGCTTCTTGCCTTCCTGAACCGCTCGCCGGGAGCCTTCGCATTCATGCGGGTCATTTATATGTCTTTGACCGTGCAGATGACTGCGGTGGTATTGGTGCTTGGCTTTACCGGGCGACTGCCCTGGCTGCGTGTCTATATGCTGGCGTTTATTTTCGCGGCGCTCCTGACGATCGCCGTATCGGCATTCCTTCCGGCCGAAGGCGCATGGTTGCATTACGGATTGGGAGTAAATGCGCCCGACATGCCGGTGAGTCACACCAGCTGGCCGGTGTTCCTCGGCTTACGTGACGGCAGCTTCCGCCTCCTCATGGCGACCGGCTCGGAAGGCATCATCACGTTTCCCAGCCTGCACGCGGCGCTGGCGGTCATCTTGATGGCCGCATTTTGGCCGGTTCCAATCGCGCGTTGGCTCGGCGCTGGCGTCAATACTCTAATGCTGGCCGCTACGCCGATCGACGGATCACATTATTTTGTAGATGTACTCGCCGGCGTCGCGATCGCCGTGTTTTGTCTCGCAGCTGCGCACAAATTGGTTGGCAGAGTGAGCGCAATTCCTGCAGCCGGCGCCCCTGTTGAGCTTTCTCCGGCCGTCCGTCTCGCCGCCGGCAACTAGGCGCTTGTCAATTACATACGACTTTCATGGATTCGCGCGCCGCATTCCGCACCGATAGGCCCGACCAATGACGATATGGTCGAATACACGCGCGCGTCGTTGGACGGCGGAATAGGATTCTCTGTTTTCGCACTGCAAGAGATTTTATTCGACGTTGCACTGCAGCGAGCGTTATTTAATTTTTTCGTTACGCTAGTTCATCGAGCGGCCTTGTAATTGCCGGACTTTGTCCGTCCAATTAAGAAGCGCGTCGGGGGATCGCGCGTCCGGAAATTGTTTTGTGTTTTCGGAAAACTATTTCGCAACAGGCCCGGGTCAGAGATGTACACGCTCTATTCGATGCAGCGTTCTGGCAACAGCTACAAGGTTCGCCTTGCGCTGGCGCGGCTCGGCATCCCCTATAAATTGGTTGAAGTCGATATCCTCAAGGGTGAAAGCCGCACGCCAGAATTTCTCAGCAAGAATCCAAATGGCCAGGTGCCGCTGCTGGAAGTCGCGCCCGATCGGCATCTTGCGGAGTCCAATGCGATCCTCTGGTACGTGGCAGGAGGCTCGATGCTCGCACCTGAAGACCGGATCACGCGCGCCGAAGCGCTGCAATGGATGTTCTTTGAGCAGCACAGCATCGAGCCCAATCTCGGTGCCGCTTATTTCTGGCTCGCTCTGATCAAGGGCGGACGGGAATTGCAGAGTCACGCGCTCGAGGACTGGATGGAAAATGGATACCGCGCGCTCGGCGTCATGGAGATGCATCTCTCGCGTCACCGTTATTTCGTCGCCGACCATTTCACCATCGCGGACATCGCGCTTTACGCGTACACCCATGTTGCCGACCAATGCGACTTCGACCTCAGCCGTTTTCCGGCGATTCGCGCCTGGCTCGACCGGGTCACAGATGAGCCGGGCTACATTCCCATGAATTGGCAGCCGGAACTGGTCCCTGCGCAGTAGAAGCCGGTATTCTTAGGCTTTCTCGACTCTAGCCACGAAAACGCCCAGCTTCGTGACCGGGTCCGCCGCAATCGGGCCGAACCGTTGCCGGTTTCGGGCGTTATCCGAACACCATTGTCCAAAGCGACCCATTGCACATCGTTATGCGCAAGCAAATTCAACCCGCTGGCTTTACGCCCCCCTCCGACCACGCCCTTGGCCGCGAGCACCGCACCGTTGCGGTTGCCGAACTGGTCGCAAGCGCTGCGCTCGCTTTGTCGACCGCCGTCGTGGCAACTGTGGTCTCGATCGGAATTGCGCGGGCGGACGTCGCGGGCAATGTCATCGACAATGAAAGCGGTCTCTTTGCGATCGCGCTTCTTCTGGGCGTTCTGTTCATCGGCCTGGGCGGCCTGACGATTTTATCGCTGCCGCACAATCGGCACAAAAAGACCCACAGCTAACAGCGTCACGATCGGCGGGCCACTATCGGAACGTCATGCGATGGCGCACTGTTGCGGCGGCATCGATGGAGACCGTCATGCATTCAATCCTCGCGTTCGCCGTATTGCTCGTGGCCAGCACTGCGGCGAACGCAGCCGACCCGACCTTTCCAAGCTCCGCGGGTCCCCTTTCCGTTCAGACGGTCGCCAGCGGCCTCGTCCATCCCTGGTCGCTCGCCTTTTTACCGGACGGCAGCATGCTGGTGACCGAGCGGCCGGGACGAGTCCGACTGGTGACGCGGGATGGACAGTTGTCGCCGCCCCTCGGCAATGTGCCGAAGGTGTTTGCAGTCGGCCAAGGTGGATTGTTCGATGTCATCCTCGACCGCGGGTTTCGGCAAAACCGCACGATCTATTTCTCATATGCCGAACCGTTCGATGGCGGTGGGCGCACGGCGCTGGCGCGCGCGAGACTTGAGACCGGCGAGACACCGAGGCTGACCGATTTGAAAATCATTTACCGGCAGTACGGTCCTGCCTCACGCGGCAACCACTTCGGCGGCCGCATCGTGCAAGACCGCGATGGAAATTTGTTTCTCACCAATGGCGAGCACTTCACCGATCGCGACATGGCGCAGAAGCTCGACAACGATCTCGGCAAGATCGTGCACATCACACCTGACGGCGCGCCGGCGCCCGGCAATCCCTTTGCCAACAAGCCCGGCGCACGGCCGGAAATCTGGTCCTACGGACATCGCAACCCGCAGGGTCTCGTTCTCAACCCAGCTGATGGGAAATTGTGGGAGCAAGAGCACGGACCGATGGGAGGCGACGAGATCAATCTCATCGTCCCGGGTCACAACTACGGCTGGCCGCTTGTGTGCTACGGCGTCAACTACGATGGCACACCCGTTGGCACCGGCAAGGCAACCATGGCCGGCATCGACGATCCTCTGTGGCACTGGACGCCATCGATCGCGCCGTCCGGCCTGACTTTCTATACCGGCGACCTGTTTCCCGGCTGGAAAGGCAGCCTGTTCAACGGCGCTCTGAGCTTTCAATTGCTGTCGCGGCTCGAAGTGAAAGGCGACAAAGTGACGAAAGAAGAACGCCTTCTGCAAGGGCTGCGGGAACGCATCCGCGACTTGCGACAGGGGCCCGACGGCGCGCTCTATCTGCTCACCGACAATTCCGCCGGTCGTATCCTTCGCGTCGTGCCGGCAAAACGATAAAGCCGACAAAACTTTCGACATCTCACCACTTGTGAAACACGAAAAACGCGCCCGCTGCGATCAGCGCGAAGCCAAATCCCTGACTCAATGTGATGGGCTCGCGCAGGTAGACGAACGAAAAGACCGCAAATACGCCAAATGTAATGACCTCCTGTATCGTCTTGAGCTGGGCGGCATTGTACACGGCGCTGCCGTAGCGATTGGCTGGCACGGCCAGGCAATATTCGATGAATGCAAGACCCCAGCTGATCAGGATCACGTAGACAAGCGACACCTCTTTGTAACGGAGGTGCCAATACCAGGCCGTGGTCATGAAGACGTTGGAACCGATCAAAAGGACGATCGGTGTGAGATAGGGAGACAGAATGGGCATGTTTGTCTCTGGACAGGGAATGGGTAAGCCGCAGTTGCGATCCGTCTACCGGCTTGGCGGCGGATGTCCACAGCCAACCGGGTGTCACTTGGCCGTCATGACCACAGGTTAGGAACCCGTTGCTTCTGTCTAAGTTGCGTCAAGCGTTTGCCCCTCTTGCGGTCCCGTCGGCTGACCCTGCTCTCCGGGACCGCATATTTTTTGCAGTCAAACCTGTGATAAATTCGCCCGCGGCTTGGGGCGTGCGCGGCATCGCGCGCGCACCGAACAGGGAGCGACACAATGCGCAGGATGCATCTCATACTTGCGCTCGCCTTGATCGCCTGCGCAACACCGGCAGTCGCGCAAAATCAACCGCGCGGACAGCAACCGCCGCCACCTCCGAAGGCCGGCCCTTACAAGCCGATCACGGTGACGCCCCCGCAAGCGTTGAACGACCCGAGCTTCGAGGCGTTTCGCAAGCAGATGGGTGAAACAGCACAGCGGAAGGATCGTGCGGCGCTGGCGAAGCTGGTCGTCGGCCAGGGATTTTTCTGGCTGCGCGACCAGGGCGACCGCGCGGACAAACGCAAATCCGGCGTCGATAACCTGGCCGCCGCGCTCGGCCTGGGCAACAAGGACGGCGCCGGCTGGGACATGCTGGCGAGCTTTGCCGAGGAGCCAACCGGCGCGCCTTCCCCCGATCGAAAAGGAGCCATCTGTGCGCCCGCCGACCCCAGCTTCGATGGTAGGGCGTTCAACGACCTGCTTCAGAGCACCGGGACCGACGTCAGTGACTGGGGCTACCCCGTCTCTGGCGATATCGAGGTGCATTCCGCGGCGCAGGCCAATGCTCCCGTCATTGAGAAGCTCGGATCTGCATTCGTGCGCGTCACGCCCGAAAGCGGCACCAACGTCCCCGCGTTTCTTCGCATTGTCACACCTGGGGGGAAGGTCGGATATGTCTCGGTCGATTCGATCGCACCGATCGGCAACGACCAGATCTGCTACGTCAAGGACGCAAGCGGCTGGAAGATCGGCGGCTATATCGGCGGCGGCGATTCCCAGTGATGGCAGCGTGCCGTCAGCCTAATTGGCTCAAGCCGCCCGTTAACAAATATCGTTTTTCGAATGTCATCAGGCCTAATTCACACGGAACTTTTGCGAATTCCCCGCTAAATTCAGCGCGATAACCAAAATCCACTAAAATATTTATCTGCCGTATATACGGCGACCTTTATTTAGACTACTTTTGTACCCGTGGCAGGACTGGAAAGGGACTGGGAATGCGTGTCCATCATTGGATGCTTGCTGGTGCGATAGCACTGGCACCGCTGCCGCTGTCACAAGGCGCACAAGCGGCAACCGTAACTGGCACCGCTGCATTTTTCGACTTGGGGCCGAGCGGGAATGGCCTTAATTTCATTGGCACGTTCAACCCGTCGAGTGCTTTCAATCTGAACCTGACTTCCGGCACGCCCGTAACGTTGAACGACTTTCTAACGATCACGGCGGTCGACACGAATTACAACCTGCTCAGCACTGCGACCGACACGATCAAGACGACGTTCAGTTTCACGGCGCCTTCCGCAGCCAACGGCTCGGTCACCGGCACCGGCACTGACACGTCGCTGTTCTTCGTTTTCGACGGCGGCAACATCCACTGGAACGGCCCTGCCAACGTCAGCTTCGCCAATGGTCTCGACCTGTCCATCACGCTGAGCGACGCTTCGTTCTTCGGTGCGCTCGGTGGTCTCGGCAGTGCCTATCCGAGTGTTGCGATCGATGCGACGTTCTCGTTGACCGGCTCCAACGTTTCGCAGGCCCCGCTGCCGGCAGCGCTTCCGCTGTTCGCGACCGGGCTCGGCGCGATGGGTCTCTTCGGCTGGTGGCGCAAGAAGCGGCAACAGGCTGTTGCTACTGTAGCGATCTAAGCAAAACCCGATCGGATTATGGAAGACCGCCTCAGGGCGGTCTTTCTTTTTGGCGCCACGCATGCCGTGGCAGGATCGAAGCGACGGCTTACCCGTAGCGCAATTTCATCGCCAGGATCGGCACCATCAAAGCGAGCGTCACGGCATTCGAGCCGATCAGCGGCCAGTCGTCGATCGCGAGACCGTAGATCAGCCACAGCACGACGCCGAGGGTAAATGCGCCTGTCGCGGGCAGCGACAGGGCGCGCGTCTCTTTTTCCCGGATCACTTTGAGAGCCTGCGGCAGCCAGCAGAGAGTGGTCAGCATCGCCCCGCTACCGCCAATGACATCGATTAAAGGTATGGTCTGCATCAGACCGCGATACGGCTGATTCGACTCCGCAATATGACAGTCGCGAGTTGGATCACACAGACCACTTTCATGCAGACGAGACCGCCACTCCCCCGCAAGCTCGCCTGTGCCCGCTGCGGAACGACGTTCGAATGTGGCCTTGACGGCGCCTGCTGGTGTGCGGCCGAACCCTATTGCCTGCCGATGACGTGGGCGTGGGTCGAAGATTGTCTCTGCCCCGCATGCCTGCGCAAGGCAGCCGAAGCGCTGGCGGAAAGCAGACGCGTCGCCGAGCGGGACGGCTGACCAGACTGTCGAAGGCCGCAACGGCGAGACAGGGCAGGCTTCGTTCGTCTATAGAGGGCCGCCGCCGCAGTCCGCGGCATTCAGACGAGACACGACACATGATCGACTTTTACGCGCTGACCAGCCCAAACGTGCAGAAAATCTTCATCATGCTCGAGGAATGCGGGCTGCCCTACAACATCAAGCCGGTGGACGTGTGGGCCGGCGATCAGTTCGCGCCCGACTACGCGAAGGTCAATCCGCTGCTCAAAGTGCCGGCGATCGTCGACAGCGACGGACCGGGCGGCAAGCCCTACACGGTGATCGAATCCGGCGCGATCCTGATCTATCTCGCCGAGAAGACCGGCAAGTTCATTCCGCACGAACCGGTTGCGCGCTACGACACGCTGCAGTGGTTGATCGTGCAGGTCGCCAATGTCGGCCCGATGAGCGGCCAGCACGTGCATTTCAGCCGCTATGCGGGACCAGGCCACGATTACAGCGCCTCGCGCTACCGCACCCAGGTTCTCAAGCTTTTCGATGTCTACGAGAAGCAGCTTTCGGAGCATCCTCACGTGGCGGGCAACGACTACACCATCGCGGATATCGCGGCATGGCCGTGGCTGCGCAATTTCGAGCTTCTTGCAATTGATCCGGCGAAGTATCCGATCATTAAGAAATGGGTGGACAAAATCGCCGTCCGCGAACCCGTCAAGCGGGCGCTGGCCCAGGTGGCCACGCTCAAATCGGTGCGCGACAAGGCCACTGATGAGCAGAAGGACCGCTTCTTTGGGCGAGGAAAATACGCCCGGGTGTGAAGTCACGAGCTTGTGTCGTGCCATGCTATCGACACGATGCGGGTCTAGCTTCATGACCACTCTGACAAACGTGGACCGGATGCGCGCGGCGCCGTTGCGTCGCGCGCCTGCATTGAGCGATTGATGTTTCGCATTTTTGAAAAAGCGCTGGCGCCGACCGCCACTTCCGACAGTGCCGAGCCCCCGCCCGACCTGGTCGCCTTCTATTGGCATTTCGCCCGCCAGGCGAAACCGCTGTTCCTTGGCCTGTTCGCTGCGGGTTTTGCAGTTGCGTTCATCGACGTGATGATTCCGGTGTTCATCGGCAAGGTCGTCACGCTCGTGACCAACAGCAAGCCGGAGGAACTGCTGGCGGCGTCTTGGCGCTGGCTTGTCGTCATGGCTTTCGTGCTGCTCGTGCTCCGGCCGGCGGCGTACACGATCCAGCAGCTGATGATGAATCAGGCTATCGCCGCGAACGTTTCCAACCGCATTCGCTGGCAAAACCACTGGCACGTCGTGCGTCAGTCGTGGGCATTCTTCCAGAACGACTTCGCCGGCCGCATTGCCACGCGCGTCATGCAGACCGGGCCTGCGATCCGCGAAAGTCTCGTTTCGCTGCTCACGGCCGTCTGGTTCATCATCGTCTACGGCACCTCGTCACTGATACTGCTTGCATCGGCTGACCGCTGGATGGCGGTGCCGATCTTGCTGTGGTTTGCCGGATACCTCGTGATGCTGCACGTGTTTGTGCCGCGCATGCGTGACAAATCGAAAGTGATGTCGGAAGCGCGTTCGCTGCTCACCGGCCGCATCGTCGACAGCTACACCAACATCGTCACGGTCAAACTCTTCGCGCGCGCCAAAGAGGAAGACGCCTATGTGCGCGAGGCCGTCGATCATCACACCGATCGCTTCCACGAGTCGCTGCGTCTCAACACGCTGTTCGGGCTGACATTGGCGGTGCTCAACGCCTGGCTCATCGCGGGCACCGGCGCCTTCGCGATCGTCCTGTGGCGTTACGGGCATGTCAGCGTGGGTACGGTGGCGATGGCGCTGCCGATGACGATGCAGATCGTCGCCGCTTCCGGTTGGGTGGCCTGGCAGGTCACCAGCATCTTCGAAAATATCGGTGTCGTGCAGGAAGGGATGATGACGATCGCGCG
>Ga0187785_10000855_pt1 | contig 10830 bp, 10 predicted proteins | sample 0815_BV2_4_20_MG_FD_132466 | JGI IMG/M metagenome (GOLD analysis project Ga0187785, IMG submission 132466) | Tropical peat soil microbial communities from peatlands in Department of Meta, Colombia - 0815_BV2_4_20_MG | ecosystem: Environmental > Terrestrial > Soil > Wetlands > Peat | place...
CCGAAACGCAATTCGGGCCAATCGACCTTTTTTGCTCAAATGCGGGTGTTGCGCTCGGCTTCCATAAGAGGGTCGAAAACGCCGCCGGGGATGCGGACTCGCTTTGGCAGAAAGCGTGGTCCGTCAATGTCATGGCGCACGTCTACGCTGCGCGTCATTTAATTCCGCGCATGAAGGCGCGCGGCGGCGGTTATCTGCTCAACACCGCATCAGCGGCAGGACTCTTGAACCAAATTGGCAGCGCCATTTATTCAACGACGAAACACGCCGCAGTCGGGTTTGCAGAAAATATTGCGATTACGCACAAGCACGACGGGATCAAGGTATCGGTTCTTTGTCCTCAAGCCGTGGATACACCGTTGCTGCATCGATTGCCGTCGGGGCCTCAATCCGGCGATGGCATTCTGTCACCTGAACAAGTTGCGCGAGCCGCGATCGAAGGTCTAAGGCGTGAAACGTTCCTGATCCTGCCCCATACGGAAGTGCAGGAGTATGTTCGGAGAAAAATGGAGGACCGAGACCGTTGGATCGACGGCATGGCAAGGCTTCAGCGTCGAATCTATGAATCCAATTCTTAGTTCATTGTGGGGGTACACCTACTGTCAGTAACAATTCCGCCACGCAGCGGCCGACAGTGAGCCAGACCTCGTGCGTGTCCTCAGGCCAATTCCCCAGCGCCCCGCATCGCGGCGTTTTTTGACTTCATCGTCGGCCCGCGCGAAGCGCTGAAGTCGATCCTGACGGGATAGGCCGGTTCCGCGCTGGGGGCCTCTTGGGGGGCAAGCTTCAAAAAGTCGCAGAGATTTCGCGGAAATAATGGGCAAACGGCCAGATATGCTGTGAATATCTGTTTTTCATCGCGGAAAAAGAGGAGTAAAATTTTACGCGGGGCAGATCGCATTATTGGCGTCGAGGGACTGGGGCATGAGAACGCTGCTATTGACCGCATTGTTCGTGACGGGCCTTGCATCCACGGCTACCGCCCAGATGACTGTCGGACCAACGGCCATAACGAACAATGTGAACGGCGTCCCCGTTACAGTGAGCGCGACGTCGTCGATCACGGTGAATTCTGTCGGCAACGAAAAGACGATCGGCGCAAGAATTCTTGTTGATCTGGTCGATCTGCAGAGAAAATTTGCCAACGTCCTGGAATCGCTCAAGCTGCCGACCGATAATTGTGCGAATCGCGGCGCCGATAATCAGAGTCCGGTCGTGTCGCTCAAAAGCGGTTCGCTATGGCCTGTCGACGATCAACTTGTGATGTCGGTGCGTGGCCACGTGGACGTATGGTCCTGTGTCGATAAGCCATCCAAATCCGAAATCGCTTGGAAAAAGAAAAAAATCGGCTTCATCAACGTGAAGGTGCCCGTCGTCCGAACCGTGAAAAATGTCAAGAAAAGCAAAGACGGAACGCAGCCGTTCTGGGGCCAACTCCCCGTACAACTCGTCAAGCAGGACGGTGGAAACATAGGTCTCAAAGTCGCCGCCGAACCCGATATCGAGCTCGAGGGGACTCACGGTCTCATCACAAACGCCAAGCTCAACGCCGCGAAAATGGACATCAATCAGAAGGCCCTCGGCGCGCTGCAAAGCGCGATCGATCCTGCCAAGCTGAAAGAAGCCCTCCCGAAGGAATATCAGAAGCTGAACATGACCGTCGTGTCGACCCGGTTCAGGAACTACGGTGGCCACGCTATTGCCGAGATCAATTTAGCCGCTGCGACGCCGCTTACCGAATAGGCATATCCGTTCGTTTCAATGGCTGCTTTGCCGTGCGCATCGCGGGCGTGCTTTGACGCAGGCCTGTCCGTTCAAATATCAAGCGCTTCGGGCTTCGCGCGTGGCCGCCTCCCGTTGACATTGAGCCGACGCAATTTCCTGCTGCCGATCGGCGCATACGCGCACTCGCAACGATCACACGTGCAATCCGCAAGCGGCAAACGTGGCAGCGCGCCGATCAAGTACCTCGTGCCGCGCTGAACCACCGCGTCGGGACAGGCCTGCACACCCGGTACGATACGAACGCCCTGTAGAAAGCCGAGTTTGTGCGCGTTCCTGAGGGCGCGCATCGAACGGGCAATGTGACGAGGATATCGGTGCATCAGGCAGTCAGCGCAGAATTATGGCGATATGAACAACCGCCAATCGTCGATATTCCTCTTCACGACAAACGAATTTCATTCGTATGCAAATGACGACGCCAGCATTCGAAAATTGCCGCGTCATCTAATGCGGTTATGAAAAGCTAACTACAAGTGACGCCGTTCACACTCGCCGCTGACCTTTGGTGTATCGTCACCGCACCCATGTCAGGGCTCGCAGGGGGTTTGCCATGAAAAAACGCGCGATTACTTTGGCGGGCGGCGGACCAGCCGCCGGACTACATCTTGGCGCATTGCAGCGATTTGCCGAAGCGGGCGTCAAGTTCGATATCTGGGCGCTGTCGTGCATCGGCGCGTGGGTGGGCATTGTCTACAATCAATGCGACCCGGGTAAAGAGCCTGAGCAGGCTATCAAGTTTTTTCACGACAATGTTTTCCGCGATGACCGCTCGTACTCAAAATTTCCCGTCAACACCGTCTTCGGTCCGGACATTGGCTCGAATACGCGGGCCGTGATGCAGTTCCTCGCCAATCCGGACAGCTATAAAAATATTTGGCTGCCCGACGATATGATGACGGCGCTGAAGCAGTCGATGGAAGTTTTCCTGGATCCGAAAAAGTGGAACGAGGGCGACTATAATCACTGGATGCTCGATCAGGTGTTGGCGGTCAATCCGTTCAGCCGGTTCTTGACATCACTGATGTATCTGTCGCCGGTTACCGGATTGTCACGGATCTACTATCCGGACAGCAGTTTCCTGAAAGCCATCAACTTCAATCGCCTGCGCGAAAAGGACAAGCCGTTCCTTTACCACAATGCCTGGAATCTGAATCACCAGAGGATGGACCAATTCTCAAATCATCACAAAGCGGGCTACAAGCCGATGACCGCGCAAACGCTTTGTGCGTGTTCGGCGCTGCCGTATATCGAAGGGACGGTCGAGATAGAGGGCGAGACCTATTGCGAAGGCGCGTTGGTGGACACCGTGAATTTCAAGAATTTGCTGGAACATCACAGGCATGAGCTGGACGAAATCTGGGTGAGCCGCATCGTCGACACGAGACAGGTACGCGCGCCGACAAACATTGCGGAAGCACTCGGCAATCTCTGCATGCTGTTTGCCGGCGCGCTGGGCGACGACGACGTGAAGCTGTTCAAGTTCCACGCCAAAGATGAGGGGTTCCCCGTCGACAAGATCATCGAACTGCATGTTGCGACCGACATCACCTTCGAGTGGACCCACTCGAATCTTGAGCGCGGCATACGCGATGGGCGCAAGGCCGCTGAAAACGCGCTCAAGCGCCACAAGCCAAAGTCAAGCTGAGATGCGCGCAAAAGAGCGGCGGTAACCTGAGACCTATTGCGGATTTTTCGGCGTCTGTGAGCTGTCTCACGCAAGGCCGGCGACCAGCCGGCCTATTTTGCGCGCATGTCGATCAGATCTGCGCTCAGTCATGTTTGCGAAATTGCCGGCCGGGCATCGGCGATTGTCATGCTGGTGGGCCTTGGATCTTTTGCTTTCGCGGCGACGGCGTTCGACATCCTTCACTAATACAGCACGACGGACCGGATCGACTTGCCTTCATGCATGAGATCGAAGGCATCGTTGATTTTGTCGAGCGGCATCGTGTGCGTAATCAGATCGTCGATGTTGATCTTTCCGTCCATATACCAGTCGACGATCTTGGGCACGTCCGTGCGCCCGCGCGCCCCGCCAAAAGCTGTGCCTTTCCAGACGCGGCCCGTGACGAGCTGGAATGGCCGTGTCGAAATCTCCTGACCCGCGCCGGCGACGCCGATGATGATGCTTTCGCCCCAGCCGCGGTGGCAGCATTCCAGCGCCTGCCGCATGATTCCGACATTCCCGATACATTCGAATGAGAAGTCGGCGCCACCCCCGGTGAGGTCGACAACAGCCTGGACCACCTTGTCGCGGCCGACTTCGTCGGGATTGATGAAGTGCGTCATCCCGAACTTTTCCGCCACTGTGCGTTTCGCTGGATTTGTGTCGATGCCGACGATCTTGTCGGCGCCGACCATGCGCGCGCCCTGAATGACGTTGAGCCCGATGCCGCCGAGGCCGAAGACCGCGACGTTGGCGCCCGGCCACACCTTCGCGGTGTTGATGACGGCGCCGACGCCTGTGGTCACGCCGCAGCCGATGTAGCAGATCTTGTCGAACGGAGCGTCCTCCCGGACTTTAGCGAGTGCGATTTCCGGCAATACGGTGAAGTTGGCGAAGGTCGAGCAGCCCATATAGTGGAAGACCGGATCACCATCGCACCGGAAGCGGCTGGTGCCGTCCGGCATCAGGCCTTTGCCCTGAGTGGCACGGATGGCAGTACACAGGTTGGATCGGCGTGACAGGCAGGTTTTGCACTGCCGGCATTCCGGCGTGTAGAGCGGGATCACATGATCCCCGGCTTTCAGCGTGCTGACGCCGGCGCCGACCTCGCGCACGATGCCGGCGCCTTCGTGACCGAGGATTGCAGGGAACAGGCCCTCGGGGTCCGCACCAGACAAGGTATAGGCGTCGGTGTGGCAAATGCCGGTCGCCTTGATTTCCACCAGCACCTCGCCGGCTTTCGGGCCTTCGATGTCGATCGTTTCAATCGTGAGCGGATCGCCGGCCTTCCAGGCAACAGCAGCACGCGTTTTCATTGAAATGGTCTCCTTAGCAGGACGTGAAAATTGCCATCGCGCCGATCGCTTGCTTGCTTTCATTGCGAAGAAGCTGGAACTGTCCGCGAAATTCTCTTGTTTCGCCGTTGCCGCACAGCACCGGCGCGTCAAAGAACGTTCCTTCTCCGTTTGCACTGCCGGTGCTTATCGCGCGACCGAAACCAGCCCAATGTGCGGAACGAAATTGTTCGGGAACGATCAGGTCGAGCTTCTTGCCGATCGTATCTCCCGCGGCATAGCCGAAAAGCACCGCGGCGCCGGCGCTCCATAGCTGGATAACGCCGTTCCTGTCGGCAATAACGATAGCGTGCTCATCCATGTTCCACCTGCGAGCGGCACTCAGGCCGTTTCCTTCGGCCGCGGTTCGTCGGCCGTTTCGCGGGCGGCGTTAATGACTTTCCAGAGCGCGCGCAACACCTCAGTCACGCCCTGACGCGATTGTGACGACAGCGTGAGCGGTGTCTTCTTGCAGGCCTTCTTCAATTTTGCACTCTGTTTCTTGATTGCGTCCGGCGTCATCGCATCGGTCTTCGACAGCGCGACAATTTCAGGCTTGTCGATCAAGCCGTGGCCATAGGCCTCAAGTTCCGCGCGCACGGTGTTGTATGCAGCGGCTGCATCTTCCGAGGTGCCGTCGACAAGATGCAACAGCACGCGGCATCGTTCGGTATGACCGAGGAACCGGTCACCCAAGCCCGTTCCTTCGTGCGCGCCTTCGATGAGTCCGGGCAGATCGGCGAGTACGAATTCACGGCCGTCGATTTCAACGACGCCAAGCTGGGGATGAAGTGTGGTGAAGGGATAGTCCGCAATCTTCGGCTTGGCCGCGCTGACCGCCGCGAGGAATGTCGATTTTCCGGCGTTCGGCAGGCCGATCAATCCGGCATCGGCGATTAGTTTCAGACGGAGACGTATCGTGCGCTCTTCGCCCGGCTGGCCGGGATTCGCATGTCGTGGTGCGCGATTGGTCGACGACTTGAAATGCGCGTTGCCAAAGCCGCCATTGCCGCCTTTGGCAATCGTGACGCGCTCGCCAAGTTCGGTGAGGTCGGCAATCAAGGTCTCGCCGTCCTCTTCGTAGACCTGGGTGCCGACCGGCACTTTAAGGACAATATCCTTGCCGTTGGCGCCGGCGCGGTCCTTGCCCATGCCGTTGCCGCCGCGTTGTCCCTTGAAGTGTTGCTGGTACCGGTAGTCGATCAAGGTGTTGAGACCGTCGACGGCCTCGACCACAACATTTCCACCCTTGCCGCCATCGCCGCCATTCGGCCCACCGAATTCGATGAACTTTTCGCGCCGGAACGACACGCAGCCATTTCCGCCGGCGCCCGAAGCGATATAGACCTTGGCTTCATCGAGGAATTTCATGACGGGAGGGTATATCGCATCGCTGCGGCCTCCGCCAAAGAGGGAAAACGAGGGAGGCCCCTGTCGGGAAAAACGGCGATAATCCCGCTGAAGTCTCGTTTTCGTGCCCCGTAAACGCGGTTCGTGCGCCTCGCGGACGCGTGCGACCGGACGATGGCGAACTCCGCCAGGCTATCCGCTGATGATGGTGACGAGCCGACGGCGGGCCCGGGCCAGTCGCGACATCACCGTGCCAATCGGAACGTCGGTCGCTTCGGCGATCTCGCGATAGTCGAGGCCTTCGACGTCTCGCAGCACAAGGGTTTCGCGGAACGGTGACGGCAGCGCCGCTATTGCCGCGTGCAGTCGCTCGGCGTCGACTTTGGCGATCAATGCCGCCTCCGGAGTCACACTGTTCGTGTTGTCGGGGCTGGATTGCTCGAGCTCGACCGCTTCAAGATCTTCGACCGTCACGACCGTGGCCGGGCGGTTTTTTCGCAACCATGAATAGGCGGTATTGCGCACGATGCTCAGCACCCAGGATCTGGGGCTGCCGCCGGCGAACTCCCGAATGGCACGAAAGGCGCGCAACGAGGCGTCCTGGACAACATCTTCTGCGTCGCTGCGATTGCCCGTGATCCAATGCGCCAGACGGTAAGCCTCATCGATGTGCGGCATGACGACATTACGGAAACGCGCATTGTCGTCGAGCCCGCCAATTGGATCCTGCGCGCCGGGGGCAACCAACCGCATTGTTGGCCCTTCAGATTTGATTGCTCCGGTCCTGACCGGCAGAGACGTTATCGACATGACACCAGTCTCCACCGTTACAGTTCGGTCTGGCTGGTGCGGAACAGATGAGCGAAATCTTCCAGTTCCTTCACTTCGAGATCGGAGATGGCCCAGTAGGTCAGGCCATTTTCGGTCCAGTGCACGACGTTGTAGCCGTTGACACTCTTCGGGACTCTGCCCAGTTCGAAATGGCTGTCCGCGGGTACGGCGGTCAGGCTGATCATGTGCTTGGCACGCCGGTAGACCAATGTCGAGACAGGCGTCTGGCCGACGACGTCAATGCGGCCACCGATCAAGGGAAAGTCCTCTTTGCCCAAGTCGACGACGCGCGGCGAATTGGGAATGCGGCCGTTGAACCACGGCTTCACGGTGTGACGATCCGATGACACGACGTCGACCGGCTCCGTCGCCATCAGGCCGCGAATATGATCGGCAACCAATGCGTCGGCGACCATGATCGGCTGCTGCTGGGATCCGACCACCAGCCAGGTCGAGCCGCTGGCAAGCATGGCGGTTACAGCAATTGACGCCGCCATCGCCCGCCATGACGGGCGCGCATGTTGTCGCTTGGTGCCGCCGATCGATGCCTCGATGCGCGCGGCCAATCCTGGCGGAGTCGTCTCGCGCGGAAGGCGCTCATGAATGAGCTGCTGCAGCGCTTTTATGCGCTCCGCTTCGGCAGCGAGCGCGGGTTCCTGGTTCATGCGTTGCGCGATACCCAGTGCATTTGCAGGATCGAGTTCGCCGTCGAGATAGGCATGAACCAGCAGCACCGAATTGTCGTCAGATTTCGAATGGGTCATGATTTTTTCCAAATAGGAATAATCCGGGCAGGCCGATGCCTGTTCTGATCAATTTGATCCCGGCTCTGACAGGTATTCCAGCTCCATGAAAATGCACATAAATTCAGCGTGTTTGGGTGGTGAACGCAGTGATCTCACCGATTAGACTCGGCGTCCTCGCCTTTCATTCCCGCCGCAAGCAAATTTTTTGATGCCTGGAGGGGGGCAGGGCGGGATAGGGCCCGCCCTGCATTTTTTGATCAGTAGTTACGCAGCATTTCGTTATAGCCGATGCTTCCGCCGCCCGTTGCGAAGGGAGCGTTGGAGCCGAACGCGACACCATCGATTGCCGTGGCATAGGCGTCCAGACCATTTTGTCTGGCCGCCATCTTGTCCGCCTTGTGCGCACCCGATGTATGCGAGAACTGCAGAACATTGCCGGTTCCCGTGTCGGGGTCGAACGACTGGGCAAGGGCGGGCGTCGCGATTGCAGTGATGACAGCGATGGCTGCGAGAAGTTTTGTCACGTTAAGTCTCCTTGTATTGCGATTCAAAGTCGCTGAGTTGGAAAGCACGCGGCGTCTGCTGCCGAGTGGCGCGGCTCTTGGTGGCCACGCACCGGAGGAGACTGGAAATCGGCTCGAAAATTCCCCGTTTGAGCGTTGTACGCGTCGCGCGCCGATAACTTTTTTATGAAGGCGATACGAGAAAATTTGTTCGGGAATATTTAGCGGGCCCGGCGCTCGAGCCATTGCGTAATCGTCCCGTACCATCGTGATGTGAAACTGCGGCCATGCTGCCGATGACATCTTTGTGATGTCGATGCGTACGGGAATAAATCTCCGCCGCGTTCAGTCTCGTCTCCGCAGGTGCATGCAATTCGTAATAGGAGATGAACAATGACGGAGCGCGAAGACGGTATGAATCGCCGAAAGGTACTTGAATGCATGACGTGGGCCGGAACCGGCGTGTTGTGGACGGTCGCCGGTGGAGTTCCTGCCTCGCTCGGCATTATCGACGAAGCTGTCGCTGCGCAGCAGAAAGGTTTTACGTTTCTGCAGATCAGCGACAGCCACATGGGTTTCGATAAGCCGGCGAATCCGAATGCCAAGGGGACGCTCGAAGAATGCATCGCGCGCGTGCGTGCCTTGCCGGCGCGGCCGGCATTCATGATTCACACCGGCGATATTTCGCATTTGTCGAAGCCGTCCGAATTCGACGACGCAGACCGGATTATCTCGCAGGCGGGTCTCGATGTGCACTATGTGCCGGGCGAGCACGATCTGCTCGACGAAGACCAGGGCAAGCTCTATCGCGACCGCTATGGCCGCGGCAGCAAGGGAGCCGGTTGGTACAGCTTCGACGCGGACGGGGTGCATTTCATCGGTCTCGTCAATGTCGTCGACCTGAAAGGCGGCGGCCTCGGCAATCTCGGGGCCGAACAACTCGCGTGGCTTGCGGATGATGTGAAGGAACGTTCGGCATCACAGCCGATCGTCGTTTTCGCCCATATCCCGCTCTGGACTGTCTATGCGGACTGGGGGTGGGGAACGCAGGATGGTGCGCAGGCACTTAGCCTGCTCAAACGCTTCGGCTCTGTCACCGTGCTCAATGGCCACATCCATCAGGTCATGCAGAAAGTCGAGGGAAACGTCACCTTCCACACTGCCCGCTCGACCGCATTTCCGCAGCCGGCGCCCGGCACGGCAAAGTCGCCCGGCCCGATGAAAGTCGACGACGACAAGTTGCGCACCATGCTCGGTATCGCGAGCGTGACATTCAAGCAAAACGAACAACGCCTCGCCATCATCGACACGGCTTTGCAGGGTTAAGTGAAATCATGATCAATACAAAAGCGGTGTTGAAGCACATCTTGGCCGGCGTTGCCGCAACGCTCATCCTTGCGGCGACGCCGGCACTGGCCGAGGACGTCGCGGTCAGAATCGACAATTTCACATTCGGCCCTCAGGAAGTGAAAGTAAAAGCCGGCACAACGGTCACGTGGACCAATGCCGACGACATTCCGCACACGGTCGTATCGCCGAACAATTTTCGATCGAAAGTCATGGACACGGACGGAACATATTCGTTTACGTTCACGACACCCGGTACTTACAAGTACTTCTGTTCGTTGCATCCGCATATGACGGGAACGATCGTCGTCGAGGCCGCGACCGGCAGTAATACCTCACCCTGATGATGGCAGCTCCGAGCATCGCAAGAATCGCGTGCTGCCGTCGCGTTCGATGCGTTCCAGCAGGTCGACCTCCCACGAAAGATAGGCATTCATCGCCGCTTCGGTGTCGTTGGTCTGCTCGTACGGCTTGAGCCAGACGTCAACGGCGTCATCGGCCAGGCGCGGATCGGTTGAGAGGGGGAAACCAGCGGCGGCCCAGGCGTCATTGCCACCTCTGAGCCAGCGCACCGTGCCGTTCGTCAGTTCGCGCGCTTCCTCGACGGCAAGTCCGGCCAGCACTCCATCTTCCGATGTCAGGATCAGTGCTCCTTGCGGCTGAATCTTCGTCAGCGCTCGGTCGAGCCGTCCGCGGATTGCGAACCAGGCACCGGGGATGTGGCCGCGGCGGTAGCGCGGGCTCGTGGACAGGTCGATGACGGTGGCGTCGGCAGATTCTCGGGCCACCGATACTGCGATCGCCGCGTCCTCGACGGGCGCACCAAGGACAATACCTTTCGGCTGTCCGGTTTCGTCCCCGGCTTCCGGCAGCACATACACGTCTTTCCAGCCCATCTGCTTGAGCCATGACGCCGTCATGAGGGCGCGGACTTCCTTATCGTCGCTGACCACGATGCGGGAGCGCAGTGTGCCGGCATAGATGTCGGTGGCCTGCACGAGCTGACCGCCCGGCGCCGAGATGGCGCCCGGGAAGTGCCCAACTGAATATTCGGCCGGGTCGCGGACATCGAATACATAAGTCGTGCGCGTCTCGTCACGGCGCCAGGCAGCGACCTGGGTGCGGTCGATGTGTTCAATACCGAATTTCCGTGCCACGGCGTTTGCCGCCGACTTCGCCCATGCCAGTCCGGCGTCGGAAAAGGCGGGCGTGCGATCCAATCGGCCGCCGTCGCAGGTGAAGCCGGCAAGATGCCAGCCCATGGTCCC
>Ga0187785_10000856_pt1 | contig 10830 bp, 8 predicted proteins | sample 0815_BV2_4_20_MG_FD_132466 | JGI IMG/M metagenome (GOLD analysis project Ga0187785, IMG submission 132466) | Tropical peat soil microbial communities from peatlands in Department of Meta, Colombia - 0815_BV2_4_20_MG | ecosystem: Environmental > Terrestrial > Soil > Wetlands > Peat | place...
GGTACTTGCAAGGACCGCGAGATCATGCGGCACGATCCGCATCTTTTGGTCGAGGGCTGCCTGATTGCCGGCTTCGCCATGGGCGCGAACGTTGGCTACATTTACGTGCGCGGTGAATTTATCCGCGAGCGCGAGCGCGTCCAGGCGGCGATCGACCAAGCCTATGAAGAGAAACTGATCGGCAAAAACAATATCAATGGCTGGGATTTCGATCTCTACGTGCATCACGGTGCTGGCGCCTATATCTGTGGCGAGGAAACCGCGCTGCTCGAAAGCCTGGAAGGCAAAAAAGGCCAGCCACGACTAAAGCCTCCATTCCCTGCCAATGTCGGCCTCTATGGCTGTCCGACCACCGTGCAGAACGTTGAGTCGATTGCGGTCGTACCCGATATCCTGCGGCGTGGGGCATCCTGGTTTGCCGGTATCGGCCGGCCCAATAACACCGGTACCAAATTGTTCTGCATCTCCGGGCATATCTCGAAGCCATGCAACGTCGAAGAATCCATGGGCATCCCGCTCCGCGAGCTGCTGGAAACCCATGCGGGTGGTGTGCGCGACGGCTGGGACAATCTGCTTGCGGTCATTCCAGGCGGTTCCTCAATGCCGCTTGTCCCCGCGGGCCAGGAATGGGCGGATTCGCTGGTCATGGATTTCGATGGGTGCCGCGACAAGAAATCAGCACTTGGCACAGCAGCGGTCATCGTGATGGACAAGTCGACCGACATTGTGCGCGCCATGACGCGTATCTCATATTTTTACAAGCATGAGAGCTGTGGCCAATGCACGCCATGCCGCGAGGGCATGGGGTGGATGTGGCGTGTGTTGACACGGATGGCCGAAGGCCGCGCCCAGAAGCGCGAAATCGACATGCTGATGCAAGTCACGCAACAAATCGAAGGACATACGATCTGCGCCTTTGGCGATGGCGCCGCGTGGCCGGTGCAAGGCCTGCTGCGCCATTTCCGACCGGAGATCGAGCGGCGCATTGATGAATATTCGCGCAATCCGGATGTACAAGGCGCGGTACGCGAGGCGGCGGAGTGAAGATCATGGAGCAGCCAGCAAATCACCATCTTGCGCAATTGAATATCGGCTGCATCCGGTACGAAATCGATGATCCGCGCATGGCCGATTTCACGAACAATCTGGCGCTTGTGAATGGGTTGGCCGAACGAACGCCGGGCTTTGTTTGGCGCTATATCGACGAGAGTGGCAACTCGACCAGCACTCGGCCTTATGCCGACTCGCGCATCGCCATTAACATGTCGGTTTGGGAAAACGTGGAGGCGCTCGAGCACTTCGTCTACCAGACCCTTCACAGGCGTTTCTACGGCCGCCGCGCAGAATGGTTCGAACACTTCGATGCGCCATATTTCGTAATGTGGTGGGTACCCGTGGGGCATCGGCCGAGTGTCGAGGAGGCGGTTGGCCGGCTCGAACACCTCAAGCAACACGGCCCGAGTGACCACGCATTTGATTGGACGACAGCGTCGGCGCAACTATGGAAGACCGCGCGCTGCGCGCCAAGCGAGCACGCCGCATGACCAAGGTCATTGTTGACGGCAAGGAGATCGACGTTCCGCCGGAGTACACACTGCTCCAGGCTTGCGAAGCCGCAGGCGCGGAAATTCCGCGCTTCTGTTTCCACGAGCGCCTGTCGATCGCTGGAAATTGCCGGATGTGTCTGATCGAGGTCGTCGGCATCCCCAAACCGCAGGCGTCCTGCGCCATGGGAGTGAAGGATTTGCCGCCGAACAAGGACGGGACACCGAAAATCCTCAACACCAAGACACCAATGGTGAAGAAGGCGCGCGAAGGCGTGATGGAGTTTCTGCTGATCAACCATCCACTTGATTGCCCCATATGCGACCAGGGCGGCGAATGCGATCTGCAGGATCAGGCTATGGCCTACGGCGTGGACGCGAGCCGCTACAAGGAGAACAAGCGCGCAGTCGAAGAGAAATATATCGGGCCGTTGGTGAAGACGATCATGACGCGCTGCATTCACTGCACGCGGTGTATCCGCTTCTCCACGGAAGTTGCCGGCGTGCCTGAGCTTGGAGCCATCGGCCGCGGCGAAGACATGGAAATCACGACCTATCTTGAGCATGCGATGACCTCGGAGTTGCAAAGCAACGTGGTCGATCTCTGCCCGGTCGGGGCTCTTACGTCCAAGCCCTATGCCTTTGCGGCGCGGCCTTGGGAGCTCAACAAGACCCAGTCGATCGATGTGATGGACGCTGTCGGCTCTGCAATCCGCATCGACACGCGCGGGCGTGAAGTGATGCGCATCCTCCCGCGCGCCAATGAGGATGTGAACGAGGAATGGATCTCGGACAAAACCCGGCACGTCGTTGATGGCTTGCGCACGCAGCGGCTCGATCAGCCCTATGTGCGCACTAATGGACGCCTTCAACCGGCGTCCTGGGCGGAGGCTTTCTCAAATATCGTCCGCAAAACGAGGGCAAGTACCGGAAAGCGCATCGGCGCGATTGTTGGCGATCTTGCGGGCGCGGAAGAAATGTTCGCGCTCAAGGATCTGCTCGGGCGGCTGGGCAGCGCCAACATAGACTCGCGCCAGGATGGCTCGGCGTTCGATCCCAAATGGGGCCGCGCATCTTATCTGTTCAACGCAACGCTTGCCGGTATCGAACAGGCGGACGCACTGCTGATCGTCGGCGCGAATCCGCGCCGTGAGGCGGCAGTGTTTAACGCGCGTATTCGTAAACGCTGGCGTGCCGGCAATTTCCCGATCGGTCTGATCGGCGAGAAGGCCGATCTCACCTATAACTATGAGTATCTCGGCGCCGGCGCCGAGACACTCGCCGATCTGGGCAACAGCAAATTCGCTGACGTACTGAAGGCCGCCGAGCGGCCGGTCATTCTGGTTGGCGCCGGTGCGTTCGCGCGCAAGGACGGCGCGGTCATCGGTTCTCTTGCCGCGAAAGCCGCGATTGAGCTGGGGGCGCTGAAGGACGGCTGGAACGGCTTCTCGGTCCTGCATGGCGCGGCCTCCCGTGTTGCGGCGCTCGACCTTGGCCTGGTGCCTGGCACGGGCGGTCTCGATGCCCAGCAAATGGCGTCGGGCGGGCTCGATGTGCTGTTCCTGCTTGGTGCGGACGAAATCGAGGTCGCGTCTGGTCCATTCGTCGTCTACATTGGAACCCATGGCGACCGCGGTGCGCATCGCGCGGACGTCATTCTTCCCGGCGCGGCCTATCCGGAAAAATCCGCCATTTATGTCAACACTGAAGGGCGCGTGCAGATGGCAAACCGCGCGGCATTCCCGCCGGGGGATGCGCGCGAAGATTGGGCGATCCTGCGCGCTTTATCCGACACGCTCGGCCACAAGCTGCCTTACGACTCGCTCGCCGCGTTGCGGCAGGCAATGTTTGCCGCCTTTCCACATCTGATGCGGATCGATCAGATTGCGGCGGGTGATGCCGCCGACATCAAGAAACTTGCGAAGCTCGGAGGCACGCCTGAAAAGGCGCTTCTGCGCTCCCCTGTTACAGATTTTTATTTCACCAATCCGATCGCGCGTGCCTCGGCCATTATGGCGGAATGTTCGGCATTGGCGCATGCCGCAACAAAGACGGCAGCGGAGTAGGGCCATGGAATTCTTCTGGACCTACTTGTGGCCCCTGATCGTCATCATCGCGCAATCGGTGCTGCTGTTGGTGATCTTGCTTGTCGCGATTGCCTACATCCTGCTGGCTGACCGGAAGATCTGGGCGGCGGTACAAATCAGGCGCGGCCCGAACGTCGTCGGTCCCTGGGGCCTTTTTCAGTCCTTCGCCGACTTGCTGAAATTCGTAGTCAAGGAACCGGTGATTCCGGCAGGTGCCAACAAAGGCGTGTTCCTGCTCGCGCCGTTGGTGAGCTGCGTCCTTGCGCTCGCCGCCTGGGCGGTCATCCCGGTCAACGCGAATTGGGTCATCGCCGATATCAATGTCGGCGTGCTTTACATTTTCGCGATTTCGTCGCTGATGGTCTACGGCGTGATTATGGCAGGCTGGGCATCGAATTCGAAATACGCCTTCCTGGCTGCGGTGCGCTCTGCTGCGCAGATGGTGTCCTACGAAGTCTCGATCGGCTTCGTCATCATCACGGTGCTGCTCTGTGCCGGCTCATTGAATCTTTCTGCGATTGTCGCTGCACAGGACGGAAAATACGGCTTGTTTAGCTGGTATTGGCTGCCGCTATTCCCAATGTTCGCGGTGTTCTTCATCTCGGCGCTCGCCGAGACCAATCGCCCGCCGTTCGATTTGGTGGAAGCGGAATCGGAACTCGTCGCCGGCTTTATGGTCGAGTACGGCTCGACGCCCTATATGATGTTCATGCTCGGCGAGTACGTGGCGATCGGAACCATGTGCGCTATGGGCACGATCATGTTTCTGGGTGGATGGCTGCCGCCGGTGCCATACCCACCGTTCACCTGGGTGCCGGGCGTGATCTGGTTCACGCTCAAAGCGCTGTTCATGTTCTTCCTGTTCGCCATGGCCAAGGCCATGGTTCCACGCTATCGCTACGATCAGCTCATGCGGCTCGGCTGGAAGGTATTCCTGCCGCTGTCGCTGGCCATGGTGGCGATCGTGGCGGCCGTCATTCAATACGGCGCGCTGGCGACAGGCGCGGCGAAATGAGGATGTGATGAGGCTCGATCGCGCAGCCAAGGGCTTGTTTCTGATGGAGTTCATCACCGGCTTCGTGCTAGCGATGCGCTACTTCTTCAAGCCGAAAGCCACGCTCAATTATCCCTTCGAGAAGGGACCAATTTCACCGCGCTTCCGCGGCGAGCACGCATTGCGTCGCTATCCAAATGGCGAGGAACGGTGCATTGCGTGCAAGCTTTGCGAAGCGATTTGCCCGGCGCAGGCGATTACCATTGAGGCCGGCCCCCGCCGCAACGACGGTACGCGCCGTACAACGCGTTACGACATCGACATGGTGAAATGCATCTACTGCGGCCTTTGTCAGGAGGCCTGTCCGGTTGATGCCATCGTTGAAGGTCCGAATTTTGAATTCGCGACCGAAACTCGGGAAGAACTCTACTACGACAAGGAGCGCCTGCTGGCGAATGGCGACCGCTGGGAGCGCGAGATCGCGAAGAACCTCGCGCTCGATGCGCCTTACAGGTAAGCCGATGATTGTCGCCGCGCTGTTCTTTTATCTTTTTGCCGGTATTTGCGTGGCCAGCGCGGTCATGGTGGTTGCATCACGCAACCCGGTGCATTCGGTTCTGTTTCTCATTCTTGCTTTCGTCAACGCGGCCGGCCTGTTCGTCATGATGGGCGCGGAATTCCTCGCGATGATCCTGATCGTGGTCTATGTCGGCGCGGTCGCGGTGCTGTTCCTGTTCGTGGTGATGATGCTCGATGTTGATTTTGCTGAGCTCAAGCGCGGGTTGCTGCAATATCTGCCAATCGGTCTCGTGATCGGCGGCATATTCGTCGGGGAACTTCTCTTTGTCGCTCTCACCTGGGTCATCGGGGCGGGCATTCCGCAAGCGATAACTGCGCCGATTCCCGCGAAAATTCCGAATACCGAGGCAATCGGTCTGGTTCTGTACACGCGTTACGTCTACTTCTTCCAGGCTGCTGGCATGATCCTCTTGGTCGCGATGGTCGGCGCCATCGTTCTTACGTTGCATCACCGCGTGCGCGTGCGTCGCCAGGACATAGGCGCGCAGGTCGCGCGCAAGCCTGCCGCCTCTATTGAGGTCGTGAAAGTTCGCTCCGGCCAAGGTCTGGGGAGCAATACATGACCATCGGTCTTGGGCACTATCTTGCGGTCGCCGCGATCCTGTTCACACTCGGAATTTTCGGCATTTTCTTGAACCGCAAGAATGTCATTATCATTCTGATGTCGATCGAACTGATCCTGCTGGCGGTCAACATCAACCTCGTCGCTTTCTCGACGCATCTTGGCGACATCGTCGGACAAATCTACGCCCTGCTGGTGCTCACGGTTGCTGCCGCGGAAGCGGCAATCGGGCTTGCGATCCTGGTGGTTTTCTATCGCAATCGCGGCTCCATCGCGGTTGAAGATATCAATCTCATGAAGGGGTGAGGGCGTGTATCAGGCCATCGTCTTTCTGCCCTTACTCGGCGCCATTCTCGCGGGGGCCATCGCGCTCGCCGGCGCGCGCGCGCGTTTTCCCGGCAAGGGCCCGGTTGCCGGCGCGGAAGACACCACCGCCGACCATGGCCCGCACCACGGCGCGCCGGAAGTACACGGTGGCGCGGTTGTCCACTCGTCTCATCACGAGGAGGAATCGCACGAGCCGGCCGCTGTGGGCTCGCGCAGCGCCGAACTGATCACCACCACGCTTTTGATGATCTCCATGATCCTGTCGTGGATTGCTTTCGTCGATGTTGGATTCGCCCATCACGACATGCGTGTTCCGATTTTTACCTGGATGACTGCTGGAGATCTCAAGGTCGAGTGGTCGCTGCGCATTGATACGCTCACCGCCGTCATGCTCGTGGTCGTCAACACGGTGTCCGGCTTTGTGCACCTTTATTCCGTCGGATACATGGATGAGGATCCGTATCGGCCGCGTTTTTTTGCGTATCTGTCGATGTTCACCTTCGCCATGCTGATGCTGGTGACGGCGGATAATCTGGTGCAGCTGTTTTTCGGCTGGGAGGGAGTCGGCCTCGCGAGCTACCTGCTGATTGGCTTCTGGTATCACAAGCCGGAAGCGAACGCCGCAGCGATCAAGGCCTTCATCGTCAATCGAGTCGGCGATTTTGGGTTCGCCCTCGGCATATTCGCGGTGTTCATGCTCACCGGCGCGATCGATTACGATACAGTCTTTGCGCAGGCGCCTGCGCTCACCGGCAAAACGATCAACTTCTTCGGCTGGCAGGTCGATGCGCTTACGATTACCTGCCTGTTCCTTTTTATGGGCGCGATGGGAAAATCCGCGCAATTTCTCCTGCACACGTGGTTGCCCGACGCCATGGAAGGTCCGACCCCGGTTTCGGCGTTGATCCATGCCGCCACCATGGTCACCGCCGGTGTGTTCATGGTGGCGCGATTGTCACCATTGTTCGAGCTTGCCCCGCACGCGCAGACTTTTGTCACGCTGATCGGTGCAACGACCGCACTTTTTGCCGCCACCATTGGCCTTGTACAGAACGACATCAAACGCATCGTCGCATATTCGACCTGCTCGCAGCTTGGCTACATGTTCGTCGCGATGGGGGTAGGGGCTTATTCCGTCGGCATGTTCCACCTGTTTACCCATGCGTTCTTCAAAGCTTTGCTGTTCCTCGGTTCCGGTTCGGTGATCCGCGCGATGCATCACGAACAGGACATCCGGCACATGGGCGGACTGAAGGACCGCATTCCATATACTTATGTTGTTATGCTGATCGGCACGCTGGCGCTTACCGGCTTCCCGCTGACCGCGGGTTATTTCTCCAAAGATGCGATCATCGAAGCTGCGTTTGTCGGCAAAAATCCGATGGCGCTCTATGCGTTCATCTGCACGGTCGCCGCCGCGATGCTGACGTCGTTTTATTCCTGGCGGCTGATATTCAAGACATTCCATGGCGAACCGCACGATCGCAAGCACTGGAGGGATGCGCATGAGAGCCCGATGGTGATGCTGATTCCGCTCGGATTTCTTGCAGCCGGTTCTGTGCTCGCCGGTTTGCCATTCAAGGAAATCTTCGCCGGGCACGGCGTCGAAGGTTTTTTCCGGGAGTCGCTGGCTTTCGCCAAATCCAACCACGTGCTCGAAGACATGCATCACGTGCCGCTACAAGTCGGCATTTTGCCGACTGTCATGATGGCGATCGGGTTTGTCATCGCCTGGCACTTCTATATCCGCCGCCCGGACATTCCGGTCGAGCTCGCGCGTCAGCACGATTGGCTCTACCGCTTCCTGCTCAACAAATGGTACTTCGACGAACTCTACGACCTGATTTTCGTCAGACCCACCAAGTGGCTTGGCCGCCTCCTGTGGAAGAGCGGTGATGGCTGGCTGATCGACGGTTTCGGCCCGGATGGTGTGTCGGCACGCGTGCTCGACGTCACCCGCAACGTGGTGCGGCTACAGACCGGTTATCTCTATCACTACGCCTTCGCCATGCTGATCGGCGCGGCTGCATTCATCACCTGGTTCATGTTCGCGGCGGGGACACACTAAGCATGATCCCGAAAAGTGGATACCGGTTTTCGGAAAAGATCCTGCGTAGGAAAATGCTATGAATTGGCCGATCCTCTCTGTCGTCACTTTCCTTCCGCTGCTGGGCGCGTTGCTGGTCGCATTGCTTGTGCGCGGAAATGAGCGGTGGGCACGCGGCACGGCGCGCTGGGTGGCGCTGTGGGCGACGCTCGTCACTTTTGCCATTTCGCTGGTGATGGTCTGGCGTTTTGATGTCAGCTCGGCGGAATTTCAATTCGTTGAAAAGTACAACTGGCTGGGCATTGCCTCCTATCACCTCGGTGTGGATGGCATTTCCTTGCCCTTCGTGATCCTGACCACCGCGCTGATGCCGATCTGCATTCTTGCCAGCTGGACGGCGATCCAGACTCGCGTGAAGGAATATATGATCGCCTTTCTGGTGCTCGAGACCTTGATGGTCGGCACGTTTTCGGCGCTCGACTTGGTGCTTTTCTACCTGTTCTTCGAAGGCGGCCTGATCCCGATGTTTCTGATCATCGGCGTCTGGGGGGGAACGCGCCGGGTCTATGCGAGCTTCAAATTCTTTCTCTACACGCTGCTTGGCTCCGTGTTGATGCTGCTTGCCATCATGGCGATGTATTGGGATGCGGGCAGCACCGACATAGCGACGCTGTTGCGGCACGGGTTCCCGCTCGGCTTGCAGAAGTGGGCTTGGTTTGCCTTCTTGGCCTCGTTCGCGGTGAAGCTGCCGATGTGGCCGGTGCACACCTGGCTGCCCGATGCCCATGTCGAGGCGCCGACTGCGGGCTCGGTCATTCTTGCGGCGATCCTTTTGAAGATGGGCGGCTACGGGTTCCTGCGGTTCTCGTTGCCGATGTTCCCGGCTGCCAGTCATGAATTTGCGCCGTTGATTTTCGCGCTCTCGGTTGTTGCCATCATTTATACGTCGCTCGTCGCCTTGATGCAGGAGGACGTGAAGAAGCTGATTGCCTATTCCTCAGTGGCGCATATGGGCTTCGTCACGATGGGTATCTTTGCCGCGACGGCACAGGGGATCGCCGGCGGCATCTTCCAGATGATCTCGCACGGCATCGTCTCTGGCGCGTTATTCCTTTGTGTCGGTGTCGTCTATGACCGTATGCATACGCGCGAGATCACGGCTTATGGCGGGCTGGTCAACCGCATGCCGCTTTATGCCTTCGTTTTCATGGTGTTCACGCTTGCCAACGTCGGCCTGCCGGGCACTTCTGGTTTCATCGGCGAATTCCTGTCACTGATTGGCACCTTCAGGACCAATATACCAGTCGCGACCCTCGCTACCTTGGGCGTCATCTTGTCGGCGGCCTATGCGCTGTGGCTCTACAGGAAGATGATTTTTGGCAATCTCAAGCCTTCGCTCGAAGGCATTCGTGACATAGGTTGGCGTGAAACAGTGATCTTCGCGCCTCTGGTCGCTTTGACTATCCTGTTCGGCGTTGTGCCCAAGCCGGTGCTCGACATGTCGGCGGCGTCTGTGGCCCAGCTGCTCGATAATTACAACCACGCCATCGCCGCAGCAAAAACCGCCGCATTGCCGGCGCAGCAAACACCATGAACGCGTATCCCGCCGTGCAAGATCTCATGCCGCTCCTGCCCGAGCTGGTGCTGGCTTGCGGCGCCATGGTGATGCTGATGGTCGGCGTGGTGATCGGCGAGCGCAGCTCGGCAATGATCAATGGCTGGTGTGTCATCCTGCTGTTCGCGGCCGGCGCCGCGCTCGTGTGGATGCCGCCTGGCCCGCACTCCATGTTCGGGGGCAGTTTCCTTGTTGATGACTATGCGCGCTTTCTCAAGATGCTGACGCTGGTTGGCTCTGCCGGCGCGCTCCTGCTGTCGCTGGATTATCTCACCCTGGAGAAGCAGCAGAAATTCGAATACGGCGCCCTGTTCCTGCTCGCCACGCTCGGCATGTTGATGCTGATCTCGGCCTCCGATTTGATCGCGCTTTATCTTGGGCTCGAGCTGATGAGCCTCCCGCTTTACGTGATTGCGGCGTCCGACCGCGAGAACGCAAAATCGACCGAAGCAGGTCTGAAATACTTCGTTCTCGGCGCTCTCTCATCCGGAATGTTGCTCTATGGCGCTTCGCTGATCTACGGCTTCACCGGTACAGTCAATTTTGCGGGTATTGCCAAGGCGACGCAAAACAATGCCAGCGTCGGTCTCATATTCGGCCTGGTGTTCTTGTTTGTCGGCTTCTGCTTCAAGATTTCCGCAGTGCCTTTCCACATGTGGACGCCCGACGTCTACGAGGGGGCGCCGACACCGGTCACCGCCTTCTTCGCCGCTGCGCCAAAGGTCGCCGGCATCGCCATTTTCGCGCGGGCGACCGTTGTGGCATTTCCCGGCATTACCCACGAATGGCAGCAGATCGTCGTGTTCGTTTCGATTGCGTCGATGGTCCTTGGCGCATTCGCAGCGATCGGCCAACGCAATATCAAGCGGCTTATGGCCTACTCCTCAATCGGTCACATGGGCTACGCGCTGGTCGGCCTCGCCGCGGGGACGCCCGAAGGTGTGCAGGGCGTGCTGGTCTATATGAGCGTCTATGTCGCGATGACGCTCGGCACTTTCGCCGTGATCTTGAGCATGCGGCGCGACGGCAGGCTGGTGGAAAACATCGGCGATCTCGCGGGGCTCGCGCGCACGCA
>Ga0187785_10000857_pt1 | contig 10821 bp, 8 predicted proteins | sample 0815_BV2_4_20_MG_FD_132466 | JGI IMG/M metagenome (GOLD analysis project Ga0187785, IMG submission 132466) | Tropical peat soil microbial communities from peatlands in Department of Meta, Colombia - 0815_BV2_4_20_MG | ecosystem: Environmental > Terrestrial > Soil > Wetlands > Peat | place...
AACGGCCACGAACTCGGCGAGCTCCTGGGCCTCGAGATCGGCTGAGTCAGCCGACGCCGCCGAGCCGGTACCCTCGGAGCATGCCGATCGGCAACCGCTTCAAGGTGGCGACGGTCCGGGGCATCCCGATCTACGTCGCCACGTCGTGGATCTACATCCTGCTGCTCTACGGCTTCCTGACGTACTCCTTCTACGCGGGCCCGCTGATCAGCCCCGCGCGGGCGCTCTGGATCACGATCTTCGAAGGGGTGCTGTTCTTCGGCGGCGTCCTCCTCCACGAATCCGCGCACGCGGTCGCGGCACGGGGATTCGGTCTCCCGGTCGCCGGGATCACGCTCGTCTTCTGGGGCGGCGCGACCGAGACCGCGTCCAGCGCGAAAGGCCCGCTCGGGGAGTTCGTGATCTCCTTCGTCGGACCGGCCACGACCTTGCTGCTCGCGGCGGCGTTCTGGTTCGCACAACGTTCCGTCGATCCCGGCTTGATGCGCGAAAGCCTCGCTCGGCTCGCGGGACTCAACCTGCTGATCGGCCTGGTGAACGCCGCTCCCGGCTTCCCGTTGGATGGTGGTCGGATGCTCCTGGCGGCGACGTGGGGGCTCACGAAGAACCGGCGCACCGCGGTCCTCGTCGCGGGCTACGGCGGCATCGTGGTGGGAGCGGCGATGATCCTCGGCGCCCTCTACACGTTCCAGCGAGGGAACGGGCTCTGGGTGTTCCTGGGCTACCTCGGCTTCGTGCTGATCAGCACGGGTCGCGGAACGCCGCAGCGCGTGCAGGCGCGCGACATCCTGGCGCACGGGACGGCGGCCGAAGCGATGCAACCCCCCGCCGAACAGATCCCCGCGACGACCTCACTGTCGGAGGCCTCGGCGCACTGGATGCGCGACCAGCCCGAGCGGCGCTTCCCCGTCGTGGATGCGGGTCGCGTCGTCGGCACGGTGTCGATGGATTCCGCGCGGAAGGTGGGCACGCGCGATCCGCTGCGGCCGGTGCGCGATGGGATGACGCCGATCGACCAGGTGACCGTGGTGGCGCCGAACGACCGGCTCGACACCGTGGTCGAATCGATGGCGGGCGGCGACGCCCTCGTGCTGCAGGACGGCCGCCTGCTGGGCGCGATCACGCCGGCCGACATCGAGCGGTGGTTCCAGCGACGGTTCGTGGACCCCGTGGGCGAACAGGTGGATCCCGGGCCGGTTCGGCCGGACCCCGACGCCGCGGGGACCCCGCCCCGCCCGGACCTCTGAGCGTCGGCGAGGCCCGGTAGCATCGCGGGCGTGGCGGTTCCGCCCTTCTCCCCCGACGCACCGCAGTCCCGGATCCTGGAGCACCGGGATGGCAACCTGCTGGTCACGGGCGGAGCCGGGACGGGCAAGACGTCGGTGCTCCGCGAGCGCTTCGCGCGCCTGATCGAGGACGGGGCTGCGCCCGAACGCGTCGCACTGGTCGTCGGATCGCGGCGGGCGCGCGACGACCAGCGCGCGGCGCTGCTCGCCCGGCTGGACGCGTCGCTTCCCGGCCTCCGGGTCCTGACGTTCCACGGGCTCGCACACCGGGTGCTGAAGGAGCAAGAGGGCGAGCCGCCGGAGGTTCTGTCGGCCGCCGACGGGTTCGCGATCGTCCGCGAGCTGCTGGCGGGGCAGGATCCCGAGGCGTGGCCGGCCTACGGCGCGCTGCTCGGGGTCCGCGGCTTCGCCGACGAGGTCCGGCAGCTGCTCGCGCGGGCGCAGGAGTCGCTGTGGCTCCCGGCCGACCTGGCCGGAGCGGCGTCGCGGGCCGGCTTGAGCGGCTGGCAGGAGCTCGCGCGCTTCTACGGCGAGTACCTCGACGTGTTGGCGGCCGAGAACCAGGTGGATTTCGCCGGACTGCTCCAGCGGGCGGCGACCGCGGCGGCGGAGCTGCCGGCGCCCTTCGACCACCTGCTCGTGGACGACTACCAGGACACGACGCTCGCGGCCGAGTCGATCCTGCGGGGCCTCGCCGCGCCGGACCTGGTGGTCGCGGCCGACCCCGGTGCCCACGTCTTCTCGTTCCAGGGGACGACCCGCGTGCCGCTCGATCGCTTCCGCCAGGTCTTCGAACCGACCGATCACGTGGAGCTCGCCACGAACCACCGCACGAGCGAGCCGCCCGAGGTGGTCGCCTGGGTCGCGCCGCACACCTCGGAGGAGCACGCGGCGATCGCGCGCGAGCTTCGGCGGCTGCACGTGGAGGACGGCGTCGCGTGGGGACGGCTCGCCGTCGTGGTCCGGCGCCAGGGAGCGCACGTCGGCAACCTGCTGCGGGCCCTCGACGACGCGCGGATCCCGCGGGCGGTGCCCGAGCGCGGTCTCTCGCTGCGGAGCGCCCCCGCCACGCACCCGTACGTGCTCGCGCTGCGGTGGATCGTGGCCGACGAGCCGGCCCGTCAGGAGCTGGTCGAGCCCCTCCTGACCTCGGACGTCGTCGGACTCTCCCCGGCCGCCGCGCGCGGGGTGGTGCGGCGCATCACGGTCGCGCGGCGGCCGGCGGGCGAGGCGTTGGACGCGACCGACGGCCTCGACCCCGCCGAGGTCGCGGTGGTGGTCGCGGCCCGCGAGACGCTCGCGAAGGCCTCGCTGTTCGCGGGGATGTCGGTCCAGGACGCGTTCCGGGTCCTGTGGGAGGAACTGCCCTGCTCGCGCCGGTTGGTCGATGGGACGACCGATGGGCGCGACCTCGACACGATCGTCAGCTTCGCGAACGCGATCGCCGACGCCGGCGAGGGCGGCGACACGGGCGTGGTCGCGTTCCTCGAGGCGCTCGACGCGGGCGATCACGGGCCCGGGTGGACCGCGCTCGACCGGGGCCGCGCCGATGCCGTGCAGGTGCTGACCGCCCACGGCACGGCCGGCATGGAGTTCGACGCGGTGGTCGTGTCCGGCGCCGTCGAGGGGAACTTCCCGTCGCTGGCGCGCCCCGAGCCGATGTTCGACCTCGACGCGCTGCGGCACACGCCGTCGCGGTCGGAGCGGATCCGCGACCGGCTCGAGGACGAGCGGCGGTTGTTCCGGCTCGTCGTGGGACGCGCGCGTCGGCGGGTCGTGCTCGTCGCCTCCGACATCCACCCCGACGCTGAAGAGCTCTCGCAGCGGACACGGTTCGCGCCCGAGGTCGGCGCGGTCTGGCGGCCGGCGCCGGAGTCACCGTTCGACGAGCCGGTGTCGACGCGCGAGGCGACGGCGCTGTGGCGGCGGCAGCTGGCCGATCCGGGGCTCGAGGCGTGGCGGCGGCTGGCCGCGCTCGAGGGGATCCGGGCGCTGGGGGTCGATCCGGCGCGCTGGTGGTTCCAGCGGGATTGGACCGACACCGGCCGTCCGTTGCACGAGGAGCTCCGCCTCAGCTATTCGCGGCTGTCCACGCTGGAGAACTGCGAGCTGCAGCACGTCTTCGGCGACGAGCTCGGGCTGGGCAGCACAGCCGGCTACCAGGCCTGGGTCGGCAAGCTGGTGCACGGGCTGATCGAGCGCTGCGAGAACGGCGAGCTGCCCAAGACGAAGGACGCGATCCTGGCGGCGATCGCCGAGCGGTGGCGCGAACAGGAGTTCCCCTCACGTGCGGTCTCCACGGCGTTCCGCCGCATGGTCGAGGAGAGGATGTTCCCGAACTGGTGGCACGCGTACGGAGACGGCACGCCGCTGGCCAGCGAGGCGCGGTTCGAGTTCCCGTTCGACGGCGCGACGATCGTGGGCGTGATCGACCGGATCGGCACGCTCGAGGCCGGCGGAACGCGGATCACCGACTTCAAGACCGGCAACCCGGATTCCGGGCCGAAGGCGGAGGAGAGCCTCCAGCTCGGGATCTACTACCTGGCCGTGCAGGAGGCGGAGGAGCTCGCACCGTTCCGGCCCGTGCGGGCGGTCGAGCTCGCCTTCCTGCGCGGCAACTGGCGGACCGGCGACATCGAGGTGAAGGCCTGGAGCGTGTCGCCCGGTCGCGAGGAGGGCTACCAGCGAGCCGTGCGCGCCGCGCTCACCGCGCTGATCGGCGAGCAGCGCCGGCTCCTGGACGAGGAGATCTACCGGCCGAACCCGCTCGCGAACTGCTTCTGGTGCGACTTCCGGACGCTCTGCCCCCTCTGGCCGGAGGGCCGGCCGGTCTTCGAGGTGACGTCGTGAGCGCGGTCCGGCCCGCGCTCGTGGCGCCCGAGGTCGCCACCGCGATGGGCGCCGAGCCCACCGAGGAACAGTGGACGGCGATCGCCTGGCCGCTGGAGCCCTGCGTGCTGATCGCCGGCGCCGGTTCGGGCAAGACCTCGGTGATGGCGGCCCGCGTCGTCTACCTGGCACTCACCGCGCTCGGCAGGATCGAGGGTGTCGATCCGTCGTACGGCGTCCTCCCGGGCAACGTGCTCTGCCTGACCTTCACGAACAAGGCGACCGAGAACCTGCGCCTGCGGATCCGTCGAGCGCTCGCGGCGCTCGAGCTCCCCGAGGGGGAGGAGCCCGAGATCCTGAACTACCACGGGTTCGCGGCGTCGCTGCTCGATCGCTACGGCGTGCTGGCCGGCTTCGAGCCCGGCGCGCGCGTGCTGACGCAAGCCCAGCGCGTCGAGCTCTGCGCGCGCGTGCTCGACGAGATGGACTTCGCGCACGCCTCGGCCACGTGGCAGCCGTCGCTCGTCGCGAAGATCCTGGAGCTGGACGAGCAGGCGCAGAACCACCGCGTGACGCCCGCCGAGGTCGAGGCGCACGTCGCGGCCCGGCTGGAGCTGCTGAAGAACGCCCGTTCGAACCGGGTCTACACCGCGGCGCAGGAACGCCTGGAGCTCGCGCGCGCCGCCGCGCGCTACCGCGAGCTGAAGCGCGAGCTCGGCGTCCTGGACTTCGGCGACCAGATCGACCGCGCGATCGCCGTCCTCGTGCGCCATCCGGAGATCGCGGCGGACCATCGCACGCGGTTCCAGGCCGTGCTGCTGGACGAGTACCAGGACACGAACGTCGCGCAGGCCGAGCTGATGCGGACGCTCTTCGCGGGCGGTCACCCCGTGATGGCGGTCGGCGACCCCGACCAGAACATCTACGCGTGGCGGGGCGCGTCGCTCTACAACCTGCTCGAGTTCCCCGAGCGGTTCCCGAAGGCCGACGGATCGCCGGCGGCCCGCCTGCCGCTTTACACGAACTTCCGCTCCGGCTCGCGGATCCTCGCCGCCGCCGACGCGATCATCGCGCCGGTCCCCGAGGCGCAGCGGCCGGACCCGGACAAGCAGCTGCGTCCCTATCCGCCGAACGGCGACGGCGAGGTCGCCGTGGTCCGCGTGCAGGACGAGTGGACGGAGGCACGGGCGATCGCCGAAGAGGTCGTGCGGCTGCGCGGCGCGGGCTGCCGGTGGGCGGACGTCGCCGTCCTGTGCCGGACGTCGCGGCTGTTCGGCCTGTTGCAGCGCGCGTTCGAGGAGCGCGACGTGCCGGTCGAGGTCCTAGGGCTCGCGGGGCTGCTGCGGCAGCCCGAGGTGGTCGAGGTCCTCGCGTACGCACGCGCGGTGCACGACCCCAAGGCTTCGGTCGCGCTCGCGCGGATCCTGTTGGGACCGCGCTACCGCGTCGGCTACAAGGACCTCGCGCTGGTCGCGCGGCTGGCCTCGATCGAGAGCCGAGCGATGCGCGAGTACATGACCGAGGACGACGCCGAGGCCGAGCCGTTCCTGTTCGCGGAGGCCCTCGAACGGCTCGACGAGATCCCGGATCTCTCGGCCGATGGTCGGGGTCGGCTGGAGGAGTTCCGAGACGAACTGACCGAACTGCGGATCGACGCGCGCAAGCCGGTCGGCGAGTTCCTGGGCGAGGTGATCCGCCGGATCGGCATCGTCGAGGAGCTCGACGCCGACCCCGACCGCGCACGGGCGCTCGCGGCCCGGCGCAACCTGGCCGCGTTCCTCGAGGAGGTGCACGGCTTCGAGCCGGTCGAGGGCGAGCTGACGCTCCGCGCGTTCCTCGAGTACGTGGACGCGGTCGAGGAGCTCGACAAGCAGGACTGGGCCCCCGTGCAGCCCTCCGACGAGGACTCCGTGAAGGTGATGACGATCCACGTCGCCAAGGGCCTCGAGTTCGACCACGTGTTCGTGCCGGGGGTCGCGCACGGCCTGCTGCCGAACCCGACGATCCCGCAGAACCCCGCGGAGCGCGGCAAGTCGCTGGACTTCGAGCTGCGCGGCGACGCGGCGATCCTGCCGAGGTTCGACGGGAACGTGAGCCGGTTCCGCGACGCGCTTGCCGCACAGGAGATCATCGAGGAGCGCCGGACGGCGTACGTCGCGTTGACCCGCGCGCGCCGGACGCTGCACGTCAGCGGCGCGTTCTGGTACGGCGACAACGTGACCCCGAAGAAGCCCAGCCGGTTCCTGAACGAGCTGCTCGCCTGGGGCTCGGGAACCGGCCTGGCCTCCGTCGACCCGGGTCCGGAGGCAGCCTCCGAGGAGAACCCGATGCTCGGGCTGCGCGCCTCGTTCGTCCGCCCGTGGCCGGGCCCCGCGCGGCCGGCCGATGCGGACAGGGTGTTCGCCGAGGGCTGGCGGCACGCCGCGATCGATGGCGAGCAGCCCTCGCTCGTGGAGGCGCTCGACCCGCACGACCGGGCCGCCTTCGAGGCCCTGGCCGCCGACCGGCGGACGCTCGCCGCGCACCTGCGGGAGCGCGGCGCCGACGACGACGTCCGCACCGGCGAGCGCACGCCAACCGCCGTGAGCGTCGGCGGCGTGATCGAGTACGCGACCTGCCCCAAGCGTTTCTACTGGACGAGCGTCCGGCCACTGCCGCGGTTCAGCGGACCGGCCGCGCGGATCGGCACCGAGATCCACCGGTGGATCGAGCGGCGCGCCAGCGGCCAGGGGCAGCTCCTGGAGGCCGACGATCCGGTCGACCTGACGCAGGAAGAGCTCGCCGGCGATCCCGGGCGGGTGGGACGACTCCGCGGGTCCTTCCTCGCATCCCGGTTCGCCGGCGTCGTGCCGCTGTATGCGGAGCGCCCGTTCCTGCTCCGGATCGGCGACGTCACGGTGGGCGGGCGGATCGACGCGATCTACGGCGAGGTGGAGGGCCCGTGGGAGATCGTCGACTGGAAGACCGGCAGCGGCACGGCCGATCCGCTGCAGCTGGAGCTCTATGGCCTGGCGGCCGTCGAGATCTGGCGCAAGGAGGCGGCAGACCTCACGCTCACGTACTGCTACCTCGCGAAGGACGAGATCGTGTCCGCGCCGATGGGCGACCCCGCGGCCGTGCGCGCCCGGGTGGAGGGGTGGCTCGCGTCGATCGCCGAGGGCTCGTACGAGCCGGCGCCGGGCCGGTGGTGCACGCACTGCGACTTCCGCAGCTTCTGCGACGCCGGCCGGGACTGGCTGGCCGAGAACGCGTAGCGCTCAGGTCCTCCGGGTCTGTGCGTCCAGCCGGTCGATCTGCTCCTCGAACGTCCGGTAGCCGGCCGCCGGGTCGAACCCACCGACGATCGCGCCGGGAACGAACCGCGCGTGCACGCCGACCTCGGCCGGAACCCGCACCTGCGCGACGGCCCGGAACCACTCGAGGTCTCCGGGCGGGATCACGACCTCGCCCGAGGTGCCGAGGCGCCGGTAGGCGGCGTCGTCGGTCACGACGGCCGTGCGCCGGAACGCGCGCGCGAGCTGCGCGCGACGCTCATCGTCGTCGCAGGTGATCGTGACGTTCCGGCCGTCCCAGGACGCCGTGGCGACCGTGGCCTTCTGCTCATCGTCGGGCGCGAAGAACTGGACGTCCATGGGGAAGATCGTATCTGGGTTACTCGACCGGGCTCTTCGTCACGCGCCGGATCATCTTCGCGAGCTCGGTCAGGAGATTGACCGACAGGCTCGGGTCGTTCTTGACGGCCTTCATCAGATCGCCGCGCGTGAGGATCACCAGCTGCATCTCCGTCTCGCTGCGGACCGTGGCGGTTCGCTCGCCGCCGTCCAGGACGGCGATCTCGCCGAAGTGGTCGCCGGGGAGCAGCCGTTGCACGAACCGGCCCTTCACCGTGACCTTCGCCTGCCCCTTCAGCACGACGTAGAACGCGTCGCCGGGATCTCCTTCCTTCACGATCGGTGCGTCGGCCATGTACTCGGCCACGTCGCACAGGGCCGCGAGCTGCTTGATGTGCCGTTTCGGGAGATCCCGGAACAGCGGCACGTAGCCCAGGACGTCCTCGAGTCTCGCCTTCGCCACGGTCCCCTCCTCGGTGTCGGCACAGCCTATCGGCTGGGTGGCGGGGAGGGGAAGCCCGTGTCGGTGGGCGTGGGTACGGTTCCGCGCGGGTGGTGCCGATGCTCCAGCGCCCGGAGGGCGTCGAACCGCTCCCCCTCGTGATCGTGCCCGGCGGCCGGTCGGCCGTGCGACAGGGCGAACACTGCCGCGGCCTGTGGCGCGTGGCCTCCGGCGTGCTTCGGGCCGAGGCGCTGTCGCCGGACGGGCGGCAGCTGGTGATCGACCTCCTGGGGCCCGGCGACCTGGTCGGTGAGCCACCGGGACACCCGTCGGCCCTCACCGTCACGGCATTGCGACCCGCACGTCTGGCGCCCATCGGCGTGCCGGCGGCCGCGCCGCTGCTCGCCGATCGTGCGACCCGGGCACTCCGACTGGCGTGCGAGCTCGCCTGGCGGGACGTCGGCGCCCGGATCGAGCACCGGCTGGTCGATCTGGCGTCCCGGTTCGGACGACCGGTCGACGGCGGCACGGTGATCCCGCTGACCCTGACCCAGGAGGACATCGCGGCCCTGGCCGGGACCTCGCGCGAAACCGCCAACCGCGCGCTGGGCGCGCTGATCGCGTCGGGCCGGGTCGCTCGGCTCCGTCGGGGACGCTACGTGGTGCGCGCGCACGTGCGTGCGGTTCCCTAGGACCCTTCGGCCCGCGTCGGCGCGGGGTCGGCCCCCTGCAGCAGCGCCAGCGAGCACGGTCCGCAATACCGGGCTCGTCCGGTGATCGCGCGCCCGCAGCGGGCGCAGGTCCGGGCCTCCGCCAGCCGCCACGTCTGCTGTCCGCCACGGCCGCGCTTCTCCACCCGGCCCTCGGCGTCCAGCTTGCGGAGCTGAGCGGTCATCGTGCGCGCCGCCAGCGGCCGCACCTCGGCCGGCTGGTCGGGATAGATCTCCTCGACCAGCTGCGCGACGGTCCGCGGCTCGCCGAGCGCGGCGAGCACCTGCTCTTCCCGCTCGGCGCGATGATCGAGGTACTCGCGCAGCTTGGCCGATCCGTCGAGGACCAGCGGGCCGTGGCCGGGGTAGAGCGTGCGCGGTTCCAGATCCGATAGGCGGCGTAACGAGCCGAGGTACTTCGCGAGGTCGCCGTCGGGCGGGTCGATGAAGCTCGTTCCCCGGCCGAGCACCGTGTCGCCGGTGAACATGCCGCGCGAAGCCGTCTCGAGGAACACGACCGAGTCCGCGCTGTGGCCGGGCGCGTGCAGCGCCACCAGCTCGGCACCGGGAACGGAGAACGTCTGCTCGTCCTTGATCCGATCCGCACCGTCGAGCCGCCAGGCCGAGACGGGAGCACCGACGGATGCCGCGAACGCTGCCGCCCCTTCCGCGTGATCCTCGTGGTCGTGCGTGACGAGCACGTGCGCCACGTTTCCGGCCGCGCGTCGGACCTCGTCGAGGTGCTCGGCCAGCGCCGGGGCCGGGTCGATCACGAGCGTCGGACCGTCGCCGACGATCCACGTGTTCGTCCCCTCGAGCGTGAACACGCCGGGATTGGGCGCGAGGATCCGCTGCACGCGGAGCATGCCTACCGCTGCTCCATCACATGGGGTGGCATCGCGCCGATCTCCTCCTCGTCGGGATCGCGGGTCACGAAGCGCAGCGACACCACGGTCTCGGCCGAGGTGCACGCGGAGAGCTCGCTGACCGTGAACCATGTCGGCCAGTACAGCTTGCGCGTGCCCGCGACCCACTCCGCCAGCAGCGTGCGGGGCGAGGTCCACCAGGCGGCGGCCACCTCGGTCCCGTCGGGATCGGGCTCGATGCCCGGCGCCGAGCGCACCACGAAGTACCGGGCGTCGAATCGGACCGGGATCTCCTCCGGGGCGACCCAGCGGCAGATCTCGACGAGCCGGTCCGATGAGGGCGGCATGTCGTCGACCGGCTCCATGGAACGCGCCCGGATCAGCCCGCCGCCCGTGAGGGCCAGCCCGACCTCCTCGATCAGCTCCCGGATCGCCGCGGCCCGCTGCCCCTCGCCGCCGTTGCCGAACCAGCGAGCGGCCAGGGAGCCGTCGCCGTCCTCGACCGCTCCACCCGGGAACGCCACGTAGCCGGGCAGGAACCGGCTGGCGGCGCTGCGCTCCACGACCAAGACCTCCGGATCGCCCTCGCGGCCGTCGCGCACACAGATCGCCGAGGCGGCCGGGCGGATCGGGGGAGCGTCCACGGCCCTCATCCTCGCAGGCCAGGACGGCGCCGCATACTTCGAGCGTGGACGAGCGCGCTCCGACCGCGATCCGGGCCGCGATCGCCGACCACGGACCGATCACGTTCGCCGAGTTCATGGAGCGGGCACTGACCGGTCCGGGCGGCTACTTCGAGGGCACGCCCGTGGGCGACCGAGGGGACTTCGTCACGAGCCCGCACGTCCATCCGGTCTTCGGGGAGCTGCTCGGACGGGCCGTGCGCGGGCTCGCGGTGGGGCTCGGCTCACCCGACCCGCTCCGGGTCACCGAGGCCGGCGCCGGTGACGGCACCCTCGCGGCCGCGCTCCTGCCGGCGATCGCCGACCTCCACCCGGTCTACGTCGCGGTCGAGCCCGGCCGGGGGGCCCGCGAGGCGCTCGCGGCGATCGACGGGATCGAGATCCGCGAACGACT
>Ga0187785_10000858_pt1 | contig 10817 bp, 7 predicted proteins | sample 0815_BV2_4_20_MG_FD_132466 | JGI IMG/M metagenome (GOLD analysis project Ga0187785, IMG submission 132466) | Tropical peat soil microbial communities from peatlands in Department of Meta, Colombia - 0815_BV2_4_20_MG | ecosystem: Environmental > Terrestrial > Soil > Wetlands > Peat | place...
ATTCTGACGGCGCTGCTCGAACGCGAGACCTCGGGCGAAGGCCAGTGGGTCTCGACTTCGCTGTTGCAAGCGCAGATTTTCATGCTCGACTTCCAGGCGTCGCGCTTCCTGACAGAAGGCGTGGTATCGAAGCAGGCCGGCAACAATCACCCGACCTCGATTCCGACCGGCGTATTCAAGACCAAAGACGGGTATTTGAATATTGCGGTTGCCGGGGCGGTGATCTGGGAGCGTTTCTGCGAGGCGATCGGACGTCCGGAGTGGGTCACCTCTCCCGACTACAAGACCGGCAAGCTACGGCTGCAAAAGCGCGACACACTCAACGCCGAAATCGACAAAGTGACGGCGACGAAGTCCAGCGCCGAGTGGGTCGAAATTTTCAACAAGGTTGGCGTGCCTTGCGGCCCGATTTATTCGATCGATCAGGTGTTTGCCGATCCGCAGGTCGAGCACCTCGGTATTGCGCAGGAATCAGCGCGCTCGGACGGCAGCCGGCTGGGGCTCGTCGGCCAGCCGTTCAAGCTGTCGCGTACACCGAGCAAGATCGCGGTGCGGCCGCCTAATCTCGGTGAGCACACCGACGAGGTGCTCAAGGAATTCGGTTTCGCTGACAAGGACATTGCGGAACTGCGCGCCGCCAGGGCGATTTAAGGAGTGCAGGGAATGTCGCAGACCGACAAGATGCTATCGCGCAAGGAAGGTAAGGTCGGTTATCTGACCTTCAACAATCCCGAGCGCCACAATGCCGTTTCGCTTGAAATGTGGGAGGCGGCATCGGGCTTTCTTGAGGATTTCAAGAACGACAAAAATATCCGCGTCGTCGTCGTTACCGGGGCCGGGGGGAAGGCCTTCATCTCGGGTGCCGATATCTCCAAATTCGAAAAGGAGCGTTCAACCCAGGAGGGCGTCGACCGCTACAACGCCGCGGTCGATCGCGCGAACAGCGCCTTCTACAGTTTTCCCAAGCCGACGATCGCCATGATCCGCGGCTATTGCATCGGCGGTGGAGTTGGTCTCGCTCTTTGCTGCGACATGCGCATCTGTACTGAAGACTCGAAATTCGGCGTGCCGGCCGCGAAGCTCGGTCTCGGCTACCGCTTTGATGGCCTCAAGAAGCTTGTCGACCTGGTCGGCCCATCCTTCGCCAAGGAAATTTTCTTCACCGCCCGGCAATTCACGGCCGCCGAGGCGCAAATGATGGGCCTGGTCAATCGTGTGCTGCCGGATTCGGAGCTCGAGACCTACGTCAGGGACTATGCCGAGACCATAGCGGCCAACGCTCCGCTGACGGTCGACTCCGTTAAATATATTGTGGGTCAGGCTGTCACCGACGAAAGCAAGCGTGATTTGAAGAAATGCGATGATCTGGTGCAGGCCTGCTTTGCCAGTAGTGACTACAAGGAAGGCCGCAAGGCGTTTATGGAGAAGCGCAAGCCAGCGTTTACCGGGTCCTAGGTCGGGGCAGGCAGAGAAGGGAAATACGCCTGCGGTGTTTGTACTGGACGTGCCAATGATACAGCCGCGATAAGCGGCGTGCGTAGGGGAGGGAGCGCGTGGCGTCTGTCGAGTTGCGAGACTTGACCAAGAGATATGGAACCGTCGCGGTTGTCGACGACATATCGCTGACCATCGAGCATGGTCATCTGGTTTGCCTGTTGGGCCCATCCGGGTGCGGCAAGACGACGACGCTGCGCCTGATTGCCGGTTTCATCGAGCCGAGCGCAGGCGAAATCCGGGTTGGCGACAAATTGGTGTCATCGCCGACACATACCTTGCCGCCGGAACGGCGCAATATGTCGATGATCTTCCAGAGCTATGCGCTCTGGCCGCACATGACGGTGGCGGAGAACATTATCTATGGGCTGAAGCTTCGGAAGGTGGATCGTGCAACGATCGCCAAGAAACTCGACACCATTCTCGCCACCACACGGCTTGCGCCGCTGGCAGAGCGTTACCCGGGCGAGCTGTCGGGGGGTCAGCAGCAGCGTGTGGCGCTGGCGCGCGCATTGATTGTCGAGCCGGAAACGCTGCTGCTCGACGAGCCGCTCTCCAATCTCGATGCCAATCTACGCGAGGAGATGCGCTTCGAGGTTCGTCGGCTGCACGATGCCTATCGTTACACCACCGTCTATGTCACGCATGACCAATCCGAGGCGATGACAACGGCTGATCTGATCGCGGTGATGAATGCCGGCAAGATCGAGCAGGCAGGATCGCCCGAGGATATCTATGACCGCCCTCGCTCCGAATTTGTTGCGCGCTTTATCGGATCGAGCAACGTTATCAAAGGCAACGGTCTGGACGGCTCTCGCGTCGATTTTGCGGGAACCGTGCTGCGATGTGTTGGTGAAAAAATCAGTTCGGGTGCAGCAACACCGGTTTCCATCCGCCCGCACGACATTGCCATTTCTGCGTCGCAAAAGCAGGGCGAAAATATCGTGCCGGCAACTGTCGTGCGGCAGGTCTTCCTCGGCGGCAGCCGGGACTATATGGTCGAGGCCAAGGATGGCACGCAACTGCGCGTGCTTACCGCAGCGGACGACAACATTCCGCAAGGCAGCGCCGTTTGGCTACACTTGCCACCGGAGCACTGCCGTGCGCTAAGCCGTTAACAATATTGCGGGGCGAAGAACGACTGGGTGGAGGATATGCCGATGAAAAATTCAAAAATTTCACGTCGCGACGTACTGATCGGTTCAAGCGCGCTCGCCGCGGGTGCCGCCTTGCCAACCAAGGTTATGTCGGCTGCGCCGCCGGCGAGTGCGATCACGCCACAACTGATCGAGGCGGCGAAGAAAGAGGGCAAGGTCGTCTGGTATACTTCGGTCGATTTGCCGCTCGCCGAGAAGATTGCCAAATCCTTCGAAGCGAAATTTCCAGGCGTCGCTGTCCGCGTCGAGCGCACCGGTGCCGAGCGCGTGTTTCAGCGCATTGGCCAGGAATACGGCAGCAATATCCATGCGGTTGACGCTGCGAACTCATCTGACGCCGCGCATTTCATCGTCTGGAAGAAACAGGGGTTTCTCGAGGCCTACGTGCCGGAAGATGTTGCCAAGGTCTATCCGGCTGAACACAAGGACCCGGATGGCATGTTCGCCAGCTTCCGCGTCTGGGTATCCATAATTGCCTACAATACCAATCTGGTGAAGAAAGAAGAGGCGCCCAAGAGTTTCGCGGATCTGCTCGATCCCAAATGGAAGGGCAAGATCGTCAAGGCGCATCCGGGCTACAGCGGCACCATCATGACCGCGACTTACCAGATGCAGCGCGATCTCGGCTGGGGTTTCTTTGAGAAGCTGGCCGCGCAGAACATCATGCAAGTACAGTCGTCGGCTGACCCACCGAAGCGTCTGGCGCTCGGCGAGCGTGCGGTGATGGCCGACGGAAACGAATACAACATCTTTCAAATCAGCGAGAAAGGCGGCCCCGTCGCGCCGGTCTATGCCACCGAGGGCTCGCCGCTCATCGTTGGCCCTACCGGCATGTTCAAGGCAGCACCAAATCCGAATGCGGCACGCCTTTTCTGCAACTACAGCTTTACGCCGGAGTGCCAGCAGCTGATCATCGACGTCGGCGGCCTTCGCTCAATGCATCCAGCAACCAAGGAAAAACCCGGTCGCACGCCGTTCAATCAGATCAAGGTCATGAAAGACGACCCTGCCGCCGTCGAGAAAATGAGCGACGAGATCAAGCAGCGTTACGTAAAGATCTTTCATGTTTGATGCGAACGCCTGCGGGCAATTCGAGCAACGTCATGGCCGGGCTCGTCCCGGCCATCCACGCCTTGCTGGACCTGCAGTCCGTATAAGACGTGGATGCCCGGCACAAGGCATGTGCTCGGGCCGGCCTTCGGCCGGACCCGAGTGCCGGGCATGACGTGTGAGAGGCTGTATAACGTAACCAATTATGACAATCGCCCTGCCCACATCATCTCTTCCGCGCCGCTTCGGGATCGATGTTTCGAAACCGGTGCTTTATGTGTTCACCGCGGTTCTCTGCGTGCTTATTGTTTTACCGCTGTCGTGGCTGCTGCTGTACAGCGTGACCGATGCCAAAGGCGCCTTTACGCTGGGTAATTTCTATCGGTTGTTTACAGAGTCCTCGTTCTACGATCCGCTAGTCACCACTTTCATACTCGCAACATCATCGGCATTCATCTGCTGTGCGGTCGCAGCACCTATGGGCTGGCTGGTGGCGCGCACCGATCTACCGTTCAGCGGTGTTATCCGCGCCCTTGTCACCGCGTCATTTGTCACTCCGCCGTTTCTTGGCGCGATCGCCTGGGAGCTTCTTGCGGCGCCAAACAGCGGTCTGTTGAACAAGGTGGCGCGCGACTGGTTCGGCATGGCGCAGGACCAGCACCTCTTCAATATCTACACATTGCCAGGGATCATTTTCGTAATCTCTTGCTACACGTTTCCTTACGTATTCGTGTTGGTCGCCAATTCGCTCGACCGGACGCCGGGAGAACTCGAAGACGCCTCCTCAATTCTTGGCGGTGGTCGCTGGTACACCGCCCGGCGGGTCACCATTCCGCTGGTGTTGCCCGCCCTGCTTGCCGGAGCGCTGGTCGCGTTTCTGCAGGCAATGACGTTGTTCGGCTCGCCGGCGATCCTGGCTCTGCCGGCAGGTTTTCACACCATGACGACCAAAATCTGGAGTCTGTTCCAGTTCCCGCCCAAACCCGAGCTCGCGGCCGCCGCCTCGCTGCCGCTCCTGGTGCTCACCGTCATTTTGCTGCGCGCGGAGCATATGATCCTCGGGCGGCGCGGCTATTCCGTCGTCGGCGGGAAATATGGTGCGCCCCGAACGATCCCGCTGCATCGCTGGCGTTGGCCCGCATTTGCGCTGTGCGTGGTTGTTTTGCTCAATCCGGTATTTCTTCCGTATGCTGCGCTGTTCAACGCGGCGTTCTCGCCGGTCGCGTCCACATTTCTGACCCTGCACAATTTCACGTTGCACAATGTCAACTTCGTGCTGTTCGAGCTGTCGGCGGCCTCGCTTGCCCTGAAAAATACGGTCATCCTCGGCACGGCCACCGCCACCATCGGCACCGCCATTGCGTTGGTGATTGCTTACGTGACCGCGCGGCAGGCGGTCGCCGGTTGGCGTGTTTTGGGTTTTCTCGCAACTGCGCCTATCGCAATTCCGGGCATCGTGCTTGGTGTCGGTCTGTTTTTGAGCTACACGCGTCCGCCTTTCGTCCTTTACGGCACGCTATGGATATTGCTGATTGCTTTTGTGACGATCGCGTTGCCGTCGGCCTATCAGCAGCTTCAGGCCGCGTTCCGGACCATCCATCCCGAGCTGGAAGACGCAAGCCGCATTCTCGGCGCCACACGCTTGCGCTCGCTGTGGCAGATCACAGCGCCGCTTTTGCGTACCGGAGTGATCGCCACATGGTGTTTCATCTTTGTGGGCGTGATGCGCGAACTGTCTGCCGCGATCATTCTCTTCACATCGGAAACCAAAGTAGTGTCTGTCCTGATCTACGACCTCAATGAAAGCGGGGATCTCGGCGCCATCTCCGTTATCGGTTTGGGCATGCTATTGATCACCTTCAGCGTTGTCATCGCGGTGAACCGGATTCCTGGTTTCGGCAACGTGCGTTTCCGCACCTGATGTCAATGACAGCGAAGCTTCCTGCCATCTCGGTTGCCGAGCAACTTGCGCAGAGTATTGCCGCGCAGGGGGCCGACCGGCTGCCGGCAGCGGTGCGGCAAAAATGCGGGGATTTGCTGATCGATGTCGTCGGTCTCTGCATTACCGCGCGCAATGAAGATTACATCAAGAGCGCGCTCGCCAGCTGCGACGATGAAGGTCCCTGCACGGCGCTGGGCCACCAGCGCACCTTCAGCGCGGCAAGCGCCGCCTTCATCAACGGCACTGCAGCCCACGGCGAGGATTTCGACGACACCTTCGAAGGCGGCCCCGTTCATGCCGGTGCAGTGATCGTTCCCGCGGTCCTTGCGGCCTGCGAGCGGCACAGGCCTGAGGGATCTGCTGCCTTGCTCGGCATTGCGATCGGTACCGAGGTTATGTGTCGCCTGAGCACCGTTGTGCCGAAGGCCGTGCACAAGGCCGGGTTTCATCCGACCGCCATTTTCGGCGTGATGGGGGCGGCGGCCGGTGTCGCTGCCACGCTTGGTCTCAACGCCAAACAGATCGTCGACGCGCTTGGCATTGCGGCAAGTTTTGCGGGAGGCATCATCGAATATCTGGCCGAGGGCGCATGGACCAAGCGATTGCATCCAGGCTGGGCGGCGCAGTCCGGCATCCGTGCCGCGCTTCTTGCGCGCGCCGGTTTTTTTGGCCCGCGCACAGTCTTCGAGGGCGTCCATGGGCTGTTTCACGGCTTTGCGCATACAACGCAGGGCGACTTTGAGGCGCTTACCGGCGATTTCGGCAAGGACTGGGTGGCCGAAACGTTGGCATTCAAACCCTATCCGTGCGGAACAATGGCGCATCCCTACATCGACTGTGCCAAACGCCTTGCCGCACGCGGCATCAAGCCCGCCGAGATCAAAGAGCTCATTTGCGAGGTGGCGGAAGGTACCGTGCACCGCCTGTGGGAGCCGCTTTCCGACAAGCAACGTCCGCCCAACGGCTATGCGGCCAAGTTCTCCACGCCATTTCTGCTCGCAACCGGCTTCGTTCGCGGCGGTGTGGGGCTTGATGCTTTTACCGAGCAGGCAGTTCGCGACACGGACGTGCTCGCCCTGTCATCGAAGGTGCGTTACGTCGTCGATCCTGATAATCCGTATCCGAACAATTTCACCGGCCACATCCGTGCAGTGCTCAACGACGGCCGTGTGGTTGAGGAGCGCCAGCCCCATTTTCGCGGCGGCGAACATGAGCCACTCACGCGAATGGATATCGAGGAGAAGTTCATACTCAATGTCCGTCATGGCGGCTGGGATGAAAAACGCGCAGCTGCGGCGCTCAAGCAGCTGGCAAAACTTTACGACGGCAAGATTGATCTGCTGTTCTTACGGGGATAGTTCAGGACCATGACTGATGGCAAAGAACTCGCCGGCAAGGTTGCGATTGTCACCGGCGCCGGACGAAATATCGGACGAGCAATCGCGTTGGCGCTTGCGCGGGCGGGCGCTTCAGTGATCGTAAACGTGCGCTCGAACCGCGCGGAAGCCGATAGTGTCGTAAGGGAGATTGAAGCGGCTGGCAGCAAGGCGGTCGCGGTTCTTGGCGACATAGGTGTAGAGAAGACAGCTGATGTCCTTGCTGAGGCCGCGCTTAAGCACTTCGGCCGTATCGATATTCTGGTCAACAACGCGGCACTGCGCCGTGAAAGGCCTATCGTGGACATGACCTACGCCGAATGGCGCGAGGTGGTGAACGTCATCCTCGATGGCGCCTTCCGTTGTGTACATGCGTGCCTGCCGGCACTGAAGAAAAATGGCGGGAGTATCATCAATATCGGCGGGATGAGTGCCCACATCGGTTCAAAAGATCGCGCCCACGTGATAACCGCCAAGGCCGCGCTGGTCGGATTTTCACGCGCGCTCGCTCACGATCTTGCGAAAGACAAGATCACCGCGAATTGCGTCGTGCCGGGCGCGATCGACACAACACGGCCGGCTACGGTACAGCAGCCGGCACACCACCTCACTCACGGCACCATTACCGGAGAGCGGGGCAAGTCCGAGGACGTTGCGGCTATGGTGCGCTACCTATGCGGTCCGGGCGGCCGATACGTGACTGGACAGACCATCCACGTCAGCGGCGGCGCCTATCTCGGCTCATAGCAGGCATGCCGTGCGCGGCAGGGTGGCCGCGCGTGCACTTAAATGCTAGTCCATAGCCCGATTATTGTACCGGGTCAGAAAGAGGTTCCCATGTATTCCGAGCTGGGTCTTTACATCGACGGCAAATGGCTCAAGGGCGAAGGCCGCAAGGGCGAGGACGTGATCAATCCCGCAACGGGCAAGATGCTGTCGCATCTGCCGCATGCCAGCAAAGCTGACCTCGATGCTGCGCTTGCCGCCGCGGAAAAAGGCTTCGCGATATGGAAAGCAACCTCCGCCTATGACCGTTCCAAGATCATGCGCAAGGCAGCAGATCTGCTGCGTGAGCGCTTCGATCACGTTTCCAAGGTGATGACCCAGGAACAAGGCAAGGTCTATGTCGAGTCGCGTGCGGAAGTCCTCACCAGCGCCGACATCATTGACTGGTATGCCGAAGAAGGGCGGCGGACGTACGGCCGCGTCGTGCCGGGCCGGCAGAAAGGCGTGCGCCAGATTGTGGTGCAGGAACCGGTGGGCGTGGTTGCCGCTTTCACGCCGTGGAATTTTCCGACCCTGACGCCTGTGCGCAAAATCGCCGGCGCGCTGGCGGCTGGTTGCTCGATAATCATCAAAGCCTCGGAGGAAACGCCGGGCGGCTGCATTGAACTTGTTAAATGCTTTGCCGACGCCGGCGTGCCGGCGGGCGTGCTCAATCTCGTATTCGGTGTACCGGCGGAAGTGTCTGAACACTTGATTCCGAAAAAATCGGTCAAGAAAATTTCTTTCACCGGCTCTGTTCCCGTCGGCAAACATCTTGCTGGCCTTGCCGCCAAGGGCATGAAGAAAGCAACAATGGAGCTGGGGGGACACTCGCCGGTTGTCGTGTTCGAGGATGCTGACCCGGAGAAGACGGCCGACACCATTGCGGCATTCAAATATCGTAATGCCGGTCAGGTCTGCATCTCGCCAACGCGCTTTTATGTGCACGAGAAGAATTACAACAAGTTCGTCGCTCGATTCACCGAATACGCCAAGGGCTTGAAACTGGGCGATGGCCTGGAGAAGGGCATTACATTGGGTCCGCTCGCCAATCCGCGCCGACTCGATGCCATGGAAAGCTTCGTCAACGACGCCAAGGATCGCGGCGGCAAAGTGGTGACCGGCGGCTCGCGCCACGGCAATCAGGGCTTCTTCTATCAGCCGACCGTCATCACCGATGTGCCGGACGATTCCAAGATCATGACCGAGGAGCCGTTTGGGCCGGTCGCGCCGATCGTGGCCTTCAAGACCTTTGACGAAGTTGTCGAACGCGCCAACTCGCTCCAGTTCGGCCTCGCCGCCTACGCCTTCACCACGTCGGACAAGAACGCATCGGCGATAAGTGATGCGCTTCAGTCGGGAATGGTGGGCGTCAATAGCATCGCAATCTCGACGCCTGAGACGCCGTTCGGTGGCGTCAAGGAATCGGGCTATGGCTCTGAAGGCGGCATCGAGGGCCTGCAGGCCTATATGAACGTTAAGTTCATCTCGCAGGCTTGAATCTCTTCCACTCCGCTCATTCCCGCGTAAGCGGGAATCCAGAAAGGCTGGGTCCCCGCTTTCGCGGGGACGAGCGGCTTATTTCCCGGCCAGCCCCTTCTGGCACGCTTCCCACACCTTTGCCGGCGTAGCCGGCATATCCATGTGATCAGCCGCTCCGTTCGGGATCGCGTTGGAAATCGCATTCATCACTGCAGCAATCGCCGCCGTCGTTCCCGCTTCGCCAGTGCCCTTGACGCCGAGCGGATTGCTTGTCGCCGGGACCGAATGCACAGCCTCTCGCAGCTCACGCGGCATATCGTGGGCACGCGTCATGCCGTAATCCATGAATGAGCCACTCACCAGCTGGCCGCTTGCGGAATCGTAGACTGCGTTCTCGGTCAATGCCTGTCCCAGTCCGTTCGCGATTGAACCCTGCACCTGGCCTTCAACGATTCTGGCGTCGAGCATGACACCTGGATCGTCGACTGCCGTGTAGGTCACAAGATTGACCGCACCTGTATCGGGATCGATTTCCACCTCGGCGATATGGCAGCCGTTGGGGAACGTCAGCGGCGTCTCGGTTTTTTCTTTGGTGTCGAGGCTTTCGCCGAGCTCCTTCGCGCGTCTTGCCGTTTCGAATAGCGAGATTTTGCGATCAGTACCAACCACTTCGAAATGCCCGTTGCGATACTGGATGTCGGCCTCGGAGGCCTCCAACAGCGCTGACGCCACCTTCTTGCCTTTCGCCAGCACGGTATTCGCTGTGAGCACGATCGCACTGCCGGCGCACATCGCAGAACGCGAGCCGACGGAGGCGAAGCCGCTCACCCCCAGCGCGGTGTCGCCCTGGCGATGCTGTATTTTCGTAGCATCGATGCCCAGCTTGCCGGCGAGCAGATGGGGAAACACGGTGGCATGACCCTGGCCAGTCGATTGCACATTGCAGCCGAGGACAAGCTGGTCGCCGCCGGGAAACGAAACCGACGCCTGCTCCATCGGCATCGCGCCGGCATGCTCCAGCATGCACGAAACACCTATGCCGCGCAGTTTTTTGCGTTTCGCCGACTCTCGGCGCCGCTTGTTGAAATTGTCGAAATCCGCGAGTTCCAGTGCCTTGTCCACGATCGCGGGAAAATCGCCGCTGTCATAGGTGTTGATCGGCGTCTTGAACGGAATCGCCGACGGAGGAATGAGGTTCTTCTTGCGCAGCCTCACGGGATCGATACCGGTCACGCGTGCAGCTTCCTCCACGACGCGCTCGAGCGCGTAGTTCGCTTCGGGTCGCCCCGCGCCGCGATAGGGGCCGATCGGAATGGTATTGCTGAAGTAGCAGGCGACGGAAACGTCGATCTTCGGAATCCGGTACATGCCGGGCAGGCAGCGCGCAAAATTATTGGTGTTGATGCCGACGCCCGCGGTGCTCACATAGGCACCCTGGTTGCAGAGATGCCGCACGCGCAACGCCAGGAACTTTCCCTTTTCGTCGATGGCAAGCTCGGCCTCGGTGACCGTATCGCGTGCCTGTGTATCGGTTACGAAGGCCTCCGAGCG
>Ga0187785_10000861_pt1 | contig 10802 bp, 8 predicted proteins | sample 0815_BV2_4_20_MG_FD_132466 | JGI IMG/M metagenome (GOLD analysis project Ga0187785, IMG submission 132466) | Tropical peat soil microbial communities from peatlands in Department of Meta, Colombia - 0815_BV2_4_20_MG | ecosystem: Environmental > Terrestrial > Soil > Wetlands > Peat | place...
CCAATGAATCCCTCGTAAGACGGATAATTGGTATCGGCCTCGTCAACAGACCAGAGAGAAAAAGGCTCTCTTACGAGAGCAAACTTCTCTTCAAGCCCCGCCCTAAAGGGCGGGGTAGTTGACGTCAATAAGGTTGGGATGGCGAACTGCCTCGTCCTTAAGGGTGGGCTTTATGTTTGGGAAAACACTTGCCATCCCGATGGTGGAGGCGTAGTTCTCCTTCAGGTTGATGTCGGTTCCTTGCCATTTACAACCGCCAGTACTCACAGCCCTTGTGAGCGAATGATGCTCAAAGGCGTCGTTGCAACCTGACATGTATAGAGCGGTTAAATGTCAAATAATTGCCGAGTCAACGAGACTCGATTCAACGCGGCGCTGAAGCAACCTGGTTTTCTCTCGCTATGTGTTCTTTTACCATAAACTGGCAGGCAGACTTAAGTATATGGCTCATAAGCGCCATGATCTATTACATGAAAATACTGGCTATCGAGCATGAGTTACCGGGCGCCAGCCCGGAGGCGTTCCGACCTTGCATGAAAGCCGAGGCTATGAGGGCGTGGAAGCTCCATCAGGAAGGCATCATACGTGAGCTGTACTTCCGCCAGGATCGAGACGAGGCGATCCTCGTCCTCGAGTCTCCGTCTATCGCCAAGGCGAAGGCGGTGCTGGATACGTTGCCGATGGTGGAGGCCGGGCTGGTCGCCTTCGAGATCATTCCCCTAAAGGCTTATCCCGGCTTCAGCCGGCTATTCGAGTAGATATCCACGCGAGTCAAGGTATCCACGATGTCGAGTTTACACGTAGAGGTGGTTTGATTAAAATGAATAATTTCCTGTTCCAATTACAAGGTAGTACCCTGTGCATCCTCTTCCTGAGCCTTCTCCCTTGAAACTCGGCGACCTCTATAATTACTCTGAGACTTTAGCGACTTACTCGCCCCTTAAACTTTGTAAGTAGCCGCCCGTAAAAGGCCTTTTGGTCGCCGGCCGATGACCTTGTCAGCCGCTCGACGATCAGCTCCGGGGTACTCTTCGCTAGGTAGTTGTACCGTGGAGTGCGGTCGACGATCAGGTTCAGGTTTTCATCCAAGCCCTTGGCTTCGATGCCGTCCACCCGGATTGGGCACTTCGTGTTTTCCATGATCTGCTCAGCCAGGTGGCTGACGAATATGGCGGTGCTCCCATCATTCTCGTATAGTGTCTCTAGGATGCCGGCGATGATCCTCGCCGAGGCTCCAGGCTCGGTGATAGATTCCAGCTCGTCGACCAGGACCATCTTGTTGCCGTCGTTGATGACCCTGGCAAAGTTCCTGATCGTGGTCTCGAAAGCCCCTGCAGTGAGGGTGCCTTTGGACTTGCTGAAGTAGAGGAGTTGATCGATTATTCCAATATCCGCCTGGTCAGCCGGGACAGGGAAACCCATGTGAGATAGTATGATCGTCTGGGCGATCATGTCCAGCATCGTGGTCTTGCCGCCCGAGTTCACGCCGCTCAGCAGGACGATCCGCTCGCCCATGGTTTCGGGGACTTTAACCCCGACGGCATATGAAACGGGTTCCACATTCCTATTTCCTAGGAAAATGTTGCGTCCGTTCGCTATGACGATTCCAGGTTTTTTGGCCAGCTTCGGCATCTTCAGGTCATATTCGGCCGCGAATAGGCCGATCGCATAGTACGTATCGAAATCGAGCACATCTCTTATCATATTCCGACACAGGGCCTCATACTTAACCAGCCGTTTTGCGCTCGCCCGTTTCATATCCAGGCTGCGCCGGATCATCTGACGGTTGATCGCATTACGGAAGCCTTCAACGCCACGGTAGTTGATCTCGATGGGGTAGTTGATCTCGTCCCTGAAGATCAGATCGATGTGCTGCATTTCAAAAGGCTTTAATGACAGCTGGATTTTCAGATTTTCCTTTGCTTCGGCAATGACTTCTGAGTAATTTTTTGCCACTTCCTTTTCTACCAGGCTCTTTAGCGAGTCACTGCCGGATCCGAACATTCCCAGTAGCTGCGAGCCCTTAATCGTTATTGTATTGTTCTCCATGCGCCCTGTCAGGTTCTCATTGGCTTTCTTTACGGTCGCCTGCAGTATCTCGTTGAATCGCTTTAGGATGTTCTTCAGTCGATCAAGCTCGTCGTCTACGCCCGGGGCCAGTTCCCCGTCGGGACCAACATGGGCCAGCTCCGCTGAAAGATCGCAAATCTTTGCATCGTCCATATCTGGGCAAAGAGGAAAATCCGATTTATTCCTAATGATCCTTATAGTCTCCAGGGCTGCTTCTACGGGCTCTTTGTTCGCTGCGAAATAACCGATAGTGATCTCCGGCACTAGCCACCATAGATCGCCTGGGTTATCGGCGAACTCCAGGCTGAGCTCTTCAGGGTAATCTGCTCCTGCCAGCCTGCTCCCGACGACCAGTATCTGTGCATATCCTCTGGCGAGGTCCACCAGTTCCCCGGGGTTTGCCACCTGGTATATCTCCATATACCGGTCGATCTGCTGACTCAGTATGCCCTCATAGTCTTTCTTATTATCGACGACTACTGCTCTGTCACGGGATTTCTGTACGGACGCTGGCCGCTTCAGGTATCGGATTTTTTTTAGGATTCCATTCAGCATTGCGTCAGCGGATAGTTCCTTCGCAAGAGGTATGTATTCCTTCAGCAATGTCTGCGTGGATTTGACCCGATCCACCTTGCTGGACGGGTATGGTATATAGGTGCTGATTCTGGAACGTGAGTACGGTGTGTGTGCATAGGAGCGGACAAGGCCGATGATCCTTTCATAGACGTTCATCGCCTCGGGCGTCTGGAGGAAATCATCGACAGAAACGCCTTCCTGGTAAGCGATGATCTGATGGACCATGGATATCGCATACTTTTCGCCAATCCCCGGCACCTCGGCTAGGCTCGCCGCATCCCTCCTGTACAGTACCTCTGCTGCCCGCTCCTCTGATCCAAAGTGATCCACAAGCTTCGCAGCGATTTTCTCCCCGATTCCCGGGTAACCGGTCAATTCGATCACGTTCATACAATGCCTCGACGATTTAATAACAGTTCAGCAAGCGCGGCGAAAGTATTAGCTATGGTTTTTTCAGAGCATTGATGTGTATATAACGACTCGCTGCGATCGGCCATATGTCATTAACTATCTATTTGTTTAGGGTGGCTCGCATGTGATAGTATACCTCTTCGTAGGGCTGGACCGCGACAAAACCGTTACCATGGAAGACCATCTGCAGCGCCTCCCAGATCCCCTGCCGATCAGCGTCCGGAAGGTGAATGTCAGCCTTCAGTTCTGGCGTCAGGTTCTGAGACCGGGGACGGTCGCGTTCTGATCAATGATCATCCTCTGATCCGGGTGGCTCGAAGCGTCATGGACTCGCTTTCGGTCGTGATCGTGATCATTCCCGAGCCCTCGAGCTTCATGTTAAACAAGCCGCCAGTATCCATGGAGCAATTCGCCGTATCATTGTGATTATCACATCTGATGCCGGGCTCGAAAGCCAGCGCATCGTTGCCGTTGACGTAGATCGCCTCATTGTTTAGGTTGATGAGGTTGATGATGACGCGCTTGCCTGCGTCGGCGATATACAGCTTGCCTGCGCCCGCTTTAATGAGGTGCGTGACTTATCAATGCCGTGCTATAGCATGCCATCCCGCTCGAACTTCACGTTACCCCTGATGCGATCACCGATCCCACCTTGATCCACACCAGGCCACCGAGGTTAATCTCGAACATCCTGGAGTTCTCCAACTCAAAGAGGCCTTCGCCTCTATCCTTCTGAGCCGTTTCTGTCAGGAACTGGTCTAGTGAATAATCTGGACGTGTATGTGCCTTCCACCTGCTTGTCATGCCGTTCGTTATACGGTATAGCACTGCTATTGCATGCAGTATAAGCACTTAAAACTATGGTGATTAAATTCCGCCCGTGGCTAGAGCTGGTGGGCTTTTCCTATATCATGGTCTCTATTATCGTTAAAGCTTCCGGATGCTATGTTGATATCACTCGGTAACTTTTTATATCGGGCATTTTCGAAACCATCTTGGGATCACAATGACGGAGAAAAGACATTTTACTGCAGAGCAGGCGAAGAAGATCGGCGACCAGATAGGGATCAAATGGGGCGAGTTCGACGTCGAGCAGTTCCGGTTCGGTATGGACGTGGAACTAGAGCACGGGAAGCGTGATCCTAGAACCAACGTGACACAGGACGATCCGGTGGTCACGGGAAAGATCGCATGGGCACACCTGAATGAGTTTCCCGATTACTACGAGCGGCTAGAAAAGCTGGAGGACGAGGCGGAGAAGTACTGGGCAGCGAAGAAAAAGAAATAGATTTTTAGCCCGGTTATCAACTCCTTATCGGTCATTTTGACTCGATGGTTAATCCACCGGAAATTGTCTCAAGAATTTTTACCGCCGTCGTCTTATCTAGCGGCGAATTCTTATTCCCGCACTTAGGCGAGTAGATGCATGCTGGGCATCCCTCATCGCACTCGCAGTCTTGGATCATCTTAAGGGTCGCCCTCGCCAGTTCAGGGAAGATTTGGTGGCATTTTTCTGCGATGCCGATGCCCCCCTCGAACCCGTCGTAGATAAAGATTGTGGGCGCACCTGTATCCTGATGCAGCGGTGTAGATAGTCCGCCGAGGTCCCAACGGTCGCATAATGCATATACTGGGGCCATGGCGATCATGCCATGCTCCACGGCATGAATACCCCCATTGAAATCGTATCCTTGCTCCAGCAGCCGCTCCTGGTACTCGGGAGCTAGGGTGAACCACATGGCGACCGACTCGAAGACCTGCGGCGGCAGGTCCAGCGGGAAGTGCCCGACCAGCTTTTCGTACCGTTTGATTGCATATTCGTAGTACTGCTCCGTGACCGTGACGTCGCCAAGGTGGACGCTAATCTTGTCGTTGACCTTTTTCCAGGCCCGCTCCGCCTTAATGGCGACGTTTGATAACTTCAGGGCTTCGGTATAATAGTCCACGTTCTGGCGCTTTGCCTTCGCGATGCCCATGTTCAGGTCGAGGTCATAGACTTGGTACGTTTCGCCCTGGTGCAGAAGGATAGCGCCCTGGTGGACTTCTGAACAGGCCCGAGCCACCTCCAGCGTCTCAATGACCCTCCCATCGCAGATGACGTTTACTGTCCGGCCCGAGATATTGTTCAGGCCCACGATCTCGGAGGGGATTTTCAGCCCGCCATATACGTATCCTCTCGGCGTTTTACGCAGTATCCCTTCTGATGCCATCGTCTCTACGATGTCGGAGACATCGCCAAAGTACATCGAGTCGTTGGCAGTCAGCGGCATCTCTGCAGAGGCGCACATGAGGTGTCCCATCAGGATATAGGGATTATGCAGGTCTATGATCGCCTCCTCGTTTTTGCCTACGAAGAACTGCTCCGGGTGTTTCATGTAGAACTGGTCGATGGGATCGTCGAACGCGACCAGAGTCACTATCGACTCCTCACCAGTCCTGCCCGCACGGCCCGCCTGCTGCCAGGTAGAGATCCTTGTGCCTGGATACCCAGATATGATTACCGAGTCCAGCGAGCCTATGTCGATACCTACCTCTAGAGCGTTGGTCGAGGTGACCCCCTGGAGCTTTCCGTTCTTGAAGTCATCCTCGATCCTACGGCGGTCTTCGGGCAGGTAACCGGCACGATACGGCATGATCGTGTGCCGGTGCACTTCATGATCCCTAGCCCAGATCGCGATCAGTTCCGCCATCCTCCGGGACCTGGCAAAGCATAGCGTCTGGAGGCCGCAGTCCAGCTGTTTTGCCAGCAGGCCGGCGGTCTCGTGGTGCGTGGAAGCCCGCCGTTTCCCAAGGACTGGCGGGTTCCAGAACAAGAACTGCTTTCTGCCCCGGCCGGAGCCGTCGTCCGATATGACAGAAAAGTCCTTGCCCGTAAGCTTTTTAGAATGTTCACCTGGATTGGAGATGGTTGCCGAGGATAGGATGAACTGCGGGTCGGACCCGTATCTTTTTAACACCCTGAGCAGCCGTCGCAGGAGCATCGCCACGTTCGAGCCAAACACGCCTCGATAGGCGTGGGCCTCATCGATGATCACATACTTCAAACTGGAGAAGAAGCGGCGCCATCGGTCATTCCAGGATAGGTAGCGGTGGATGGCATATGGGTTGCTGACAATGATCCGCGACTCATCCCGGATGGCTGTCCTGGCCGACTGAGGGGTATCGCCATCATAGACCGCAGGCTTCGCCTTTGTCCCTAGCGCCTCGTCCATCAGCCTTAACGTTTTCAGCTGGTCGTTCGATAGTGCCTTCAGCGGATACAGGTACAGTGCGGTTGCCTTCCCGTTTTCGAGGAGCGCCTGAAAGACCGGGATGTTAAATGCCAGCGTCTTGCCGGATGCCGTGGGGGTGCTGACGATCACGTTTTTGCCCTCCAGCGCCAAATCGATGACCTTAGCCTGGTGGGAATAAAGCCGGATACTCCGGTTATCCAGGTATGATCGGAGTCTCTCATGGAGGATCCGGCAGGTATCATCGTACCGTGGCTCACTGGCATCGATCTCCTCGCAGTGGACGATCTGTCCCTCGTAGTCATCCGAGGTCCTGATCTCCCGGAGGAACATATCAATCGCAGACATGCTTCAGTTCCTCTTTGCACAGCGCATTGAATACGTTTGCCAGCGTGATCAGGTCCTGCATGTTGTGTTCCACGATCGGCACCAGAGGGCCGGGATTACCAGTATTCAGGTATGAATCGTAGAACTCCGGTACCATGGCGCTAGGCACATCCTCCGTCCGGTTCCTACCGAACAGGTATTTCTCGATGGTGATTAGGCGGGCGTCCGGCACACGATCTCGGAACGCGCGCCGTGCGAAATGGAGCATATCGAAATGAACATTGCCGATTTCGCCCTTCATATCATAGAACCAGCGACGCTGGTTCACGTATGGCACGTCGAAAGACCGGCCGTTGTAGGATATGATCGGGGCATCGGATATCTGCGTGCAAAAGGCTTCGATGGCCGCAGCCTCTTCCTCGATGCTGCGGGCCAAGTATTGAACCATCTGAATATTGCCGTTTTCTACTAACGCAGCGCCGAACAGGATTATGGGCCGAGAGAACAGTCCCATGGTCTCTATATCGATCAGGGTCAGCTTCCCCATGTCAGTAAACGCCATGATATGGAGGTTCAGAGGATGGGACTTGGGGAGCCATCGCCAGACCTCTTCCTGTAATGGGACAGGATCACCGGCTTCTACAAGGCCGAGGAAGCGACCTGCCTTTTTGCCCCAGACTGGGTGGCCGATCAGATCTTCGATGGTACGGTATCCCGAGACTTTCAGCTTTTCCTCCTTCTCCGGCCCAATACCATGCAACAGCCGCAGGCTGGATAGGAGCGCCTTTCTGGCATGTGCTCGCTCAATACGGACCTGCGCAAATTCGCTTGTGCTATTGATCGAATAGCACTCGCCGAATTCGTTGGAAACCGGCTTGCCCGGGATGGCTTCCTCCAGCGGAATGCCATGGAACCGATCGAGGTACCTTTTCTTGACCTGCATACCACGCTCGAAATCATTACCATACAGCCACGAAGGCGTAAAGCCGTCGTCCGGTAGATCGCCGGTCTCCTCCCCCTCCCCTATGATCTCATACTCTCTCCCAGCATTTTCCTTCGACTTCAGCCGGCTGGCGATGTCCTTCAGCCTATCCGTCGTAGATATCCCCAGTAGTCTACGACCACCCTGTTTATAACCTTTCCAATGAGCGAAGTGAAAGTTACCGCATGTTGTGTTACAGATTGAAAATATCTGGTCATATCCTGCCCTTTATTGAAACAGCCGACCAACCGCTTTTAAATAGATTCGCGAAAACTTTATATCTGATATGGCACTATTATTGTGCGCGCAACGCAGAGCGATGGGCCCGTGGTCTAGCCGGTTATGACGTCGCCTTGACATGGCGGAGGTCATGAGTTCGAATCTCATCGGGCCCACTATATCTTATTGGGGATATACGTCTCAAAAATGAGAGTTTATCATAAAGTTGTGAAAATAAGTTTAATCCCAAGTTTCTTTTAGGGTTTTTAGGCGGCCCTATAATTCAAGGCATTGAGTAGTAAGCAATCTATGTTTTACACTTTTTGCGTGATCTTGTAAACAAGTGGTAATTTTGAAAAAAAATTTGGAGTTCGTATAACAGTAAGTTTGATTGCTCCTGCATTGCATGCCTTACTGCATTTTTCGCATCCAATGCATTCAAAAGGTGTACAATAGGTCATCTTTTTAATATTTGTCTTATGATTGAATGGGTTACCGCTTGTTTTAAATATCAAATCGTACTAATAGTATCTTATATACTAATAGTACCATAAGTACTATTAGTACTATACATTAAATGGGGAACCAGCATTGTCAGTTCAAGATAGAAGACGGCGTGAAAAAGAGAGGCGGCATATTGAAATTCTTGATGCTGCAGAGAAGATGTTTTTATCGAAAGGGTATGAGAACACTACAATCGATGATATAGCAGAAGCCCTGGAAATTTCAAAGCCCGTGATATACCGAAGTTTTGAAAATAAAGAGAGGCTTTTTTTAGCTGTCGCATCTAAAGGTGCGCATATCTTATATGAAATGATGGAGAAGAAAGTAGCCCTTGAGAAAAGTGGTTTGGATAAAGTAATGGCCACCGGTACAGTGTTTTATCAATTTTTTACAGAACACCCTGATTATTGTCGTCTCATGCACTCTGCACGACACATGTTACGACTAAACGTTGCAAAGGCAGAGGGAGAGGGAAAAAATGCTGATATGTGTTTGGAAATTATTTGTGACGCCATAGAAAATGGAAAAAGGGATGGGAGTATCAGAAGAGATGTAGATACGAGGATGACTGCATTATTCCTGATGGATGCCTCGCAGTCAATGCTGGAAATGATAGATAGCATCGATGGTGGGTTCCTTATCGGTAGCACACGTGAAGATTACATTAAACATTCCTTTGATTTGATGAGACATTCTCTTAAAAAATGAGTGGGGATTGTGATGTGGACTTTTTCAGATCAATTATTTAACGTGATAGAAACTTATAATCTGGACGTGTGGCCCGCGCAAATCGTATTTTATGTGTTAGCCATCCTATCATTGTTTATACTATTGCGGACAAAAAAATCGTTAGGTGAACCCTCAAATAAGATAATATGCTTGATATTAGCTTTTTATTGGTTATGGGTAGGTATTGTGTTCGATGCAATCTATAGTAGCTCAATAAACCCGCTTTCGCTTGCGACTGGAGTCATTTGCATTATCGAAGCGATCCTCATCATCTATTATGGGGTCTATAAAAATAGCCTCAGATTCATTTTCAACACGGATACCTATAGTATGATTGGAGTGTTTTTTATAGTATTTGCCCTTGTAGTGTACCCCGTAGTGGGAATTTTTTCTGGTCTAAATTTCCCAAGGGCACCAATCCTCAGTGCCCCCTGTCCAACTACCATTTTCACTTTCGGGTTATTCATGATGCTGAACAAACAATTTCCAAAAATCATACTTGCCATTCCACTTTTTTTTGCGATTTTAGGGATAACGAACCTGTTATACGGTATATACGCAGACATAATGTTAACTATTTCAGGCATTGCTACAGCCCTCCTCCTAATCTGGAGGGATACGGATAGAAACAGACGTGAGCGACTGACAGGTGATGTCAACTCATAATTTTCGTAATGCATTAAAACGTACACAATTTTTAGAAAGGCTCTGCGCAAGGATCTTAGGAGTGTAACTAATTTTGCTGAAACTTCTTAACTGAGTTGGCGTAATAACTGGGTAGGTCTCGCCACGTTTTTTCAAGTACCCAGTAGAATAGCCGGCTTGTACATACGACGAATCCCATCGAGAATTTCAATCGCGGTATTCAGAAGATCACGAAGACCTATAGCAGTTTTCTCACTGACAACAGTCTATTCAAGACCATGATGTTCATCTTAAGGCGAGAGGACTGTACGGTGTATAGCTCATCATCAGCGACGACCATAATGAATTATTTGACGCGTCTATATCCTTAACTAGAGATACTGGTAGAAGAATTAGCAATTACAAGAACTGTTGAGGAATATCATAGGGGGATCTCAAGAAGAAACACACATTTGGCACGGCGCGGGATTCGCGTAAGGCGAGAAAATGGTTAACGGTTTTATTCAGTCTTGGTAGCCGGTAACATGACCACGAATTTTGCGCCTTTCGTGTGGTTTCCGGGTACCCGGTCCTCGATCCATACTTGGCCGTTGTAGCTGTCCACGAGCGACTTGACCAAGTACAACCCGAGGCCCATGCCCTTCGTATGTTTCGTGCCCTCCATCCTCCTGTTAAAGATCCGTGGCTTGAAGTCGTCGGGGATGCCCGGTCCGTCATCCTCGATGGTGACTCGGCAATATTTTCTGCCATTGTCTGCCACGATGTCTCCGTTAACAACGATATCCGCCCTATCACCCGTGTGCTTGATCGAGTTGCCCACTAAGTTGGCGAACACGTCGTACAACAGTTCGTTCGCGCTGATGAGGCAATGGTCCTCCCCGTTCAGGTTCAGCGTGATGGTCTTGCCGGGGATCGACCCGTACTCGTGCCGCACCTCGGCTAGTATCGTGTACACATCCATGTCCTGCATTCGGAACTCGTCCTCTTGGAGTTTCTGTAACTTTCGCACATTCTTGATCAGTCGAGCACTTCGCTGCAACACCTCCATGGGCTTCTCCAAAAACTCCCTGTTGCTCACCTCCGGCTGCATGTCCCGCACCATCTCCAGG
>Ga0187785_10000862_pt1 | contig 10782 bp, 9 predicted proteins | sample 0815_BV2_4_20_MG_FD_132466 | JGI IMG/M metagenome (GOLD analysis project Ga0187785, IMG submission 132466) | Tropical peat soil microbial communities from peatlands in Department of Meta, Colombia - 0815_BV2_4_20_MG | ecosystem: Environmental > Terrestrial > Soil > Wetlands > Peat | place...
ACCTTGCTTGCGCCACTCGGCTAGATGGTCGTCAAGGAGGGCCCAATCGAAGACGATCTTTTCTTCGGGCGCCAGAGTAGCTGCCGGCAAGATACGCGAGCGCAGCTCGGCGACGGATACGGTTGCGGTCCCGCGCTTCCCGACCACCACTGCCGCAGCGGCATTCGCTGCACGCACGGCAGACTCAAAATCCGCCCCCATCGCCAACATCGCGGAAAGAACCGCCACAACGGTGTCACCGGCGCCCGAAACATCGCGGACGCGCACCGGATAGGCAGGAATATGAACCGGCGTACCATTGCTCACCAAAGTCATCCCGGACTCGCTTCGCGTCACTAGGACACCCTTTGCGGCGACTGCGTCGCAAAGTTTGGCGGCGGCAGCGGCGATCTCATCATCTGTCGCCGCCGGGCTATGCGTCGCGTCGGCGAGTTCCTGCCTGTTGGGAGTGATGAGAGTGGCACCACGGTATATGCGGTAGTCGCGACCTTTAGGATCGACCACCACCGGCTTACCGCGTTCGATTGCCGCGTCGATCACAGCGCGCGTCACGCGCGGAGTGAGCGCGCCCTTGGCATAGTCGGACAAAACCACTGCCCCTACCCGGGGCATCGCCTTTGTGACATGCCCGATCAGCGCGTCTTCTGTGCCGGCGTCGACGGCAGAAGGCGTCTCCCAGTCGGCTCGCAACAGGTGCGTCGAATGGTGCTCCGAAACGAAGCGGACCTTCCGTGTGGTCTGGCGGCTGCCATCAACCACCAGATGGAATTCAATGAGCGGATGGGTACCGAGCGCCTTCGTCAATGCGCCGCCGGCATCGTCATCACCGACAGGACCGATGAAGATGCAACGTGTACCGAGCGCGACCAGATTGCGGGCGACGTTACCCGCCCCCCCGATCATCAGTTCAGTGCGTTTGACTGCGATGACCGGCGTCGGCGCTTCCGGTGAAATACGCGAAACGTCCCCGTAGACAAATTCATCCAGCATCAAATCGCCGATGCAGAGCACGGTCTGCTCGGAGAGCGCGGCAAGATGCTTGTCGAAATCGTACATGGCCCTAGCGGTAACGATCTTCTCGGTCGAGAAAGCCGGTGACGTATTGATTCACTGCGGCTTCGAGCGGCAAGAACCCGGCATTATAGCCTGCATGCTGCAATCTTTCGATACGCGCTTCAGTGAAATACTGATATTGCATGCGGATCGCTTCGGGCATCTCGATGTATTCGATGTTCACCGGCTGGCGAAGCGCCTTGAACATGGCGCTGATCATGTCGCGGAAGCTTTCGGCCTTGCCTGTACCAACGTTGAAAATACCATTTATGGCCGTTGCCTCCAGCAGCCAGCGCAGGACAGAAATCGCATCGTCCACGTAAATAAAATCTCGGCGCTGATCGCCATTGGCAATGCCTGCACGATGTGACTTGAACAGACGCACTGGTTTGCCGCCTTTGGCAGTTTCAAACACCTTCGCCAGAACGCTCGCCATGTGACCTTTGTGGTATTCATTCGGACCATAGACGTTGAAGAATTTCAGGCCGACCCAATGTGGCGGCATTTTTTCTTTCTTCGTATAGCGGTCCGCCACTGCAAGATCGAACAAGTGCTTGCTCCAGCCGTAAAGATTCATTGGCTTGAGCTTGCGTAACGCATCAACCGACCAGTCGTCGTCGAACCCATGATTGCCATCGCCATACGTCGCCGCAGACGAAGCGTAGATAAAGGACGTACGAGTTTCCGTGCACCAGTCGAGAAGGCGAAGTGATGAACGAAAGTTGTTCTCCATCACGAGATCACCATCGGTGGCTGTGGTGTCGGAGATCGCGCCCATGTGGATCACAGCTTCAAGCTTGCGGCGATCAAGCCATCGGGTCAGTTGATCGGGAGGCACAAGGTCTGCGACCTGGTGCTTGGCAAGGTTGCGCCATTTGGCGTCGTCGCGACCGAGCTTGTCACTCACGACAATGTCGGTCGTGCCGGCCTGATTGAGGCTGGCGACCACGTTTGATCCGATAAAACCGGCCCCACCGGTGACCAAAAACATACCCAACCTCGCCGTCCCCCCATTTCCCGCAAACCTTTGCCCCAGTCAGCCTCCGGGCGCAATGTTGGGGGCTATTCCGGGCCAAATGGTTCAGGAGACGGTAAAAATCGCGTCTGGACAGGCGGCCGGGACGCAGGCTAACGGCTGGTTGCGCATGGTCTTTTCCAAAAACCGTTGCCCAACCATGCGCGGGGGATAAGCAGCGCCGTATCCATGCGCGAAGATGTCAACCAGTCAGCCGCTCCAGTTCTCATTGTCCCATATGTCTGGATCGGCGATTTCGTCCGCTGCCATTCGGTAGTCAAGTTGTTGCGCGCGCAGGACCCCGACCGGGCCGTCGATATTGTCAGCAGTACACTTTGTGCTCCGCTCGCCGACTACATGCCGGGCGTTCGACGCACCGTTGTGATCGATTTGCCACGCCGGCAACTAGGTATTGCTCTTCAGCGTCGCCTTGCCGATTTGCTGCGGCAAGGCAAGTACGGTCAGGCCCTGGTGATGTCGCGCAAATGGAAGGCAGCGTTGGCGCCTTGGCTAGCTGGCATATCCAGACGCACGGGTTTCGCCGGAGAATTTCGCTTTGGCCTACTTAACGATGTTCGCTTCGGTGAGCACAAATTGCCGCGCATGATCGACCGGATGGGCGCGCTGGCACTTCCGAAAGATGCACTCCCTCCCAAAGAATGGCCTCTGCCCGAACTAAAGGTGCCTGCGCACGAAGTGAGGGAATGGCGTGACCGAAGAGGACTGGTGAATGACGCTCGGCCCATCGTTACGCTTTCGCCAGGAGCAGTGGGCGCCGGCAAAGCCTGGCCCATAGGTCACTACGCCGCGCTGGCGCGAAACCTGACGCAAGATGGAGCCTCGACCTGGGTACTGGGTGGGCCAAGTGAAACGGCTCTCGCGAAAAAAATCGCAGAGGTTGGCGGAAATCGTGTGCGCGATTTGACGAGCGGAGATCTTCGCAACGCGATTCTCGCGATGGCGGCCGCTGATGTCGCGGTGACGAATGATTCCGGTCTGATGCACGTCTCAGCCGCGATCGGCATTCCGACGGTCGCAATATTTGGCCCAACCAGTCCCTGGCATTGGAAGCCACTCAATCCAATCGCTGCCATCCTCGAACCAGAGGGCGACGACGATGCGCGTTCCCGTGCCAGAGTCCTCGGTAACGACGCCGTCCGTCATCGACGAACCGAAGATGTCGCCGTCGAAAGCGTATTCACGATCGTGCAGGAAGTACTCGCGGAGACAAAAAACCTTACAAAATAGCCGGCCGAGAATACCGCTCGGCCGCATTAACAAATGCGCGACCCGAGCCTGACGTAAAGCCGTTTTCTATGGTATCAAGCGACCATGGCTAAGCCGAAGCCCGCACAGATAACCAGCGACCGCGCACAAGCCGCAATCGCTTCTGCCTTGCGTACTCTCGAAGCAGAGGGCGGCGGTGTTGACGCGTTGGCTGCCGCACTGCGCGACGGGCTCGGCGCCGCTTTTGCGGCTGCGGTTGATCTCATCCGTGCGGCGCAGGGCCGGGTGATCGTGACGGGCATGGGCAAATCCGGTCACGTTGGGCGCAAAATTGCCTCTACGCTCGCGTCGACTGGCACTCCGGCCTTCTTCGTGCATCCTGGCGAAGCCAGTCATGGCGATTTGGGAATGATCGCCAACAACGATGTCATCCTCGCGTTGTCGTGGTCGGGCGAGACCGCGGAACTCAAAAACATCACAGATTATTCGCGCCGGCACGGAATCAAGCTGATTGCCATGACGGCAATCGCGGATAGCACCTTGGCGAAAGTTGCCGATGCGGTGCTGGCGTTGCCGCACGCTCGTGAAGCCTGCCCTCACAATCTCGCGCCGACGACATCGTCACTCATGCAACTTGCCCTCGGCGATGCTTTGGCCATCGCTCTCCTCGAGAGCCATGGCTTTACACCAGTCGATTTTGGCCTGCTGCATCCCGGCGGCAAACTCGGAACTTTGCTGAAAACGGTGAGCGATATCATGCATACCGGGTCGACAATGCCGCTGTCGCCGCTCGGCACGCGTATGTCGGACGGAATTCTCGAAATGACCGCCAAAGGGTTCGGCTGTGTCGGTATCACCGATCCGCGCGGACATTTAGTTGGAATTATCACCGACGGCGATTTGCGGCGGCACATGCGGGAAAATTTGCTCGATGCACGCGTCGAAGAAGTCATGACGCGCGAGCCAAAGACGGTCCGGCCCGAACAATTGCTTAGCGAGACCCTCGATATCCTCAACGTGATGAAGGTCACCGCGCTGTTTGCGGTCGAGGCGAGCAAACCGGTCGGCATTGTCCACGTGCACGATTTGCTGCGGGCCGGCACGGCGTAAAGAGCGACCTCAGGGAGCGATTTTGGCGATCGCGTCGACCACAGCGTCGACCGATGGTGGCGTGCCATCGTTTCCGAGAACCGACAACGGACCACTTCCGACCGGCCCAGTCAGGCTTGGCCTGCTACCCGCAAAGATCGCTACCAGTGGAACGCCGAGCGCGGCAGCAAGATGCAAGAGACCCGTGTCGACGCCAACAATGAATTGCGCACCCGCAATCATCTTCGCTACCTCATCCAACGGCGCATGCTCGGGTATATGCGCGCCCGGCACCTCGGCCGCAATGCGTTCGCTGCGCAAGCGTTCGACCTGTGTGCCCCAGGGGACTACCAGTTCAATATCGCGCCCAATTGCCTTACCGAGGGCAATCCAATTCGTCTCCGGCCATTGCTTTTCCAGGCGCGCGGTCGCATGCAACAAGACCGCATAGCGCGAGGCGTTGGTTGCAAATCGTCGGCGATCCAGCCCAAAGTCAGGTACACCCTGCGGTGTATACCGCAGGGCCAGCCCACTCAGGATCCGGTTGCGTTCGACAGCATGCAAACTGCGATCCACAGCGTAGTGATCGTCGTAGAAACGCGAGGCCAGAGACTCGCGAACGCTTGGGGCGTCGTAACCGTGACGCCGCCCGTGTGCCACATGAGCCATCAAGGCGCTGCGCAAAAGCCCTTGGCTATCGATGATGTCATCGTACCGGCGCGAACGGATGTTTCGGAGACTCGCGGTAATTTCGCCCAGTGTCGCAGGTGCGTATAGCGACTTTCGCCAGCGCCGCCAGGCCACCGGAATTACTTCGCCGACGGCCGGGTGAAGCCGCACCAGCGGCGCGAAAGCCTCTTCCACCAACCAGGTAAAAGCCGCATCACTCCGCCCCTTGCGCGCATCGGTCAAGGCCGGCATGTGGTGAATCACATCGCCGAGGGAAGATGTCTTGATAAAAAGGATGTTGGCCATGGCGCGCTTGCGGCTCATATACCGGTCATTAAGCATGCCCGCCATAACCATGCCATCACACGGCGCGATCAAGATGAGGCTTTTACGATCATTGGCCACATTCGCCAGACCAATTGGGGGGCATCTGAGATGACGGTTCTGGTCACGGGCGGTGCCGGCTATATCGGAAGCCACATGGTGCACGAACTCGCCGACGCGGGTGAGTCGGTGGTTGTGCTCGACAATCTCTCGACCGGGTTCCGCTTCCTGATACCAACCTCAATTCCCTTCGTCGCCGGCAGCACGGGCGACCGGTCGCTGGTCGGTGAAATTATCGCGCAGCACGGTATCACGACTATCATCCATTTTGCCGCATCGATCATCGTGCCGGAGTCGGTCGCCGATCCGCTCGCATATTACGGCAATAACACCATGAACACCTGCGCACTGCTTGACGCCGCAACCAAGGCCGGCATCCAGCAGTTCATTTTTTCCTCCACAGCGGCCGTCTACGGAACGACGGGCAAGACACCCGTCCGCGAGGATGCGCCGACAGTGCCGATCTCTCCCTATGGCACGTCAAAACTGATGTCCGAGATCATGTTGCATGACGCCGGCAGGGCACACGGGCTGCGCTTTGTAGTCCTTCGCTATTTCAACGTCGCTGGCGCTGACCCCAGATTACGCACCGGCCAAGCGACGCCGGCCGCCACCCACCTTATCAAAGTCGCCTGCGAGGCCGCGATCGGCAAGCGACCGAAGATGGACATATTTGGAACCGACTACCCGACCCCGGATGGTACGTGCATTCGCGATTACGTCCACGTCAGCGACGTGGTGCAGGCACATTCGTCTGCACTCGCGTATCTGCGCAGTGGGGGCATCAGCACAACACTTAACTGCGGCTACGGTCGCGGCATTTCGGTGATGGAAGTGATCGACTCGGTGCGGCGCACAAGCGGGCGCGAGTTTCCAGTTGACATTGCTGGTCGACGCCCTGGCGACCCACCAGCATTGGTGGCGAATGTCGATCGCATTCGCGAGCTGCTGCCTTGGCGCCCGCGATTCCAGAACCTCGACACAATCGTCGCCCACGCGCTCGCATGGGAAAAGCAACTGGCGAGCAGGCGCAAGAGCGTCATGGCTTGATGAGCAAAATCGGTACTTTTTGCCGTCTTCGATCGATCAAGTTTTTGGCTTGAAAATTTCTTTGTCCGCAGGCAAGGAAACGGTCAATCCTGCCCCGACGTGCCCCATTAACAGCCCGCAGAGGGCGGATGAACGAATACAGTTTGCCATCGGCCACTGACGAGCGTTACGGCGCACTTGCCCTGATCCGGCGTTTGCTCACAGAGCAAGGCCGGGTGCATTGGCGCAAGTACGCACTCGCGTTCGTGCTTATGGCGGTGGCTGCTGGATGCACTGCCGCGAGTGCCTATTTGATTGGCGACGTTATCAACCAGGCCTATGTGAATCGCAGTTTGCGAGGGATCGTTATTCTTGGCGTTATCACTGCCATGTTGTTCGCTATTAAGGGATTTGCCACATACGGCCACAGCGTAATGCTCTCGCGTATCGGCAATCGCATCGTCGCCGACAATCAACGAGCGGTTTTCGTAAAGTTAGTCAACGAAGGCCTCAGCTTTTTCTCCGAGAAGCATTCCACCGAATTTATCGCTCGCCTGTCGACCGGCGCCGCATCGGCGACGCAGGTCATCAACCTGCTGATAACCTCGGTCGGCCGTGACCTCTTGTCACTCATCGGTTTGGTCACCGTCATGGTGGTGCAAGACCCGCTGATGTCGTTCTTCAGCTTTGTGGTCGTTCCGCCTGCATTCTTTGTCCTGCGCAAGTTGATCCGGCGCATCTATTCAATCGCACGGTCACAGTTTCACGGCGGTACCCTTATCATCGAGACGTTGCAGGAAACTCTGCAAGGTATCCGAATTGTGAAAGCTTTTACGCTCGAAGACATTATGCGCGACCGTTTCGACCGGAATGTCGCCGCGGTCGAGCACGAGGCGAACAAAATGGCGCGCGTGTCCAATCGCGCCAGCCCTCTGATGGAAACGCTTGGCGGCTGCGCCATCGCGGTCGCGATCATGTATGGCGGCTATCGGGTGATCGAGACCGGCGCGACGCCCGGTCAGTTCTTTTCCTTTATCGCCGCCTTTTTGCTGGCTTATGAGCCGGCCAAGCGCCTTGCCCGACTCAATATTGAACTCAATAGCGCTTTGGTCGGTGTGCGCATCTTGTTCGAGGTGCTCGACAGCAAGCCGAGCGAGCCGCTCGAAAGCAACAAACCCGAGCTTCAAGTAAAGACGGCGCGGCTGGCGTTCGATGATGTACATTTCGCGTATCGTAGCGATGAACCCGTCCTGCGGGGGATGTCTTTCGTCGCCGAGCCGGGCAAGCTGACCGCTTTGGTCGGCCCATCTGGCGGCGGTAAGTCGACAATATTCAACCTGATTTTGCGGTTCTATGACGTTCAACGGGGCAGGATCACTATCGACGACCAAGACATTGCCCAGCGTTCACGTCACTCGCTCCGCCAGCATATTGCCTACGTCGGGCAGGACGTATTCCTGTTTCGTGGCTCGATCCGCGAGAATATCGAATTCGGCAAGCCAGGAGCCAGCGAAGATGAGATCGTGGCGGCCACCAGAGCCGCTTACGCGCATGACTTCATCATGTCGTTTCCACGCGGTTATGAGACGCCAGTCGGCGAGCACGGCTTGCAGCTTTCCGGCGGCCAACGGCAACGGGTGGCTATTGCCCGCGCTCTGATCAGGAATGCGCCTATTATCCTGCTCGATGAGGCGACCGCTGCGCTTGATTCAGAATCCGAGTTGCAGGTCCGCGAGGCGATGGAACACCTTTGCCGAGGCCGCACTACCCTCGTGATCGCACACCGACTGCATACCGTGTCGCACGCCGACTGCATTTTCGTGGTCGAAGATGGGCATACAGTCGAGTCCGGGCGGCATGACGAACTGCTTCGTGCGGGCGGCCGCTATGCATCATTCTATCGGCTTCAGCTCAAGGAGCAGGAGGCACGCAATCCCGACGCGGCGGTGGTGTCCTCATGACCGCCATGCGGTTGACGGCAGCACATCGCACCTGATACGCACAGCCGTCTTTCCATGGTCGCTTTGTTCAGTGACCGGGCCATCCTCCAACCATAACGATATCGAACGGCCGACCCATCATGACTGATAGCCGCTATGTCATTCCACCCGCACCACAAGCCGCCATCGCGGTGGCAGGGAGCGACAAAGTATTTCCGGTTCGCCGCATCTGGTGCGTGGGCCGCAATTACATCGAGCATATTCGCGAGATGGGTCAGGACGAGCGTGCGCCGCCTTTCTTTTTTGCAAAGCCTGCCGACGCCATTGTCCCGGACGGCGGCACTGTTCCCTATCCGTCGCTGACCAAGGATATGCATCACGAAGTCGAACTGGTGGTCGCGTTGAAGAGCGGCGGCCGCAATATCCCGGTCGCCAGGGCCAACGACTGTATCTACGGCTATGCGGTTGGCATCGATCTGACCCGCCGTGACTTACAGATAGCGTCACGGGACATGAAGCGGCCCTGGGAAGTCGGCAAAGCCTTCGATGCTTCGGCGCCCTGCGGGCCATTGATGCCAGCGAGCAAAATCGGGCATCCGGCCAAAGGTAAAATCGTCCTCAAGGTCAACGGACAAGTCCGCCAGGACGGCGACCTCAATCAGATGATCTGGAATGTCCCAGAGACGATCTCAAAGCTATCGGAAATGGTGGCTCTTGAAGCCGGCGACATCATAATGACCGGCACACCCTCGGGCGTAGCTGCCACTGTTGCGGGCGATAAAATCGAGTGCGAGGTGGAAGGCGTCGGCAAACTGAAGGTCACCATCGGCCAGCCACTGAGATAAGTGATTAGAGGCCCAAATAAGCCTGACGTACCCGATCGTCACGAAGCAGGCTTTCACCTGAGCCGGTGATGGTGATCCGGCCGTTCTCCAGCACATACGCGTGGCTGGCAAGTTTGAGCGACACCGCGACATTCTGTTCGACCAGCACGCAGGTCAGCCCGTTTTTGTTGAGATTGCGTACGCATTGCAACACACTCTGCACGATGGCTGGAGCCAAACCAAGTGAGGGCTCGTCAAACAATATCAATTCGGGTGCCCCCATCAGACATCGGCCGACGGCAAGCATTTGCTGCTCCCCGCCCGATAATGTACCTGCGGCTTGCTGACGGCGCTCGGCTAGCACTGGAAACATCGCGTAGACTTTCTCGAAATTCTGTCCACGCGAACTGCGCGCGCGCGGCAGCATAGCGCCCATCGCCAGGTTTTCATCAACAGACAACGATGGAAACACTTGCCGGCCTTCCGCAACCTGGCCGATCCCGAGGTCGCAGATTTTATGGCTCGGCCACCCGGTAATGTCGATGCCGTGAAAGACGATGCGGCCACGCGCCGGGTTATGCATTCCGGCAATCGTCCGGATCAGCGAGGTCTTGCCCGCACCATTGGCACCCACGATGGCAACGATTGCGCCAGCCTCGATCGCAATCGAGACGCCATCGAGTGCCTGAGCGTCGCCGTAGAACACATCGAGGTCGTGAACGGCAAGCATCAAACGACAGCCTCCGCCCCGAGGTAGCTATCAATCACGGCGGGGTCGCGCACCACTTCGCCGGGAGCGCCCTCGGAAATCGCAGCGCCATGGTGCATCACCAAAACATGTGTGGCGAGGGCCATGACGGCGCGCATCACATGCTCGATCAAAAGGATCGTCAGCCTGCCCTCATCGTTTAGCTCTTTCAGAATCCTTACCATTCGATCGGTCTCGGTGGGGCGTAAACCTGCCATTACCTCGTCGAGCAAAAGCAGTTTGGGACCGGTGGCGAGCGCCCGCGCGACTTCCAAACGCTTGCGATCAGGGAGCGTCAGCGCCGATGCGCGCTGCTGGCGCTTGCCATAGAGATCGAGCCTGCGCAAAACTTCACACGCATGCGCCCGGGCGTCCGGAACAGATTTCCGATGCAACAGTGCCCCAATGGTCACGTTGTCCTCGACTTTAAGCGCGGGGAACGGGCGCACGATCTGAAAGGTGCGGCTTATGCCACGGCGGCAAATCTGATCGGGTGAGAGCCCCGCGATCTGTTCACCGGCAAAATCGATGGTGCCGCCGTCGGGCCGGAAAACTCCGGCAATCACATTGAACAGCGTGGTTTTGCCGGCTCCGTTTGGCCCGATGACAGCAAAAATGCCGCCTGCCGGTACCTCGAAACTGACCCGGTCCACAGCGATGAGTCCACGAAATCGCTTGGTAACGCCGGCAACAGCAAGCAGAGCACTCATGGTTCACGCTCCATAAGGCCCATACGTTTGGAAAGCCAAGGCCACACGCCTTCCGGTACTGCAATCACGACAAAAAGCAGCACCACGCCGAAAA
>Ga0187785_10000864_pt1 | contig 10773 bp, 9 predicted proteins | sample 0815_BV2_4_20_MG_FD_132466 | JGI IMG/M metagenome (GOLD analysis project Ga0187785, IMG submission 132466) | Tropical peat soil microbial communities from peatlands in Department of Meta, Colombia - 0815_BV2_4_20_MG | ecosystem: Environmental > Terrestrial > Soil > Wetlands > Peat | place...
CCCTCGGTGGCGTCGACGGCGCGCGGCATGGCGCCAAGGGTAGTGCCGGGAAGGGGATCGGCCCCGGGTCAGCTGGCTTCGGCCGGCTCGTCCGGCGAGAGCAACTCGTCCACCGCGTTCGCGACGTCGCGGGGGTCGAACGGCTTCGTCATCACCATGTCGGCGCCTTCGGACAGACAGAGGTCGCGTTCCTTCGACATCGTGACGGCGGTCAGCACCAGGATCGGCGTGTCGCGGGTGACCTCGTCGTCGCGCAGGGCGTCCAGGACGTCGTGGCCGGTCACGGCCGGCATCATCAGGTCCAGGACGATCGCGTCGGGGTGCTCGGCCCGCGCCATGTCGATGCCGGTGCGGCCTCCGTCGGCGACCACGGTGGTGTGGCCGTTCGCCTCGAACGCGTAGCGGAGGATCGTCCCCACCACGGTCTCGTCATCGATCACCAGCACGCGCGACATGTGCGCCTCCGGTCTGTCCGTTGCCCTAGTCCATCGGCTCGAACCGTCCGAACCTGTAGGGGGCTTCGGGATGGTTCTTTCCGGGGAGGTCCCGCCCCCTCGAGATTCCGATACGTAGGGGTTGCGATTCGCGCTCGTATCGGATACCGTTTCCGGTACGGAACCGGATCGGAATCATCCGAACGAGCGCGGGAGGCACGCGATGGAGCACGCGGAGGGCTACGAGCGGCGGTGGTGGATCCTCGGGGTCCTCTGCCTGTCGCTGCTGGTGATCGGCCTGGACAACACGATCCTCAACGTCGCGATCCCCACCCTGGTGCGGGACCTCGGCGCCTCGAACAGCCAGCTGCAGTGGATCGTGGACTCCTACACGCTGGTCTTCGCGTGCCTGCTGCTCACGGCCGGGAGCCTCTCGGACAAGTACGGCCGGCGCTCGGCGCTTGCGGTCGGTCTGGTGATCTTCGGCACTGGCTCGCTGATGTCCGCGTTCGCCGGCTCGGCCAGCGTGCTGATCTCGACCCGCGCCCTGATGGGCCTGGGCGGCGCCCTGATCATGCCCTCGACCCTGTCGATCCTGACGAACGTCTTCCCCGCCGAGGAGCGGGGCCGTGCGATCGGGATCTGGGCCGGCGTCTCCGGCCTGGGGATCGGGATCGGCCCGGTGGTCGGCGGCTGGCTGCTCACCCACTTCTGGTGGGGCTCGGTCTTCCTGGTCAACGTCCCGGTCGTGATCTTCGCGCTGATCGCCGGCCGGCTGATCATCCCGAACTCGCGGGACGCCTCGGCGCCGAGGCTGGACCCGGTCGGCGCGGTCCTGTCGATCGTGGGGCTGTTCGCGCTGGTCTACGGGATCATCGAGGCGCCGTCGCACGGCTGGACCGACCCGATGATCCTGGCGGCGTTCGGGATCGCGATCGTGGTCCTGGGAACGTTCGTGTTCTGGGAGCTGCGCAGCGACCACCCGATGCTGAACCTCGAGTTCTTCGAGAACCCGCGGTTCACGGCCGCGAACATCTCGATCACGCTGGTATTCTTCGCGCTGTTCGGCTCGCTGTTCTTCCTCACGCAGTACCTGCAGTTCGTGCTGGGGTACTCGGCCCTGCAGGCCGGCTACCGGGTGGCGCCGATCGCGCTGGTCCTGATCGTGGTCTCCCCGATCACCGGGCGACTGGTGAACCGACTGGGGAACAAGATCCTCGTGACCTTCGGCATGGCCACGGTCGCGTTCGGCTTGTGGTTCATGTCGACGCTGACGATCGCCTCGGGCTACGGCCACGTCCTGATCGCGATCATGATCTTGGGTACCGGGATGTCGCTGGCGATGACGCCGGCCACCGAGTCGATCATGGGCTCGCTGCCGCTGGCGAAGGCGGGCGTGGGCTCGGCGATGAACGACACGACCCGGCAGATCGGCGGCGCGCTCGGCGTCGCGATCCTGGGCAGCGTTTTCGCCTCGGCCTACGTCGCGGCCCTGACCCCGGCGCTGACCGGCCTGCCCGCGAACCTCGTGGCCAGCGCGCAGAACTCGGTCGGTGAAGCGATCGGCGTCGGCGCGGGGATCGGCGGACCCGCCGGGGCTTCGCTCGTGGTCGCGGCCAAGACCGCGTTCATCCATGCGATGGATCGCGGGTTGTTCGTCGGCGCGGTGATCGCGCTGACCGGCGCCCTGGTCGCCCTGGCGTGGCTCCCGAACCGCGCCCCGGCTCGCGACGCGATCGAGGTCGAGGTGGACCGCCGCGAGGGCGAGATCGCGACCGTCGCCGAGCGGGTCGAGCCGTGAGCGTGGGCACGGAGCACGACGCGACGGACGCCCCGGCCAAAGGGCCGGGGCGTCCCCGTGATCCGGAGGCCGATCGTGCGATCCTGCGCGCGACGATCGAACTCCTGGCCGAGGAGGGCTACGACGGCCTGTCGATCGAAGCGGTCGCCGCCCGCGCCGGCGTCGGGAAGACCACGGTCTACCGGCGGTGGCCCTCGAAGGAGCCGCTCGTCGTCGACGCGATCCGCCACTACAAGATGCCGGAGGACCCCCCCGCGCCCCGCGACGACGAGACGACCCGTGAGGCCCTGAGCCGGATCCTGGGTGGGTTCGTCAAGACGGTCGGCCGCTCCGAGAGCGGGCGGATGATGGCGGGCCTGGTCGCCGAGATGGCGCGCAACCCCGAGCTGGCGACCGCGGTGCGCGCCGGCCTGCTCCAGCACCGCCGGGGCCACGTGGCCGGGATCCTGGAGCGCGGGATCGAGCGCGGCGAGGTGCGCTCCGACGTCGACCTCGAGGTCGTCGCCGACATGCTGGGCGGCCTGATCGTGATGCGCGTGCTGCTGACGGGGGGCAGCGTGAACCCTGCGCTCGTCCGCTCCGCGGTCGACACGGTCCTGGACGGGATCGCCGTCGCCTGAGGACCCGTAGACTCGCGCGATGCCGAGCGCATCGACGATCCGCCCGATCACCCCGGAGGAGATCCCGGTCTGCTCGAGGATCTTCTACGAGGCGATGAACGAGCTGCACGTCCGCAAGCACCTGCCGGCAGAGGACGGCTCGGACGACGCGTGGATCCGCACCGCCCTCGGCCGCGGCCTGCGCACCGACCCCGGTTCCACCCTCTTGGCGCTGGACGGCGACGAGCCCGTGGCGTTCGGCTCGGCGTCCCGCCGCGGCGACTACTGGTTCCTCGCGTTCCTCTTCGTGCTCCCGACGGCCCAGGCGCGCGGCGTCGGGCGGTCGATCTTGGATGTCTTGTTGCCCGCCGACCGCGCGGACCTGCGGCTGGCCACGGTGGTGGAGTCGTTCCAGCCGGTCTCGACCGGTCTGTATGCGAGCTTCGGGATGACGCCTCGCACCCCGATGTACCGGCTCACGGGCCTCCGCGATCCCTCGGCGCTCCCTCCGCTCCCGAACGGCGTGACGGCCGAGCCACTGACGGAGGATCTGCTCGACGCGTGCGCGCCGCTGACGCGCGAGGTGCTCGGGTTCGAGCGGCCGGACGATCTGCGCGACTGGCTCGGCGACGCGGTCACGGCCCGCGCGTACCGGCGTCGCGACGGCGGCGTCATCGGCTACGGGTTCCTCGACGGCGAGAACTGGACCTCGCCGGTCGCCTCGACGGACGAGCCCCTGAGCGCGGCGATCGTCGGCGATCTCCTGCGGGGAACGGAGGCGCCGCAGGAGGCCAAGATCGGCGTCCTCGGCTGGAGCGGAACGCTGCTGCGCACGCTGCTGGGCGCCGGCATGCGGATCGACCAGGACCCCTACATCTACTGCGCCACCGACACCGACCTGCCGCACCCCGCCTACACGCCCTACGCGGCGTTCCTCCCCTAGCGATGGCGCCAGCGATGGCCACGTCCCTCCGCCGCCCGACGCCCGAGTCGTTGCTGGAGCTCCGCACGCCCACCGGCATCGCGCCGTCGGCCGACGGCACCACGGCCGCGTTCGCGCTGCACGCGAGCGTCGCCGAACGCGGCCGCTCGGTGCCGAGCGACCTGTGGCTGCTCGGGTCGGAGGACCGCGTGACGCCCCTGACCTCGGGCGGATGGGCCGACGCCGCGCCGGTCTGGTCCCCCGACGGCTCGCGGCTGGCGTTCGTCTCCGATCGGGACGCCCCCGGGCACGCGCGACCGTTCACCGTGGTGCCCGGCGAGGACCCGGTCCTCGCCGCGACGTTCCGCGGATCGGCCGAGCACGCCTCGTGGTCCGCGGACGGCGGGCGCCTGCTGGTGCAGGTCGCGGATCCCGGTTCCTACGCTCTGGACTGGACGGCCCGGCCGGTGACCGGCGCCGGCCCCGACCCGGATCCGGTCGTGCGTCGTCCCGGCGGCGCCTGGCGGCGCCTGTTCCTGGTGGATCTCGCCACCGGTGCCGTCGAAGAGGCCGGCCCCGCCGGCTGGAGCGTCTGGGAAGTGGATTGGGACGGCGGGGACATCGCCGTCGCGATCGCCTCGACCGACCCGACCGCGTCGGGGTGGCACCGTCCCACCCTCGTGGCGCTCGATCTGACGGCGAGGTCGGCGAGCGTGCTCTACCGCCCGACGTGGCAGCTCGAAGGGCTCGCGCTCTCCCCCGACGCCCGCCGCGCCGTCGTGATCGAGGGGTACTCGAGCGATCCGGACCTGTTGAGCGGCAGCGCGAAGGTCTTCGACCTCACGGCCGGCGAGGTGACCGATCCCTGGCCCGACCTGGAGACGATCGGCGTCGCCGCCTGGTGCGACGAGACGTCGCTGTGGTACGCGAGCTGCGAACGCATCGGCACGTCCTGCGGGCGGCTCGAGCTCGATGGCCGGCGGAAGGAGGTCTGGCGCGGCGACGCGTTCGTCGGCCCCGACGTGACCAAACCCGCGTGCACGGTCGCGGGCGGCGGCGCCGTCATCCTCACCACCCACCAGGCCCACGGCGTCGCACCCGAGCTCGCGCGCTTCGATCATGCGACCGGGTCGTGGATCCGCCTCACCGGGTTCAACGACGACCTCACGCGCGACACGGTCTTCCCCGACGTCCGCGCGATCACGTGGCGCGCGCCGGACGGACTGGAGATCGACGGGCTGCTGATGACGCCCTCGGGGGCCGAGGGTCCGCTGCCGCTCCTCACGCTGGTCCACGGCGGCCCGACCTGGTGCTGGAACGCCTACTTCTCCGTCTCCGAGCCGAACGCGGTCCTGCTCGCCGACGCCGGCTACGCCGTGCTGCTGCCGAACCCGCGCGGCAGCATCGGTCGCGGCCACGCGTTCGCCCAGGCGGTGATCGGCGATCCCGGCGGGAAGGACCTCGATGACGTGCTGGCCGGCATCGACCGCTGCATCGCCGACGGCGTCGCCGATCCGGACCGGCTCGGCATCTCGGGGCTCTCCTACGGCGGCTACATGGCCGGCTGGGCGATCACCCAGACCGACCGTTTCGGCGCGTCGGTGGCGCATTCGGTGATCTCGAACTGGATCTCGTTCCACCTGACGGCCGACATCGGCGCGTTCGACGAGATCGTGATGCCCGACGCGTGGGACGACCCGAAGGGCCTCTACGTCGAACGCTCTCCCGTGTACCACGCGTCGCGCTGCACCACGCCGACCCTGGTGACCCAGGGCGCGCTCGACATGTGCACGCCGGTCGGCCAGGCCGAGGAGCTGTACCGCGCGATCGCGGCGACCGGCACCGACGTGGAGCTGGTCGTCTATCCGCGCGAGGGCCACCTGCCGTACGAGCGCGAGCACGCGCTCGACCAGATCGTCCGGACGCAGGCCTGGTTCGACCGGTACCTGCGCGACGGCGCGACCGGAGGGAGCGGGGCATGACCGCGGGGCCGACCACGATGCGGGCGGTCCGGCTGCACGTTCCCGCGGGGCCCGAGGCCCTGGTCCTGGAGCGGATCGAGACGCCTCGGCCCGACGAGGGCGAGGCGCTCGTGCGCGTCCACGCGGCCGCGCTCACCCGCGACGAGCTGTCCTGGACCTTCGACCGCCTGCCCGCGATCCCGTCCTACGAGCTCTCCGGCGTCGTCGCCGACCTCGGGCCGGGGACCACGGACGTCGCGGTCGGGGACGCCGTGTTCGCGCTCACGCAGGGCGGCGTCGCCGCCGAGTTCGCGGCGGTCGCCATCGAGCTGCTCGGACCGAAGCCCTCAACGCTCGACCACGTGCAGGCGGCGGCGGTGCCGCTGCCCGCGCTGAGCGCCTGGCAAGGGATGTTCGTGCACGGCGGGCTGGAAGCCGGACAGCGCGTGCTGATCTCCGGGGCGAGCGGCGGCGTCGGGAACCTCGCGCTGCAGCTCGCGCATCACCGCGGCGCCCACGTGATCGCGATCACCTCCGCCGAGCGGGCGGAGCGGGCTCGGGCGCTCGGCGCCGACGAGGTGGTCGCCGCCGCCGACCTCGACGCGCTCGCGCCGGTCGACCTGGTGTTCGACACGATCGGCGGCGAGCTGCTCGCGCGCTCCCCGACCTTCGTCCGAGGAGGTGGCAGGGTCGTCACGGTCGCCGAGGAGCCGCCGGCCGGTGTCGATGCGTTCTACTTCGTGGTCGAGCCGGACCGCGGCCAGCTCGCCGAGCTGGCTCGGCTCGCCGACGACGGCCTGCTCCGGCCGGAGATCGACTCGGTGTTCCCGCTGGACGAGGCGCGCGCCGCGTTCGAGCGGAGCATGGCGCCCGGCAAGCGAGGCAAGGTGGTGATCCGTGTCGAGGACTAGTCAGGCGAAGGGGGAGGCGTTCCGTGCGCTGCACGCGGGCGCGCCGTTCGTGATGCCGAACCCGTGGGACGCCGGGTCCGCCCGCGTGCTCGAGGCGCTCGGGTTCCCGGCGCTCGCCACGACGAGCTCCGGCTTCGCGTTCACGCTCGGACGCCGCGACGGACGCGTGACGCTCGAGGAGATGGCCGGCAACGCGGCGGCGATCGATGCCGCCACCTCCCTGCCCGTTTCGGTGGACCTCGAGAACGGCTACGGGCCCGATCCCGAGCACGCGGCCGCCGCGATCCGGCGGGTCGCCGAGGCCGGCGCCGTCGGCGGCTCGATCGAGGACTTCGATCGCGACGAGCGCCGCCTGTACGAACCGGCCCACGCGACCGAGCGGATCTCCGCCGCGGCCGAGGCCGCCCACGGCGTCGGCTTCCCGTTCACGCTCACGGCCCGCGCCGAGAACCACATCCGGGACGTCCCGGACCTCGACGACACGATCGCGCGGCTCCTCGCGTACGAGGCCGCAGGCGCCGACGTCCTGTTCGCGCCCGGACTCCGCACGCCGGAGGAGATCGGCACCGTGTGCTCGGCGGTCACGAAGCCGGTCAACGTCCTGGCGCTGCGGGGCATGTCCCTTGCCGCGATCGTGGAGGCCGGCGCGCGACGGGTGAGCGTGGGCGGCGGCCTGACGTGGGTCGCCGTCGCCGCGATGGCGGATGCGGCGATCGCGCTGCGGGACACCGGCACGGCGCCGACGCCCTCGCCGACGCTCGCGCTGGAGGACTGGCTCGGGAGCTAGTCGGAACGGTCGCGTCACGCAGCGGACGTACCCGCGGCGCGACCTGCCGCGCGAACTCGAGGTGCAGGTGCTCGACTTCATGCGCCTGGAGTGGTCCGTGGACACGAACCCGAGGGCGATGATGACGCTCGGGGACGCCGGAGCCCTTCCGGGGATCCTGCGTTTCGACCGGAGCTGGTAGCGCTCGAACGAGTTGCGCATCCGCGGAACGGCGGGAACACTCGGAGGATGGCGCGGCGACCCCAGCACCAGGACCCCTGGAACGCGACGCCGGCATATCGCACCGACCGCCGCCGACCGGGGCGCGAACGTCGTCCGAGATGGACCCGCGGACGCACGCCCATGGACATCTTCGTCGCGATCTTCGGGGCGATCGTCGGCGTGGTCTTCCTGAGCGTGATGCTCGACTACCCCGTGTGGACGATGTGGGAGCGTTACCAGCTCGATCGCCACGGCGTGCTGACCGAGGCCACCGTGGTCAAGATCGAGCCGGAGGACACCGGCGGCGACGGGGGTGGCGACCCGACGCTCGATGTCCGGATCACCGCGTGCAACTGCGTGACGAAGGTCGACGCGGCCCACGACACGCATCCCGTCGGCTCCTCGATCCTGATCCGCTACGACCCGAACGACCCCACGCGTGCGATCGCCGTCGAGGATCCCCCCGAAGTGGACCCGATCGTCTTGCTCTTCATCGCCGGTGCGATCGTGTGGAGCGCCGTGTCCGCCTGGATCAAGCGCGGCGAGCGATCTGACGCCTGAACACATCCTCCTGCCAGGCTCGTTGTCTTTCGGCCGCGGCTGCGGCAGCATCTCCGGTACGAGAGGAAGGAGGTGGTCCGACTGCATATATGGCATGAGACCCTCGAGGTGACCGGCTGCTGAGCCGTCCCTCGCGGGCCGGGCCACCGCCCGCCCGCCTGCTGGGCGAACCGGCAGAATCCAACCCAGGTCACCGACCTCGCGTGCTCCGGCCTCGTCTCACCGGACGAAGCCTCTGATCCAGAGGATGGAGAAGTGCCCGCGGGGCGTTGACGTACCGAACGGACCGGACCCGACGGGTCCGGTCCGTTCCCGTTCCGCCCTCGCACACCCCGGGTTTGCGTCCCCGACGTGCTTGCTGCTTCGATAGTCGGCGTCGGAGAGGGAGAGGAGGGCCGTGGACCGCAGGCGATCGATCGTGCGCGCGGGAGCGCTCCTCGTCGCGCTCCTCGCGGCCGGCCTGTGGGCCGCGCCCGCCGCGCTCGCCCAGGACGGCGGCACCACGGCCGGCAACACTCAGGTCGTCTTCGACGGGAAGCTCGACGTACCCGCGGGCCAGACGGTCGAGAGCGCCGTGATCTTCAACGGGCCGGCGACGGTCGAGGGCACGGTGCAGAAGTCGCTGGTCGTGTTCAACGGCAGCGCGGTGATCTCGGGCACCGTGAACGGCGACGTGGTGGTCTTCAACGGCGCCGTCGCGCTGCGCAAGGGCGCCCGGGTGGTCGGCGACGTCTACGCGCAGGATCCGCCGGTGGTCGCGCCGGGCGCGACCTTCGAGGGCCAGCACAAGGGCATCTCCGGTGGCTGGAACATGCGGGGCTTCGGCTTCGCCGGGCGCTTCGCGTGGTGGGTCGGCTTCACGGTCTCCACGCTGGTCCTCGGCCTGATCCTGCTAGGCATCGCCCCGGCGGCCGACGCGGCGATCGCCCGGACCACCCGCCAACGGACCGGCGCCTCGATCGGCTTCGGCGCGCTGGCGTTCTTCCTGCTGCCGATCGTCGCGATCGTGCTGATGGTCCTCCTGGTGACGCTCCCGCTCGGGCTGTTCCTGCTGCTGGCCCTCCCCCTGGTCTACACGGTTGGCTACGTGGCCGCCGCGCACGCCCTCGGCCGCCTGCTCGTGAAGCCGCCGGCCTCGCGGTTCCTCGCGTTCCTCGCCGGGATCGGGATCCTGCGAGTGGCCGCGCTGATCCCGGTCCTCGGCGGCCTGACGTGGCTCGCCGCGTCGATCTTCGGGCTCGGCGTGCTCTGGATGGCGGCGCGCCCCGCGAGGGAGCCCAGCCCCGCCGAGGTCGCGCCGCCGCCTCCCCCGCCGGTCCCCGCCCCGAGCTGAGGTTCCGATGGACGCGGACGCGATCGCGAAGACGCCGGCGCCGGCCGCCGCCGCGCATCGGCGGCGCCGGCCGAGCGGCTCTCCGCCGCCGCTGCCCAAGCAGATCGGCTCCACCGGCTGGATCGGGCTGATCCTGCTGCTGGTCGTCGTGGTGACCGGCTGCTGGTGGCTCCGCATCAACCCCGACCCCCTCGACCGCCTGGACGCGGCCGTCACCGACGTGGTCACCAGCGTCCGGGTCGGATGGCTGGAGGCGGTCGCGCGCCAGATCCACACGGTCGGTTCCCGCGTCGGGTTCCTGGCGCTCGCTGTGCTGCTGCTCGGCGCGACCGCGTGGTTCCGTCGTTGGCGCCATCTGGTGATCTGGATGATCGCGCTCGCGATCGCCGGCGCCGGCCTGCAGGGTCTGGAACTCCTGTCGCTGCGCACCCGTCCGTTCGGGATCACGCAGCTCGCCACCTGGGAGGGCTACGCGACCCCGTCCATCCCGATCGGCGCGGTCGCGATCCTGGGGATCGGCGCGTCGTTCATGCTGGTCGTCCCCGGCCGCCCGCGCCTGTGGGCGAAGATCGCGACCGCCGCGGCGATCGTGGTCGGTGGGTTCCTGCGGATCTACCTCGGCGTCGACCACATGACCGACGTGCTGTTCGGCGCGATCGTGGGCGTCGCGATCCCGCTGGCCGCCTTCCGGGCGTTCGCTCCGAACGACTCGTTCCCGGTGCGCTACGGGGCCCGCGGGAAGACCGCGCACCTCGACGTCACCGGCCTGCGCGGCGAGGCGATCCGCACCGCGCTCGCCGACCAGCTCGGCTACACGGTCCACGAGATCAAGCCGGTGGGGCTCGAGGCGTCGGGCGGCTCGACGCCGCTGCGGATCTCCGTCACGGACGAGGAAGGCCGCGACCGGCAGGTGTTCGCGAAGCTCTACGCGAAGAGCCACGTGCGCGCCGACCGCTGGTACAAGCTGGGCCGCCGGATGCTCTACGGCTCGCTCGAGGACGAGACCCCGTTCGGGACCGTGCGGCGGTTCGTGGAATACGAGGACTACACGCTGCGCATGCTCGGTGAGTACGGGTTCCCCACGCCGGCCGCGCTTGGGATCGTCGAGATCACGCCGGAGCGCGAATACCTGATCGCGATGGAGTTCTTCGAGGGGGCGGTCGAGATCGGCGAGGCCGAGATCGACGCGACCGTGGTCGACCAGGGGCTGGCGATGATCCGCCGGATGTGGGACGTGGGCGTGGCGCACCGCGACATCAAGCC
>Ga0187785_10000865_pt1 | contig 10767 bp, 10 predicted proteins | sample 0815_BV2_4_20_MG_FD_132466 | JGI IMG/M metagenome (GOLD analysis project Ga0187785, IMG submission 132466) | Tropical peat soil microbial communities from peatlands in Department of Meta, Colombia - 0815_BV2_4_20_MG | ecosystem: Environmental > Terrestrial > Soil > Wetlands > Peat | place...
GAAGTGTCAATTTCAGGTTTTACAGCTTCTTCAGGGAAATGTAGAGGTTCTATCATTTGCCCAAGAACGGCATCTGCAATTATTATAACTGGATTTCTCCATTTTTCTGCAAGTTCAAATGCCAGAATAGTAAAGTCACACATCTCTTGAACTGAATTAGGAGCTAAAACAATATTTCTGTAATTACCGTGACCTCCACCTTTAACCAGCTGATTGTAATCTCCTTGCTCTGGTCCAATATTTCCTAATCCTGGACCTGCCCTCATAACATCTACAATAACACAGGGTAATTCTGCACCTGCTAAAAAGGATATCCCTTCCTGTTTAAGGCTCATTCCAGGGCCGGATGATGCAGTCATTACTCTATGTCCTGCTGCAGCTCCTCCATAAACCATGTTAATTGCAGCTTCTTCAGATTCTGCCTGTACAAATTTTCTTCCAACCATGGGGAAGTATTTAGAAGCTTCGTGAAGAATTTCACTTGCAGGGGTAATTGGATAACCAAAATAACAGTCACATCCTGCATACATGGCGCCTATTATTACTGCTGTGTTTCCTCTTATTAGTTGAGTTGCCATGTTTACTCCTCCTGTTTTTTAGATTTTTTTGGAATGTGAACTTCTATAGCTAAAGGTTCTGGACAGGTATAATAACAATCACCGCAACCAGTGCACCCTTCGCCATCGTAAATGACATAGTGATACCCTCTTTCATTTGTATCATCACTCATCTTCAGAACGTTCCTTCTGCATGCTATTATGCATCTTTCACATGCTTTACATTCTAAAGCATTGATTACTGGGTAAGGTTCTCTTTTCTCTAATTTAGACATACTAATCCTTCTAAAATTTGATTTAAAAAAAATTAATAGGGTTTAAAACCTATTCAATAAATTAATTAATTTTATTCTTGATCTTTGCTTCTTATTTCAACACGTCTTATTTTTCCGCTTATTGTTTTGGGAAGTTCATCCACAAATTCGATAACGCGGGGGTATTTGTAAGGTGCTGTTACACTTTTAACATGATTTTGTATTTCTTTTGTTAATTCTTCTGAAGGTTCGTATCCGTTTGTAAGTACAATTGTAGCTTTAACAACCTGTCCTCTTACAGGATCTGGAAATCCTGTTATAGCACATTCAAGAACGGATGGGTGCGATATAACTGCACTTTCTACTTCAAACGGACCAATTCTATAGCCTGAACTTTTAATCATGTCGTCAGTTCTTCCAACGAACCATATGTAGCCGTCTTCATCCATCCATGCGGTATCTCCTGTATGATAACATTCGTCATACCACACTTCTTTAGTTTTTTCGGGATTTAAATAGTAACCTCCAAACAACCCTATTGAATCTTTATTGGCGGTTCTAATTACTATTTCACCTTCTTCTCCAATATCTGAAGGTTTATTTTCTTTATCTACTATATAGATGTCATAGATTGGTGCGGGTTTTCCCATTGAACCGGGTCTTGGTTCAATCCATGGGAAATTGGCGACAGATACTACTGTTTCTGTTTGTCCAAACCCTTCTCTTATTTTTAATCCTGCAAATTCGTAGAATTTATTGTAAACTTCAGGATTCAGAGGCTCACCAGCAGTAACTGCATATTCAAGTGTTGAAAAATCATATTTGGATAAATCTTCTTTTATTAAGAATCTGTAAATTGTAGGTGGAGCACAATATGTTGTAACGCCATATTTTGAAGCATTTTCAAGCATTTTTGCAGCATCAAATCGTTCATAATCGTAAACAAAAACGGCACTGCCTGAAATCCACTGTCCGTAGAGCTGGCCCCATACCGATTTTGCCCACCCCGTATCTGCTACTGTGTAGTGAAGTCCATCATCAACTACATTTTGCCAGTATTTTGCAGTGATTATATGTGCTAAAGGATATGTAAAATCATGCTGAATCATTTTTGGAAGTCCAGTAGTACCTGATGAAAAGTAAACTAAAGAAACATCATCATTTGCAGTATTTGCATCTCCACTCGGTCTTTCAAAATCAAGAGGAGCTTCTTCAATCTCTTTCCTGAAATTTAGCCATCCTTCTCTATTTTCATCTCCAACTATAGCTTTTATAACTTTATAATCATTTAATTCGTCATCAGCTTCATCAAAATATTCTGGAACACCATCTTCTGCAATACATACAACCATTTTAATATTGGCCTGTTCTACCCGGTATACAATATCTTCAGATCTGAGCATGTGAGTAGCCGGAATTGCTATTGCACCAATTTTATGAAGCCCCAGAATGCAGAACCAGAATTCATAACGCGCTTTAAGGGTTAACATTACTGTATCGCCTTTTTTAATTCCACATTTTGTGAAGAAGTTTGCAGCCTTGTCGCTGTAGTATTTCATGTCTGCAAATGTGAATACTTGGTCATTATCGTAATCATCACACCAGACCATTGCAATTTTGTCGGGTATGTTTTCTGCGTATTCATCCACAACATCGTAGGCAAAATTGAAATTTTCTGGAATGTTTATCTTAAAATTATCTTTAAAATCTTCGTATGATTCAAATTCAACCTTTGAAAGGAATTTATTTAGTAAAGAAGACATATTATTACCTCATATCGTGATTAATCATTATTACATTATTATTGCCAGGAATTTAGCTGTTTCATTGTTTAAAGCTTCCATTGCATGTTCCTGGGATGAATCAAAGAATATTGAATCTCCTTCGTTTAGAATAATCTCATTATTGTGAATATAATATTTTAAAGATCCTTCAAGGACATAATTGAATTCCTGTCCTGGATGTGAATTTCTTGATGGTGTTCCATCATAATCTTTTGGTTCAACAGTAACGATGAAAGGTTCAGCTTTTTTATGGATAAATTTTTCAGCAAGGTTCTCGTATTTGTATTGTTTCCGCCTTTCAACTGCGGTTCCTTTACCTTTTCTTGTAACTGTGAAAATGTGCATTCTTGTTTCTTCTCCAGTAAGCAGAAGACCCATATCAACGCTAAATTTTTGTGCAATTTCAAAAAGGATGCTTGCTGGAATATCTATGGTTCCTTCTTCATATCCTTTGTAGGTTGCAGAATCGATTTTTAGATATTCTGCCATTTCTTCAATGCTTATATCTGATAAGTCCCTTAATTCGAAGATACGTGACCCGATTTCTTTCATCTTTTCGTTCATTCTACCACTCTTTAAAATTGAAGCTAAATCTTAAACTTATTATAATTTTAAACTATTATAAAGATATAATTTTGAGATAAAAAATATTTTACAAAATATATGTAATGATTATTAATGACAATTTGGTTTGACTTATATTTATAAATTGTCGTTTAAAACTTTTTTTGAGAAATCAAAAAGAAAAAAAATAGAAGGAATAATCGGTCACCTAAAACGGTAAAGAAGCATATATGCCTTTTAACGTTGCTGTTGCCGTATTCCAATTGTTTATTACGCCAAATGAGTTTCTAGTGCTTGTACCATCTGCATTGTACCAAATACCATTTACCCAGACTTGAGCTATAACGTGTCCATACCAGCTACCACTTGAGAACTTTGCATAAACATGCTCATATCTTGCAGGAATTCCTGCAGCACGTTCAAGAGCAACTACCAGGTGAGCTGTATCCACACAGTTACCTGTTCTTGCATTTAAAGTTCCTACTGCACCATATTTGGTGTTATAGTAGAAGGAATAACCGATATTATCTCTGACCCAGTTGAATATTTTCGCTGCTCTATCGTATGTTGAAGTTGCACCGGATATAATTGAAGCTGCTAGTGACTTAATATTTCCATCGTTTACCTGACAATTGGATGTAGCCTGTAGATATTGCTGTAATTCTGAAGGTATTGATTCCGGGTTTGTAATGTATGAATCAACAGTTACATAGCTAGGTAATTTACCATTAGAGTTGTAATAATCCATTATTTTGGAATACATATAAACTAATGATTTATAGCCTATATTTCCTAATGAACTTGCCTCTGAATCTGGTGCATTACCTGTAGTATCCATATTGGAACTTATTGCTTGTGCCATTGTTATATATTCTGCTAGTTGTATATTTCCGTATAATGTGTCTTTTACACTGTCGTTTGTAGGATCATCAACAAGTTTAATTGCTATTGGTCCTGTTGTTCCGTTGTTTATTTCCAATACACTTGCTGTAAGCATTTGCAGGAATTGTGGCATTGTAATTGACATTCCAGAAATATCTACATATGCAGGTAATCTCTGGTTTGCTTCAATAAATGATTTAACGTTTGTTGCTGCATCACTGATTTCGTTTAAAGTGAATGTAATAGGATAATCATCTGATTCCACTGAAACGCCTTTAAATGCGCTGTCAATTAAGCCGTATCTAAAGAGCACATATCCTGAAGATCCGCTGCTCATAGCCGCGTTAATGTCATTAGTTAATTCATCTGCAGGTAGTGGAGTTGCATTACTGTCTGAAACATATGTTTGAAGACCTGCTACTACAGGTTTCCCGTTTGAATGTTCAACTATATAATCTGTAGCTGATGCAATCCATGCAGTTCCTTTGTTATAATTTCCTTTATAAATCATCGGAACCAGGAAATCGAGATACTGTGAAAGTTGAGTGTAATTCTGTCCGTAGTAGTACGCATTAGCTGATCCTTCTGGCATTACTGCTGCTGAAAGTTGTACGTGTGATTTACCAGTTATATTTTGATTATTTATTGCATCTATTGTTTCTCTGACTTGCTGAACGAATGAAGTTATTGCTTCAGTTCCTCCAGCGTTGTTATATGCTGCATTATCGCCTACACCTGAATATCTAACATAGTCAAGATGTACTCCCTGAATATTGTAGTTTGTAGTAATATTATTGATAAATTCGATTAATTGGGTGTTATATGTAGTATCATAACTATATCTTGTTTCAGTGTTGTATTTTGTAACGTAACTTGTATAGTATACAGTTCTAGTTGTCCATCCGTAAACTCTCTTGTATTTAGTAGTGTACGTGTAGTAATACTTCCATTTTTTACCGGATTTATACCTGTGTTTGACTTTCACTGTGTATGCTTTGTAATAATAGCCTTTGTAACGTTGTTGATAGGATGATGTCACTGCTGCAGTATATGGAACCTGTACTTGATAACTGGATTTCCCTTGTGGATCGATCCAATTACCACTAGCATCTTTGAAACAGGTTATCCAAGCGTGTACATTAATCCCTGTACCATTTACGAGGGATAATATATAAGGTAACACGATATTGTAAGTTGGATCTGATATTCTGTTTGTTTTGACAAATATGTCAGTTATACCTGTTTCAACTAGGTTTTTTATATCTGTTTTGTTTAAATTTAACGTATCATTGGCTGCTATCCAGACTCCATGAATTTCGCTGCTTGAATCACTGCCTGCTGCTTTTAATGATGTTTCAGTGGTGTTAGTTGTGTTTAGTCCTGATGTTCCCGTAGAATTATTTGGATCATTTGTTTCATTTGAATAAGTGTAATTGCTGCTATCGTTGGTTGCTTGTTCTTGGGTTAAATTAGTGCTGTTCCCTATTGGGGTGTCATTTGCGGCGTATAAACTGTTTGAACAAAAAATTGCAATGCTAAATGCGATTAGCACTGCAAAGAGTAATTTCTTCGTAATGTATACCGCCTCCGAATCCAAAAACTACACCTATGCTTCATAACTTAAGAAAATAATTTCTTAACAAATGAAACCTTTTTTATTGTTTTTGGATAAGATAATGTTCGTTTTCACTGCTTATATAAAGTTTTTGGTTTAAAATTGTGAAAAACACATTATGATATCTTTTTTTTTCATTATAAACTCAATTAGAGGGTTTTAAAATGACATATTAAGTTTAATATTTCTGGATAAGTATTTTTAGTAAATAACCCTTAATTAAAAATATATTGAAAAAAGAAGGACTAACTAATAGTATTTCATTGAAGTTTTAAACCTTCAAATAAAGTATAGATATACGTAGTCTTAAATTGGATAAAAAGGAATATAAATGTCCTGTAAATCTGTAAATGGTTTTATAGTGCGTATTTAAATTCAATAATTTATAATAAATGTTACTCAATTTTGATTAAAGTCTTTTTTAACTCTTAAATAGATATTTAACTTATTTACACAACTTAAAATTACTTTATGCCATTTTTAAGGATTTAATCACTTTTCTTAAGTTTAATATGGTATTGTCTAAATATTTGGGGGTGCTAAGCATATTTTTTAATGAAAAGATTCATAAAATTAATACATTAAATTGAAAACATTAAAAGGGATAATATGGAATTTGATACAAAAATTGTTAAATTAGAAGCTCCTGAAGGATGTAACTTGATTTTGGGGCAGAGTCATTTCGTTAAAACTGTTGAAGACTTGCATGAGGCAATTATAAATACAGTTCCTGGAGCTGAATTTGGACTTGCATTCTCGGAGGCGTCAGGAGACTGTCTTGTGAGGAAATCCGGTAATAATGAAGATCTTGTTAAAATTGCTGCAGATAAAATGTTTGAAATAGGGTGCGGGCATTCATTTTTAATATTCATTAAAAATGCATTTCCAATCAACGTTATTCAGCGTATAAACACTGTACCTGAAGTTGTGAATCTTTACTGTGCGACTGCAAATCCTGTTCAAGTTTTAATTGCAGAAACAGAACAGGGAAAGGGAATATTAGGCGTAATTGATGGTTTTAAGCCTAAAGGAATAGAAAATAAAGATGATGTAGAGTACCGAAAAAAATCACTACGAGAATGGGGATATAAGCTCTAATTATTAATTAAATTACTTAATATTGTTCTATTGCATTTATTTAAAACATTTTTTTATTTTTTCAATTTAAATTTTAAATTAAAAGCAAATGAAGATAGAAACTATTTTATATTTTTACTTCCATAATTATTAACATAATCCATGGGAGGATTTCTTTATGGGAGAATCAGATATTGTTTTTCTAAAGGACAGTGGACAAGAAAAAAGAGGGGAAACTAAAACAGAAATTAAAGAAGATTACGTTAAGTTTTTAAATAGGACTGGCGGCGTAGTCGAGATTAAGTTTAGAGGTCCAAAGGAAGATTTAATGGATACATACCAATTTTTTAATGGTGTGAATGATATGGAATCTCTAGGATTGGATATCGCTGCATCCGGTGATAGGTGGAACCATTATTTTAGGGGAGTTTCGTCACTGGTAGAAGATGAAGATGGAGTTAACCACACATTCAAGGTCACTTTACAGATCAGGGACGCTGCACCACAAGCACCAAGATAATATTTAATTTATTATTTTATTTTTGAGTATTTTTCAAAGACTGCTTCTATTTCGTCAGGAGTTCTCAATATATTTATACCCATTTCAGCAAGTTTTTCAACGTGTTCAACATCTTCTTTTCTTATTGTAAGCTCTAAATCGCGTCCATCAGGTAATTGTGTGACAACAATTCCTTCTTCCAAATCCGAAGGCATTATATATGTCGGTAATCCCACTTTTTGGCCCATAATTACTGCATTCGGGATTAATGAGTCTGCTATTCTAAGTGAAATTTTGGCAACTGTATTTGAGGTTGCAGGAGCAATCACCATGAATTCAAAATGACCTAACTGTATTTGTCCTGCTAAAAATGGCGCATTTGCATTTACCTCAACCCATGTTCTGTCGAATTCTACTTCTAATTCTTTAAATAGTCCATAATATTTTAAAACTTGATCTCCCGCTTTAGAAACGTAAATTCTTATATCAAACTCATCTTCGTATTTCTTTCTTATTTTCTCCATGATTTTTACTGTTTCTATTATTCTATCCCCGCTTCCAGTAATTCCCCAAACTACTTTCTTTCTATCAGCTGTCATGGTTTTTTATTATGTTTTTAAAATATAATTATTTTTTTCATTACAAAAACTTAAGTTAAGTCCAGATATATTGGTAGTAAGATTAGTTTTTAAAGTTAAAAATAAATTTTATAGTCATATTTATCATTTAAGGTCGTCAAAATGGAAAAAAAGGAAAAAGACAAACTAAAAGAAAATGAAAATTCAGTTCCCGAAGCAGAAGAAAAAGTAGAAAAAATCGAAGTCTGTTATATTTGTCATAAAAAATTTAACATTAATGCGGATGATGAAAGTTATTATTGGAAGAATAAATATCCATTTTGCGCGTATTGCGCTGAATTTTATGGATTTTACAGATAATCACTGATGGAATCTAAATAATTAATATTTTTTTATGAATCTTTAAAAATAATAAATTATTCTTAAATGATCATAAGTTTTTTATAGTTTGATGATCATATTAGTGTCTGGAAGGATATTCATTGAGACTGAAAAGATTGACCTTATGATTTTTTCAGGATGAAACCTGGAAAAATTAATGAAAGGAAAGAATCAGAGGAATTGATGGATATTCTTCCACCAATATTCTTATTTTAAAATAATTTAAAAATCTATTTGTTTAAATGCTTTTTAATTAGAGATATTCCCCATTCAGCCATTTCTTTAGCTTCTTCCTTTGTTTTTGCCTCTGCAAAACATCTAAATATTGGCTCAGTACCAGAAGGCCTGATAATGATCCATCCTTCGTCTTTAATTATTTTAACGCCGTCAGTGGTATCCACTTCAAATTCGCTGGTTTCGGCTGCAATTTTTTGCATTACTTCCTGTTTAATCTCATCTGGACATTCTATTTTCATTTTTTCTGAGTAATAAACAGGCAATTCCGATACGAGCTTGGAAAGAGTTTTTCCTGATTTAGCGATTATTTCAACAATTTTAGCTGTTGAAAGTGCTGCGTCTCTTCCATAAACAAAATCAGGGAATATTAAACCTCCGTTCTCTTCTCCACCAAATAGGCCATTTTTATCTTTTAATTCCCTTGCAACAATTAAATCTCCAACTTTTGTTGCTGTAACTTCACCATTATATTCATTTGCTATATCGTAAATTGCAGTGGAAGTTGCAACTGTGGTAACAATTAGACCGCCTTTATTTTCTTTAAGCATATATTTTTCCACAAGTGCAAAAGATTTATCGCCAAAAACAAAATTTCCATTCTCATCAATACATATAGTACGATCTGCATCCCCATCGTGAGCAAATCCAGCATCTGCACCTGTTGCTTTTACAACTTCAATTAATTCTTTAAGATTTGGTTCGGTTGGTTCAGGGTCTCTTCCTGGGAAAAATCCATCTGGCTGACAGTTCATGGTAATGACTTCACAACCAAGTTCCCTAAGAATATATGGTGTTGTGAAACACCCTGCTCCACTTCCACAATCAACAATTACCTTTAATTTAGCTTTTTTAATTGAATCCGCGTCAACCCTTTTTATAACTTCGTGATTATACTCTTCGAGTATACTGGAGTTCTTTTCAATTTCTCCAATTTCATCCCAGGATACTCTGTCTGGATTATCGTTAAAGAACATTTCTTCTATTTTAATTTCAGTTTCATCTGGGGTTCCTATACCGTAAAAATCAACTAACTTTAATCCATTGTATTTTGGAGGATTGTGAGAAGCTGTTATAATAATTCCTGCGTCATAGTAATTCCTGACAGCATACTGAACTGCAGGAGTAGGTAAAAATCCTAAATCTACAACATCACATCCTGAAGATAGTAATCCGGATATTACTGCATGTTTTATCATTTCTGTGGAAGTTCTGGTGTCTCCTCCAACTGCAACTTTGCCTTTTACAATTGATCCATATGATGCGGCGATTTTTGACGCAAATTCTGGCGTTAATTCTGTATTTGCCAATCTTCTAACTCCAAATGTTCCAAATAATCGTTTCATAATTTCACGGTCCTTAAATTTTTAGTTAAATGTTAAAAGCGTAATTATACCTTTTCAATGTTTTTTGATATTAAAACTTTATAATTTAAAATATTAATCAATTTTGTTTAAAGTCGAGGGTAAAAAAATTTTTATGCATTTTAAAATAAAAACTACTGCATGCTTATCTACTGAAATAGGGCTATTTTTAAACAATATTTATTTTTTTTAAGTAGGAAATATATTTTATTATGTTTTAAGCTATAAAAAGAGTGTTAAATGTTTATTAAATTATTTTTATGGATTTAGTATTTTCTATCATTAGTTCAACGTTCCCATTATATTCTTTAACATTTCCAATAATCTTAGCACGTCTATTTTGGAAGTTTTGTGGATTAATTCCTTCTCTACTAAACTCATCAGCAACTGATCCAAAAATGACTACATTTATCTTTCCTGTTCCGTCAATAACTGATAAAATGTATATATTATTTTTGGGATTTTCCACAGTGGTTATTAACCCTTCAATTGATAAGTCTTCCCCTACATTATTTTTATTTATCTCTTTAATCTTAAATTCCTGAGGAATTATTTCACCTGAGAGAAATATCATCCCTGCTAAACCAAAAACAGTTGTTACAAGTGCAATTCGAAAAATTTGGTTATCATGCATAAAAATACTTCCTTATTTAAGTATTTTTATATTTATATTTAAAATTATTGGTTTAATTTAAAAAATAGGAATTATTAGTGAGTATAAACTCAAAATAAAGTATTTAGTTGGTTATATATAGCAAGAATTGATTTTGTTGCTATTAATTTCTTGCTTTAAAAATAGATTCAACACGATCTACAGTGTCAATGTCTTCTAAGCTTAAATCTTCTCTGATTCGTTTAACAACAGGGAATCTAAGGGAATAACCACTTTCATATTCTGGACTTTTAACAATTTCACTATAGGCAATTTCGAGTATGATTTCAGGCCGCGCCTTTACTTTTCTTCCCTTTTTTTCGGTC
>Ga0187785_10000866_pt1 | contig 10754 bp, 8 predicted proteins | sample 0815_BV2_4_20_MG_FD_132466 | JGI IMG/M metagenome (GOLD analysis project Ga0187785, IMG submission 132466) | Tropical peat soil microbial communities from peatlands in Department of Meta, Colombia - 0815_BV2_4_20_MG | ecosystem: Environmental > Terrestrial > Soil > Wetlands > Peat | place...
ACACGAAATGCAAACCGCGTTCGTTTTGACTTTCATTCTGGCCCTTATGGTCCTCACGATCATCTGGTTGTTTGTCAGAAGATACAAGCGTTGCCCATCGAACAAAATCCTCGTTATCTACGGAAGAACGGGCCAGGGAGCGGCAAAATGCGTTCACGGAGGAGCCGCGTTCATATGGCCTGTTTTACAATCCTATGAGTGGCTCGATCTGGAACCGTTCGTGGTTCCCATTGAACTTACGAGCGCTCTTTCGCGAGAAAACATTCGAGTCTCGGTTCCCACGACAGTCACCGCCGCAATCAGCACGGATGACGGTGTTATGCAAAATGCTGCCATCAGGCTTCTCGGCCAGAGCATGGACGATGTGAAAAAACAGGCCCAGGATATAATTCTGGGGCAGATGCGCGCGGTAATCGCCACAATGCAGATCGAGGAGATAAACAGGGATAGACAGGCGTTCATGGCAAAAGTCAACGAGGCAGTGTCCGTGGAACTGGAAAAGATTGGATTGACGGTCATAAACGTCAACATCAAAGATATCGAGGATGACAGCGGCTATATTCAGGCTCTGGGTCGCAAAGCCGCTGCCGAGGCCATTAATCAGGCCATTATCGACGTTGCGGAACAGGAGAAGCTCGGAAAGATCGGAGTGGCGGAGCGCGAGCGGGATCAACGCCGCGCAGTTGCCGCGGCAAATTCGGAAGCTTCGGTGGGTGAATCGGAAGCTGAACGGGATCGCCGCAAAGCTGTGGCCGCGGCAAACTCCTTGGCCTCTGTGGGCGAAGCGCAGGCCGAACGGGATCGGCGACAGCAGGTGTCCCTGCTTGACGCGCAGGCTGTGGAGACGGAAACAGAGGCTAACGCCAGAAAAGCCGGATTCGCAGCGGGCCAAAAAGTCGCCGAGGAAGACGCAAGAGCCAGAGGCCAGGCCGCTGCCGAGAAGGCGGACGGATCCATCCGGGTTGCCCGGGAAGAGGCGCAAAAATCTGCTGAAGAAGCCCGCGCGAAACGGGAACAGGCTCGCTTTAATGCGGAAATGGTCGTTCCTGCCGAAGCCGCAAAACAAAAGGCTGTGGTGGAAGCTGAAGCGGAGCGCCAGAAGAAAGTGCTCGTAGCCACAGGGGAAGCTGATGGAGCTCTCCTGAAGATGCAGGCCGAAGCCAAGGGTCTTCAGGCAATACTCGACGGAAAAGCCAAGGGATACCGGTCACTGATGGAATCGTGCAGTAACGATCCGTCGTCCACAGCAGCTTTGCTGCTCATCGAGAAACTTCTTGAAATAGCCCGCATTCAGACAGAAGCCGTAAAGAATCTTCCCATTGAGAAGCTGGTAATCTGGGATGGCGGGAGCGGAAGCGGCTCCGGCATGTCGGATCTCGGTCGGCGACTCATGGGGGTGCTGCCTCCAATGCACGAATTGGCTCGCATGGCAGGCCTGGAACTACCGGAATACCTGGGACGGGCCGCAGCAAAAGAACGGCAACCCATGGAAAAGGCTCCCAAAAAACCCGAATAATTGCGCTCGGTCCTAAGTGCGGCCGAATGGTGTTCCGTTTCGCAACCGCTGAATGTGCGTTAAATTAAATGCATGAAACGAGTACTCTTCATTCAGCTTCCGCCGCCGCGATTTTCGTTTGAAGCAAGTCCGGCGAACATTCCTCTCGCAGCTGGATTCCTCATGTCCGCACTGGAAGTCGCGGGCAGAACGGCATTGGTTCCGGAAGCGCTCCATTCCAGCGTCGCTGACGTCTTCGCGGATCGGGGATTGCTGGAAAAAATCGTTGAAAACAAACCCGCGGTCGTAGCATTCACGCTGTATGTATGGAACGTGGAGAGAAGCCTTTTTTTGGCTTCAGGCATCAAGAGAAACCTGCCGGGTGTCTTTGTGATCGTCGGGGGGCCGGAAGTTACGCCGGATAACCGGTGGGTTTTGGAGCATCCTGCCGTCGACGCCGGCATATTCGGTGAAGGTGAATCCAGGATCGCGTCGGTTCTGGAAGCATTGATCAATAAAAGCGAAATCCGGTCGATTCCCGCCTGCTTTGCCAAAGACGGTGACAACGTTGCGGTGAACACCCACCACGCGGCATCCTGGAACCTAGCCGCGTGCCAGTATCCCTATCTGGATGGCAGAATTTCCCCGGCGCAGGACGGCACCCTGTTCCTGGAAACCGTCAGGGGGTGCCCGTTTCAATGCAGATACTGTTACTATCATAAAACGTTTGCAGGCATGCGCTTCCATCCAGCCAATTCCATCGAGAAAGTCCTCGATTTCGCTTATTCCCGGGATTCCGGTGTCCGCGAGATTTACCTGATGGATCCTACATTCAATGCACGAAAGGGCTTCCGGGATATTCTCACATCCATGGCAGCCCGGAGGCAGTGTAACGATTTGGCCCTACACACCGAACTGCGTTCCGATCTCCTGAACATCGATGATGTGCGCCTTCTCGGAGAGGCTGGATTGAAGAGCGCCGAAGTGGGCTTACAAACCGTGAATCCGGAAGCGCTGGCCTTGGCCGGTCGTACGGGAGATCCGGACAAGATAGCCGCAGGAGTTCACCTTCTCAAAAATGCGGGTATAGACGTCACAACCGGCATCATACTCGGACTTCCCGGGGATACTCCCGATGGGTTCAAACGAACCATAGAGTGGCTCAGGAATACTGAAGCGTATTCCGTGGTGCACCCCTTCGTCCTGTCGGTGTTGCCCGGGACGGATTTCAGGAGCCGTGCTTCGGAGCTTCACCTGGCGTACGATCTGCGTCCCCCTTACTACGTACGTTCCACGTCCGCCTTTCCGGAAAAAGAATTCCAGCCGGCTCTCGTGGCTTGCGAAGACGCATTCGGCATGGAACTTGACTATATACCGCCTCCTTCTCTGGTCGATCGGGGTTCCGGCGTTGTCGTCGACATGAATCACGCGGGCTACATCAGCAAGTGGATCGTCGACATCGGAACAAGAGAACCTTTCAAAGCACTTGCCCAGGTGATACCCAGAGCTACCGATCCGTTCACCTTCTGGTTCAAAGGGGTTTGCAAAGAGGACGTAATTCTGAGCATGCTCGAGAGGTTCACCCTTGCAAACCCGCATGCAGTGGTTCACGTGGTGCTGGAATTTTCAGACGCGCCTCGGACGGATTTCCTCAGGGATATCGTGAAAAATGCGGCAAACCCCGAAATCTTCATAAACCGCTCGTATCGCCCTCTCTTCGGAGACGCGGTAGTGGTGTCGTTGCAGCTCACGGTGATATTTCGCGATCCCGGCAGCGGCAGGGCGAGAAAAGAAGTGGGGAGAACATACGAGTCATTAGCGTTCGTGGTGTGGGAAACGGCGGAAACCAACGAAGCATACCTGTCGACCTTGGATTTGCCCTGTCTGATTTCCTGGCCTCGGGGAAAAGAATCCGATTATGAACCCCTGATGCGCCTGATTGCAGAGGTTTTTGGGAATCACCCGGAAGAAGTGTTGTTTAGAGACGAATCTCATTCACGGCTTTGGGCTTCCCTGACGCGACAGATTGATCCGAAAGCGAGGCTGCCCGAAAAGATCCTGCATTTCTGATACGAATGCGCTTTCACACAGTGAGATTGGGGAGGAACCTACAGGAAGTGTCCCCGATTCTTCCTTATTTGAATCCGAATCCGGTATGAAGACTTATCCGCCGGCGATGGGAGGAAACACGGTCAGGCGATCTCCGTCCTTGAGCACTTCATCTCCGTGAGCATGTAGTCCGTTCAAAAAGACGATCTTGGGCATATCATCCGGAATGTTCAATTCGTTCAGCAATTCTCTAACCGTCTTTGCCCCCGACATCTCGAGAATGCATGAATGTCCCGTGGCCCCGGCCGGCAACAGTGGTGCCAAAGAAGCGAAAAGGTTGAGATCTATTTTCATGTCACACTTCACGTTCCCATCGGAGATTCTACGGTACTTCTCGAAAGTATTGTCGGCTTGATAAGCCTTCCCTTACATGTACAACGTTGAAGCCGGTCATTGCGAGGAGCGTAGTGACGAAGCAATCTCGCTTTGGCGAACGAGATTGCTTCGGGCTTCGCCCTCGCAATGACAGTCTTCCAATCTCTTCGGCCAATCAAAATGGACGGTACTCTTGAGAATCCCTCTAGAGAAATCAGGTCGAGAAATTCCTGTTTTCACGTATCCAAGGCACGGTTCAGACTGCCCATGGTGTATCCTTCCAGATCTACGGCGACGAAGGAAAATCCCAGCTCTGTGAAGCGTTTCACAATGCGTTTTCGCCTGTATGAATGAACCAGATCGGCGATGAAATCGGGCTGCACCTCGATCAGGGCTATATCTCCGTGATGTCTGACCCTTATTTGAATTTCCGGTACCATACTGCGGATGAAGTCTTCTGCCGCATCCACTTGAGCAAGATTTTCCGGGGTAATAGTCCTGTGGTACGGGATCCGGGAGGCCAGGCACGCGTAAGAAGGTTTGTTCCATGTGGGAAGATTGAATCTCTTGGACAAGCGTCGAATGTCTTCTTTGGACAATTCCGCTTCTTTCAATGGGCTGCGAACTCCCAATTCCCTGGAAGCCAAACTGCCGGGACGATAATCACCCGCGTCGTCCGCGTTTTCTCCGTCCAGGACAAAAGAGTACCCCTGTTCAGAGGCGAGATTGGTCAACATACCGAATCGATGTTTCTTGCATATGTAACATCTGTCAGGCGGGTTTTTCGTGAATTCAGGCAGATCCATCTCACCGGAATGGATGACGATATGCTTGGCTCCCAATTTACGGGCCAATTGCAGGGCGTTTTCACGCTCATGAATCGCTGCGGTCGCCGAAAAAGCCGTCGCAGCGAGAACCCTGTCTCCTAGCACATCTTTAGCGACCCAGACGAGAAAGGTGCTGTCTACTCCTCCCGAATACGCCACAACGACGCGGTCCAAGTTCTTCAAAATGTTCCGCAACACGGCGTATTTTACATCGAGATCACCGGAGTCCATACGCCCGCACCAACCCGATCCTGTTCATAGATACGAATCAACTATTCCACGAGCGAAAGAAATATGCAAGGTGCCTGCACGGAACCAATCAACCCGGGACTGCTCGTGTATCGGCGGGTTCGTCAGGTCGCACGTGCAAACGATACTGTCATATAAATGAACCAACCCGTCATGGCAGAGCTTCACGGGTGGATTTCCGGCATTCTTCGGTTGGCAAGACTAAAGGGATTCTCAAAAGCAAGGTCGGTTTTGATTACGCGAACAGATGGACAGATTGTCATTGCGAGGGCAAGGCCCGAAGCAATCTCCAACTGGCCGACACTGAGATTGCTTCGTCGTTCCACTCTTCGCAATGACATGATTGGATCGTTCGAATGTGGGCGAGAGTCATGAACGAATCCGACAGAATTTTCGGGAACTGCAATAAATTCAGTGCAAGAAGCGAGAAAAGCTCATAACCCGGTTCGGGCGTGAGGTTCGGGCCGCGGGGGACATTCGGAATGTATGGTCCTAGAATCCTTCCGCTTGAATGTGGACCCGTCCTAAGTCGGGATGTCCCGGACCGGCCTGTCCCGGGGGAGGCAGAGGCGCTTTTGGGAACGTCTTGGGAATCGGGCCTCGATCAAGACCCAATTGGTTTGCCACGGCATCAAACAGGTATCTGAGGAGTCCGAACGCGTGAGAAGCCGCTGGAAAACTCAGGGAGAGAATCAAAATTCCAATGACAATTTTCGTTTTCATGAGTCAGATTCCTGTAGCATTTTTAATATGCTATACAATTTTCCGAGAAAACTGTCAACGAGATTCTTTGCTATCGTGTAACCTGTCAGTTACTCGGGGGTCGTGTGTATCCTCTGCCAGTGCCAGGAGTGAAACGACGAAGCAATCTCGATACTTATAGCCAGTGCCAAAAGTTTTCACCGTTTCTGCCGCCCTGTCAGAGGGCTGTCGAACGAAGGTTTAACGGCCTTGCGTTGTCCGGAGTGAGGGCCGCCCCCTGATAGGGCACCTACGGATCGGACATTTCTTTTGGCAACTGCTATAAGCGCGAGATTGCTTCGCTACGCTCGCAATGACGGGCCGACGCTTCCGCGTTCTAGTGTTGTGTCCCGCAAATAGCTTTCAAATCACCGACTTGGTCGGGACGCGAATCAGTGTCATTGCGAGGAGCCACGCGACGAAGCAATCTCCAGCTCTTATTCTGCAACTACGCGAGATTGCTTCGCTTCGCTCGGAATGACAAAACCGGCTTCGCGTGCTGGATGAAAACTTCGGGAGAGCCCCAGATGGCCGGTTACGTAAGTTACGTGTGGGACAGCACACTAGGCTTTTTTCACTCTCACAACGGTGTGACTGCCGGCAGTGGTAAGAGCCGAGGCATTCACTCCCGCTGCCCTGGTCTTGTCCGGGGGAACCGACGTTCCTCCAATCACCTGTCGCATCGCTCCGGACTGGCGATAACCGAAACCGCGCGCCAGAGCCACAACGCCTGGACGGATTCCCGGAAGAACCTGTGCGTTCCCCTGCAGTCGGGTCTTGCCGTCCGCCGATTCGATCACGATTGCATCGCCCTGGCGAATCTTCAGCCTGCCTGCGTCCGCGCTATTCATGAGGAGGGAATTGTGCGGAAGTATTTCAAGCAGCCAACTATTTATCCCTGATTCCGGCGACCGGTGAAACGGCAGCGCATAGGTTATCAGGAGCAGTTCGTCGTCCTTGGGGACCGCATCGATCGCGGTCTCAGGAGCCTTGACCGGCCAGTGGCGGAGCTGTTCCGCGTTGTTCTCGGGTTTTGTCATGGATGACGATACTTGAGGAGAAAATAACCCGCCCCGCTCCAGAATCTTTGACGTGTCGCTCGGCGAAGACACAGGGAATCCGGCTTCTTTCATGCTTTCCAGCACGGCAGAGAACACCATGCCATAGTAGTCACCGGCGGTATTTAACGGCTTCGATGGTGAGGTTTCTCCGAATCCGGACAGATTCAGTTTCTTGGCGATGTCGATGAGAATGTCTTCCATCATGCGGGTTTCAGGAAGAATGGGACAGTAGACTCCGGATATGGGGTCAACGGTTCCTACTACGGGGGAGCGCAGGCCCACGCCGGGCACACTTACGGAAGCAGGAGGAACGCAGACGTCCCACCTTTCCAGAAACGTGGTGTCCGGCAGGATGTAATCTGCCAGAGCTGTTGTCTCGGTTATTCCTCGATCGATTGCAACGACCAGAGGAAGTTCCGATGGACTGCCCAAAAGCGATGCGACGGTGGAATCGCTGTACGCGATGTCCGTCTCCCAGAGAATCATTGCTTTGACAGGGGCCCCATGGGAATGAGGCCGGTATTCATATCCAGCGGAGATCGTCTTTCGCGCCCGGGCGAGAAAGGCATCACTTCTCCGGAACAGACCGCCCGAGCCGGGAACGGAACCCACCATCGCGTTCAACGCAAGTATCGTTGCACCCGCTTGTGTGCCGTTGGGACCGGAAAAAATTCCTCTCCCCGGAATGACGGCTGATTTCTTTCCTCCCTGCACCAGCATGTTGGCCAATTTCTCGACTACGGCCGGCGAAATCCCGCATGCCCCGGCGAATTCTTCGACCGCCCTGCTTGTGGCACTCCTTTCGAACTCAGCGGGAATTCGCATTGCCGGGTATCGATCTGCAATGGCTCTCATGATTCCCAGCGCAAGCTCCACATCTTTTCCCGGGATCACGGGAACCCACAAGTCGGACTTGGATGCGGACGTGGAAAGCCGGGGATCTATGACTGCCCACTGCAGACAATGCGCGTCAACCCGCGCGTCTGCAATATCCCGCGCCGTAGAAACCAGCGGTATGCCGGAATCCAGGGGAGCGTCTCCAAAACTTATGAGCGCTCGGGCGCTGGCGTAATCGGCAGCCACAGGAGTCGAACCCGGTCCGAATACTCTGTTCGCGGCAGCAATAGCCCGCTCTTCCGACAAGTTGTCCCCGTCCGACACCCGCATCGCACCGGGGAAGGCAGAAGCGAATCGATTCAAAAAGAGGTCTGATCCCCAGTCCACCCTGCCCGTCAGGAGAGTCAGTCCGGATCCGCTGTCTTTGACCTTCTTCAGGCCGGGAATGGTTCCCTCACCGAACAGGTCCCCGCCTTCCACTATTTCCATGATTGCCTGATCCCAGGTGAGGGCACTCCATTTTCCCGATCCTCTTGCTCCTACTCGCTTCAGGGGACGAGCGATCCGGAAGGGATCATACAACGTCTGGATACCGCTCCCGCCCACGGCACACACCGGTGCGCTCCGCAGAAGCGCTTTTTCGAGCGGAGTATCCCAGGACAGGGGAGGATTCATGGACACGGGATGATACGGGTTTCCTCCTATTTTCACTAGGATGCCCTGCCCCACTCTACAACCGATTCCGCAGTTCCCCGGGCAAAGCCCGCACACCGAATACATGGTTTTCACACCCGCCAGCGTCTCCACGGGGTCTGCTGCAGGAGCGCCCGCTATGTATTCCGGGACAGGCGTATTCTCTCCCAGGAGACTGCACCCTGCGAACAGGGAGGCTCCTCCCATGATGCTTGCAAGTCTCAAAAATTCTCGTCGGGTTATGTGCGTCATAGTTTGCTCAAAACTTATCGTCTCAGCTCAACGGAATGTCGAAGCCGATGAATACGACTGAATACCTCATGAGAAAAACGCCGCCTATGATGAGCAGCGAGGCAGCAACCAGCCAGCTCCGTTTTTCCCGGGTCCACGGGAGCACCAGAATGACGAGAGGAACCAGCATGCCTGCCGCAAGTTCGCCCCACACGTACAACTTTTCGTGCAATGCGTAGAGGATCGATACGTACCCGTCTGCATTGGAAACCAGAAGAGTCAGCCAGAATGAACCGTTCCAGAACAGATCGGTGAGGAGTATTCCAATCATCATGAGCCTCAAGCTCTTGAACAGGTCCGGGTCCAATTTGTCCTTCACGTAGCGGTCCATGATCATGGCCACCACAAACAGGAGCGCTATTCCGGAAAGCAAGGCGGAGGTCAAGAAATAACCCGGCATGAGTGCGCTGTGCCACCATGCCCGAGCCCTGACCAACGCAAACGCGAATCCCGTGTACGCATGGACGAAAATCGCCAAAGGCACGGTGATCATCCCCAGTATTTTCGTGACCCGATCGCTTTTCACGAAGATGAAGTAGATGTAAACGAGGTTTGCTATGGGATAGAGCGTCAGAAGCCAGGAGCCGTACGACAGGGCCGAGGTCCTGTTGAAATACTCGGGCACAAGCGTATGCCAAAACCGTGTGGGCTGATGCAGATCGAGTATCAGGCACGCGGGGGCAAGCAGAAGCAGCGCAAAGGAAATGATCGCCGCGGGAAGGGCCATAGGCTTGAACCGTTTGATTCCGAAAACCGTGGACAGAGTCGAAAGAATGAATGAACCCGCGGACAAGCCTGTAAAATAGAAATAGAGCGGGATAAAGACCTTCCAGGGGACCTCGTGAGGAACGTTGTACAGAACGGCAGCTTCCATCTAGCTTTTTTCCCCTTTTTTCCAATACGAGGCGTCCGGGCTCGGGACATGCTTGTGATATTCGAGGATCTCTTCTTTGAAATCGTCGGAATACTGTATCCTGCCCTTCAACGAGTGATCCGCCTGAATATAGAAAACTTTGGGAAACGTGCCCAACTCGGGCTTGATGACGCTCGTAGCCACCAAGGCAAGCCTCTTGGAAATTTCGGAATCAGGATCGTCCATATCCCCGAAAACCAGTGCCCGGGAAATGCATGCCTCGACACACGCGGGCTGCAGGCCGTTGTCAATGCGCGTCGCGCAGAAATCGCACTTGTCGGCAGTGTGGCGGATGGGGTTGAAGAACCGGGCGTCGTAAGGACATGCGGCAATGCACATTCCGCAGCCTATGCATTTGCCGTAGTACATCACCACCACGCCGTCCTCATCCCGGCGCACAGTGGCCTGAACTGGGCATACCTGGGTGCACGGCGGAGTGTCGCAATGATTGCACAGACGTCGTAGAAACAGATTACTCGCGTTGGGATAACCGCCTTTTTGAATCCCTTTGACCCACGAGCGCCAGTATCCCAGCGGGACATTATTCTCGCTCTTGCAGGCAACGGAGCAGCTATGGCAGCCGATGCACCGGCGCTGATCTACGAGCATGGCCCAGCGTTTTCGCCGCTTGGGGCCGTTGCCGTCGGACTGAATCACGCCGTTTTTTTGTTCCACATTCATGCTCATGGAAAAGAATCGCTTTCAATACCCCTCGTCACCGAGAACGAGAGGGTCAAATCTGACGGATCGGGAACGTTCGTGTGCTTACCCGGACCGTTTTCTCGGCGGACCGCTTCTCCGGGATGTTATTTCCTGCTGTGACAGCTCAGGCATTCGAGCCGGCTGAACGATTCTTTACCGTCGTGGCAGTTTCCCGTCGCGCAGGTAGCGCATGCCCGAGGCACTTCATAGGTCACGAGGCTTGCCTCATCGGCGGCCTGAACTTCGGGAACGTACAGCATGGATGCATCCCGTCCGATATGCACTTTCTTCGGGGGTGAGTCGCCGAGGACCCGAATCACGTACGTACCGAATTTCTGGCTTGCAAACAGCCCTTCATGGCAGGTTTTGCATTCCTTGTACTTGCCGCCCTGAAATGTCATATGAGTATAGTGCCGGAAAACCACGGGACCGGGTGAGCCCGGAGCCCGATAAGCGATGCTTCCGCCTCCGAACACACTGGAAAGCGCAAGGATGGCGAAGAGCACGCCACCCGCGATCAG
>Ga0187785_10000867_pt1 | contig 10753 bp, 13 predicted proteins | sample 0815_BV2_4_20_MG_FD_132466 | JGI IMG/M metagenome (GOLD analysis project Ga0187785, IMG submission 132466) | Tropical peat soil microbial communities from peatlands in Department of Meta, Colombia - 0815_BV2_4_20_MG | ecosystem: Environmental > Terrestrial > Soil > Wetlands > Peat | place...
CGATCCCGTTGAGTTGGCCAAACGCTATAACGATCAGGGCGCGGATGAGCTGGTCTTTCTGGACATTACGGCCTCACATGAGGGGCGGAATACGATGATCGATGTGATCGAGCGCACTGCCAGCGAAGTGTTCATTCCAATGACTGTTGGCGGCGGCATCAAGACCGTTGAGGAGATCCGAACGCTGTTGCGTGCAGGAGCGGATAAGATCACCGTCAATACCACGGCAGTCAAAGATCCGGATTTTATCGACCGATCCTCCGAAATCTTCGGCTCCCAGTGCATAGTCACAGCGATAGATTGCCGTAGCAACACGAACCTAGATGATCCTGGAGCTGTACATGTTATCAGCAGGCGGGACGGCACTCCTGCCTGGTACGAGGTTGTCATTTACGGGGGCCGCAAGCCCACTGGCCTGGATGCGATTGAATGGGCCAAAAAGGTCGAGGAGCTGGGAAGCGGCGAGATCATGCTCACCAGCATGGATGCCGACGGCACCAAGGACGGGTATGATTTGCACATCACAAAAGCCGTGGGCGAAGCCGTCCGAATCCCTGTGATCGCTTCGGGCGGGGCGGGAACCATTGAGCACATGTATGACGTCTTCAGTGTCGCCAATGCGGATGCGGCGCTGGCCGCGAGCATCTTCCACTTTGGAGAATATACCATTGGACAGACGAAAGACTACCTGCGCACCCGTGGCATACCTGTGAGGCCCTGAAAATGGAAATCCGCGAGTTCCAGCGGCTGATGAAGGAGATTTATGGCGAAAATGACCGTGTCCGGGGCGTGGAGAAGACCGCCCTGTGGTTCTTTGAGGAGACCGGCGAGCTGGCCGAAGCGCTGCGCAAGGACGACCGGGAGGCGATCGCCCATGAGATGGCCGACGTCTTTGCATGGATGGTCTCCATGGCCAACATGCTGGAGATCGACGTCCAGGATGCCTGCCTCAGAAAGTATCCTCTCAAGTGCCCCAGGTGTAATGCCAATCCCTGCCGATGCTTGGGATAATGGATGAGCCTGCTCCGCCATCTCACCATGTCCGAGCAATCAGATCAAGCACAGTGCAGAGTTCGTCATTATATAGGCCGCTAAAACATGCTTCTTCTTTTCCAGCCTGACAACCAGTAAGCGCACGATTAGAGTTACTTACTTACCGCGGGTCAAATTTTTATTTTCCGCATTACTTTATTTTCATATGTCGGAGCCTACGGCAATCGAGTCGCTGAGGTATGCAGGTCTCAGGACACGCCAGTTGCTGTTCCCGTTCGGTGTTCGAAGGTGGATTTCATTTTACCGCGGGCTTACCGGACGACGCATTCCCGACGACTCGGCGGTGATCGAGCTTCGTCGGCTGCGGAATTACTATAAAGGCACGAGGATTCTGACGAAGATCGCTTTGCTGGCTGTCATCGTTGGCTTCATACTGCCATTCACGGTCGTCTTTGCAGGCATGGGGGGCTTCTTTGTCCTGCTCGTGGGGTACGTGGTTCTGCTGATCCTCTTTTCTGGGGTCAGCCTGGGTCTGGAGATGGTTCTGGACCCGGTTTTTGCCCTGCAGCATGAAGATGGGTCCTCCTTTGGAGTGGCTGCGGGCGGTTTTATCAGGCTTGTCCGGAAGAGGCCGATGCTTGCAGGGGGGTACATGGTGATCAAGTTGATAGTGGACATGTTCCTAGTTACCATGATACTGGCGATCTTTATGCCTGCTCTGGTCTTGTCGATGGCGCTGATGTTGTGGATGATTAAAGTGGTGCCGACGGGTGCTGATGTTCGGTCGGCCGCAGGCTCTGGCCTGATCGCGATCGTAGCGCTGATCCTGCTCGGCCTAGGGGTCGCCGCGTTGGTCACCGTTGCAGCGGCCGCTTTCTATGGGTACTTTAACGAACGGTCGGTAAAAATGATGCGGGAATAATCGTATGGCTGAAGTGGTAAAGAACAGGGTGGACAGGCCGCTGGGCATTGCGGACCTGGTAGGGCTGGGAGTCGGGGGCACCATCGGCTCGGGGATCTTTGTCGTGCCTGCCGTAGCGGCGGGTATGTCGGGGGCGGGCTCGCTCCTAACGTGGATACTATGCGCGATATCGTTCGGGGCTGTCCTCGCCTGCCTGACCTTGCTGTCTCGGAAATACGCTGTAACCGGGGCTTTCTATACGATCTTCGACCGTTCCTTTGGGGAGCGGATATCGGCCCTTGTCATTATGGCGTACATCATTTCGGGCATCCTGGGCGTGGCGACTATCGCCGCGGCAATAGGCGAAAGCGTGGTGATCCCTGGCGTGTCATCGAAAGTCCTGGAAACGTTCCTCGTCATCGGGTTCGGGGCGATCAACCTGATGGGCATCGCCCTTTCGGCGTGGATCGAGGATGTTCTTACGGTATTGAAGATCCTGCCGCTGCTTATCATCCCTCTGATCCTGCTGCCATTTGTGCAGACCGGGAACTTCACGTTTGAGGGAGGTAATAGCCTGTCGTTTCTGAGCAGTGCGGTGGTTGTCTACTGGTGCTTTACCGGTTTCGAGCTATCAGCGATCCCGTCTCGAGCGGTCCGTGATCCGGAACGGTCCGTTCCAAGATCTCTGATTTACGTTTTCGCTACCGTGGCTCTAATCTACCTATCTCTGAACTTCGCCCTTATCGGCAGTGTCGGGGCGAAGGACTTGGCTTCCACATCCGCGCCCATCTCCTATGCAGTCGACCGTTTCTTCCCGGGCACGGGCATAATTATCGCTGCTGTTGCTGTCGTTTCCATGATCTCCGCCCTGAATGCCTATCTGCTGGGAACGTCGATCGTTGTGCAAAGCTTTTCCGGAAAATATAACAAAGATTTCGCATTTGAGCATAGAGGTGTTCCCGTGTACGCTCTGATCTTGTGTACCGCTCTGACTGCGTTTCTGCTGCTGTTCACGGATTACTTCGTCTTTCTGGCGAGCGCGTCGGTAATCACCACGCTCATACCATACCTGTGCCTATGCTATGCGGCGTTAAAATCGATCGATCGTCCGCTGGTAAAGATCATCGCTGTGGCCGGCCTGGTGTCCACGATCGCTATATTGATCTCGTCCGTGCTATAGATGGTTAAACATATGGGGCGGAAGCTTCAGCATGATAGCATGGATGATGGCTTCGTGCACCTTTTCGGCGGGTTCGCTCGCATCGATGATGACGCCGTTGGGCTGGTCGCCGATCTTCAGGAATACTTCCCTGACCCTGCGAAGGTAATCTTCCTTCTCGAACGCGTCGAGTGGGCTTTTTCGATGATCGACGATGCGGAGGAGACTTTTTTCAGGATCGATGTCGAGCACGATTACCAGATCTGGTCTGGGAGCGAACTTTTCGTTTTCTTCCCGGATCTTCTCCGGATCCAGGCCGCGGGCTCCTTGGTAAGCCATGTTGGAGTGATAATATCGGTCCATAACCACGATTTTGCCGGAATGCAGAGCAGGAAGGATATTTTTTGTCACGTCCTCCTTTCTATCTTTCATGAATAATCGTGCCTCTTCCTCTGGGGTGATCGGCTCATGAGATGTAACTTTATGGACGATCTCTCTACCGAAAGGTCCGGATGTCGGCTCTTTTAGGATGGTGTGCGCGATCCCTTTTGCCTTCATCCATCTGTCCAGCATTCCGATCTGGGTGGACTTGCCTGCGCCGTCGACGCCCTCAATGCTGACTAGGAACCCTTCTCTGTAGTGGCTCATCCAGTCTTCATTGTCGGTCAACGATATAAAAGCGGCGTATGACTTTAATATGGGGTTCGCGCCGGCTTCGGCTTCGGACTTTTCGATAGCAGAGCCCGAATTCGGGGCTCTTCTGGCAAACCGGTTTCTGTCTGGGGATGATAAGGGCAGGCAGAATCTCTGCTAAAGCAGTACGGTCATAGTCAAAATTAGTTTTGTATTTTTTGAATTTTCAAAAAATTTAAATACTTGTCAGTGCTCTATGCTATTGATGACCAAAACCTATTCGGACATCTTAAGGGAGAGGGAGTCGATCCTTGGCACCTTCGAAGCGCTCTTCAAGGCCCGTGGCATGGGCGACCTGCACGGGCGTGTATTCGGCGCCATCCTTCTGTCAGTCAATGAGATGACGCAGGATGAAATCAGCCTTTTTACCGGCTATTCAGTGCCCGCTGTCAGCTCCGCCCTTGACGAGCTTGTCCGTGTTGGCTTGGTAAACCGGCACAAGCGACAGGACAGCCGGAAATACTATTACTCGAGCAAAGCCGACCTCGACGAGATCATGCGGATGATCCTAAAAACGATCCACGACGACTACGTCAAGGTGGTACTTGACCGGCTTTCGGCTTCGGAGGCTGAGATAAGGTCCGGGGACGATCCGCAGATGCGCGAGCACATGGAGAACATCCAGAATTACGAGAGGGAACTAAAAGACCTTGAAACTTATCTAGAGAGACTGTTGAAAGTCCCGCTGGAGGAAAGGCAATGATAACGGTGAATCGCTATAGATGTGGGTATTGCGGCGCCTGCGTAGGCGCCTGTCCTAAAAACGCGATCGATCTGGTCGAAACTTTTATCGAGATTGACATGAACTGTAACCGGTGCGGCATATGCACCAAAGTCTGCCCGATGGGGGCCCTGGAGCTGATCAAGAATGAAGGGTGAATACGATGTTATCGTCGTAGGCGCCGGCCCCGGAGGATCGCTGGCAGCGAAGACTGCGGCAGAGAACAAGCTGGACGTCCTTCTAATTGAAAAAAGACAGGAGATCGGCGATCCTGTGCGATGCGCCGAAGGCGTAGGCAAGCTCGGGCTGATGGAGTTTGTTGATCCGGATCCCATGTGGATCAGCGCAGAGGTCAATAGCGCCCGGATATTTTCTCCGGATGGCACCATGATCGAGCTTTCCGAGAAGATGGCGGGCAACGAAGTCGGCTACGTACTGGAGCGTAAGATCTTCGACCGCGCGCTAGCCAAGATGGCAGCCAGAGCAGGTGCCGAAGTACAGGTCAAGACCCAGGCTACCGGCCTTATCATCGAGGATGGCCAGGTTTGTGGAATAACAGGTAAACAGCGAGGAGAAAACTTTACGGCCAAGGCAAAGGTAGTGGTCGCCGCGGACGGCGTCGAATCGAGGATCGGCCGATGGGCGGGCATCAATACCACATTGAAGCTAAAGGATATCGAGACCTGCGCACAGTTCCTTATGACCGATATCGACATCGCCCCGACGTCCTGTGACTTCTACCTGAATAGCAAATATGCCCCCGGAGGCTATGTATGGGTATTCCCCAAGGGAAATCGGGAGGCCAACGTGGGCATGGGTATGCTGGCATCCCAATACTCTGGCAAACACCCGATCCAATACCTCAAAGATTTCATTGAGTGGAGATTCCCCGAGGGTAAGATCCTGGAGACCGTAGTGGGCGCGGTGCCGGTCAGCGGCATGCTGCCAAAGCTATCTACTGGAGGCCTGGTGCTGGTGGGCGACGCAGGCCACGTATCTGACCCGATCACCGGCGGCGGCATCATTAACGCCATGAGCAGCGGCCGGATCGCGGGCGATGTCATCGCCCGGTGTATCCTGGACGACGATGTGTCCGCAAAGTCGCTTTCCAGCTATGATGCCGAAGTTCGCATAGAACTGGGCAAGTCACTGGACAAGAACTACAAAATCAAGGAGGTCATCACCAAGGTGAGCGATAATACCATCAATGTTGCCGCCCACTCGCTAAAGGGCGTTAACTTCGAGAACGTGACCGTTCCCAGGCTCGTCAAAGAGATCGTAACCAGAAACCCAACCCTGCTCAAGGAACTGGTAGGGCTGATATAGCCACGCTTTTATTTTTTTTAACGTAAATAGGCTGTTATCAGCAATGGCCTGATAAATCGACGTATTGTTGTTTTTACGAGTTTCCATCACAAACTTTATTACCCGTTAAGCAAACATTAAAAATATGAAATTAAACGATATAGTCGCTTCAATGTCTGGATACCTCACCGAACAGACGATAGTCGACTTTATCATGTTCAGCAAGGCCTTCGACGATACAAGGTACTCGGTATTGAAGACCAAAGCCATCGATAAAGTCTCTATAGCGTTGCTGGCGGCTGCGAAAAACGGCGAGCTGTTTTACGATGTAGTTCAGTGGGGCGAAGATAACAACGTGGCGTCCAAAGCTACGTTCTCAAGGAGAAAAGATTTCCTGGTCAACCTCAGCGTCATCCATGAGGAAAGCGTGAAAACGCCATTTGGCAGGCCGAAGATCCGGCTGAAGCTCAACGAGCCTAGGCTGAAAGAGTACTTTGGTGTGCCTTAGTGAACCACCGCGCCTATGGTTGTAGTTTCCTGTTTCATTGAAGGAGACTTGCAGTTCTCGGAACGGTAGGGCCTTTCTCCATGTTGAGGCCGGTTCTCGGCCCATGATCATCAAACCTTTTTTGAGGATATTCACAGCGGCGTTCTCATCCCTATCCATCACTGTGCCGCTAAAATCAACCGGGTTTTCTCCAACCCCACGGCCCCATCACTCATCGCTATAAGCTATACCCATCTTATTTTAAATTTTTGAAAATAGCCTTGGCTCCCATTCTGCGATGATGTCGGGGGGGCTGCCTTTCACCGTTACTTTTCCAGGTGTGCCGTGCAATACTGCCCCGTCTAACCTTCCTCGTACGCACAGGATATCCTGCTCCGGATGAGTCCCTGGGGTGATGCATGAAGAAAGTCGGATTTGCTCGCCCGCAGCAATCACCAGAGGCAGACGCGCGGTGGCAGGGTGGCCTTTTCTCAGGATCAGCAGAGGCATCTTCCCTCTGCTAACTAGGTACAGCATACACTGAACGGCCTCCCTATTGGATCCTTTCTCTCCTGCCAGGCATGAAACGGCGATCAAATCGTCCTCAGTGAGGAACTGTATCAGTTCCTCCCTTTCGGTCTCGATGAAAACATGCCTACAGCGATCAGCCTTGACGATCCCTACGGCATAGCTGCCGTCGGATAAAAACAGGACCTCATCAGGGCTGAGCCCAAACTCCAGGGTCACTACTACTCTACCAACTCTACATCCTCGCAGCCGCAGGACGGGCAGGCAGGCTTCTTGCCCGCGCCCTTAAATGTGGAATCGCAGTCTTTACATTTGTATCTCTGGAACTTCATCTCGTCAAGATCAATATCGCCAGGCATGCCTCCGCTACTGCACATACCGGCTCACCTCCATGTTATCGTCGGTTAAAACTTATTTGAATTCCATCCCTTTAATATTTTCCGAAACCCTGTTACGCACATCTTCGTATAGATCACACATATGGGCGTCCATCGTCACAGTCAGAGGCCCGAAATCCGATACCTCCAGCACCCAGGCCGCCTCTGCAAGGCCAAGATCCTGCCACTCTACCCCTTTAACTCGTAGTACTTTGCGGGCGCCTAGGACAGCGGTCCCTCCAGTCATCGATAGGTACACGCTGCCATAGTCGTGCAAAGCCTGCAGCGTGCGCCGATCCATTCCACCTTTGCCGATGATGGCCCTGGCACCATGGGCGATGACCGGGGGCTGCAGATCGTTCATCCGGGCGCTCGTCGTCGGCCCTATGGCCACGATCTCCCAGCCGCCATCATCCTTCCCACTCATCACTATAGGGGCGCCATGGAAGATCACCGAGCCCTCGAGCTGCAGTGGTAGCGGCTTTCCGGACTCGAAGTACTCTGCCATCCGTATATGGGCCTTGTCACGTGCCGTGATTAGGGTGCCAGTAATGAAAACAGTGTCACCGGCCTTCAGGCTTTCAGCTGTTTTCCTGCTTACTGGTGTCGAAATATGATATTCCATCTTCTCAGTCGCCCCCGAATTCGACCCGTCCGTCCGTCTGATATACTTTCATCGTCGCCCTCCGGGCAGCATAGCACTGGACGTTCAGGCCCACCGGAAGGCTGGCCGTGTGACAGCTGGCGCATTCGATGTGCACCGCTAGTGCAGTACATCTGCCGCCCAGGCCCATGGGCCCAACTCCAGTGCTGTTGATCATCCATAGCAACTCCTGTTCGAGATTTGCCAGCGATGGGTCATTATTTATAGACCCTATCGGTCGCAGCAGCGCCTGCTTGGCCATTACCATACACATGTCCGAGCTTCCTCCGATGCCTATGCCCACGATCACCGGTGGGCATGGCTTTCCTTCGGCTTTTGCGATCGATTCTACCACGAACTTTTTGATCCCGGGCAGCCCCTGGGATGGATTAAGCATAGCTAGGCCGCTCATATTCTCCGACCCCGCTCCCTTGGGCATAAAGGTGATCTCCAGATAGTCGCGGTCGTGAAAAGAATAGGAGACGTGCGGCATATTTATGCCCGTATTGTCTCCAGAATTACTCCTGGTCAACGGGTGAACTACGTTCTTACGAAGGGGGGCCTCTGCGGTCGCGCGCCTTACAGCGGAGGACAGTATGCCTTCCAAGCTTTTCACCCTAACCGGTCCCATACTGACGAAGAACAGTGGTATCCCTGTATCCTGGCACATGGGTAGCGTGCATCTTCCCGCCTCCCTGGCGTTGGCGATCATCGCCTGCAGCTCCCGCTTGGCGACCTCCTCGGTTTCGGCGCCTGCTGCCCTTTCCAGCGCCGCCATAACATCTGTGGGCAGCTTGGTCACCGCCCTTCTAATCAGTTCTACAGTGGCATCCTCGATGATCTTCTCCAGTGACATCGATAGGAAGTCGTTCCCTTAATGCTTAATAATTGCCTCTGCTATGCTGAATCTAGTTGTTAATGACAGAGCTGAATTGCGGCAATTTTCCTCGCAAAATTTTTATCTGGGTACTGAATACTCCAGGTTATCGTATGCGAGTTTACATAGAGACTTACGGTTGCACCGCCAACGAGGCCGACTCTGCCGGCATCAGGGAAGCGATCATTGCCAGCGGCGGGACGATCACGGGAGACCCGGGGGAGGCAGACTCCATCGTCATTAACACCTGCGCGGTCACGGGTCATACCTCAAGTAGCATGCTCAGGGCGATCCGGAAATATTCGGGAAAGCACTTGATCGTGGCAGGGTGCATGGCGGCGGCCGAGCCTGGCCGCCTGGCCGGTTTCACCTGCATGGACGCCCCGGGGCCGTTTCCGGTGATCCGGGCGCTGGGACTTAATGCGACGGATCATCTGCCTTTTTCGATTCGTGGCAGGACTGCCATCATCAAGATCGCCGAAGGGTGTTCCGGCCAATGCTCATACTGTATCGTGCGCTTTGCCCGGGGCGGGCTGCACAGCAGCCCGATCGAGAGCGTGACCGATGCGGTGCGTAGGGCGGTAGAGGCCGGTGCTGCAGAAATTTATCTCACCGCACAGGACACCGGAGCGTATGGGAAAGATCTGGGCGTTCGCCTTCCTGACCTGCTCTATAACATCGTCGGCCTTCCTGGAATGTTCAAAGTCCGTATTGGCATGATGAACCCGTTCTCCATCGCGGATATGATCCCCGAAATGATCGATGTGCTCAATCTGCCGGCAGTCTACAGGTTCGCCCATATCCCTATACAATCGGGATCCGACCGGATCCTTGGATTGATGCGGCGACCATACACTGAGCGGAAGTACACTGAGATCGTGGAGAGGTTACGGGAAGGCGTTCCTGGGATCACGTTCTCGACTGACTACATCGTTGGCTTCCCGACAGAGACCGACCGGGACTTTCGGCTGACTCTGGAGGACCTGGAAAAAAACCGGCAGCTGAAAGTGAATATCACCCGATTCTCCCCCAGGCCGGGCACCGAAGCTGCCCTTATGCCTGATACCATAGAACGTGTGAAAAAGGATCGCTCGCGCGTTCTAACTGCACTTCACCATCAGATCACCTCTGCATATATGAAAGGGTCTATCGGCTCTCGCAAAACCGTGCTCGTGACGGAGAAGGGCAAGGCGGGAACGGTCATTGCACGTGACGCATCATATAACATGGTGGTGATCCCGGAAGATCTGCCGCTTGGCATGACCGTGGATGTCAACATATCAGATGCGAGGATAACCTACATGATCGGCGAGTGTGCGAAAGCCTGTAACGGAGCCATCAAATAAGTGACATATTATGTCACAACGAAAGCCTTAAAAGGGTATATGCCGACCGGGCTAAAATTATGGGTATTGGCCAATTTTAGGTTGACTTTTGGACTAAATAATTCTTTAACGTATGTATAGACTTTAAAACTCTAAATTATCTTGTGATTTTAACTATTTTAAATAAATTAGCTTTATTTTTGCATTTTACTAATACGATAACTTATTTATAGGTTAAGCATCATTCTATTATAGATCAAGCAATTTTCATTATATTTACTTATAATAATAATATGTATTTGGAAGTATCTCTGCAATGTTTCTAATATAATATTTAACGCCAAAATTTCACTCTATTTTTCGATATTTAAATATAAATGGATTATTACTAATCAATTCATTTCTTTTTTTATTTATCAATATATGGAGAGCATCAGACATAAACTTAATATCATTGTAGCACAATACCATATTGTCCAAGTGGTTAGAGAGGTAGATCGATTCTGAACGTTTTAGTCCATCAGCGATCACATGTCATGATACGGGATTGCCTCCGCGTAGTGCCGTTTTGCCATGGACACAGCCTCTTTGCCGCCGGAATCTGGAAATCCGGTGATTGACGCCACTTGATAGTTTTGAAATCCTACGGGAGGAGGGAGAAAATGCCAAAATATAAGGACAAAATTGACCTGTATGATGACAAGGGAAAACTTCTGGAAAAGGATGTACCAATAGAGGCAGTCA
>Ga0187785_10000868_pt1 | contig 10753 bp, 10 predicted proteins | sample 0815_BV2_4_20_MG_FD_132466 | JGI IMG/M metagenome (GOLD analysis project Ga0187785, IMG submission 132466) | Tropical peat soil microbial communities from peatlands in Department of Meta, Colombia - 0815_BV2_4_20_MG | ecosystem: Environmental > Terrestrial > Soil > Wetlands > Peat | place...
ATCCCGTCGACCTGGTTCACGCCCGGTCACTCGATGGTCACGTTCCCGGAGACCATCGACGCGATGCTGGCCGGCGGCCACGAGCTGGCCTGCCACGGCTGGTACCACGAGGACTTCGCGGAGCTGCCTTCGGCGGAGCAGACGGCGGTCCTGGAGCGGAGCATCGCGGCCGTCCGGCAGCGGACGGGGGAGGCGCCGCGCGGCTTCCGCGCGCCGTACTGGTCCCTGGCACCTGACACGCTCCGGCTCGTCGAGGAGGCTGGGTACGTCTACGACTCCTCGCTGATGTCCGGCGACTACGCGTTGTCACGGGTCCGCCATGGCGACCGCCACGCGGTGGAGACCGGGACCACCTGGGGCGCCGAGGGTCGGCTGGTGGAGGTGCCGGTCTACTGGGCGCTCGACGACTGGCCGCTGTTCGAACCGGGACCCGGCCGCGACGGGTTCCACACACCGTCGCAGGTCCTCGAGATCTGGTCAGGCGAGCTGCGCTACGCCTACGACCACGCCCCGGGCGGTCTCCTGACCGCGACGATGCATCCCGAGTGCATCGGGCGCGGCCACCGGATGGCGATGCTGGAGTCGTTCATCGCGGCGGCTGCCGCGCTTCCCGGCGTCGTCTTCGAGCGCCTCGACGCCGTCGTCGCCCGCTGGTCCGCTGCGAACGACTGACGGCTCGATCAGCCACGTTCGGCTGGCGCCTCGGCACCGACCACGCGAAACACCGGGTAGCGATCCGCCGCGGCGACGATCGCGTCGGGTTCCGGGGACTCGAAGAACCGCCTGCCGCCAGGAACCTGATCGAGGAAGGCCCGCAGGACCGGTCCACGGTCCGGCACCGGCACCTCGGCCAGTGTCACGGTCTCGGTCCGCTTGCCGCGGGACAACTGACCGGCTCCCGCGGCACGCACGTTCTTGACCCAGTCGGCCTCGGCGAACGCCGAGACCAGGTACCGCTCGCCATCGACGCTGACGACCGAGATCGGCGTGCTGCGCGGCGTGCCGCTCGTTCGGCCCGGGACGGTCAGGAGGGACTGCGAGCCGACGTTCAGGCCGCGTCGAAGGACGGCCACGTTCATGCGGATCATCCATCGCGGCGGTGGGCTCGCCACAGCCCGGTCACCCCCTGTCGAGCTGGCCATCTGTGGCGGGATGGCGGTCCGGGGCCAGGGGTGCGGTGGGTGTGGAGGATCGTCCTTCGCGGGCGTCAGGCGTCGGTGGCGACGCGTCCTTCCTGGCGAACGCCCCTGCAGCGTGCGAGTGGAACGGCTCGCTATACGACGCCTCCTCTTCGGACCAGAAGCGCGCGTAGGCCGGATACCTGGCGACCAGCCGTCTGTAGAAGTCATCCTCGCCTGCCCAATACTCCGTCGGGATCGACCCATCCGCGTACAGCTGATTCGTGTACTCCCACGAATCGAACTGCAGGGAGATGTGGGTGCTGCATCTAAGCCACTCGACCTCGTTCAAGGCCTCGGGTGCGGCCATGCCACTGGTCATGATCCTCGCCAAGTCCGCGTTGTCGATCAACATCTCCCAGGGCCGATGCCCCAGGGTGAGGGCGTTGTAGTGCACCTGGCTGCGCAGGAGTTGCGTGTTGTGGCGCGCCTGGTCCCGCTGTCCCCGAAGCTGCCTGTAGATGGCGATGAACGTGATGGCGAGGATGATCCCACTGACCGCCGTCCAGAACCACTCCGACCCCGGCCCGATGAATGACATCCCGTCGGTATTGATGAACGTCACGCCTTTGCCCTCCATCCTGTGCTGGGTTGGGCGGACTATGGGCGGAGCGGGTCGACAGCCGCAAGGCCACGGGCCCGCACGATCACCGCGTCGAACATCGGTCTCGTCAGTCGTCCCGTGTAGACGTTCTGTTGCGATGGGTGGTAGGAGCCGAGCAGCACGTAGGGTCCGACCGCCGCCTCCGCCAGGTGGCCGAACGTCGGGGCGGGCTTGGGGCTCGCGTGGTCGAGGGCCGCCATCGCGCGAAGGCTCGCGTCCCAGCCGAACGCGCCCAGCGCCACGATCACGCGGATCCGCGGGAGCAGCGCCAGCTCTCGATGCAGGAACGGCGCGCATCGATCGCGCTCGTCCGGCGTCGGCTTGTTGGCGGGCGGCGCGCACCGGACGGCTGCGGCGATGTAGGTGTCGTGGAGAGTGAGCCCGTCATCGGCGCGACGCGAGACCGGCGAGGACGCGAGTCCGGCTCGATGGAGCGCCGCGAACAGGAAGTCGCCCGACGCATCGCCGGTGAAGACGCGTCCGGTCCGGTTGCCGCCGTGGGCGGCCGGCGCGAGCCCCAGGAGCAGGATCCGCGCCGCCGGGTCCCCGAACCCGGGGACCGGCCGGCCCCAGTAGGTCTCGTCGCGGAACCGGGCGACCTTCTCGGCGGCCACGCGCTCGCGCCACTCGACGAGGCGTGGGCAACGCCGGCAGGCGACGATCTCGGCCGTCAGGCTCGCGAGGTCGCGCTCCGCGGCCGCCATCACTTCAGGAGGAGGCGCTCCAGCCGCCGCGAGACCACCGCCAGACCGATCAATCCCATCACCGTCAGGTACGCGACGTGGACGAGCAGGACCGGGCTGATGGCCCCGACGGTCAGCGAGCGGATCAGGTCGACGCCCTGATAGAGGGGCGTCAGTCGCACGATGATCTGCAGGAACGGCGGGTAGGTCTCGATCGGGTAGAACGTGGCCGAGAAGAGGAACATCGGCAGGACCACCAGCTGGATCAGGTCGAAGTCCTGCCAGGTCTTCATGAACGACGTGGCGGCCATGCCCACCGCCCCGAACGCGAACCCGACCAGCAGCGCCGCCGGCACCGCGAGGATCACCCAGGGCGACACGATGAGGCCCAGCACGGCCATGACCACCATGAACCCGATCGCGTAGAGGCCACCCCGGATCAGGGCCCAGCCAAGCTCGCCGGTCGCCACGTCGCCCGGGGACAGCGGCGTCGCCAGGATCGACGTGAAGGTCTTGTTGTAGTTCAACTTGAAGAAGAAGTTGAACGTGCTCTCGCTGATCGCCCCGTTCATCGCGGCGGTGGCAAGGAGCGCCGGCGCCACGAAGAGCTGGTAGCTGATCGGCTCGCCGTTCGGTCCGGGCACCGTGCCGATCAGCGCCCCCAGTCCGAACCCGATGCTCAACAGGTAGAAGAGCGGCTCGAAGAAGCCGGAGAAGATGATGATCCAGCCGTGCCGGTAGACGTACAGGTTGCGCTCGATCAGGCGCAACGAGCGCCGGCTGCCGATGAGGAAGGTCGACGTGATCGGCAGGGCCGTCATCGCGGCACCATCCGCTTGTCGAGGAGGCGCACGAACGCGACGACCCCGATGACCAGCATGGTCGACAGGTACAGCACGTCCACGACGGCGGCGAGCGGGTCCTGGGCCACGGTCCCGAGCGAGAGCGCCCGCGTCAACTCCACGCCGTGGAAGAGCGGTGTGAACCACGCCACGACCTGGAGGGGCTGGGGCAGCGTGTCGATCGGGTAGAACGTCCCGGAGAACAGGAACAGCGGCAGGATCCCGAACCGGAAGAGCGCGTTGAACTTGTTCGGCGTGGACTGCGTCGTGGAGAACGCGGCGATCGGCGCCGCGAACGCCATGCCGGTCAGCACGGCGGCCGGGATCGCCAGCACGATCGTGGGTGACTCGGCCGCCCCGAACGCGACGATGACGATCGTGAACACCGTCGCGATCAGGACCATCCGGGCGGTCATCCAGGCGAGATTGCCCACCGCGATGTCGCGGACCGAGATGGGCGTCGCGGCCATCGCGTGGAAGACCCGGCTCCACAGGATCCCGGCCATGACGGGGAACGTGGCCTCGAATGCGGCCGCCTGCATGCACGTGGCCGCCAGGAGGCCCGGGGCCAGGAACGCGAGGTAGGACACGCCGCCGAGCGCGGCCGAGTCGCCGGCGTCCACGTACGTGCCCAGGCCCAGGCCCATGGCCGTGAGGAACAGGACGGGCGACAGGAACGAGCTGAAGATGCTGGCTCGGAACGTGCGCCGGTAGGTGATCCAGCGGTGCTCGAAGACGTGGACCGCGGGCGAGCGGTGGGACGGTGCGGCCGGGGCGGCGGCGCTCATCGGGCCGGCGCCTATTCGATCAACGAGCGGCCGGTCAGCCGCAGGAAGACGTCCTCGAGCGACGACCGGCGGACCAGGACGGACTCAGGTCGGAGCCCGCGGTCATGGACCGCCACCGCGGCGGCCTCGCCATCGTCGGCATAAAGCAGGACCCGGTCAGCGAGGTGCTCGATGCGGTCGCCGATGCCGTCGAGCCGCCCATCGAGTGTCTCGGCGACGCCCGGCGCGAAGCGGAGCTCGGTGACCTCGCGAGTGGAGTACTGCTCGATCAGCGCGCGCGGGCTGCCCTCGGCCACGATCTTCGCCTTGTCCATGACGACGAGCCGGTCGCACAGCTGCTCCGCTTCGTCCATGTAGTGCGTGGTCAGCACGAGCGTCACGCCGCGCTGCTTCAGCCGATACAGGCGGTCCCATAGGAGGTGGCGGGCCTGCGGATCGAGGCCCGTGGTCGGCTCATCGAGGAGGAGCAGGTTCGGCTCGTTGATGAGCGCCCGGGCGATCGTGAGCCGGCGCTTCATCCCGCCCGACAGCGGCTCGACCTGGTCGTTCGCGCGTTCGGTCAGCTGGGCGAAGTCGAGGAGCTCGTCGGCGCGACGGCGGATCTCGTCCCACCCGAGGCCGAAGTACCGTCCATAGATCATCAGGTTCTCGCGGACGGTCAGCTCGGTGTCGAGCGTGTCCTGCTGGGGCACCACGCCGAGTCGTCCGCGGATGCGCGGGCCGTCCCGTGCCGGATCCATCCCCATGACCAGGAGCTCGCCGTCGGACACCGGCGAGACGCAGCCGATCATCCGCATCGTCGAAGTCTTGCCCGCGCCGTTGGGTCCGAGGAAGCCGAAGGATTCGCCGGGCGCGACCTCGAAGTCGACGGCATCGACGGCGGTGAACGACCCGAATCGCTTCGTCAGGCCGCGGGCATGGATGAGTGCGGTCGTCGGCGTCGAGCTGGGGGTGGGCAGCGGCGCCGACACGGTCGTGTCGGGCATGGGCGGGCATGGTACATCCGCGCTCCGTGGCGCGGCGGACCCCGACGGCGCGGCGGACCCGCCGGCCCGCTGGTCGTGCATAACGTGCTATCAGGAAGTAACATGTAGTCCGTTCGGTCGTCGAACCCAGGAGCACCGACCATGCGCACCCTCGATCGTCCCATCGGTCTCGGCCTCGCGGCGCGGGGCGACATCGACGACGTGGTCCTCTGGGCCCGCCAGGCGCGCGACCAAGGTCTCGATTCGGTCTGGGTCCACGACTCCTATTTCGAGCGGGATGGCGTGTCCTTCGCCACCGCGATCGCCCAGGGCATCGCCCTCGATCACGACGGCGACGAGGCCGGCTTCCGGGTCGCGCTCGGCGCGGCGAACCCCTTCACCCGCCATCCGGTCGTGCTGGCGATGACCGGTTCCGCGCTGGACGAGATCCTGCCCGGTCGGATCGTCCTGGGGCTGGGCACCGGACTGCCGCTGCGACTCAAGCAGATGGGCATCCCGTATGAGCCGGATGCCGCGGTCGAGGGCGTGTCGAAGGCCATCGACGACATCCGCGCGCTGTGGGCCGGCGAGCGGCTCGCCTCGGTGACGCCGGGGCTGCCGCCGATCCAGCCGATGTTCCCGCCGACCCACCGGATCCCCATCGTCATCGCGGCGTACCGGAAGGCCTTCGTCGAGCTGGCCGGCCAGAAGGCCGACGGCTACCTGGCTCGACCAGCCGAGTCGATCCCCTCGCTGCGCGGCATCCTCGAGCGACTGCGTGCCGCGGCGACCGCTGCCGGCCGCGACCCCGATTCCATCGAGACCGCCGGCTACCTGCTCTCGCTCGTGGACAAGACCCGGCGCGAGGCCCTCAATCGCGCGAAGCGCGAGCCGTTCGTGATCTACATGATGTCGGTCTTGTCCGATGTCTCCCTGGCCCGCGCCGGGTTCGATCGGGAACTGCGCGACGGCATCGCTGCCGCATGGCGGGCCGAGGACTACACGACGGCCGGCAACCTGATCCCGGACGAGCTGCTCGACGCCTTCATGCTGTGTGGGACCCGCGAGGACGTCGCCGCGGGCGCGATGGCCTTCCACCGCGAGACGGGCCTCCAGCTGCCGCTCCTCCAGCCGGTCCTCCAAGAGGAGCGCCAGATCGACGAACTGATCGCGGCCGCCGCCATCTACGCGTCGATGCCGGTCGCGGCACCGGTGGCGTCGTCATTGGAGCCGGTCGGCGCGGCGGCAGCCTCATCGCTGACCCTCGCGGACGACCGGCGGCTGACTCGCGGCGAGCGCGTCCGCCGGCGCGCCGGCGCGCTCTACGAGATCCTCCGGCCGTTCGCGTTCACCGCGTCGATCATCCCGGTGCTCGCCGGGGCGGCCCTGGCCTGGGTGGACGACCTGTGGGCGTGGGCCCCGTTCATCGCGGCGCTCATCGGGGCCGTGTCGCTCCACGCCGGAACGAACATCGTCAACGAGGTCTACGACGTCCGGAAGGGCGTCGACGTCATCACCAGCCCGCGGGCGAGTCACGCGATCGTGAAGGGCCGGATGACCGAACGGACGGCGCTCCGCATCGCGGCCGCCTTCTTCGGCCTGGCGATCCTCGTCGGGCTCTATCTCATCTGGCTTCGCGGGCCGGCGATCATCGCGCTCGGGGTCCTCGGGCTCATCGGTGGCTGGGGATACACGGCGCCGCCACTCGAATACAAGAACCGGGCCCTCGGGGTGCCGATCGTCTTCCTGCTGATGGGTCCGCTGATGGTCGAGGGCTCGTACTTCGCGGTGAGCGGCCAGTGGTCGCTGACGGCGCTCGTGCTGTCGATCCCGGTTGGGCTGCTGGTGGCCGCGATCCTGCACGGCAACGAGTGGCGCGACATCCGCGAGGACAGCCGGGCCGGCATCACGACGATGTCGGCTCGGATCGGCCGGCGCTGGGCCCACTACGGCTACGTCGCGCTCGTCCTTGGCGCATACATCGCCCTCGCGCTGTCGGTCATCGCCGGCGTGCTCCCGGCGTGGACGATGCTGGCCATCCTCTCGCTGCCGTTCCTTGCTCAGGTCATCCGCTCGGCCGAGCTCGGTGCGACCGGCCAGGCGCGGGCGATCGCGATGATCGACCTGCAGACGGCTCGACTCCACCTCGCCTTCGGTTCGCTCCTGGTGCTGGGGCTCGTCGCCTCGCGACTCATCGGTGGCTGACCGGGTCGAGGAGGCGCGGCCGGGGGCGGTGCTGCCGGGGGCCCTGGCCGTCGGGCTGCTCGCGGCACAGGCCGCCTTCGCCGCCACCTTTCGCGGACCGCGCGAGCGCTTCTGGCATCGGATGACACTCACCGGGCTCTCGCTCGGGTCGCTCGCCCTGCTGACGAGTCCGCCCGCGCGGCGGACTCGGATCGGCGTCCGCGAGGCGGCCCTCGGCCTCGTGTCGGCCGGGCTCCTCTATCTCACGTTCCAGGTCGGCGACGTGTTCGCGCGCCGCTTCGTGCCCGGCGGCGATGCCCAGATCCGCGACATCTACACGCTGCGCACGCTCCGCCCGAAAGAGGAGATCGCACTGCGCCTCGGCACGGTCATCGGCCCGGCCGAGGAGCTGTTCTGGCGCGGGCTCGTGCAGGAAGCGCTGATGGACCGGTACGGCCGATGGCCTGGAGCCGCGATCGCAGCGATGGCCTACGGCGGGGTCCACGTCGTGACCGGGAACTTCACGCTGTTCGGCGCCGCCGGGATCGCCGGCGCCCATTGGTGCGCGCTCTACGCCGCCGGCGTCCCGCTGGGCGCGCTCGTTGTGAGCCACGTGGCGTGGGACATCTGGATCTTCCTGGTCCAGCCGACCGGCGAGATCACCCCTCTCGCCCCGGTCGCCGCGGTCACCGCGGCCTGACCGCGCGGACGCCCCGGACTACGCGGTACCCCTGGCGGCCCACGCACGGGCTGGGATGGAGAACGGCCCATCGCCGAGACGCCGACGACACGACTCGCGAAGACGAACCTTCGCGTCGGGATCGAGACCCGCGACATAGGCGCCCGCAGGCCCGACCCCGCCTTCGAATGGCGCCCACCACGCCTCGAATGTCGGCTGGTCGAGGTCGGCGATCAGGCTCGTCTCGAGGACGTCGCGGAGGCCCGCGGCACCCAGCAGCTCAGTCAGGTGTCCGGCGCGCGCCCCTGGCAGGTGCGATTCGTCGGCGACGCCCGGATCCCCCTCGCGCGCCGCGGCCCAGAACGCGGCCAGGGGCCCACCGTCGCCGGCATGGTCCCAGACGCAGGCCGCCACGACGCCACCCGGCCGGGCCACGCGTCGCATCTCTGCGAGCCCGCCGACCGGGTCGGCCATGAAGTGGACGACCAGCTGCGCCAGCACGACATCGAAGGCGTCGTCGTCGAACGGGAGCGCCTCGGCGCTGGAAGCCCGGACGTCCACGCCGGGGTGCCGTGCACGGGCGGCTTCCACGAACGGCGGTGATGGATCCACCGCGGCGACCCGGTCGGCACCCAGGCGCTCGACGAGCACCCCCGTCAGGGCGCCCGGTCCACACCCGACGTCGAGCGCGCGCTCACCGGCGTGGACCCCAGCCAGATCCGCGAACCCCGGCGCAAGCCGCACCGAGAACCGGCCCATGAACCGGTCGTACGCCTCGGCCGCGACATCGAAACTCATCGCCGTACCCTAGCGCGGCAGATAAGCCCTCGATAAGGCCAGTCCGACACGATGCGAACATGGATGTCGTTCGGATCGGCCTGCAATTCCGCGCCCTTCGTCGACGACGAGGTTGGAGCCAGCGGCGGCTCGCCGACGCGGCGAAGGTCTCCCGGTCGGTCGTCTATCGGATCGAGCGCGGCGCGGCCGACCGTGTCTCCATCCCGACGCTCCTCCGGGTCGCCGCCGTTCTCGATGCCAGACTCACCGTCCGCCTGCTCTGGCACGGCGAGAGTCTTGACCGCCTGCTCGATGAAGACCATGCATCGCTCGTCGAGCTGGCCCTGACGCTGCTCGAAGCCGACGGCTGGGAGAGTGCCGCCGAGGTGACGTTCAACGTGGGTGGTGAGCGCGGATCCATCGACATCCTGGCGTTCCACCGGCCGACGGGAGCTCTTCTCGTGATCGAAGTCAAATCCGTGGTGCCTGATCTCCAGGCGATGCTGCACGGACTGGATCGAAAGGCCCGGCTGGCGACGCGAGTGGCTCGCGACCGCGGTTGGGCGGCGAGGTCTGTGTCGCGAGTCCTCGTCCTGCCCGGCGATCGGACGGCTCGCCGGCGAATCGCCAGCCACCGAGCCACGTTCGATCACGCCCTTCCGGCACGCACGGTCGCCCTGAAGCGCTGGCTTCGTCGTCCGAGCGGCATCGTTGCGGGCATCCTCTTCGTGACAATGGCACGTGACGCGGGCGGTCGTCACAGGGTCGCGCCACCACGCCATGGATCCACGCCTGCCGACGCGGTCCGACCCGCCGGAACTTGACCGATGCGTCCTCAGGTGAGCCGTTGGCGATCCAGCCCTTGACGAACGCTCGGGTGGCGTGCATCTGTCGCAAACACGCTGCCGGCCACGCCGACCGGGCGGCGGGCGCGGCCGGACGGCGTCCGGGGCCGGACATGACGGAGCCCGGGCCGTGGGCCCGGGCTCTTGGTTCGCGGAGGAGCGAGGAGGCTAGACCTCCTTGAACTCGCCCTCGACGGTCTCCTCGCCCTCGGCGCTGCCGTCCGAGGCACCCGTCCCGTCAGACCCGCCCGTGCCCTCGTCGCCCGTCCCGTTGCCGGAGCCGGCGGCCGAGCCGGCCGCCTGGTAGGCAGCGGTCGACACGCGGTTGAGTGTCTCGCTGAGCGAGCTCATCTGGCTGCGGACCGCATCCAGGTCCGACCCCTTCAGGGCCTCGCGCAGCCCCTCGACTTTGTTGTCGACCTCGATCTTGTCCTCGGACGAGACCTTGTCGCCGAGGTCCTTCATGACGCGCTCGGCCTGGAACGTGAGCGCCTCGGCCTGGTTGCGCGTCTCGACGTCGTCGCGACGCTGGCGGTCCTCCTCGGCATGCTCCTTGGCCTCGCGGACCATCTGGTCCACCGCGGACTTGTCGAGCATCGAGGAGGCCGTGATCCGGACCTGCTGCTCCTTGCCCGTCGCCCGGTCCTTGGCCTTCACATCGAGGATGCCGTTGGCGTCGATGTCGAAGGTGACCTCGATCTGCGGCACGCCACGGGGAGCCGGCGGGATCCCGTCGAGGATGAACCGGCCGAGGGTCTTGTTGTCCGCCGCGAAGTCGCGCTCGCCCTGGAGGACGTGGATCTCGACCTGCGACTGGTTGTCCGACGCGGTCGAGAACACCTGTGACTTCGAGGTGGGGATCGTCGTGTTGCGCTCGATGAGCTTGGTCATGACGCCGCCGAGGGTCTCGATGCCGAGCGACAGCGGGGTCACGTCGAGCAGCAGGACGTCCTTGACGTCGCCGGCCAGGACGCCGGCCTGGATCGCGGCGCCGACCGCCACGACCTCGTCCGGGTTCACGCCGCGGTGCGGCTCCTTCCCGCCGAACATCTGCTTGACCGCCTCGATGACGGCGGGCATGCGGGTCATCCCGCCGACCAGGATCACCTCGTCGATGTCGCCGGCCTTCAGGCCGGAGTCCTTGAGGGCAGAGGTGACCGGCGCCTTGGTCTTCTGGATCAGGTCGTTGACCAGGTCCTCGAGCTTGG
>Ga0187785_10000869_pt1 | contig 10747 bp, 9 predicted proteins | sample 0815_BV2_4_20_MG_FD_132466 | JGI IMG/M metagenome (GOLD analysis project Ga0187785, IMG submission 132466) | Tropical peat soil microbial communities from peatlands in Department of Meta, Colombia - 0815_BV2_4_20_MG | ecosystem: Environmental > Terrestrial > Soil > Wetlands > Peat | place...
CTGATCTGGCGGGGATTGACGACCGCGATCAGATGCTCGGATACGTTTCAGCGTTACCTGGCGTTCGGGATAACATCCCTGATTGGATTGCAGGCGATGGTCAATATGTCTGTAGCCATGGGACTGCTTCCTACCAAAGGCCTTCCCCTGCCACTCGTATCGCTGGGCGGCACTTCGCTGGTCATGAGTCTTGCCGGACTGGGGATTCTCATGGCAATCAGCAAGAACGCTCAGGTGCCGGCTAAGGAGGAACGGCCATGAGACTCCTCATTGCAGGCGGAGGAACAGGCGGGCATCTTTTTCCTGCCCTTGCGGTCGCCCAAGCTCTCACGGTCGAAGATCCGCGTGCGGAAGTCCTGTTCGTGGGCACTCGCAACGGCATCGAGGCGCGAATCATTCCCGGGACGGGATTCCCCATCAGATACATTACTGCACGGGGCATGCGCGGAACGGGGATTCTCAATAAGTTGCGAGGAGCGCTGGAACTGCCGTTCGGAATCTTTCAATCTCTCAAGCTGATCCGGGAGTTCAGGCCTGATTTTGTGCTCGGAGTGGGCGGATATGCGTCCGGTCCAACGCTGGCAGCCGCGGCTCTCATGAGAATACCCACGGGAATCCAGGAGCAGAATTCCATCATGGGCACCACGAACAGGATCCTTACCGCATTCGTGGACACGATTTTCACGTCCTGGGAAGACACCCGCCCGGAACCGCCTGCGAAAAAGACCGTGATGACAGGCAATCCCATCAGGCTGAACCTGATGGACTGCCCCCAACCCGACCGAGATCCCGACTGTATGCATCTGCTTATTTTCGGAGGATCACGAGGCGCCCAGAGCATCAATGCCGCGATAACGGGAAATCTGGATAGTCTGGTTCCCATCGCCCACCGGATACGAATAATTCACCAGACCGGGCTGGGAGCTGCGGAAACCGTGGAGGAAGCGTACTCTAGGGCCGGAATAAAGGCTGAAGTCAGGGAATTTATCGACGAAATGGGACCTGCCTACAACTGGGCAGATCTTGTCATTTGCAGGAGCGGCGCAAGCTCGCTTGCGGAAATGACCGCAATGGGCAAACCCGCGATCGTCATTCCGTACCCGTACGCAATAGGCGATCACCAGACGAAAAACGCGAAGGTTCTCGAAGCCAGGGGGGCCGTACGAGTCGTCCCTGATGCACGTCTCCAGAACGGAGCTCTTATGAAGGAAATTCGCAGCGTGTTGGATCGCCCGGACCGGTTGAAGATCATGGCGGAAAATTCACGAAAAGCGGGACGGCCCGACGCTGCACGAACGATTGCCCTGCAAATACTGAAGGCCGAAAGGAGTGGAACGTGATCGGTGCCCTGTTCAAGAGGGTTGAAGACGTTCACTTCGTCGGAATCGGCGGTGTGGGCATGAGCGGAATCGCAGAGATTTTGCTCGCCCTGGGTTTTCGGGTAAGCGGTTCGGACGCGCGTTCTTCGGGCACTACCGAACGCCTGCAGAAACTGGGCGCTCGCATCTGGATCGGACACGATCGGGATCACCTGGAAAAAGCAGACGTGCTGGTCTTTTCCTCTGCGGTTTCCGAAGATAATCCCGAGGTCCGTGCCGCACGGGAGCGCATGATACCGGTGATTCCCCGTGCAGAGATGCTTGCCGAACTCATGAGAATGCAAACGTCCGTCGCGGTAGCCGGAATGCACGGGAAAACCACCACCACGTCTATGATTGCGTGGATTCTTTCCCACGCGGGCGTGGACCCGACCGTCATCATCGGAGGAAAACTCGATCACCTGGGCGGCGGAGCACGGTTGGGCCAGGGAGATCTCCTGGTTGCGGAAGCGGACGAATCGGACCGCTCGTTCTTGAAGCTATATCCCACCATCGCAATCGTCACGAATATGGATCTCGAGCACATGGACTGCTACTCCTCCATGAACGAGATCAAGGCGACCTTTCTTGAGTTCATCAATCGCATTCCGTTTTACGGGTATGCAGTGGTGTGTCTGGACGACCCGCACGTGCAGAGCATCATTCCACAGCTGAAAAAACGTTTCATTACGTACGGACTGTCGTCTCAGGCGATGATTCGTGGACGCAAACCTTCTTTCCAGGGTGGCGTTTCAGGTTTTCAGGTGTACCGGGGAGAAGAGGCGCTGGGAGATATCCGCCTGCCCATGCCGGGAATTCATAACGTAGTGAATGCCCTGGCTGCGGTAGCCGTCGCAGATGTCTGCAACGTGCCTTTTGCCCTGACGAAGGAGGCTCTGGCTTCATTTCCGGGAGTGCAACGCCGCTTTACCCAGCGCGGGCAGGCAGCCGGGGTCACGGTGATCGATGATTACGGTCATCATCCTGCGGAAATCAGAGCGGTATTGCAGGCTGCCCGGCAAATAGCCTCACGGCGTATTGCGATACTGTTCCAACCTCATAGATACACGAGAACACAGGCCCTTTTCGAGGAGTTTCTCACCTGTTTCCATGACGCGGACCTGCTGTATGTGATGGAAGTGTATCCCGCGAGCGAACAGCCCATCGAAGGCGTTTCCGGACGAAAACTCGCGGACGCGATACGCAGCCGCGGTCACAAGACCGTGAAATTTCTCGAAGACAAGTCGTCATGTGCGGCCGTCGTGGCTGCGGATCTCGAACCGGGAGACATGCTCATCACCCTGGGCGCGGGCGACGTGACCGTTATGGCCTCGGGCATTTTGGAGGAACTCAAGAAGAAGGAGGTCTCTCAAAAGTGACCCCCACGGACAGCCAGATCCGGAAAATCGGGGAACTCGTGCAGGGAAGTGCCTTCTCGGGTGTACCCCTGTCCAGGTTTACCTCCTTCAAAATAGGGGGCCCGGCGGACGTTCTGGCAGAACCGTGCACAGTCGTGGAATTGACCGGTCTCCTGCGTTACCTGGCACGGGAAGGTCTTCCGTACATCGTGCTGGGCTCGGGGACAAACGTCTTGTTCCCGGATGCGGGATTCAGGGGCGTGGTGGTGAGGACGGTCTCCATAAGCGGATTTGAAGTCATTGAAAACGGCTCCGATCATGCGTCGATCCGAGCTGCTGCGGGAATGCCCCTGCCCTCGCTGGTAAACAGAACATCCAAGCTCGCCTGGAAGGGGCTGGAGCCGTTGTGGGGGATTCCGGGGTCCTTCGGCGGCGCCATAGCAGGCAATGCGGGAGTCCCGGAGGCGTGCATCGGGGATTTCCTCGTTGAGATCGATCTCCTCACCCCTCAGGGAGAAGCGATGAAGCTGGTGGGGGAGAAGATTGACTACGAATACCGTCACATGAAGATTCCTTCGCGGCATGTGATAACGGGAGGAACACTGAGGCTCAAACGGGGAACTCCTGAAGCCATCCGTGCGGAGATTGCGGCAGCGAAGCGCCGCCGGGAGCGAAGACAACCGGTCGACAAGCCCAGCGCCGGCTGTATCTTCAGGAATCCCGCTCCGGACAAACCAGCAGGTCTTCTCATTGACGGGCTGGGACTCAAAGGCATGGCCGTCGGCGGAGCTCAGGTATCCGAAGTGCACGCAAATTTTATCGTCAATCGGGGAAATGCCACTGCATCTGACGTCTTGGAATTGATACGCCTTATCCGGGAGCGTGTACGGCAGGCCGAGAATCTCGAGTTGGAGTTGGAAATTCGCATGTTCGATGAGGAGGTGCCATATGACTGAAAAGAGTCGACCCCTCATCATCGACAAAAAACCTGGTTCCAAAGATGTGGCGGAAATTCGGAAGAGAAACCGTGTGCTTCTCAAGTCCCTGCTTGTCGCATGCATCAGCATAAACGCGGTCCTCGGATTGCTGATTGCATACATGCTGTTTCTTCACATGCCGTATTTCAACGTGCAGCAAGTGGATGTCACGGGAAATCGCAGACTATCCCGTACGGAAGTTATAGAAGCGTCGGAAATGGACGGGAATATGAATCTGCTCACCGTGGATCTCAACGCGATAGCCGAAAAGCTGCGGCGGCATCCGTGGATCCGGTCCGCTTCGGTTTACCGCCGATTGCCGGGTCAGATCATCGTCGAAATAGACGAACGAACCCCCAGAGCGATTGTTTGCGCGGGAAAGCTCTATTACGTGGATGAACAGGCGGAGCTGTTCACGCGACTTCTTCCCGGCGACCCGGTGGACTATCCGCTCTTCACGGGGATGACGTCCGACGAGTTGAAAGTCCACGGTCCTGAGATTCAGGAACTCGTCAGGCAGGGGTTCTCTCTCCTGGAGCTCCTGGAAAGAAGCGGCACTGACCTGGATCAATCCGGAATCGCTGAATTACGGATGAATCTCGATGAAGGATTGACCGTTCAGACACGATCCGGTCGGATGATCGTATTCGGTAAGAATGATTTTGAATTGAAACTCCATCGCTACGGGCGGTTAAAAAGATTCTTGACCCAGACGGGAGAATGGAATAACGCCCAGATTATAAGTCTCGACTTCGAGGATCGTGCGTTGGTCCGGTCGGAAAAGGCACGCCTCCAGGGGTAGAAATATGACACGAAGCGAGAACACCGTTGTCGGCCTCGATGTGGGGACAACAAAGATTTGCGCCATCATTGGTGACGTGAATGCGGACGGCGTGGTGGACATCATAGGAGTCGGTACTGCACCCTCCCGAGGTCTGCGACGCGGCGTGGTGGTGAACATCGATCACACGGTCTCAAGTATTCGCAAGGCCGTGGACGATGCGGAGCTCATGGCCGGTTGCAGGGCTGAGACTGTCTACGCCGGCATTTCGGGGGGCCACATTCGGGGAATCAACTCGCACGGCGTGATTGCCATCAAGAATCGCGAAGTCACCCCGGTGGAAGTGGCGAGGGTGATCGATGCGGCACGAGCGGTGGCGATACCCATGGACCGCGAAGTGATCCATATCCTGCCTCAGGAGTTCATGGTCGACGACCAGGAAGGCATCAAAGAACCTGTCGGAATGGCAGGGGTGCGCCTGGAAGCGAAGGTGCACATCATAACGGGCGCGGTCTCGGCAGCGCAGAATATCGTGCGCTGTGCCCACAGGAGCGGACTGCGAGTGCGAGATCTTGTGCTCCAGCAAATGGCTTCGGCAGAAGCGGTCCTTTCGCCGGACGAAAAAGAGCTTGGCGTAACCCTGGTGGATATCGGCGGGGGAACGACTGACATCGCAGTGTTTGCCGAAGGAGCCATTCAACATACCTCGGTAATTTCCGTGGGCGGAGATCAGTTGACCAACGATATAGCCGTGGGGCTGAGGACGCCCATGATAGAGGCCGAGAGAATCAAGCGGAAATACGGATGCGCGCTCGGCGCCCTGGTGAACAAGGACGAAACCATGGCGGTTCCCGGCGTGGGGGGACGCCAACCGCGAGTGCTGTCCAGATCGGTGCTTGCGGACATCACGGAACCCAGGCTGGAAGAAATCCTGGGGCTCGTACGTAGGGAGCTGGAAAGGCACAATCTTCTCCAGAGCGTTGCCTCGGGAATAGTGCTCACTGGCGGAACCGTGGCAGTAGAGGGAATGTGCGAACTCGCAGAACAGATTTTCGATCTTCCCGTGCGACTCGGATACCCCATCGGGATAAGCGGCCTGGTGGATGTCGTGAATTCCCCCATGTACGCGACGGGTGTGGGGCTGGTCCTGTGGGGTGCCAGAAACAAAGGCATCGATCTGGTGGAACCGTTCGATACGGGCGGGATGTTCGATCGCGTCATGGGGCGCATGAAGCAATGGTTCGCGGAAGCGTTTTGAAGTCTTTCGAAGGTGGATCGGAACGTTGCGCTCCGAGAAACATCACTCCGATCCTCAACTGACGAGAACTCGTGCAGCAGGCAATTTCCGGTCAGTGCCGGGCTGGTGCACGGTGAATCAAAATACCGGATCTGCGGCCGGTGTGTGAATGACGGTTGAGCGTTCCGGAGACGCTACTAGGTTTGGGTCGGCTGGATTTCAATTTTGAGGAGGTGCCGGCTATGCTGGACTTTGACATGGATTCTGATCGCAATGCTCTGATACGAGTGATCGGTGTGGGCGGCGGGGGCGGAAACGCCGTAAACAATATGATCAGGTCGGGTTTGACAGGAGTGGAATTCTTTGCAGCCAACACGGACGCCCAGTCCCTCCAGCACAACCTGGCTGAGATCAAACTCCAGATCGGCGCTCAGCAAACCAAAGGTCTCGGAGCCGGCGCAGATCCGGAGATCGGCAAACTGGCCGCGAACGAAGACTATGACAATATACGCGAGGCCCTGGACGGCTCTGACATGGTGTTCGTCACCGCGGGTCTCGGAGGCGGGACCGGCACAGGCGCTGCTCCCATCATCGCACGAATAGCCCGCCAGGAAGTGGGCGCATTGACCGTCGCGGTCGTCACCAAGCCGTTTCTGTTCGAGGGAAAAAAACGGATGCGCCAGGCGGAGGAAGGTATCGCTGCGCTCAGACGCGAGGTGGACACCCTGATCATAATCCCGAATCAGAGACTTCTGTCTCTGAAAAAGGATATTTCGTTCCTTGACGCGTTCCGAAAAGCGGATGACGTATTGCTCCAGGGCGTGCGCGGCATCTCGGATCTGGTCACGGTCAACGGATTGATCAACCTCGATTTTGCCGACGTGAAAACGGTTATGCAGGAAAAAGGCGTCGCGCTCATGGGGACAGGGTCGGCCACAGGGGAAGGTCGTGTGGAAGAAGCCACGCGCATGGCTATCAACAGCCCGCTGCTCGAGGACATATCCATGTCCGGCGCCCGGGGGGTTCTCATAAACATAACCGGCTCGTCCGCCATGTCTCTCACGGAAATCAGCGATGCCGTCTCGATCATTCAGAACGAGGCTCACGAAGATGCGAATATCATCTTCGGGGCCGTTATTGACGAAGAAATGGGCGATTCGGTTAATGTGACGGTAATAGCCACCGGATTCGGGAGGGCCGAATCCCAGGCCCGGACGGAGCAACCGGCCTCGACAATTATCCGGCCGGTTTCCCAGGTGGCGGAAGACAACAAGATGGAAAAACCCGTTGCGCGGACAGTCATCCCGGGTCAACCACAAGCCGGCAACGTCCCGGCTTTCATCCGCAGAAGCCAGAGAGAAAAGAACAGCAGGCACCTCGGGATCGTTGACGATTATGCAATGGAGAACGAGGAGGATCTGGACATTCCTACCTTCCTCCGAAAACACGCAGAATAGCCCATGTGTTAGAGCAGTTCTCAAAAGTGCTGTCGGATTCGTTCATCACTCTCGCCCACATGCGAACGATCCAATCATGTCATTGCGAGGAGTGGAACGACGAAGCAATCTCTGTTTTGGGTAATTGGAGATTGCTTCGGGCTTCGCCCTCGCAATGACAGTCTTCGAATCTTCTCGCGTAATCAAAACCGATGCTGCTTTTGAGAATCCCTTTAAAAGTTCTTGTGACGGGGTTCGGGGAGGAGCTTCTCATACGGATTCGCTTTTTTACAGGTAACTCGATTCTGGGCACAGGCTGGGGGCACTCCTTCGCTGCGGACGACGCAGAGCCGTCTCATCACTTCGCTCATGAGAGCCCCCAGCCCGGCAATCGTATAAATCGTGTGGCGAATGCGTATCACATGAGGTGCCTCCCTGATTCTTCCTCGTTTGGAAAAAATCCGTACCCTTTCTCGGTCCGCACTGAACATATTTTGTGCGGCAGCATTTTCTCCCCTTGCCATTCCACCCAAAAACTGAGAACATACAACACTAATTGAGCGAGTCGGGTGAAGGCGGCAGATCGCGGCACAAAAAATGCACACTGCATCCTGGTCGTATTCCGAAGCCAATCGTCCCGCCTGCGTCTCGGACAGCGGCACAGATGACGTGCTTTGAACGCCTTGACTTTATAAGAGTCATTTGGTAAACATTAAATCAAAGCTCTTCATCAGTTTCATCAGGGATAGAATAATGGAAACCGACGAGTTTCCTCTGTGATTTATCAAATTTGAACATTATTCCTCCAGCGACGGGGTCAGACGGAGCTAGCATGCTCAAGCCTGATTGCATGTTGTGACTCTTGGGGTGTGTTCTCCCTCCTGTCAGGATTCAGCGGAGCTGCGGAAAAAGTTGTTCATATTCACGTGGGGCTGACGCGTAAGAGGGGCATGAGCACAGAGAGTGAATCGGAGTTTGCCTCGCGACGCGGCCCATCCACGAAAATTCCTCCTGAAACTGAAAAAAATGCGGATTTTCCCGGCTGGAGCGGTATCGCGAAATAGCCCATGAGATGGGCACGAAATATGCGTACGAGAGGAGAGACCAGAGTCATGGAAAACACGGTTAGTCACGCACTGTATATATTAGAGGAACCGGTTCAATATGTGTGCTTGACCCTGATGGCATTGATGTACGTCATCAAAATTTCCACCCTTTTGAAGAAACCCTTCCCACCCGAGCGAGCGGAGCTCAAGGGCGATCGCGTAGCGGGGGCACTGTATTCTCTGACCAACGTCCTGAGGCCCGGGGACATGGAAAGCACCGAAAAGAACCTGTACTTCTATGTCGAGTTCATGATTTTCCACATTGCCGTCGCGCTGACCATCGGTTCGACCTTCTTTATTCCGTTGACCCCCCACTTGATGACTCCGGCCGTCACAACGGTCATCATGGCATTCATGGGAGTTGCGTTTCTGATCGGTTTGCGGCGCATCTATCGCAGGCTGTCCGTACCGGAAATTCGCATCATCAGCACACCCGACGATTTCTTTGCGATTATCCTCATGACCGTTTTCTTCGCGGTGGGATTCGTGACCATGTATCTGTGGCAACAGGGCAAGCCTGAGACGGGCTGGATGTGGATCTTTTTCCTGATGACCACGTTTTTCCTTCTGTACGTGCCTTTCAGCAAGATCTCCCATTATGTTCTCTATCCGTTCGGACGCGTCAATTTCGGGATGATTTTTGGAGGCAGGGGAATTTTGAATCGGGGCAACAGGAATCCTACGTGGAATCCCACGATAAAATAAGTCAATAACGGAAACATATATTACGGAGGAAGATCTATGTCTCAGATATCTGAAAAGTCAGATGCCCCGAAACAGGCGGACGCCCCTGAAAAATTAGGAGCCCCCGAGGAGAGAATATGGCCGCTGAAGCCTGAATTTACTCCCGAGATGCTGGCAGAAATGGAGAAGCTCCTACCCGGCAAACTGAATCGAGTCGTGGCGACTTCTCTGGCTGGCTGCATTCATTGTGGGATGTGCAGCGACGCGTGCCATTACAGCGTTTCCATGCCCGAGGACAAGACCCTTGTACCCGCGTACAAGCTGGACAGATTCCGGAAATGGTACAAAAGCCGCTATGATTGGATGGGCCGGATGTTTCCGTCATTTGTGGGCGCCCAGCCTCTGACGAAAGAGCTTGCCGAAGATATGTTCGACAAATTGTTCGGCGGTTGCACCATGTGCAGGCGCTGCACGTACAATTGCCCCATGGGCGTCGACTATGGCCTGACGGTTCGGGCGGCCCGAGGTATCATGCAGCAGGTTGGACGCTGCCCTGCAAACCTCCAGGAAACCGTGGATACCCATTACAACCACGGCAACAACATGGCAGTTCCCCAGGACGAATTCGTCGAAACCATCGAGTGGATCGAAGAAGAACTTCAGGACGAGGACGGCTGCTCGGATTTCAAGATTCCCGTGGACAAAAAAGGGGCGAAGTATTTCCTCACGTTGAATCCCCGTGAACCGAAATACTACCCGCTCACCATTCAAGCTACCGCAAAAGTGTTGAATGCGGCAGGCATAGATTTCACCATTTCTTCCCGTTATTGGGATCTCACCAACTACGCGCTGTTCAACGGCAACGATGCCGACGCACGAATGTTTTCCATGTGGCAGAAGGAAGATGTCGAAAGACTCGGCTGCGAATACCTGCTGGCCGGTGAGTGCGGCCACGGATATCGCGCACTTCGCTGGGAGCTGCCCAACTGGGTAGGCGGCGTCAATTTCAAGATCACGAGCGTCATGGAGCTGTTCGCACTGCTCATCCAGGAAGGAAGAATCAAGCTGGACAAGTCTGTCTGGAAAGGTACCCGGTTTACGTACCATGATTCGTGTAATACGGCTCGCTCGGGCGGTGTATATGAAGAACCCCGAATCGTAATACGCGCGACAGCGGACGATTTCGTGGAAATGGAGCACAACAGGGAGAAGAGCTTCTGCTGCGGCGGAGGCGGCGGAGCCCTGGCAATGTCCGAGTTCTCCAAACGCAGGATTGCTGCAGGGAAGATCAAGGGCGACGAAATTCGCGCAACCGGGGCAAACGTGGTTTTGCAGTCATGCCACAATTGCACGGACCAACTCAAGGAGATAGTCGAGCATTACCACATCGACGCGAAGGTCATGAACTTGGCGGAGATGCTTTCGCCGGCTCTTATCCTCGAATAGTCGAACAAGAGAAGGCGGCCGCAACGCGGCAGCTCGTACCACTCGAATTGCCCTCAAGCGCGCAAGACCAGGCCTGACCCATCAACCGGGGAAACGTATATTGTTTCCCCGGTTCGGTTTCGAATGCGCCCGTTCACTCACGTGGGGGAAGTGCCTAATACTATTGCGAAAGCGCTTTCAAAAAAGTAAGATTGGGGGGATTCTCTTTGTAAAGAGTGTACCGCCCAAACCCCCTCCCAGAAACTTCTATCATGAGCCGGAATCTGCATTTCCGCTGAGGAAATGCAGATTCCGACGAGTGCTATAGCGATTGCCAAAAGTAAATTCCGATTCGATGTTGTTTTGTCTCGCGTTGTGATCGAAA
>Ga0187785_10000871_pt1 | contig 10743 bp, 8 predicted proteins | sample 0815_BV2_4_20_MG_FD_132466 | JGI IMG/M metagenome (GOLD analysis project Ga0187785, IMG submission 132466) | Tropical peat soil microbial communities from peatlands in Department of Meta, Colombia - 0815_BV2_4_20_MG | ecosystem: Environmental > Terrestrial > Soil > Wetlands > Peat | place...
CGTCATAGACCTTCACCTCGGCAGCGCGGCCCTCGGCGGCGGGCGCGGCAACCGCATAAGTCGAGACGGCGGGGATGACGTTGACCAACGCCATCAGCCCGTTGTCCTCGTGGTTGAGGCGATGGCAATGCATCACGAACAGGCCGGTGAAGTCGTCGAAGCTCATGCGGAGCGACAATGCGCCGGGTTGGATCACCGCCTCCTCGGCGCCCATCACCGGCGCGGGCACATTGGCGTTATCGACGCCCCACATCTCAGGTCCCGTCTCGAGGCCGGTGGTCGGATCGAAATAGTGCGTGACCTGGAAGTCGTTGACGTGGATGTGGATCGGATGCTCGTCGTTGTTGTAGTTGATGAAATTCCACTCTTCAACCGAACCGAGCCGCGGCTGAATCAGCGCAACGTTGGGAAAGGCCATGCGGGCGAAGGCGTAGATGAAGGCCTTGGGGTCGGACTTGCTCGCGAGATCATTGAGAAATCCGCCGTTGATGACGAGGTCCCGCTTGAAGTCGGGTGTAACCTGCGAGATGTCCCTGAACGGCGTGTAGCCGTCGAGCTTCTGTCCTTCGGTGAAGGTCGTGGTCACGCCTTGACCGCCGTCGGTGGTGGCGCGCGCAAGCACCTGCGTCGGTGAAAAGAAGAAGCCGTCGTAATAGCTCACCGCCGACGGCAAGACACTTATGTTGCCGAGCGTCGCCGGCGGATTGTCGGTCCCGTCATTGCTGTAGAGGATGCCCGGCGCGGTCGTCGTCACGGCGCCGCCCCCTCGTGGCGGCATGTCGAGAACGAGGCCGCCTGTGTTGGGCATCGTCACGGCGATCGCGTAGCGCGTCGCCGGGGGTATCAGCAGCCTCGTGCCGTTGTCAAAGACGGGGTAGTGCACCTCGGGGAAGGGCAGCCCGTCTTGGCCGACGATGGCGATCTTGGGATGATTGCCGGTCGCCGTCTCGGTCAGCCGAACGGGCATGTAGACGATGTCGCTGACATTGGCGAGCACCCAGATCTCCGTCTGCCCCGCCTTGCTCTTGATTACCGGCTCGAACTCACCATTCACCGTGAACTGGACATCGCGCTTGTAGTCGGGGAGCGCGGGGTCCGCGGGCACGTCCTTGCTTGGATCGGCGGGATTGGCGGTAAAGCGCTGCAAATTGCTCGGGATGAACTGGAATCGTCCGCGTTGGTTGTAGATCGAGAGCGGGCCCGCGTACCAGATGGTGAAGAACCGATCGCCTTTTCTCGATTGCAGGAAATTGGTCGGGGTCAGCAGCGGCCGGTAGGTGCCCTTGGCGAGCTCGTCTCCCACCGGGGGCTTGAGGGTGCTCAACCATTGCGTCCAGCTGTAATTGTTGATCTCGGCGAGTCCGCCGGCGCGGTCGAAGACATAATTATATTGCAGCACCATGTTGCGGATCGGGATGTTGTTCTCCGTCACCAGTGGAAGGTTGCCGTCGGTGCGTCCGATCGCGAGCAGGCCGGCGAGCCCGAGATAAGTGTGGGCCGTCGTGAGCGTGTGCAGATGGCTGTGATACCAATAGGCGCCCTGCGGCATGCTCTTGGGAATGCGATAGGTGTAGGTGTTCGATTCGCCGGCCGGAATGTGCAGCATCACATTGTCGGCATTACCCTTAGGGCTGACATGCACGCCGTGAATGTGCAGGTTTATCGGCGATGACGTCATTTGGTCGGGATAGAGCGGCACCTCCTCGCCCTTGGGAATGTATTTCGGATCGATGAGGTCGCGGATGGTGAGGCCCGAGAGCGCGTTGTCGAGATGGACGATCAGCGTCTCGCCGGGAAAGACCTGGAGCGTGGGCGCCGGATAAAGATTGTCGTCCGACATCTTCCCGTTCGACGCGGTGCCCTGATTCACCTCGTAGGCAAAGACGAGGAAGTTCTGCACCGGCACGGCGACCGTATCGAGGTGGGCGACGCCCTGATGGGCGGTCAGCGTCACCTCGAGCACGCCATCTTTGCTGGCGAGCACGACCGGCTCGTGGAATTCAGGCCGGACCGCGGGATCGAAGGAAGGTTCGGCGTCTTGCGCCGAGGAAGGGGACCAGGAAGCCAAGACCCCGATCGCAAAGGCGACAAGGGCGCCCATGACGAGTGGCCGCAAGACTCCATCCATGGCCGCATCCTCCCCGAATGAGCTTACTGATCGGTGAGGAGCCGACAAAGACTTGTTCCGAATTGCCCACTGTCTCCATCGCGCGCCGGAGTGACCCGTCTTTACGCTTTGGGCATACAACACGGTTAGGTTTGGGGGCCAATCGATCGTGGCTTGAAAGCCGGGAGAGGATCGTGGATCGACTTGCTGTCCCCTTGGTGATGACGGCGCTGCTTGTCAGCGTCGCGCCGGCATCTTCCAAATCGGAGTCCGCTTCCTTACGTGCCGCCGACTCGTTGATCATTCAGGTGAAAGATCAGGGCGAGCTTGCCGAGAAATTCTGCGCGGCCGACCCGAACATCGAGCACGTACTCGTGCTTCCAGCCGCGCTCTTCGTGGATAGTCAGCAAGTGATCTGTACCAGCGGACCCTATAAATTATACAGAATTATTGAGCACGATGATACCGACGACTATGAATACTTTTTGGACCCGCCATTCTACGCCAAAGGAAATCGCCTGGGCTGCGATGGGAAAGCTGGAAAAACCATGCAAACGATCGCGGTCAACTGCCGGCCGCTGAAATAAATACCGGCGCTTGGGAGGGGCAATGCCCGGGTTCAATCCACATCGGCGCTCGGTGCTCAAAGATTTGGCGCTGCTCGGCGCTACCGGGCTCGTCTCCGGTCTCCTGCCAGCCCGCTCCGCGCGCGCTGCCGATCTAAGGGCAGGCTTCGTCTATATCGGCCCGCGTTTGGACTGGGGCTGGAACGAGTCGTTTGCGGTGGCGGCCGAGGCGCTGAAAGGGGTCCCCAACATCCGCGTTGCCCAGGCGGGCTACCTCCCGGAGAGCACCGACTACGGGAGCGGAAAGGACACCCCGGAAACCGAGGCCTACACCAAGGCAATGGAGGATTTGATTGCCGAGGGCGCCGGGTTGATCTTTTCGACGTCGTTCGACGACGATCCTTTCCTGCTGGCGATGGCGAAGAAACATCCCGGTGTCCTATTCCGCCAAGCCTCTCTGCTCGCACACGCAGACAACCCGCCGAACGTCGGCAGCCAAAATGGATTGATCAACCAGGGCCACTATGTGAACGGTGTTGCCGCTGGTCTGTGCACGACCACGAACCAACTCGGCTTTGTGGCTGGCAAGCCGTTCGGCAGCGTGCTTCTCAATGTAAACTCGTTTCTTCTCGGCAGCCGTCAGACCAATCCTCAAGCAACCGTGCGGGTCATCTTCACCGGTGGGTGGGAGGATGAGGCTCACGACGCGGCGGCAGCGAATGCGTTGGTTGACGCGGGCTGCGATGTTATTACCTGTCACCTGGACGCCCCGAGGGTCGTCATCGAGACCGCCGAGGGACGCGGCGTCAAGACATGCGGTCACGCCTTCGACCAGGCACCGCTCGCGCCGAAGGGCTACATCACCGGCGCCGAATATCATTGGACGGAAATGTTCGAGACGTTCGTCGAGACGCTGCAGCGTGGCGGAACCCTGCCGAACTTCGTCACCGGCGGATACGACAAGGGTTATGTCCGGTCGAGCCCGTTCGGCGCCGGAGCGACGCCTGCGGCCATCAATGCCGCCAACGCCGCGATGCAGGCGATGAAGAATGGGGATGCAATTTTCGTCGGCCCGATCAGGGACAATACCGGCAAGCAGGTCGTGGCGGCGGACACGAGCTATGGAGCCTATGCCGACGAGCTCCAGCACACCGATTATTTGATCGACGGTGTCATCGGATCGATGACCTGATTGGGTCAGGTCTCATCGACAAATCGAGATCTATTTGAGGCCGATCACCAATCCGGTCACATCCGCATTGGCGAGCAGGCCAATTTGCCGGCCCGACAGCTGCAACACGGCACCCTTCTCATTCTTCAGTATGATGACGCGGGCTCCCACGCCGATCGCCACCCCCGCGCCGGCGGCTGCGTAAACGCCGGCGACGTCGGAGGGCCGCCAAATGTTGGTCACCGTGCCTTGCAGCTTGGTTTCAGAGCCGCCAAAGACAAGGCCCGCGCTCACCCCGCCAACGGAGAGCGGATAACGGCGCCCGTGAAAAAGCAGCGTACCCCCGCCGGCAGAGCCGCCGATGAACCAGCCTCCCTTCAGCTCCCAAAGCCAGATTTGCCCGGAATCGGCATGGGCTGCGGTCGAAACGGCCGCACCGGCCAAGGCGACCAGAGCCACGAGAGCGGCACGGAATCTCGGCGAAAGTCTCATGGCGGAATCTCCCCCTGAATGTGGTGCACCACATATGGGCGCTGGCCCAGCTCGAACCTTACACCTCCGATTCTTTGGAGGACAGAGAACAATGCGGATTTCCGCGCAGCGGTTTCCGTCTCTCCCCAAAGCTAAGCTTTGCTCGGTGTCACTCTATGAGATTGGCAACCCTCTGGGGGTAATTCGCGCCCGGCTCGAAAAATACGAGGGACGATGCGGGCTGCCTCTTGGCGGCGTACATGGCGAGGTCGGCATTTTCGATGATCTCTTCCGCAGCAATTCCATCATCGGGGATCACAGCAGCTCCGATGGAGATGCCGATCCTGAAAGAGTGCCCGCCGACGAAGATTTCCCGATCCACGGCTTCGACAAATCGCAGGCCGATCTCCAAAGCAAAATCGCGGTCGATGTCATAGGAAAGGACCGCGAACTCATCGCCCCCAAGGCGCGCGAGCAGGTCGCTTGGCCGCGTCACGGTGCGCAACCGCTCGGCGACCACCTGGAGCACGCGATCTCCAAGAGAATGCCCATAGCGATCATTGACGCGCTTGAAATGGTCCAGGTCGATCAAGAACAGCGCATGCTTTCTTCCGTCCGAGAACGTTGTGGCCGCGTCCGTAAGCGCTGAGACGAGCGTGCGCCTGTTGGCGAGGCCTGTCAGCGGGTCCTCAGAGGCTAATGCTCTCAGGTTACGGAGCTCGATGTCCGCGGCGGCGTCTCGGGCCACGTCGCGCTTCTCCTCGGCGAGCCGGCGAAGAACAAAGGCAAAGATGCAGAGGGCGAGAAGGGCGGTAAGAAAGACAGCCTCCGCCAACGAGATCCTGCGCTGCGGTTCCGAGAGCTCGGCGACGAAGCTGAAGAGATCGTATTCCAAAGCGAGCAGAGTGGAGACGAGCATGACGGCAGCGATAAGCAGGCCGTCCTGCACGCTGGTCCTGGGATTGAGCCAAATGGCGCGGATCACACGCGAGATCAAATTTGCCGCTCCAGGAAACGAGGGAAGTTCCCGACTCTAACGTTTGGGTCTCAAGAAACAGTGAAGCTCTCTTCAGCTTTGGCGCGAGACCAGTCTGACTTCAACCACAGGGAAGTGCGATGCCTCGTGCTGGCGGAATCGGATTCTACTGCGCGTCCACACTGAGTTCGTTAATGGCCGTGTCCGAATATTTCGAACCCGGATACACCGAACGAATGACGAGCTCGATCCATTTGGCTCTGATCGGCTGGTTCAGCGTCACATATTGCGTGCCCGGCTCGTCCTTGAGCGTGGCCTGGATGCTATCGCCGGAGGAGAAGCGAAGTTCTATGTCCTTCACTCGGCTGTTCTTGGTGAAGATGTCGGGCGACTTGTCATAGCCGTTACGAATAACCAGGCCACGTACGGCGCGCGCCGAATCGAACTCAAGCACGACGAATTCGCCGAGACCCTGACCGTCACTGCCTTCGACCCAAGCCGTCTTGTCGTTGCCGTCGGTCAAATTGCGAGGTCCATAGATATTGCCTTGGGCCGCTGGCAGCACCGAGCTCGCACAAAGCGTCGTATCGCCTGAGTGGCTGCAGTCCTCGTTTGCCGCGCGGGGACGCGGCGGTTCAACTGTCGCCGGCGCGGGATTTTCGGGCTGTGGCCCCGCCGACGACGGCGCCGCCGGCGGTAGAAGTGTAGCGGATGGCGGTTGGGCAGCGCGCTCGGGCTTTGGCTCGGCCGATGCCGATGATGGGGTTGCCGGAGGCGTCGCCACGACCGATCCTGGCTCGGCTGTTGATGGAGCCGAGACGGGCTCCGGCGCGCTCTCCGATTTCTTTCCATGCGAGTTCCAAAGAAATGCACCGGTCAGCCCGCCCAATAGGAGAGCGACGGCAAAGACCGCAGGCCAAACCCAGCCGGCGGACCGCGCAGGCGAGGCAGGGGCGGTGGTGACGAGAGTTTGAGCGCCCTCAGCTCCCTCCTCTCCTGCAAGCAGAGTCGTCAGTTGGTTAATCTGCTTGCCGCCGTCCGAGAATGCGTCGATCCATTGGGTACTCGAGATGAATAGCTCGAGCGACGATGAGGGCTCTACGTCCTCGATGCGGAGGGGAAAGATGGGCTTCCTCTTGCTGATCGCCCGCTCGACCTCGCGGGCCACGAAAGGCGACTCGTTGCTGGCCTTGGAAAGAGCGAGGATGAAGCAGCGCGACCGTTCGATTCCACGAATGATCTCGTCGCCGTAACTGTGCCCGGGCCTCACGTCGCGGGGAGCGACCCAGCACTTGAACCCGCGCCGCTCCAACGCGCCGACGATCTCCTGAACCTTCTTCTGGTCAGCTTTGGCGTGGCTGATGAAGGCGGCGAAGTCCGGCGGCTTGTTGGACCGTTGTTCCGCAAGTGGGGACTGCTGTTCCACGCTGATCGCCCTGACGCGCCCATTCAGTCTTCAGCATAGCAGGAGCTTGGCAAAAGGCCATTTGCCAGGCTCGGCGGGGCGCGCCTGGCACGTCCAGCGCATCGGGTAATTCAAGGCAGAAAATGGCGAACCCACGGTACGGTTACCCATCCAACGGCTTTCGATCTCTACGATTCTCGTGTTGCCTTGTGCCGCGATGTAGCTAACCGGGCGCTTTGGTTTGCTATCTTACCGCGATTGGTCAGGGCGTGAGGACGATGGCTCCGCCGACGTGGCCGCCGGTTGCCTGGGCAAGTGCCTTGGCGGCATCGGCGAGGCGGTAGCTGGCCGTGATCGGAATCTCCAGCTGCCCGTCTCCGAGCAGCTGCCCGAGCTTGCGCAGCTGGTTTCCGTCCGCGCGGACATAGATGTCGGAGACCGTGATGCCACGCTGCTGGCTGGGCGGATCTTGGGTGATGGTCGCCAGCCGCCCGCCGTCGGCGACCGCCCGGATCGCGCTGGCGGCACCGCCGGGTGCCGCGTTGACCGCGGCGGCCACTCCGCGGCGCCCCGTTATCGCGCGGACCTGTTCGGGCCATTCTTGGTCGTGATAGTCGATGACCTGGCGCGCCCCGAGCGCGCTTACCCGTTGCTGGCTTGCGGGACCTGCCGTCGCGATGACCTGGGCGCCGCGGAGCGCGCCGAGGGCAACCAGCAAGCCGCCGGTCACTCCGCCGGCTGCGTGGACCAAGAGCTGCTCACCGGCCTGGATGTTGAGCGCATCGCTGAGAACTTGTTCGGCGGTGAGCGCGGGCACCGGGAAGGTGGCCGCTACCTCCCAGCTGATACTGGGCGGCTTGCGGGCGAGCAGCCCAGCCGGTGCGATCAGCCGGGGCGCCCAGGTCCCCTGGTCTCGCAGCGGCACCGGATGCGTCATCACTGCGTCCCCAGGCGCAAAGTCGCCGACCGCCTGGCCCACCGCCAGCACCGTGCCGGCTGCCTCCACGCCCAGCGCCATCGGCGGCTTGGCGCCCACATCCCAGCCGCCGGTGCGGACGAACTCATCCCACACCGCCACGCCGGCCGCCCTCACCTCGAGCAGCACCTCATCCCCGGCCAGAGGCCGCGGCTCGGCCGCCTCGATCATCTCAACTCGCGCACCCACCCGGCGAATCCCGGCTACCTGCATCACCCGCCTCCAAGGCTCGCCCTCGGACTCATCGGGCGTACCAGCTTTACCGCGCCGCGTCCTCGGCGCGGCTAGTATCTCTGCACGGTGATTTATGACTCTTTGGTCGGATCTGGATAAGGGCGGGCCGATTTGTCGCGCGCCCCTTCGGTGGTGAACATCCGCGTCGCCGGGGTGTCGTGAGTCTGCTCGGAGTTAGTCTCGACGCGAGACACCTGAGGTCGCCGCGCGTTGCCCCTGTTGCATAAAGGCTACAACGCAGACCGATCATCCTTCTGCGTCAGCAAAGGTACTGCCAAGCACGCGCAGCGGATATTACTCTCGCGCATCTGGGCACTGGTGATGGAGGCGTTCCGATGAGGTCGTATTGGCGCGGCTCGGCGCTGGCATTGATCGCGGCGGGTTTTTGCTTGGCTCTGGGCGCTCCAGCGCAGGCAAGCTGCATTGTCCTGTCGGGCACCGCCGACGGGTTCGACAAGGAGACGGCGGTCAGTCGCGCGCAACTCGCGCTTGCCGATTACGTCAAGCAGTACAAGGCGGAAAAGAAACTCGGTGCCGTCACCGTGAGCGCCATGCGCGCGTCGCCGAACCCTTATTGGCGCAGCAGCGTCAGCACCGACATGTTCTGCTTCAACATTTGGTGCGGCATTTACAAGCCAGACATCGTGAACAAGAGCTCCTACACGGTTTGCTGGTCGGGCGTGGTATCGCCCTATGTGTGTACCTCCGGGGCCAAAGTCTGCTGGTAATTTAAAAGATTCGTGGTCGGCCCATCAGAGCCCTCCGCCAGTCGCGTGCTGCCTGTACGACTCTGTAGTCAAGCGTGCCGTCTAATGGCCTATGCCTTCTCACCCGCAGCGCAGCGGGATCGAATCTTCGGCGGTAATGCTAAAAGACAGTCCAAAAACCGGCCCCCAAGGATCATAGTTAAGACCGATCGATCTGAGCAGGCGGCATCCGGGGTCTTCAGGGCGAGAAATGCGGGACCGACCCAGAGAGACATTTATTGCAGCTCTTACAGAGAATGATGGTGCGTTGCTGGACAGCCTTTTGAAGGCTCTTAGGAGGGATAAATCGCTGGATGCAAGGCGTCTTGTTAGATGCCTAATCCGACAGCCTGAGCTTCGCGATCTGATTGCGGGCCATCAGAGGCTTCCGACTCAGCGAAGAGAGAATTGAGGGCTAGCTGCAAACTCCAAGCGTGCACCTTTTCAAACCATCCAAAACTGGAGACTGCGAAGTCTACCGGCACTGCGTCACGCAAGCCTAGTGTGCGGGGCTAGCGAGCGTTGGGGCATTCGATAATTCCTCTTTGACATGGTTGCGCGCCCAGATCGCTGCTTGTGTACGATTCTGCAGTCGAAGTTTGCGCAAAATGGCCTTCATATGCACTTTTACAGTAGATTCGGTGATGACCAACTTGAGCGCGATAACTTTATTCGAGGCGCCCTCCATGAGCATTCGCAGGATCAGCATCTCACGGCGGGATAGGCTTGGGACGGAATCGCCGGCCTGGCTTTCACTCAAGGGCTCCATCGCGAAGTCCATGAGGGGGGAAGAGGATCGTGAATTGGAATGTCCGATCAGATACGACCCACCATTTGCATTGGACTTGCGGTTGTCTTCTTCCACCTCGCGGCTTGCCTGAATGTGCTCGATCGCTGTCTGCTCCCAGGAACAGCGGGGATGCACCACTGTTTCGCCCAGCGCGATCAATTCCAAAGACTTGATAAGCTGTTCGCCGGGAATGTTCTGGCAAAGAAACCCGCAAGCTCCTGCCTTCAGCGCGGCCAGGATGTCATCCGCCACCTGATAGGCGGCGAGGATGATGGGTCTCACCCCTGGGTTTGTAGTCACCACTCGTTGGACGAGGTCGTTGGTAGCCGACACGCATCGTTCTACGCCGATCAACCAAATACAGCTCTTTAGCGACCGCAGGTAGGTCTCCAACTCTTTGCTCGGCGTGGTCGCAATGTGCACCGGCCGAAAGCGGGATTTCTTAAGTGTCTGACGCAGCCCATCATGGAAGAGAGTACACGGATGAATCACTACAACGGGGGTACGCATACTCGTTGCTCCGGTTTGTTTGCCCGGAGTCAGGGTTTGCTGTCCCACCACGCCGTTGAATAATAACGGCACAATTGCCGGGTCGGTTACGCCCTTATCCGGGTACAGGGATCGTGCTCGTACCCTGAACACATCGGCTTCGATCCCACGCTTCTATTCTTCGGGGCGGCAGCGGCATTAGCCCTCTCAGCCACCGCAATCAATCTATCACGTTCATGATGAACGGCGAGTCCAATGTGGGCGAGCGCTGTCCCAGTGGGAGTAGTACTCCCAGGTTACCGCCCTCTATTGCTGACTTTGGCTCGGGAGTTATGGCGATTTTTCGAGCCGCGGTGAACTAACCGGTTGCGTTGAATGCGCATTGGCGACAATGCGTTCGCCTCGGGGCGTTGCGAGCGAGGAAGGCGAAGCGACGGCTCGAATGACGTTGCGTCAAAAAAGGCCCCGCGGTGGCACGAGGCGCGGGGCTGGCGGGTTACCGTGGTCTCCACTGTCAAAGTGGCCACCCCGCAGTTGATGTGGATACCACCATTCGGAAATGACTTGCATTAGCCCGAATGGCGCATTGTGGTTGAAACTGGTGGGTAACCCGCTTGGAATAGAGAAGCGAGATGGGTGCGGCAAAACTCGATGGCTGCGATTCGATTGGCCTTCCGTTCGCAATATTTTGGCGGAGAGGGTGGGATTCGAACCCACGGTACGGTTACCCGTACAACGGTTTTCGAGACCGTCCCATTCGACCACTCTGGCACCTCTCCGTGACTTGAAGCCGTGGTCTGGCCCGCCTTCTA
>Ga0187785_10000874_pt1 | contig 10733 bp, 8 predicted proteins | sample 0815_BV2_4_20_MG_FD_132466 | JGI IMG/M metagenome (GOLD analysis project Ga0187785, IMG submission 132466) | Tropical peat soil microbial communities from peatlands in Department of Meta, Colombia - 0815_BV2_4_20_MG | ecosystem: Environmental > Terrestrial > Soil > Wetlands > Peat | place...
CCGAGCCGATCGCGAGCGCGAGCATGCTGCTCCCCTCCAACACGCCGAACACGCGCGAGAGGAGGTGGTCGGGCGCCGATCGCTGCAGGAGCGTCTGCCCCGAGACCGTCGCGATGCTGGCGCCCATCCCCGAGAGGCCGAACAGAGCCGGCGCCGTCGCGGCGGCGGGCGCCGCACCGACCGCGACGACCGAGCCGCCGAGCACCAGCGTGCTTCCGCCGAGCGGCGGCACCAGCCGCCGCCGACCGACGAGCGTGACCGCCAGCGCGGCGCCGACGAGCCCGCCGACCCCCGCCGCGGAGCTCAGGAACCCGGCCCACCCTGGACCCTGCCCGAGCAGGGTGATCGCGACGGCGACGTAGAGCACGTCCAGCGCACCGGACAGGACGAACCCGCCCGCGAGCACGAGCACCACCAGGCCGGCGCGGCGTTCGCGGCTCAGGTAGGCGAACCCGGCGACGGAACCTCGCACCACATCGGCCGCACGCAGGCGTTCGCCGCCCGCGACCGACGCCTCCGAGCCGAGGCGGGCGACCAGGAGGGCGCCGGCGAACATGGCGGCCGCGAACACCCCGAAGACCAGCGCCGGCCCCGCGGCGCTGAGGATCAGCCCGGCGAGCAGCGGGCCGACGACGATGCCCGCGTTCTCGGCGAGCGAGGAGACGGCGTTGCCCGCCGTCAGCTCCTCTGGGTCGTGGGCCACGCTCGGCAGCAGCGCTCGGTGCGTGGGCCGCGCGAACCCCATGCTCACGAGGGCCGCGGTTGCGAACAGCATCACGACGGCGAACGGCGCGTCCGCGCCGAGCGCTGCCGCGGTCCCCCCGAGCGTCAGCGCCAGCGCGAGGTAGCAGAAGAACAGGACCCGGTCGCGCCGGAACCGGTCGCCCGCGAACGCGCCGAAGGGGGCGATCACCCCGGCAGGGATCAGCTGGATCGCCGCGGCGGCACCCGCCGCCCGGGCGCCGCCCCTGCCATAGGCGTAGACGAGGATCGCGACCCACGTCCCCCACTCGGCCATCGTGAACCCGAAGAACGCGAGCACGAGCCGGTACAGCTTGGGATCGCGTGCCACCTCCGCCACGATCCGCAGGCGCCGCCGCATCCGCATCCGCGAAGGATGCACCGTGCGTGCCCCCGGAGCGAACCGGTCGGCGCGGTGCGTAGACTCGCGACGTGGCGCGGAAGAAGATCACGTTCCGTCCGCCGGGCCTCAAACCCACCACGAAGGTCGGCACGCTCGGGCCCTACCGCGGCCGGCTCGGGCTGGCGTGGGTGATCGCGCCCATCGTCCTGGGCCTCGTCGTCCTGGTCGCCGGCTACCTCGCCTTGATCCGGTAGGTCGCGAGCGTGCTCGAGGCGTACTGCTGGCCGAGGTCGGTCGACGTTCGCGAGCCCACCGAACTGCACGTCTCTACCGACCAGGCCACCTTCGACGTCACCGTGCGCCGCGACGACGGGGTTTCCCCCGAGGCCTTCCGCGCGGTCGGCCGGGCCGAGCGGCACGCGACCCCGGACGACGCGTCCTCACGGGGCTGCGGATGGCCCGCGGCGCTCCCGATCCCAACCGACGGCCTGCCGAGCGGCTACTACGCGGTCACGGTGAGCGCCGGCGACGAACGCGCCGACGCGTTCTTCGCGGTCCGCCCCGATCCAGACGACCCCGCGCCGATCCTGCTCGTGCTCTCGACCTCGACCTACGACGCCTACAACGACTGGGGTGGGCCGTCGCTGTACACGGGGGGAACGCGCGTATCCGCCGAGCGGCCGCTCGCACCGGGCTTCCTCGTCAAGCCCGAGCCGCACCGGCGCAAGATGCAGCCCGAGCCCGACCGCGAGGGCCTGTGGTTCTTCCGGTGGGCCGAGCCGCTCGGCCTGTCGGTGTGGAGCGGCGGCGCCGGCTGGTGGAACTGGGAGCGACCGTTCGTCCGGTGGGCCACCGCGAACGGCTACCGTCTGGATGTCGCGATCTCGACCGACCTCGAGCGGCATCCCGAGGTGCTCGCGGGCCACCGGCTGTTCGTCTGCGTCGGGCACGACGAGTACTGGTCGTGGGGGATGCGCGACGCGCTGGACGCGCACACCGCCGCCGGCGGCAACGCCGCGATCCTCAGCGGGAACACCTGCTGCTGGCAGGTCCGGTTCGAGGACGACGGCCGCGCGATGACCTCGTTCAAGTACCGGGCCGACGAGGACCCCGTGGTCGGGACGTCGCAGGAGCACCTGCTGAGCGGGGCGTGGTGGGACCGCCGGATCGGCCGGCCCGAGACCTCCACCACCGGGCTCACGTTCTCGCGCGGCGGCTACTCGCGGTACGGGCTCGGCGTGCCTCGCGCCTCCGGCGCGTACACGGTGCAGCGACCCGAGCATTGGGTCTTCGAGGGCACCGACCTGCGCTACGGCGACGCCCTCGGCCTGGCCGACGCGATCGTGGCCTACGAGGTCGACGGCTGCGAGCTCACGACCGGCCCCGACGGCCTGCCGGTCCCAACCCACGCCGACGGCGTGCCCGAGACCCTCGAGGTCCTGGCGACCGCCCCCGCGCGCCTGTGGCGGCAGGACGAGCAGCCCTCGCGCTACGCGCACGAGCCCGGCGAGCTGGAGCACACCGCGATGGCGCTGTACGGGGACGCGTGGCGCGAGCACCTCGACCGCCTGGCGAACAACCACGCGGTGCTCGGCGCCTTCACGACGCCGGCCGGCGGCGAGATCGTCAACGTCGGCGTGACGGACTGGACCTACGGGCTGGGCGAGCCCGCGGTGGAACGGATCACGCGGAACATCCTGGACCGCCTGTCGCGCTAGACCTTCGTGAGCGGCGCGTAGGCCAGCAGCACCCGCTTCTCCCCCACGTCCGCGAACCGGATCGTGGCCTCGGGGTCGTCGGCCGAGCCGCCGACCTGCACGACCACGCCCTCGCCCCAGCGTTCGTGCAGGACCGTGTCGCCCTCCTTGATGTCCGGGATCGGCCGCGCGTTCACCCCCGGCACGGTCGGCGGCGTCCACGTGCGGTCGACCTGCACCTCGCCGCTGCGGCCCGGGAGCCCGATCACGGTGTAGCCGCCGCCACCGCCGGCACCGTCGCCCCGCTCGCGCCTCCTCTGGGCGCCGTACCGGGAGCCGCGTTCGATCCGCGTCTCCGACTCTTGGACGTTCAGCAGGTGGCCAGGGATCTCCCCCAGGAATCGCGACGGCGGGTTGAAGTTCGTCTGGCCGAACAGCGATCGGCTCCACGCGTGCGTGAGGTAGAGGCGTTGCCGCGCCCGTGTGATGCCCACATAGGCCAGGCGCCGCTCCTCCTCCAGGCCGTCGGGATCCGTGATCGAGCGGAAGTGCGGGAAGATCCCGTCCTCCATCCCCACCACGAAGACCACCGGGAACTCCAGGCCCTTCGCGATGTGCAGCGTCATCAGCGTGACCGCCGCGTCGTCCTCGTCGTAGGCGTCCTGGTCGCTGACCAGCGAGACCTGCTCCAGGAACTCCGCGAGCCCCGCCTCGGGATCGCGCGCGGCCATCTCCATCGCGGCGCCGGCGAGCTCCTGGAGGTTCTCGATCCGGCCCTGGGCCTCGACCGTGCGCTCCTCCTCGAGCTCGGCCAGATAGCCCGACTCGCGACTTGCCGCCTCGATCATCCGGCCGGGGCCGACCCCGTCGGCGAACAGGGCCTCGAGCGCGATCATCACCTGGTTGAAGCCGGCCACGGCGCCCTTCGCGCGCGCGTTCAGCGTGGCGATCTCGTCGACCCGCCGAGCGGCCTGCACCACGTCGATCCCGCGCTCCTCGGCGAACGCCTCGAGCGCCGCGACCGTCTGGTCGCCGATCCCCCGCTTGGGCATGTTCACGACCCGGCGGAACGACACGACGTCCTGCGGGTTCAGCAGCAGCCGCAGGTAGCCGAGCACGTCCTTGATCTCGCGCCGCTGGAAGAACCGCACGCCGCCGAACACGCGGTAGGGCATCCCCACCCGCATGAACACGTCCTCGATCACGCGGGACTGGGCGTTCGTCCGGTAGAAGACGGCGACGTCGCGGTACCGGAAGCCCTCCTCGTCGCGCAGCCGCTGGATCTCGCTCGCGACGAACAGCGCCTCCTCGTGCTCGTCGTTCCCTCGGAACGACACGACCAGCTCGCCCGAGCCGGCGTCGGTCCACAGGGTCTTCGGCTTGCGCTGAACGTTGTGCTCGATCAAGGCGTTCGCGGCGCCCAGGATGTTGCCGGTGGAGCGATAGTTCTGCTCCATCAGGAACACCTGCGCGTCGGGATGGTCGCGCTCGAAGTCCAGGATGTTCTGGATCGTGGCGCCGCGCCACGAGTAGACGCCCTGGTCGGCGTCGCCCACCACGCAGACGTTGCCGGAGCGCGCCGACAACAGGTTCACCAGCTCGTATTGCGCGCGCGACGTGTCCTGGTACTCGTCGACCAGCAGGTACCGGAAGCGGTCCTGGTAGGTCCGCAGGACGTCGGGATGGTCGCGGAACAGCCGGACCGTCTCGCTGATCAGGTCGTCGAAGTCCAACGCCCCGGCCGCCCGCTTGCGGGTCTCGTAGGCCGCGTAGACCTTCGCGACGACCTCCTCGTAGACGTTGGACGCCATCGTGGCGAACACGTCCGGGGCGATCACCCGGTCCTTCGCCTTGCCGATCGCCGAGGCGATCTGCTTGGGCGGGAACCGCTTCGGGTCGACGTCGAGGTCGTGCAGGATCCGCGCGATCAGCCGTTCCGTGTCGCCGTCGTCGTAGATCGTGAACGCGGCCGGAACCCCCAGGTGCGTGTGCTCACGACGCAGGATCCGCGAGCACGTCGAGTGGAACGTGAGGATCCACATCCCGCGGGCCACGCCGGCGCCGATCAGCTGCTCGACCCTGCCGGCCATCTCACGGGCGGCCTTGTTCGTGAACGTGATCGCCAGGATCTCGAAGGGGCTGACCCCCTCCTCGCGGACCAGGTACGCGATCCGGTGGGTCAGCGCTCGGGTCTTGCCGCTGCCCGCCCCGGCCACGATCAGGACCGGTCCCTCGGTGTGCAGGACGGCTTCACGCTGGATGTCGTTCAGCCCCTCCAGCAGCGGGGACGTGGCGGCCACGCGTCCAGTGTAGGTGGCCCGGCCGACCCATCCGCGCCGACGCCAGGTACCGTGCGTGGGATGACCGAGGCCGAGCACGCCGTCGTCCCGGCCCGCTTCGATTGGCGGGACGGGGCCCGTTGGTTCGGTATCGCGTGCCTGCTGGCGGCGGCGTTCCTGGCCGGCTACGTGGGCTGGCTCCTGTGGGGAACCGGCCTGACGACCCAGCGCGCGCAGGACTCCCTTCGGCCCCAGATCGAGCAGCAGATCGCCGATCCGCCGAGGCCCGGGACCCCGATCCTGCCCGGCTCCGCCTACGCGGTGATCGAGATCCCCCGGATCGGGCTGAACATGGTGGTCGTGCAGGGCGTCGACACGGTGGATCTCGAGTCCGGCCCTGGGCACTACCCCGACACGGCGGACCCGTGGAACCCCAAGGGCCGGGTGGGGATCGCCGGGCACCGCACGACGTACCTGCATCCGTTCTTCGACCTGAACGAGGTCCAGCCGGGAGACACCATCACCCTGCAGACCGCGCGCGGCACGTTCACCTACACCGTCACGAAGAACTTCGTGCTGCCGGCCGACGGAGCCGGCGTGGTCCTGGAGCAAACGAAAGCCCCGACGCTGGTCCTGACGACCTGCAACCCCCGGTACAGCGCCAGCGAACGCCTCATCGTGGAGGCGGACCGGGTATCGTCCGCCGCGTGAGCGACGCCACCAGCACGCGGAGCCCGACCACCGGAGCGAGCGTCGTGCTCCTGTCGCTCTGCGCGGGGCAGTTCCTGATGGCGCTCGACAGCTCGGTCATGAACGTGTCGATCGCGACCGTCGCCAAGGACCTGGACACCACGATCACCGGGATCCAGAGCGCGATCGTCCTCTACACGCTGGTCATGGCGATGCTCATGGTCACCGGCGGGAAGATCGGCTCGATCGTCGGTCGGAAGCGGGCCTTCATGATCGGCCTCGTGATCTACTGCTCGGGGTCGCTGACCACGGCCCTGGCGCCGAGCCTCCCGGTGCTGCTCCTCGGCTGGTCCCTCTTGGAGGGGATCGGCGCCGCCCTGATCATGCCCGCGATCGTGGCCCTCGTCGCGGGGAACTTCCCCCCCTCCGGTCGGCCTCGCGCCTATGGTCTGGTCGGAGCGGCCGGCGCGATCGCGATCGCCGTCGGACCGCTGATCGGCGGTCTCGCGACCACCTACGCCTCGTGGCGCTGGGTCTTCGCCGGGGAAGTGCTCGTCGGGGCGGGCATCTTCTTGTTCGGGCGCCGCATCGCCGACGCACCGGTCACGGTCCGGTCCCATCTCGACTTGCTCGGCTCCATCCTCTGGGCGTTGGGGATGGGCCTCGCGATCGTCGGGGTGCTGTTCTCCTCCGACTGGGGATGGATCCTTCCGGCCGACGGCGCGCCTTCGTGGCTGGGGATGTCCCCGACCTTCTGGCTCCTGTTCGGAGGGCTCGTCGCGATCCGGCTCTTCATGACGCATATCCGTCGGGTGAGCACGGCCGGCGGTGAGCCGCTCGTGACGCCGTCGCTGTTCCGGAACCGCCAGATGACCGGCGGTCTGCTGATGTTCTTCTTCCAGTTCGTGGTGATGATGGGCTTGTTCTTCGTGATCCCCCTCTACCTGTCGGTCGCCCTCGGACTGTCGGCGATCGACACGGGCCTCAAGATCACGCCGCTGTCGCTCGCGATGTTGCTCGCCGCCGCCGGCATCCCGAGGTTCTTCCCGGCGGCCTCGCCCCGACGCATCGTCGCGCTCGGGCTCATCGCGGTCTTGATCGGGATCGTCGCGCTCTTCAGCACGATGGACGTTCACGCGACGGCCTCGATCGTGACGGTCCCGCTGATCCTGATCGGCCTCGGGATGGGAGGCCTCGCCTCACAGCTCGGCAGCGTCACCGTCTCGGCCGTGCCCGACGACGAGAGCCCCGAGGTCGGCGGCCTCCAGAACACCGCCAGCCAGTTCGGTGCATCGCTCGGCACGGCGCTCGCAGGCTCGGTCCTGATCGCCTCGCTCACGGCGTCGTTCCTCTCGGGGATCACGCACAACCCCGACGTCCCGGACCAGGTCGAGCAACAGGCGAGCATCCAGCTCTCGAGCGGCGGCGAGTTCATCTCGGATGCGCAACTCGAGGCCGCGCTCCAGGAGGCGGGCGTCCCCCAGGGAACCAGCCAGGCGATCCTCGACGCGAACCAGCAGGCTCGCATCGACGGGCTCCGTTCCGCGCTCGCGCTCCTCGCGTTCTTCGCGATGGTCGCCCTGTTCTTCAGCCGCCGGATCCCCGAGGTCCAACCGGGATCGACGACGGCTGCGCCGAGCGAGGACGCCGCCGAACCGCGCTAGGCTTGCGCTTCCTCGCACCGGAGGACCGACGTGGTTGACCGCGCCCCCTTCCCCCCGAGCTCGTTCCTCGCCGGGCTGACCGATGCCTCCCTCGAGCGGCTGATCGCGGCCGGACGCCACCTGACCCTGGCCGACGGCAGTTCGCTCCTGTTCGAGGGCGACGCGTCGGGCCGCGTGATCGTGATCCTCCGCGGCGGCGCCCGCGTGTTCTCGACCGCCGCGAACGGGCGTGAGGTGCTGGTCACCGAGGTCGGCGCCGGCGAGATCCTCGGCGAGATGTCGGCGCTGGACGGCCTGCCCCACTCGGCGTCCTCCAGTGCGATCGGCGGAACCGACGTCGTGCTGGTCCCCGGCGAGGCGTTCCGGGACCTGCTGGAGGCCGACGCGCCGCTCGCGACCGCGGTCGCGCGTCGGCTGACCCGGGAGCTCCGCCGGATGATGCACAAGCGGGTCGACCTGGAGGCGTTCGACGTGCCGACCCGGCTGGCGGGCTGCCTGGTGCAGCTCGCCGAGGCCGCCGACGGCGACCCGCCGTTCGAGCTCGAGGTGTCCCAGCACGAGCTGGCCGAGCGCTGCGGCGCCTCGCGCGAGGCGGTCACGAAGGCCCTGGCCACGTTCCGCTCGCGCGGCTGGGTCCGTACGGGCCGGCGCTCGATCACGGTGGTCGACGTGGAGGCGCTCCGCAGCCGCGCCGGCTGACGGGGAAAAGTACCCGTCCGCACGGTGCCCCCGACCTCGTTCCGCACACCCCCTCCGCCCTACCGTCACCCCAGACGACATCGAGCGGATCGGCCGCTCGAGGGAACGGAAGGAGCACCGAGATGCAGCAGGCACAGACCGTGCGGGAGCAGCGGGGGATCCCGTGGATCGCCCTGCTCCTGGCCCTGGTGTTCGCCGCCGCCGTGATCGTGGGCGTTCAGCTCGCCGTCAAGTCCCCGAGCGGCACCACCGTGCAGAACGTTCCCGCGATCTCCACCGGGAACGACATCGGCGCCGACCAGCAGGTGGCCGGCCTGTCGGAGGCCGGCATCCACAGCCTCGCCGGCACCGTCGACACGTCGCTGTGGACCTCGCACCGGGAGCGTCCGGCGCTGACGCCGGGACAGGAGGTCGCGGTGCGCAAGGTGCTCGACGGATCCGGTCAGAAGAACTTCATGCCCACGATGGCACGGATCGAGGCCCTGAAGAGCCCGGGACGCTGAGCGGACCGGACCCGGCGGGCACGGGCGGGGCGCGGAGGGCGCGCCCCGCCCGTTCCCGCGTCCGGGCTGAGCTCACTCCCACTCGATCGTGCCGGGCGGCTTGCTGGTGACGTCGTACGCGACCCGGTTCACACCCGGCACCTCGCGCACGATCCGCGACGCGATCCGGTCGAGCACCTCGTGCGGCAGCCGCGCCCAGTCCGCCGTCATCGCGTCCTCGGAGGTCACGACCCGCACGATCACGGGGTGCTCGTAGGTCCGCGCGTCGCCCATCACGCCGACCGTCTGCACGTCCGCGAGCAGCACGCAGAACGCCTGCCAGGTCTCTCGCTCGAGCCCCGCGCGCCGGATCTCCTCGCGCACCACCCGGTCGGCGGCTCGCAGGGTGGCCAGGCGCTCGGCGGTCACCTCGCCCACGATCCGCACCGCGAGACCGGGACCGGGGAACGGCTGGCGCTGGACGATCTCCTCCGGCAGGCCGAGCTCGGCGCCGACCGCCCGCACCTCGTCCTTGAACAGGTCCCGGAGCGGCTCGACGAGCTCCAGGTCCATCACCTCGGGGAGCCCGCCGACGTTGTGGTGGCTCTTGATGTTCGCGGCGGTGCGCGAGCCCGACTCGATCACGTCGGGGTACAGCGTGCCTTGGACCAGGAAGCGCGCGCCGGAACGTTCGCGGGCGACCTCCTCGAACACCCTGATGAATCCCTCGCCGATCGTCTTGCGCTTGCGCTCGGGATCGGTCACGCCGGCGAGCGCCGCCAGGAACCGGTCCGCCGCCTTCACGTGGACCAACGGGACCCGGAAGTGCCGACCGAACGTCTCCTCGACCTGCTCGGGCTCGCCCTCGCGGTTCAGCCCGTGGTCGACGAACACGCAGGTCAGCTGATCCCCGACCGCCCGGTACACGAGCAGGGCCGCCACGGCCGAGTCCACCCCGCCGCTCAGCGCGCACAGCACCTCGGCGTCGCCGACCTGGGCACGGATCCGCGCGACCGCGTCCTCGACGATGTTCGTGGGCGTCCACTCCGGCAGCAGCCCGCAGGCGTCGTAGAGGAAGCGCTTCATCACGTCCTGGCCGTGCGCGGTGTGCGAGACCTCGGGATGGAACTGCACCGCGAACAGCCCACGCTCGGGATCCTCCATCGCCGCCACGGCGATCCGATCGGTGACGGCGGCGACCCGGAACCCCTCCGGGGCGCGCGTCACGCCGTCGCCGTGGCTCATCCACACGGTGTCCTCGGAAGGCAGGTCCTGCAGCAGCAGGCCGGGCTGCGTCACGCGCAGCCGCGTGCCCCCGTACTCCCGGTCGCCCGTGTTCGCGACCTCGCCCCCCAGGACCTGGGCCATCAGCTGGTGGCCGTAGCAGATCCCGAGCACCGGCACCCCCAGATCGAACAGGCCCGGATCGACCTGCGGCCCGTCGGGTTCGTACACGCTTGCCGGGCCTCCGGACAGGATGATCCCGGCGGGCCGCTTGGCCGCCAGCTCGGCCGCGGCGAGATCGTGCGGGACGATCTCGGAGTAGACGCGCGCCTCGCGCACGCGGCGCGCGATCAGCTGCGCGTACTGCGCCCCGAGGTCGACGACCAGGACCGGCCGCGGGGCTTCGGGCACCTAGTGGCCCATCCCCACGCGCTGCTCGGTCTGGTACGTCTTGCCCTCGGTCTTGATCGCCGGCGCGATCACCAGTTCGGCCTTCTGGAACTCCTTGATCGTCTCGTAGCCGGTGGTCGCCATCGAGGTCGCGAGCGCCCCGAACAGGTTCAGCGTGCCGTCGTTCTCGTACGCGGGGCCCACGAGGATCTCGCGGAGCGAGGCCGCCTGCTTCGTCTTGACCCGCGCGCCGCGCGGCAGCGTCGGATGGAACGTGGCCATCCCCCAGTGGTAGCCGCGCCCGGGCGCCTCCTCGGCGCGCGTGAGCGGCGAGCCGATCATCACCGCGTCGGCGCCGCACGCGATCGCCTTGGCGATGTCGCCCCCGGTCCGCATCCCGCCGTCGGCGATCACGTGGCAGTAGCGGCCGGTCTCGTGCAGGTGCTCGCGGCGGGCGGGCGCCGCCCCGGCGCTCGCCGCGGGCCGCGGCGCCCCGACCCCCCGGACCCCCCGGGTCGGGCCCG